>VOFK01003529.1_pt1 | contig 46612 bp, 51 predicted proteins | sample 5384121 | NCBI WGS metagenome assembly VOFK01 (sample SAMN12384730, study PRJNA508395) | human gut metagenome | isolation source: healthy gut J | host: Homo sapiens | reverse complement strand
CTAATGAACTGTTCCAATTTCCTGATAAATCGATTCGTTCTCTTATTGTCTGGAATTCTTTTTTTGTCTGTACATGATGCCAGACATGCCAATAAGCATAATACAATGAAATTTCTCATAAACTACCTGTTTTTCATGGCCGGTGATTGATTGACCGGTTGCAAATATAGGGCATTGCTCCCGTCTCTCTGTATACAAAATGTTTCCAATTATGTGACGGGATGTTTTTTTATTGCTATCTTCATGCTTGATATTAGTGTTGTTGAGTGTTCGTCATTATAGATGAGGATTTTTATATCATGTAATTTGTTTCTGTCTTTATGAATAAAGAATTGAAAATCAGTGATAAATCACCTTTTGAGAAAATAAGGAAGTTTGATGGGCAAGGACGGTCATACTGGACTTCGAGGGAATTGTGCGCTGCTTTGGGGTATAGTACGTACCAGAAATTTTCCGTTCCATTGGCAAAAGCCATGAGGTCTGCCGAAGCGGATGGTATAAATGTGGATGAGCATTTTAACCTGATGGTTGAAATGGTTGGGGTAGGCTCTGGTGCGCGTAGGAGCGTGGAAAACTATCACCTTACGCGGGAGGCTTGCATCTTTATAGCGAGGCAGGTCTATGCTAAAAAGAAAGAAGTGCAGGCAGCCCTTGAATACTTTTCCAGTGTTAGCATTGATTTTGATGGGGCCGAATGTGATGTGAACTGTCAGGAGGTTGTCTCTGAGATGGAGAAAGATAAAATCAGAGAGAGGAACCGGGAGCATTGGAAAAGGTTAAATGACGAAGCTTCAGAGTTTTATAAAAAGAAGATGAGGCTGCTGGATGAAGTGGAGGATTTTAAAGCGGATGCTTCTTTTCATGGGAACAAGGCTCCACATCACATGATGTACAAGCTGGGGACATTGTACAGTAAGGATGGATGCAGAGGGTATGAATTTCTGATAGAATATGATGTGTATGAACCGGTTGTCGGCATTTATTATGGATGTAAGGGGCTGATTCTTGATGGGAATGATGAAGATGGGGAAAAAATGTTCAATGAAGAATGGAAAGATATTCGTTATTATGTTACTGCTGTTCTTGAAAATACATTTCCGGGGAAATCTTTCACTCATCGCTTTAAGCCTACAAATAATGCGAACAACCATACTTATTGGCCCTTTTGGATTACTCTTCATGAAGATGAGGATATTGTGGAGGTGGGTGCAAGGGCGGTTCGTCTTATAAGAAGTATATATGAGGGGTATCTTGAAAATGAAGATGTTGAGGCTCTGAGAAAACGTTCTGGCTCTCGGAAAGAGCCTCAGGAAGAGGATAAGATACGTTTCTCTGCTGATGTTAACTTTACAAAAAAAGCGTATCAGGAACTGCTTGAAGAGATAGGCCAAATGTCGAAAAAGGGAAAGGAGAAGACAAATAAAGAAATGTTTGAGAAACTACTGGAAAAGACCACTGAAAGTGGATATCTGAGAAAAGAAAAACACTATGAGGCAGCGTGGCGGATAGTACGAAATGCAGATGTGAAGGAGCGAGATTTGCAGCAGAAAACTAATAAACAATTTATCTACATGATTAGACTTCTTTTGGGGTATATGCAATTTTATTTGGGAACATTAGATACTTCTAAGTGTGATATAGAACATAATAGAGGAGTGGTGTCACCTCCTTACACGTCTATCAGCAAGATTTTGATGACTATGAACGGCGGATTTTTCGGGGAAACAATAAGAAAATTGTGTGATAGTAAGAAGGATGCTACATCTATAATAATAAATTCATGGAAAATATTGCAAACTCTATTAGACCTGCCAAAGGACGCTTGGAAAATCGTAAATGACACATTAGGCTTACCAGAGAAAAAATGGAAAACCTTTAAAGATAAATGTGGAAATGGATAAAGAGGTTGATTGTCTTTTTTGTAGACGTCTATTTCACAGCTGGTTCTTCCCCCATACTTTTGCAATCGTTAATGCTAACGGTTGCTTTTTGTTCTTATAGGCAGAGGGCGCCATAATATAAACTTTAAAAAAAAGATTATGGAAAATCAAGAATTTCCGAAAGGAGTCGGTTTCGCTCCGTTTTTGCGTTCATTCATGAGTAATTCTTCTATTTCTATTGATGAACTTGCAGTGGCTATGACAATGTCGAAGTACGCAATTACACGTTTGGCCGAGGGCAAGAGTTATCCTACTGACGTGTGCTACGCAGAATTCTGTATCATGTTCACCGTTGTATTAGGTAAAGATTTTGATGCTTACAAAAAGATGACTAGAAAAGACAAAGATGATTTGGTTGCCAAAATAATGGCAAGTGGAGGATCTGCTTGTACGGTGGCAGGAATGATAAGCTTGATTTCGGCTTCAGGTGTTGTTGCTGGGTTGTCGGCAGCAGGAATAACCTCCGGATTGGCTGCAATTGGCGGTATAATAGGAGGTGGTATGCTGGCAGGGATTGCAGTTGTTGCGGCTGCCCCATTGGTAGTAGGGGCCATATTGTATTCTCTTTGTAAACCCAAAGATAAAAAGGCCGATTTTTTGCTTGCGTACAGATATGATTTAGACCCCAAATATGAAATAAATCCTCAAGACAATGAAGATGAAGATATGGATTGAAGAAGCAATGAAGGAAATGGTAGAAGAGGTAGAAAAAAATGAACCGATGCCAAAACATTGGAAACGCAATGTGCTGCTGTTCTGCTTGTTGTCGGCCGTTTGTTTTCAGACGGGACTTTTGGTGTTGGCAAAAAACGGCATTGCTTCCGCTGATAGAAGTCCTCTTTTCATTGCAATTGGCATTGTCTGTTCTATGCTGGTGGGAGTTGTGCTGATTAAATGCTGCTTATATGCAAAAAGAATAATGAATAAAAGTAATAATTAAAAATAAGATAGTTATGGAATGTATTTTTTGTTTGAATGAGAATGCCTATTTCGATGGCGTGAATTATGTTTGTCCGGATTGTGGAAGAGAATGGCCATGTGATGAAATTGCGGATGACGATGATGATAACAACAAGTTGCGTTGCCCTGAGTGTGGCTCGCATTTGGTCTATCCTGATTCAAGTGGTATTAATGATTATGCTTGTGATGCTTGTGGGTGTAGATGGGATGGTGACGATGATGACTACGATGAAGATTATGACGATGATGATGAAGATTAATTATTGCAATTATGGAACTGGGCAAATAGCGCTATTATTACCGCATTATTACATGCTTCAATCTGAAAAAGATTAGCATTCCTTTGCCAAGCCCCCTGCTTTTCATTATCTTTGCCTCTGTAGTTTGTAGTTGCGCACAGTCGTGGAATGTCTTTCTCATAGTTGTGAAGAAGGTGTATCACAAATATGAAGAAGGTAAACCACAGCTGTGCGCATCTTTTTTTGATAAGCTTTCAGCAGAAGGAAGAACGCTTCTTTGCGTAAGGAAGACCCATGCTCTGCCTAATGAAAGCCGGTACTTTGTATGAGCGAAACCTGCAGACAGCAACAGAAATGAATCTAAAAATGGAGGAAAGAATATGGCAATTTTATTTGATTGGTACGAAAACCCGAAAACGAAGGATAAACAAGGGGAAGAACTGACCCTGCATCCCCGGATTAAACTGAACGGCTCCACGACGACCGATGAGCTGCGCAGGCATATACAAGAATACTGCTCGCTGACCGAGACGGATGTACTGGCGGTACTCGATGCTTTGTCGCATTTTGTGGGACGCGAGCTGGGGGAGGGCAGGCAGGTTCATTTGGACGGCATCGGTTACTTTGTTCCTACGCTGACCTGCACGGAACCGGTGACACTGGAGACAAAGCGGAAAAGTACTAAGGTAAAGTTGAAAAACATCACTTTCAGACCGGACAAGGCGCTGCGCAGTGAGATAGGAGTATTGAAGGTAAAGCCGCTGAAATTGCGGAATCTCACGAAAAAGAGGCTGACGGATGATGAGGTGAAGCAAAAAGTGGTGAACTATCTACGTAAGAATGAGTTCATCACCCGCAGTGTTGTACAGTCGATTTGCGGCATGACCCGCACGACTGCGACGCGGCAGATTCGTCGTCTTTGTGAGGAGAATGTGTTGGTGAACAAAGGGTTGCAGAAACAGCCGATTTATTTTTTGAAGGAAAAAGAGTAGGTTGATGCGTATAGGGCTTGCATGGATTGCGTCATGTAGGCAAATTCTGCCTGCATGCTTGCATGAGGTCTGCTTGCATGGCGCAATCTGTTGTAAATTAGTGCGCTATGTCATTTCATGCAAGTATGTAAGTAAAACATGCGATAAAACTACAGTTGTAGATTAGGAATACCTATAATCGGCAGACGAGAAATTAAAGAATGAAAACAACGCGGCAGAAGGATAGTTTTTATTATTTTTGCAATCAATTCTCAATAGTTATTTAAAAAATATGGCAAAGAAAAATTCAACAGCTAAAGATACGGAGCTGTCACTCTCGTTTTTTGGGAAAGTGGCAGCGTTATTTAGAAGTGAAACGGTTCATTTCGTTATCGGCTTGGTGCTGGTAATCTTTTCGGTTTATTTGTTGCTTGCTTTCACATCATTCTTTTTCACGGGAGCGGCAGACCAGAGCATCATTGACGGAGGCAGTGCGCAGGAGCTGATTTCCACCAACAATGGGGTGAAGAACTACGCCGGTAGCCGCGGTGCGCAGTTGGCCAGCTATCTGATAAATGATTGCTTCGGCGTATCGTCTTTCCTGATTCTCGTGTTCCTGGCTGTGGCGGGACTGAAGCTGATGCGGGTGCGTGTGGTGCGCTTGTGGAAGTGGTTCATCGGCTGTTCGTTGATGCTGGTGTGGTTCTCGGTATTTTTCGGTTTTGTGTTTGTAGACCAGTACAAGGACTCTTTCCTCTATCTGGGCGGTATGCACGGATACAATGTCAGTAACTGGCTTGTGTCTCAAGTCGGTGTGCCGGGAGTCTGGCTGCTATTGTTGGTAACTGCCATTTGCTTCCTCATCTATCTGAGTGCACGGACTGTCATCTGGTTGCGCAGATTGTTCAGTCTCAGCTTCTTGAAGCGTAAGGAGAAGGTGGAAAGCGTGCAGGGTGAAACGCCGGAAGAGTTCAAGACCTCTTGGGGTGCAAAGGAAAAGACTACTGCTCCGACACCGGAAGCTGCGGAGCCGGAAAAGGTTCTTGAAAAGGAGGAGGAGGTTGCTACAGAGGAAGAAGAGGACGAACCGCTGAATGAAATCACCCTTGACTTGGGTGGAAGTGATGGAAAGGTAAAGCCAGCCAAGTCTGCGGATGAGGATGTTACCATGACTTTTGAGACTCCTGCACCGGAGCCGGTGCCCCCTTTTCGGGAACAGCCGGTAGAGAAGGAGCCGGCATTCCAGGTTGAAAAGGCCGAAGAGGAGGAGTATGTGGGAACGGAGAAGGAGCCGTACAATCCCCGTCTGGATTTGGAAAACTATCATTACCCCACAATAGACTTGATGAAGCATTACGATGACAATGGTCCGACCATTGACATGGTAGAGCAGAACGCGAACAAGGATAAGATTATCAATACTCTGCGTAGTTTCGGTATAGAAATCAGTACCATTAAGGCGACGGTAGGTCCTACGGTGACGCTGTATGAAATCACTCCCGAGCAGGGCGTCCGCATTTCGAAGATACGCGGTCTGGAAGATGATATTGCCCTCAGCCTTTCGGCGCTCGGCATCCGTATCATCGCTCCCATTCCGGGAAAGGGTACGATTGGTATCGAAGTGCCCAACTCCAATCCGAAGATTGTATCCGGTCAGAGTATTATCGGCAGCAAGAAGTTCCAGGAGTCTACTTACGACTTGCCCATCGCACTGGGTAAGACGATTACGAATGAAGTGTTTATGGTGGATTTGTGCAAGATGCCGCACGTGCTCGTTGCCGGTGCTACCGGTCAGGGTAAGTCCGTGGGGTTGAATGCCATCATCACCTCCTTATTATATAAGAAGCATCCGGCAGAGCTGAAGTTTGTGCTGGTAGACCCCAAAAAAGTAGAATTCAGCATCTACTCCGTAATTGAGCATCACTTCCTCGCGAAATTACCCGACGGGGAAGATGCCATCATTACGGACGTCACGAAGGTGGTGCAGACTTTGAACTCCATCTGTGTGGAGATGGATACTCGCTATGACTTGCTGAAAGCTGCCCATGTGCGCAATATCAAGGAGTATAACGAGAAGTTCATCAACCGTCGTCTGAATCCGGAAAAGGGGCATAAGTTCATGCCTTATATCGTAGTCGTTATCGACGAGTTCGGTGACTTGATTATGACAGCCGGTAAGGATGTGGAACTGCCCATCGCACGCATCGCCCAGTTGGCGCGTGCCGTGGGTATACATATGATTATCGCTACACAGCGACCGACAACAAACATCATTACGGGTACGATTAAGGCCAACTTCCCGGCGCGTATCGCCTTCCGTGTATCGGCAATGGTCGATTCGCGTACCATCCTCGACCGTCCGGGAGCCAACCAGCTGATAGGCCGCGGTGATATGTTATTCCTACAGGGAGCTGACCCGGTGCGTGTGCAGTGTGCCTTTATTGATACGCCCGAAGTGGCGGAGATTACGAAGTTTATCGCCCGCCAGCAGAGTTACCCCACTGCTTTCTATCTGCCCGAATATGTGGATGAAAATGCAGGAGGTGATTTGGGGGATGTGGATATGGGGCGTCTTGATCCTTTGTTCGAGGATGCAGCCCGTCTCGTTGTTATTCACCAGCAGGGTTCCACATCGCTCATTCAGCGTAAGTTTGCCATCGGTTATAATCGTGCCGGCCGCATCATGGACCAGTTGGAGAAAGCGGGGATTGTGGGACCGGCGCAAGGTAGTAAGGCGCGTGAGGTGTTCTGTATAGATGAGAGCGACCTGGAAATGCGGTTAAACAATTTGCAATAAGGAATGGTTATTTATAGAATGATGAAACTTGATAAGCTTTTACTTGGTGTGCTATTGCTGTTGTTTGCTGTGCCGATGTCGGCACAACAACCGGATGCCAAGAATATATTGGAGCGTACAGCCGAAGCCTTTCGGAAAGCGGGAGGGGTGAAGCTGGCGTTTACCGTGAACGAACAACAAGGCTCTTATGCGGGAGTTCTCTATCTGGAAGGTGAGAAATTTGTGGTTGAGACCGAGGGAATGAAGACTTGGTTTGACGGACATACGCAGTGGAGCTATGTGGCTTCGACAGATGAGGTGAATGTATCGGAACCTACGCAGGAGGAATTGCAGACTCTTAATCCGTATGCCTGGTTGTCCCTCTACAAGCAGGGATACAGATTGAAGTTGGGCAGTGTCGGTGGTAAGCAAGACAAGTCTGTTTATTATGTCATCATGACTGCTGCCGACAAGAGGAAAGACCCTGAAAGTGTCTATCTGTTTGTGACAAAGGATACGTATCGTCTGCATCAAGTGGACTTGGCGCCACGGGGAGTAAGTATATGACTACTATCCTTATTGATAGCTACCAGACAGGACAATCCTATCCGGATAGTTTCTTTGTCTTTGACAAAAAAGCCTATCCCACAGCTGAAGTCATCGACATGCGCTAAATAGTAAATTGTAAATAGTCAAATAGTAAATAATATAATGATGGAAACAGAAAAAGTAAAATGTCTGATTATCGGTTCGGGTCCTGCCGGCTATACTGCCGCTATTTATGCAGGCCGTGCCAATCTTTCACCGGTACTTTATGCAGGATTGCAGCCCGGTGGCCAGTTGACAACCACTACTGATGTGGAGAATTTCCCCGGTTATCCCCAAGGTATCGGAGGTCCGGAATTAATGGAAGACCTGCGGAAGCAAGCCGAACGTTTTGGCGCAGATTTGCGTTATGGAGTTGCTACCGCAGCCAATCTTGCTGAAGCACCTTACAAGATTACGATTGATGACGAAAAGATGATTGAGGCTGAAACGCTGATTATTGCTACAGGTGCCGCTGCGAAGTATCTGGGGCTGGAGGATGAAAAGAAATATGCGGGAATGGGTGTCAGCGCTTGTGCCACTTGTGACGGTTTCTTCTACCGCAAGAAAACGGTAGCTGTTGTAGGGGGTGGAGATACTGCCTGCGAGGAAGCTGTTTACCTTGCCGGACTGGCTGCCAAGGTTTATCTGATTGTCCGCAAACCTTATCTTCGCGCTTCCAAGATTATGCAGGAGCGTGTGATGAAGCATGACAAGATTGAAGTACTGTTCGAACATAATGCCGTAGGCTTGTTTGGAGAGAACGGTGTGGAAGGTGTACATTTGGTACAGCGTATGGGTGAACCTGATGAGAAGCGCTATGATGTGGCTATTGACGGTTTCTTCCTGGCTATCGGCCATAAACCCAACTCAGATATTTTCAAACCTTATGTAGATACGGACGAAGTAGGTTATATCGTCACCGAGCCGGGAACACCGCGTACCAAAGTGCCGGGCGTATTCGCCGCCGGAGACGTTGCTGATCCTCACTATCGTCAAGCCATCACCGCTGCCGGAACTGGTTGCCAGGCAGCCATTGAAGCGGAAAGATATTTGTCTGCGAAAGGACTGATTTAGTGATTAGTGATTAGGGGTTAGGATGGTAACAATGTGTTTTTATTATGCTAATCCCTAATAATCGCTTATCCCTTGTCAATTATTACTTATCCTATCTTGCTGATTTTCTTCAGCTTTTCTTCGTCTATGATTTTGATTTTACGTCCGTCGATGGTGATTAACCGTTCTGTGGCAAACTGTGACAACGTACGTATGGCGTTGGAAGTGGTCATGTTTGACAAATTGGCCAGGTCTTCGCGCGAGAGATAGATACTCAAGGTGGAGCCGTCTTCCTCCAAACCATAACTTTCTTTGAGGAACAGCAGGGATTCTGCGAGTCTTCCGCGGATATGTTTCTGCGTCAGGTTTACGGTACGTTCATCGGCAATGCCCAAGTCAACGGACAATTGCTTGATGAAGAACATGGCAAGGTCGTTGTTTTGTGTGAGCAGAGTCATCAAGGCAGTCATGGGGATTTGGCAAACAAGAGACGGCTCGAATGCAGATGCTGCCGTGACATAGTCTGTTTTTGCAAAGTAAGGGCGGTAACCGAAATATTCGACAGGCTTAATCATACGGATAATCTGGCTTCTACCACCGACTCCGTCTTTATAGATTTTGACCTTTCCACTCAGCAGACACATCAAATGCGTAGGTGTCTCGCCTTCGCAATGGATGACTTCGTTTTTTTTGTAGTTCTGGAGTGTGAAGTGGTTGGCGAGGAATTCCCGTTGTTCGTCATTCAAGGGAGACCATATATCTGCAATCAACTCCGGAACATTAATATCAGACAAGTTTACTTTTACCATAACTGCTGCAAAACTGTGTTATACAGCACAAATGTAAAAAGAAAAAATTAAATATTGCACAAATATGACAAAAAGATGTCGTAGGGGGGGAGATGAAGGAAAATCTATATATTTACGATTAGACGATTTACGATTGAAGTTTGTATTGTTAAACAACTACTCATTAGCAGGTGGGTTTATGATTGTATGAGTAACTCCAACCGTAAACCGTCAAATCGTAAATCGTAGTAACTTAATTGTTTATCGTAGTATCTCTATCCCCCTCCCTACGGGGGAGGGGCTAGGGGAGAGGCCTACTTTGTAAACAGCAGCTCCCTATATTTCGGAAGCGGCCAGATTTCATCATCAATTTCCATCTCAAGGTGGTCGATGTGGTCACGGATACTTTCCAGATAAGGGCGTACGGTTTCTTCGTAAGCGAAAGCCTTGTCTTTGTAGTTATCCATGTGGTTGGCTACTTTGCGGGCTTCGGTCATTTCGCGTACTTGTACCTTGATGGCTGTTACGCGCTTGGAAATTTCGCGTACAAGCTCTTTCCGGTCGGCACTGAGGACTTCGTATTCTTCGGGAGAGAAGGTCTCGCGCAGGCCACGGAGATTTTCCAGCAGACGGTTTTGGTAGATAACGGCAGTCGGTACGATGTGGTTGATGGCAAGATCGCCCAATACACGGCTTTCTATCTGTACCTTCATGGTGTATTTCTCCAGTTCTACTTCCAGGCGGCAGGCAAGCTCCGTTTCGTTGAAGATACGTTCGCCGATGAGTACGGAACGGGACTGGTTATCCATGTAGTGCATCAAGGCTTCGGGAACGTGGCAGATGTTGGTCAGCCCACGGCGGGCGGCTTCCTGCTTCCATTGTTCGGAGTAGCCGTCACCCTCAAAGCGGATAGGCTCGGAGGCGATGATGGTCTCTTTCATAATGCGGAAGATGGCTTCATCCTTGCCGACTCCTTCTTCCATCAGTTTGTCGATGGAGACTTTGAATTCGTTCAACTGGTTTGCCATAGCTGCATTGATGGCAATCATGGCGGCGGCACAGTTGGCGGACGAACCTGCGGCACGGAACTCAAAGCGGTTGCCGGTGAAGGCGAATGGAGAAGTACGGTTACGGTCGGTGGTATCCAGTAATATTTCGGGAATACGTCCGATGCCTAATTTCAGTGTTGTCTTTTCTTCCGATGTCATCTTGCTGCTGCTTATCTGGCGGGCTATCTCGTCGAGGATGGAAGACAGCTGTTTGCCCAGGAAGATGGACAGAATGGCGGGAGGTGCTTCATTGGCTCCCAGACGGTGGCTGTTTCCGGCACTCATGATGGAGGCGCGCAGCAAGTTCTGGTTTTTGTATACCATCATCAGTACGTTTACCAGGAAGGTAAGGAACAGCATGTTTCCTTTCGGATTCTTGCCCGGTGCAAACAAATTGATACCCGTATCGGTGCAAAGCGACCAGTTGTTGTGCTTGCCGGAGCCGTTCACGCCGTTGTAGGGTTTTTCGTGAAGCAGTACGGCGAAGTGATGCTTGCGTGCGATGCGTTTCATCAGATCCATCACAAGCTGGTTGTGGTCGTTGGCAAGGTTGGCATTCTCAAAGATAGGCGCCAGCTCAAACTGGTTGGGAGCTACTTCGTTATGGCGGGTCTTGACCGGGATACCCAGTTTGTGACATTCGATTTCCAGTTCTTTCATAAAAGCTGTGACACGTGGGGGGATGGAGCCGAAATAGTGGTCCTCCAGCTGCTGGTCTTTGGCCGAGGAGTGTCCCATCAGGGTACGTCCGGTCAGACAAAGGTCCGGGCGGGCATTGTACAGTGCCGAGTCGACGAGGAAATATTCTTGTTCCCAGCCTAAATTGGTATAAACGCGTGTGATATTCTTGTCGACAACTGGCATACGTCTGTCGCTGCTTTGTCTACGGCTGCCAAGGCTTTGAGCAATGGAGTCTTGTAGTCGAGCGCTTCGCCGGTATAAGAGATGAAGATAGTGGGGATGCAAAGTGTGGTATCTACCACAAAGGCAGGTGAGGAAACATCCCAAGCAGTATATCCTCGTGCTTCGAATGTGTTTCTGATACCCCCGTTGGGGAAAGAGGATGCATCCGGTTCCTGCTGGATGAGCAGTTTGCCGGAAAAACGTTCAATCACTTCCGTTCCTTCTCCGAATTCGATGAAGCCGTCATGTTTCTCGGCTGTTCCGTCCGTCAGAGGCTGGAACCAGTGCGTGTAGTGGGTGACGTTGAGGGACTTTGCCCAACTTTTCATGCCGTTGGCAATCAGGTCTGCCATTTCGCGGTTGATGGGAGTGCCTTTTTCGATGGCGTCGGTCACGGCTTTGTAGGCTTCACGGGGCAGGTATTCCTGCATTTTCTTACGGTCGAAGACATGGCTGCCGTAGTAGTCGGACAGTTTGTTTGAAGGGGTGGTCACTTCAAGAGGTTGCCGATTGGCAAGTTCTTGCAAAGCAAAAAATCGCATTTTTGACATATAAGTCTCTCCTTTTATTGGTTGTTGGGCGCAAAAATACATGTTTTTTCTGAACTACCCCCTCTTTTTTAGGGGGTATTCTCGAAAATATTAGTGTTTTTTGAGAATAGACCCCCTAAAAAAGCCTGCTTGTTATGGAAAAACGACCCAAAGCTTGCGTTTGTTACATGCCATGATTAGTAATCTTTCCGCATCACGATTAGTAATCTTAGTGCGTCGTGATTAGTAATTTTCATGTGTCACAATTACGAATCATTCTGTACATGACACTTGTGGCACCCTTTTTATAACAATTAATATAGGTTCGTATTTATCTCGCACAAACTATGTGTGCTTGTGTATTATTGTCTCTCGCGCGTAACATATGTTTTATAATAAAGGGTGTCACAAGTGTCATTCCCGCTTCTTTATGGAACATGTTTTTGCATTACACAAATTCTTCCGTATATTTGTCCCGATTCTATAAGGAGAAATTGCGGTTGAAACGTTTGTTGTTTATATGGATTTGGATTTGCTTCTTGTTTTCTTTTGTACAGAAGGCAGGGGCGGAGCGTGTATCTTATCCGGTTGACAAACATGTGAGTTCGGCAGACTCCATCATGGAGAAAGTCATCTTCTTTGCCCCCCTTTATGAACGTATTATTGAAAGTTACAAGGCTGAGCTTTACATAAAGGGCTGGGTGAATATCCGTAAGAAGAATCATATTCTCCGCTACATCCCTTCCATGTTCCGGCCCAAGAAAGGGGTGCGGGAATATATGATGGAAACTTATAGCGATTTGCATTTTACTGCTCCCGACATCTATGACCAGAAGGTAAAGGCAAGTGTCGGTACTGCTTCCGAGTTTTGGGAAATGGACGGACGGCTGCCGGAATATTTTCACATCAACATCTATTCTTCTACCTTATTATATGACAAACTACTCTCTCCTTTAGCACCCAATGCCAAAAAATATTATACCTATCGGATTGATACGGTGATGGGGGAACGGCATGCCCTTCAGTATAAAATCCGTTTTATGCCAAAAAGCAAAAGCTTTCAGCTGGTGGGCGGTTATCTGATTGTGAGTGATAACGTGTGGAGTGTACGCGAGATGCGTTTTTCCGGACGTAATGAGATGGTGCGGTTCAATAATCTGGTGAAGATGGGTAATGTGGGCGATTCGGACGAATTTCTTCCGTTGCAGTATGATGTGGATGCAACGTTTCGTTTTTTGGGAAATGTGGTAGATGGCACTTATGAAGCTGTACTCGATTATAAGAACATCATTCAGAAAACTTCTGGCAGTGATATACGGAGGTCGGTGAAGAAAAGTAAATATGACTTGTCCGATTCATACACGTTGCGTACTGATACGAATGCTTATCTACGTGATACTGCTTACTTTAAAACTTTGCGTCCCATTCCTTTGACTCCGCATGAGGAGACACTGTATCAGGATTTCTTCTTGCGTCGGGATACGCTCGCCCGGAAAAAGAAACCGGTGAATAAGAACTTGGAGTTTTGGGGGCAGATTGGAGATGCATTGATCAGTCGCTATACGGTAGACCTTGATAAATTGGGGAGTGTGCGCTGTTCACCACTAATCAATCCTTTTCTTTTGAGCTATAGCGGCAAGCATGGAATTTCGTATCGGCAGGAGTTCAAGTACAACCGTATTTTTACCGGTGATCGCCTGCTGCGCATCGTTCCCCGGATAGGTTATAATTTTAAGGAAAAAGAGTTTTACTGGAGGGTGAGGTCCGATTTTGATTATTGGCCCCGTAAGCGTGCAGCATTGCATCTGGAGTTTGGTAACGGTAACCGGATTTACAGCAGTGATGTGCTGGACGACCTGAAAGCCATCCCCGACAGTATTTTTGACTTCAACCAGATACACTTGGATTATTTCAAGGATTTGTATCTGAATCTGCGTCATAGCTGGGAAATAGTAAACGGTCTGTCGCTGGAAGTGGGTGTATCCATGCACAGACGTACGGAAGTGAACCGCTCCCGGTTTGAACTGAACTACCCGAGCATGCCGCCTACCAAGTCGGCCACCCGTGCCGGTTCCGGAGGTTCATCCTTCTTTCCGAATTTTGACCCGAATATCCTGAACAAGTTCCGCCATACCTATAATAGTTTTGCTCCCCGCGTCCGCCTCACCTGGACTCCGGGACAATACTATTATATGAATGGCGACCGTAAAGTATCTTCATTCCAAGTATCCTTCCATCTCAGTAGATTGGGAGCGGGGACTCAGTGGAGTGTTGCAGAGCAGTGGTTCGTACGAGCGTGTAGAGATTGATTTGCAGCATCAGGTTTCTTTGGGCTTGATGCGTGATATTTATTGGCGTTTTGGTTGGGGAGAGTTTACCAATCAGAAGGAACTGTACTTTGTGGACTTTGCCAATTTGCGGCGTTCCAATCTTCCTATGGGTTGGAGTGATGATATTGGCGGGGTGTTCCAGTTGCTGGACGGCCGCTGGTATAACTCTTCCCGTAAATATATCCGCGGACACCTTACCTATGAAGCGCCTTTCCTCCTGCTCCGCCATCTGATGAAATATACCCAATATGTATTGAATGAACGTCTGTATCTGAATGCATTGGTGGTTCCTCACTTGAAACCTTATCTGGAAGTAGGGTATGGCATTGGTACACATATATTTGACTTTGGCTTGTTTGCCAGCTTTGCAAACTGGAAGTATCAGGAAATAGGTTGCAAATTTACCTTCGAACTGTTTAACAGATAGCAATGTGGTAATGTGATTAATGTGCCAATGTGTCAATGACCAGGACGTGATGGCGTAGCATAAACATAGCGCAGCCAATTAGCCAATTAGCATATTGGCACATTATCACATTAATCAATTGTCAATTATTGATTCTTTTGTAACTTTGCTGCAAATTACTTGGAGCTATGGGTATAGTAATAGGAATAGATGTGGGTGGAAGTACCACGAAAATCGTTGGAATCAATGGAGAACAGATACAGTCTCCAATGTTTATTACGGCTACCGACCCGGTGACTTCCTTATTCGGAGCATTCGGTAAGTATATTTATGACAATGGTATACAGCTGGCCGATGTGGAGCAGGTGATGCTGACGGGAGTGGGAAGCGCATTTGTCAACAGCCCTCTATATGGACTGCCTACTCGCAAAACGGATGAGTTTATTGCCAATGGTTTGGGAGCTAGACATGCAACGGATATAGACCAACTGATTGTAGTCAGCATGGGTACCGGCACTTCTTTTGTGAAAATAGACGGAGACAAGGTGCAGCATATTGGCGGCTTGGGGATTGGTGGAGGTACCTTGCAGGGATTATCGAGGTTGCTGTTGAAAACTCATGATATTCATCAGGTGTCCGAGTTGGCTGAGAAAGGGGATGTAACTCGTGTCAACTTGCAGATAGGTGATATTTGCAACACTGCTTTGCCTGACTTGCCAGTGAGTGCTACCGCCTCTCTTTTCGGGAAAGCAGATAGCAATGCTTCTCAAGAAGATATTGCCTGCGGTATAATTTATACGGTACTTCAAACCATTGGAGGAGCTGCTGTACTGTCAGCTTTGAACAGTCCTATCAAGGATTTCGTTCTGATAGGGAATCTCACCCAACTGCCCCAGTGCCGGGAGGTGTTTTCTAAAATGGAAGCCATCTATCATGTACATTTTCATATACCGCCCTATGCTGAATATAGAACAGCAATAGGAGCGGCATTGGCATATATAAAAGAAAGGCAAGGGTAGTGGTTACTTCTTGCCTGCCTTCTTCATATAGCTGTTTATCAAGGTACATGCGGGAGCGGCCACCGTACCGTGGTCAAATCCCTCCATCTGATAGAGGGCGGTTTTTTGTCCCAGTGCTTTGAGGAGAGCATACAAATGGGCGTTTTCCTCATAGCGTGCCAGCATCTCCAACTCTTTGTCGCCAGTGATAAGTATCATGGGTGAAGCGTCTTTTCTTACGTTATTGGAAGGAGCATATTTATCTATAATCGGAGTGTCGGAAGGCAGCCCGCGTTCTTTGCGGATGGTATAATGAGTGGTGGTCTGTCCGCTGATGGGGAAAGCGCCTGCCAGGCTGTTGGCGTCAATATTCCACTTTGCCAGGTAACTCTTGTCCAGATTGAGCATCAGACAGAGATAACCACCGGCTGAATGACCGGCTATGTATATTTTGTCTTTGTCTCCTCCGAATTCTTCTATATTCTCGAAAGTCCAAGCAACGGCCTCTGCGGCATCTTCCGTGTAGGCAGGATTTTGGGCACGCGGGCTGAGTCGGTAGTTTACGGCTATCACGGCGTAGCCTTGCTCCAGGAACTCCTTCGGAAAATGTTTTTCTCCGGCTTCCAGTCCTCCGCCGTGGAACCAGATAAGGGTGGCAAATCCTTTTTTATCAGTAGGATAATGGAGGTCGAGCTTACAACGCTCCAGCTTATAACTGTCCTTTTCGCCGGGATGAAGATAGGAAATGTTCTTTTGCGTACGGTAGTTGTTGTCCGTTGTCTGATTTTGGCTATAACATAATAATGTATAGCAAATGATGGAAATGCATGCGATTATCTTTTTCATGATAAATTATTGAGATTATGTATAAATGAAACGATGCAAAGGTAACATTTTTTTTATTCTTTAATTGATTATTCCACTGCTGTTTTGAATGCTTTTTGTTTTGTAGTTCAAGAAAATACTTCTATCTTTGCGCCCGATTTACAATGAGTCAACATAAAGTCTCACTTAATTAACGAGTTAAACAATTTATTTATTAATGGAAAATTTAAAGAATGTAGCTCCTATTGAAGATTTCAACTGGGATGCTTATGAGAACGGCGAATCAGTAGCCAGTGCAAGCCACGAAGAACTGGAAAAGGCGTATGACAATACGTTGAACAAGGTTAACGACCGCGAGGTAGTTGATGGAACCGTAATCGCAATGAACAAGCGTGAAGTAGTTGTGAACATCGGTTACAAATCAGACGGTATCATTCCGATGAGTGAATTCCGTTACAATCCTGAACTGAAGGTTGGTGATACTGTTGAGGTATACATCGAAAACCAGGAAGACAAGAAAGGACAGCTCGTTCTGTCTCACCGTAAGCTCGTGCTACCCGTTCTTGGGATCGCGTAAACGCAGCTTTGGAAAACGAAGAAATTATCAAGGGTTACATCAAGTGCCGCACAAAGGGTGGTATGATTGTAGACGTATTCGGCATCGAAGCTTTCTTGCCGGGTTCTCAAATCGACGTGAAGCCTATCCGCGACTACGATGTATTCGTTGGCAAAACTATGGAATTCAAGGTTGTTAAGATCAACCAGGAATTCAAGAATGTGGTTGTTTCCCACAAGGCTCTTATCGAAGCCGAACTGGAACAACAGAAGAAGGAAATCATCGGTAAACTCGAAAAAGGACAAGTTCTCGAAGGTACCGTTAAGAATATCACTTCCTATGGTGTATTTATCGACTTGGGTGGCGTAGATGGTTTGATTCACATTACAGACCTTTCTTGGGGCCGTGTTAGCGATCCGAAAGAAGTGGTTGAACTCGACCAGAAACTCAACGTCGTTATCCTTGACTTCGATGATGAGAAGAAGCGTATCGCTCTCGGCTTGAAGCAACTCACTCCGCATCCTTGGGATGCACTGGATGCTAACCTGAAGGTTGGCGACCACGTGAAGGGTAAAGTTGTAGTTATGGCTGACTACGGTGCATTCATCGAAATCGCTCCGGGTGTTGAAGGTCTGATTCACGTATCTGAAATGTCTTGGTCACAACACTTGCGTTCTGCACAAGACTTCATGAAGGTAGGTGACGAAGTTGAGGCAGTAGTCCTGACTTTGGACCGCGAAGAGCGTAAGATGTCTTTGGGTATCAAGCAGCTGAAGTCTGATCCTTGGGAAACTATCGAAGAGAAGTATCCTATCGGCAGCAAGCACACTGCAAAAGTTCGCAACTTCACTAACTTCGGCGTATTCGTTGAAATCGAAGAAGGTGTTGACGGCTTGATTCACATCTCTGACCTGTCTTGGACGAAGAAGGTTAAACATCCGTCTGAATTCACTCAGATTGGTGCAGACATCGACGTACAAGTTCTGGAAATCGACAAGGAAAACCGTCGCTTGAGCCTTGGCCACAAGCAACTCGAAGAAAATCCCTGGGATGTATTCGAAACTGTATTTACAGTAGGTTCTGTACACGAAGGTACTATCATCGAAATGCTGGATAAGGGTGCTGTAGTTGCTCTGCCTTATGGTGTAGAAGGCTTCGCTACTCCGAAGCACCTCGTTAAGGAAGACGGATCACAAGCTCAGTTGGACGAGAAGCTTGAATTCAAGGTAATTGAGTTCAACAAGGACGCTAAGCGTATCATCCTTTCTCACAGCCGTATCTTCGAAGATGCTGCAAAGGCAGAAGAAAGAGCTGAAAAGAAGGCTGCTACTAAGAAGTCAACCGGTAAGAGAGAAGACGTTGCTCCTGCTATCCAAAACCAGGCTGCATCTACTACTCTGGGTGACATTGATGCTTTGGCTGCCTTGAAGGAACAGATGGAAGCTGGAAAGAAATAATTACTCCGTTCTATAAATGAAGGAAGGGTACTTGCGCAAACAAGTGCCCTTCTTTTTTATGATTTGTCAATAGAATTTTATGGAATTAAGGATGGTTTTTCCATAAATGTTTATCTTTGCAGGGTGGTTACTTTTGCAATCATAGAAATATTCAATAATTTAATTTTCATTTATTATGAAAAACATGTTCAAAAATGCAGGGAAGATGGTGTTGTTCACTTGCCTGTCGCTGATGTTACTAACCGCATGCGGCCAGAAGTCTAAACTCAAGCTGGCTATCGCAGCTGCCAACAAACAATGTCCCATGGATATGGGAGCTTCCGGCGAAATATCCAGTATTACTTTTGATGGGTCGGATGTGGTATATGTACTGCTTATGAATGAAAGTTTCCTCAATATAGACGCTTTGAAAGAGAATCCTGATGCAATGAAGTCTGCTGTGACTGTTATGTTCGGTAATCCACAAGGGTCCATTAAAGAGATGCTGGATTTGGTTGTCGGTACTGATTCCGGTATAAAGTTCATATATAAAGGAAAGACATCCGGTAACGAAGTGGAATGTTATCTGACTACTCAGGACTTGAAAGATATATTGAATGGCGGTTCAACTGCTGAAAGCAGTGATAAGAAGAAACTGGAAGAGCAAGTGAAGATGACCAACGTATCGTGCCCGATGCAGGTGGATGAAGCCACTATGCTCAATAAACTGACAATCGAGTCGGATAAGGTGCTTTATCATTATACGATTGACGAATCTGTAGTACAGATGTCTGCTTTGAAGGAAAATGCCGAACAGATGAAGGCAAATGTGAAGAACTCTTTGAACTCCTCCGATCCAGCCTTGCACATGTTCTTGGAAGTATGTGTGAAGTGTGATAAAGGGGTGGGCTATCTGTATAAAGGGAATAAATCCGGAGAAACTTTTGAAATATCCTTTGGAGTTTCAGAGATAAAGGCTCTTCTATAAATCAAGGAGTAGAAATCAGTTCGGAAGGTTTGGAATGGAAAAATTTGAGTTACATATTCTTGGTTGTGGTTCCGCTTTACCCACAACGCGTCATTTCCCTACGTCTCAAATTGTGAACGTGCGCGACAAGCTGTTTATGATTGATTGTGGGGAAGGGGCGCAGTTGCAGTTCCGTAAATCACATCTGAAGTTTTCGCGTTTGAATCATATCTTTATCTCTCACTTGCATGGAGACCATTGTTTTGGCTTATTGGGACTGATTTCTACACTTAACCTTTTAGGACGTACAGCCGAGTTGCATATCCATTCTCCAAAAGGGCTGGAAACATTGCTGACACCTATGCTGGATTTTTTTAATAGGCAGATGACGTACAAGGTCCTTTTCCATGAGTTTGATACGAAGAACCGATGCAGATTTATGAAGACCGTTCGTTGACGGTTACTACTATTCCTTTGCGTCATCGTATGCCGTGTTGTGGCTTTTTGTTTGCAGAAAAGCGGCGTCCTAACCATATTATCCGTGAAATGGTCGATTTCTACCAAGTGCCGGTATACGAATTGAATCGTATAAAGAATGGGGCCGATTACGTGACACCGGAGGGAAAAACGGTTTCCAACAACTTGTTGACCCGTCCTTCTGCTCCGTCCCGCAGTTATGCTTATTGCTCGGATACCATCTATCTTCCTTCTATCGTGGAGCAGATAAAAGGGGTTGATTTACTTTTTCATGAGGCGACATTTGCGAATGAGGATGCGCCACGTGCCAAAGAAACATTTCATACAACTGCTGCACAAGCGGCCGAAATAGCCAGGAGGGCTGAGGTGAAGAAGTTGTTGATAGGACATTTTTCGGCACGATACGAAGATGAAAATGTCTTGCTTCAAGAAGCATCCGCTATTTTTCCGGATACTCAGCTTGCCAAAGAAACACTTTGTGTATCGGTATGAATTAAACTTTTCGTATCTTTGGCAGTCTAAAACAACAAATGCGAATAGAAATTTATGACCCCTTCCTATAATGAACGCGAAGTGTTGGCTCTTCTACAAGAAGAAAGCACACAAAAAGCGGGGATTTGAGATGATTGTTACCCAATATAGCGAGCAGTTGTATTGGCAGATTCGTCGTATGGTCCTCTCTCATGAAGATGCCAATGATTTACTTCAGAATACTTTCATTAAAGCATGGATTAATATAGATTATTTCAGGGCAGAGGCTAAACTCTCTACCTGGCTCTATCGCATAGCCTTGAATGAATGCCTCACTTTTCTGAACAAACAACGGGCTGCTTCCACAGTCTCTTTGGATGACCCCGAGGCAGATGCACTTCAAAAGCTTGAAAGTGATCCTTACTTCTCCGGTGATAAAGCAGAGATGGCTTTGCAAAAAGCCTTGCTTGCCTTGCCGGAAAAACAACGTATGGTGTTTAATCTGAAGTATTACCAGGAAATGAAATACGAAGAGATGTCCGATATATTTGGTACTTCCGTAGGTGCCTTGAAGGCTTCCTATCACCATGCCGTGAAGAAAATAGAAAAGTTTTTGGGTGAGGAGTATTAAACCTTTGCCACAAAAACAATGTCTAATTAAACAGAAAGGAGAAAAAGCTTATGAAAGAAGAAGATAAAATACAGAAAAAGATAGGGACGGAAAAATCCTTTCCGCGTTCCTGAAGGCTACTTTGAGAATCTTACTTCAGAGGTAATGAACCGGCTTCCCGAAAAAGAGAAACTCATTGCTGTGCAGACAGAGCCTACAATGTGGCAGAAGGTAAGGCCTTGGTTGTATATGACCGCCATGTTTATAGGTGCGGCATTGATTATCCGTGTAGCTTCTTCGGAGCATACTCCATCTGTAGAGCGTATGGCTGCTGATGATACGGAAACAGAAATGGAATATATTAATATGGCTGTAGAGAATTCCATGCTGGATGATTATTCATTGTATGTTTATTTGGCAGACTCTGATGCAGAATAAGGTAACAACACTCAACTATTTAAAAATGAAGAAACTAATTGTTTTATTGGTTATGATATGTGGCATTATGCCTCTGCTTTGGGCTAGCGATGGATGTGACCAGCATCTGTCACCTGAAGAGTTTCGTGCCAAACAAAAAGCGTTTATAACGGAGAAAGCCGGACTGACGAGTGAGGAGGCAGCCAAGTTCTTCCCATTGTATTTTGAATTGCAGGACCGGAAAAAGCAGCTAAATGACGAGGCTTGGAAGTTGCTCCGACAAGGGAAAGATGAAAAAACAACCGAAGCCCAGTATGAGGAAATTATGGAAGGTGTATATGATGCCCGTATCGCTTCTGACCGGTTGGACAAGACCTACTTTTGATAAGTTCAAGAAAATATTGCCTTGTAAAAAGATTTATCTGGTGCAAAGGGCTGAAATGCGTTTCCACCGTGAGCTGCTGAAAGGTATGCACAAGAATGGAGATAGTCCCCAGCGAAGACCGCAAGGGAAAAGATGAGTAGTGAATGAATACAAATAAGGAAGGTTGCCACAATGATGTGAGCAACCTTCTTTTGTTAATGAGAGATACCTTTAGAAGAATCATCTTGTTTCCCTTCTTTTTCCAGTACTTTCGCTTCGTTCCATAGCTTATCCATCTCCTCCAGCGTCATGTCATGGAGGTTTTTGCCCTCCTTGATGCTGTGCGCTTCTACATAGTTGAAGCGGTTGATGAACTTCTGGTTGGTCCGTTCCAGCGCATTGTCCGGATTGATTTTGTAGAGGCGGGCAGCGTTGATGAGGCTGAACATGACATCGCCGAATTCAGCTTCAGCTTTTTCCTTATCCATGTGGGCGACTTCTGTCTGGAACTCCCGGATTTCTTCTTTTACCTTATCCCACACCTGTTCGCGTTCTTCCCAGTCGAATCCTACATTGCGTGCCTTGTCCTGGATGCGGTAGGCCTTGATGAGCGAGGGTAGGGCGGCGGGTACACCGCTCAGTACGGTTTTGTTCCCATCTTTTTCCTTCAGCTTCAACTGTTCCCAGTTTTCTGAGACCTGACCTGCGGTTTCTGCCTTTACATCGCCGAAGACATGGGGATGGCGGAAAATAAGTTTCTCACAAAGACGGTCGCACACGTCTTTCATATCGAAATCACCGGTTTCGGAGCCTATCTTTGCATAAAAAGCCACATGCAGCAGCACATCGCCCAGCTCTTTGCAGATGTCATTCTTGTCATCGCGTATCAGGGCGTCACAAAGTTCATAAGTCTCTTCGATGGTATTGGGGCGCAGGCTTTCGTTGGTCTGCTTGCGGTCCCAGGGGACATTTCTCGCGCGCAGCTCGTCGAGTATGTCGAGGAAGCGGCCGAAGGCTTCCATCTGTTCTTTTCTTTGTATGCATGATTTTGAAATTTAGTTTTTCCATTCTTCGTATGAGATAAGCAAGCCTATTACTTCCGAATAGTTCTTGCGTCCGCTTTGAATCTTGTTTCCTTTAAGGTACAAGTCGTAGATAAAGTTCTGGATGTCTCCGATGAGCGGACTGTATTTCTCCATCCAGTATTGCTGGTTCTTTTGGGCCAGTTCTATGATTTCAGGACGTATCCGGTTGAAAAGTTCTGCGTATTCTTCTTCGCTCATCAGTCGGCGGGCATTGCCCAGCACATGTGGGAGTACGGAGAAATACCCACTGAAACGAATCTCTTTCACCTGCGAACGGGTGCAGACCTGGTAAGCGTAGAAGTTGGCTTCTGCCTCGCTGGTGATGCCTAAAAAGTGTGCCAGCTCGTGGGCATAAGTAGCAGGATATTGTGGTGGAAGCAAATCGCCGTTCAGCGTGAATTCGCAGAAGAAAGGTCCCATGCTTCCCGTAACACCGACCATGGAAATGAACGGAGTGAAAAGCATGGTCTTCACGCGCGGAGAGGAGTGGGGAGGGCGATGTATCCCCAGCGTATCGCTGATTTGGTTGTATCCGTGTACGCTTTCCCGGCAGACCAATGGTTCGTCAATGGAGGTGACATCTGTATAGGAAGCATTCAGCTTGTCTATATAGTTGTCTACAAATGACTGAAAGATTTCGGGAGTATAGGCAGTATAAGGAATGTTTGTCCTGCCATAGAAATCTTTCTGTGAGTAGTTCAGTCCCCATGCCAGATAGAACCATGCATATATCCACAGCAAGTATTCCATTTCGTTCAGCAGAATCTGTTTCCACTTTTTCTTTTGGATATAGCGTGCCCTGATTGGATTGAAAAGAAGTCCGAGTACACTGAGGAAAATAAACAAGTCGCCTATGGCAAAAGGCATGAGTTTTGAAAAGGAGGACAAGAAATGGGAAATCACCGGATATACAGACTGTGCATATACTTCTCCCAATATTGGAATGAGCTGCGTTGCCCATACAACAGACAGTAATACGATTAATACGACATACCGGATTTTCAATTTGTCTCTCATTTTTATTTTCAACCTACCATTAAGAGGACTATCGACCTCTAACTCCTAAGCCCGGAGGGCGATAACTCCCTTTAACTCCTACTAACTCCTGACTCATTTTGTAGGGACAAAAAATATATATTTAAATTTTAATTCATTAATTTTGCGCCCGTTATTCGCAATAAATTAATTATAGAGATTTAAAAACATGGAATTAGCAAGTAAGTACAATCCCGCTGACGTGGAGGGAAAGTGGTACCAGTATTGGTTGGACCACAAATTATTCAGTTCGAAACCCGATGGTCGTGAGCCTTACACCGTCGTCATCCCGCCCCCCAACGTCACCGGTGTGTTGCACATGGGACATGCTTAATAATACCATACAAGATATTCTGGTACGCCGTGCCTGCATGGAAGGCAAGAATGCCTGCTGGGTGCCGGGAACCGACCATGCATCCATTGCTACCGAGGCCAAGGTGGTGAACAAACTTGCCGCACAAGGCATCAAGAAGACAGACCTTACCCGCGACGAGTTCTTGAAGCATGCCTGGGAATGGACTGACGAACATGGCGGCATCATCTTGAAGCAGCTCCGCAAGCTGGGTGCTTCTTGCGATTGGGATCGTACAGCTTTTTTACTATGGATGAGAAACGCAGTGAAAGCGTGCTCAAAGGTTTTTGTTGACTTGTATAACAAAGGTCTGATTTATCGTGGTGTCCGCATGGTGAACTGGGACCCTAAGGCACTGACCGCACTTAGTGACGAGGAAGTAATCTACAAAGAAGAGCACAGCAAGCTGTACTATCTGAAGTATATGGTAGAAGGTGACCCCGAAGGACGTTATGCAGTGGTTGCTACCACCCGCCCTGAAACCATCATGGGAGATACAGCCATGTGCATCAATCCGAATGACCCCAAGAATACCTGGTTGAAGGGTAAGAAGGTGATTGTTCCGTTGGTAGGACGTGTTATTCCGGTTATCGAGGACGATTACGTAGATATAGAGTTCGGTACCGGCTGTCTGAAGGTAACTCCTGCACACGATGTGAACGACTACATGCTGGGTGAGAAGTACAATCTGCCGAGCATTGACATCTTCAATGATAACGGAACGCTTAGTGAAGCTGCCGGCTTGTATATCGGTATGGACCGTTTCGATGTACGCGAGCAGATTGAGAAAGACCTGCAGGGTGCCGGGTTGCTGGAAAAGGTGGAAGCCTATACCAATAAGGTCGGTTTCTCCGAACGTACCAATGTGGCAATCGAGCCGAAGCTCTCCATGCAGTGGTTCCTCAAGATGCAGCACTTTGCCGATATGGCTCTGCCCCCGGTGATGAATGATGACTTGAAATTCTACCCTGCCAAATATAAAAATACCTATAAGAACTGGCTGGAGAACATCAAGGACTGGTGCATCAGCCGCCAGTTATGGTGGGGGGGCATCGCATTCCTGCTTATTTTTTGCCGGAAGGTGGTTATGTAGTGGCTGCCACTCCCGAAGAAGCCTTGGCATTGGCAAAAGAGAAAACGGGTAATGCAGACCTTAAACTGGAAGACCTTCGTCAGGATGAGGACTGCCTGGATACTTGGTTCTCCTCCTGGTTGTGGCCCATCTCTTTGTTTGACGGTATCAACAATCCGGGTAACGAGGAAATCAACTACTATTATCCTACCAGCGACTTGGTGACCGGTCCGGACATTATCTTCTTCTGGGTAGCCCGTATGATTATGGCAGGCTATGAATATGAAGGTAAGATGCCGTTCCAGAATGTTTATTTTACGGGTATTGTCCGTGACAAGCTGGGACGTAAGATGTCCAAGTCGTTGGGTAATTCTCCCGACCCGCTGGATTTGATTGAGAAATACGGTGCCGATGGTGTACGTATGGGCATGATGCTTTCAGCTCCTGCTGGCAACGACATCCTCTTTGACGATGCACTGTGTGAGCAAGGACGTAACTTCAATAATAAGATATGGAACGCTTTCCGTCTGATTAAAGGTTGGGAAGTCAGTGCGGAAGTTCCGGTACCGGAAGCTTCAGAACTGGCAATACGCTGGTTTGAGGCCAAGCAGAATGAAGTGGCTGCCGAAGTGGCTGATTTGTTCAGCAAGTACCGTTTGAGTGAAGCGCTGATGGCTGCTTACAAACTGTTCTGGGACGAATTCTCTTCCTGGTATCTGAAATGATTAAACCGGCATACGGCCAGCCCATCAACCGGAAAGTGTATGAAGCAACTATCGGTTTCTTTGATAACTTGTTGCATCTGCTCCATCCGTTCATGCCATTTATTACAGAGGAGTTGTGGCAGCATCTTTGCGACCGTACAGACGGTGAGAGCTTGATGGTAAGCCCGTTGTCAATGTCGGCATTGGTAGATGAGGATATCATCCGGGAGTTTGAAGTGGTGAAAGAGGTTATCAGCAATATCCGTTCCATCCGTTTGCAGAAGAACATCGCCCAAAAAGAGACACTTGAGTTGCAGGTTATCGGTGAGAATCCGGTTGTGGCATTCAACGCGGTTATCATGAAAATGTGTAACCTTTCCTCCATCAATATAGTGGAGAACAAGGCCGACGGTGCTGCTTCCTTCATGGTAGGTACTACGGAATATGCCGTACCTTTGGGTAATATGATTGACGTGGAAGCCGAGATAGCCCGTATGGAGGCCGAACTGAAGCATAAGGAAGGATTCTTGCAGGGTGTGCTGAAGAAACTGGGTAACGAGAAGTTTGTGAATAATGCTCCTGCCGCCGTTCTTGAGATGGAACGCAAGAAACAGGCGGATGCTGAAAGTATCATCAAATCTCAAGGAAAGTATTGCAGCATTGAAAAAGGCATAACTGTCCATCACATAAAACAGAGAAAAAGCTCCGGAACCTTCAACTCCCGGAGCTTTTTTAGCGGTATAATGAACTGTTTATTTGAACAGTTCTGCTACGCACCACATCAGGCGTGCGGTGGTGTGTGTCCAGATTTCCTTGTAAGTGCAGTTATTTTGCATCGGGAAGTAGGGTTCGTCCTCATTTTCGAATGTTTCGATTCCTACGGGCACGGCTCCCACAACATTTCCGGCGTATGCCCCGTAAAAGCGGCGGATAGTCATATCCGTCTCCATAAACGGTACTCATGGCAAACGGGTTGTAGCCTAATATGTATTCTACCTGGCGGGTTGCAATATCCCTTAACGCTTTATCATTGAATAGGCGTGCAAGGATAAAGGCAGCCTTGGCTTTGCCCATGACAACGGCGTGGAATCCCCTGAACTGATAGGCGACGGGGAAACGGCGCAGATAGAAATCCTTCGAGAGAGGGATGCCGTTGCGTACTTGCGCATTGTATTCTTCCAGGCTGGGAAGTCCTACCTGCTCTCCTTCGTGGTACAGATTCTTATAATCGGTATTATCCACCTCGTATACGGCGCTTGGCAGTATGCCGTACGGCTCAATCAGTTGTGAAATCCCGCGTAGATAGTCTGCATAGGCTTCACAGGATGCCTTCCACAACGGGACGTCCGGATGGGTAGGGGCATCTGTCAGTAGCATCGAGAGTCCTTCGGCCATCAAGTGCTCTTGGCTTTGGTGATAATAGGCCAGAATACGTTTTTTCCGGGAAGATTCATAGAAGAAACCTCGTAGGGGGATTTTCCAGTCGGTACGCTTTTCCAACTGTTGGCCCGCCATGACGGTACGTGCCAGCCGGGTTGCCCAGTCCAGATAGTAAACATCTTGTGTAAGGCGGTACAAACGCATGGCTGTGACGGTGGCAAGGGCATAAAGTTCTGTTTCGTTCTGTTCCGTCCTTTGTGTATCCAGCAGGTCGATGGCGAATTGGAAGTCCTCAATGGCACTGTTCCGGCACCACCGTGCAAACACTGGGTCTTTCTTTTCAAAATGAGGGGCGGCGAGTGCGCAACTGGAAGCGGCTTTCAGATTGTCCGTAGGCGTATTTCGTGCTTCTGTCTGCATGTCGTCTTTGTCACCACGGATATTCTTTGTCCAAATGCCGATAATCAGTCCACCCAGTCGGTAGCCGTCACCGAAGCGGGTACGCAGAATCCAGTTCACTCCCCAGCGTGCCTCTTCCAGCAGGCGTTCGTAGAAGATACTGTCTTTGCTTTGTACGGCACCGGCCATTTCGAGGAGGGCGATGCACGATTCGGCTGTATTTCCCGTTCCTTGAGTCAGGTCGGCTGCATCGTGCCATCCTCCGGCAATGCTCATGCTCCGTCCGTCGGGATGATAGGCGAATACATCCTGATGGCATTCCTGATGAATGCCGGGCTGGTCGAAACCGCAACGTTCGGAAAAGAAGAAGTTCAGCGTGTGCCAGGCGGTAGACAGGTAGGCATCATTTCCGATGGGGAAAGGCTTTGATTGTACAATCACCGATGGAGAGGAAGTATTGTCCGGGCGTATTGAAACTGCTGAAGTCCAGTACAAGAAATCCTTTGTCCAGCTTCTTGTCCTGATTCAGAGGACTGGCCGTACCTTGATAAACGGTTTGTCCCGTGGCGGCATCGTGCAGGCTGAAAGCCCTTTCCGGCATGTGCTGCACCAAAGCCTGCTTGCGTGCTCCCGGCTTGTATCCGCTGTGGCAGTAGGCCATTGCATCTTTTCGCAGGTCGAATCCCCGGCTGTTTTTCCGCTTCTACCTTTCGATGCGCATGTCGTCTATGTATAGGCTCATGTGTTCGCTGGCTCCTGCAGGAGCACCTGCCAGCATGATGTTTACCGAAAAGCCTGTGACACAATCACGGTATAGGTCCGGTATTTCCCATATGATGTGCTGCCATTTGTTGGGATAGACAGTCTCGAAGTGTTGTCCTTCAAAGCGTCCGGGAGTCGGCATGATTTTCTCCCCTTCATTGTATAGGGTGAAAGAATCCGGCAAAGGTCAGATAAACGCCCAGTGCATCCACATATACCCAAACGGAAAAGCGGTTGTATTCCCCGCAAGTCTTCCCGGTCGAGGGGACGGATAATCTCCGGGGTGGCGTAATTCCGGTTTGTTGGATTCTTCTTGCCCAAGGAGGCAGGAGTGTCCAGACGGACACTTCCTTTGCCTGAGACAGTGACTTTACGGTCCACATGTATGGTTCCGGTCCGGTGGCGCAGAGCGCCGAAATCTTTCGGCCAGGGGAGTCCCCTGCTTTTCAATACCTCTTTTTTTCCCCACCGCGTCAGTCCGGCGTGTGCGGGATTAGCTTTCATTATGCGGTGCACATGATTGCTTTGCTGTAATTGTTTCTCCAGTTCCGTATCGGGTTTCCACGGAGCTTGTGCTTGTGCCTGCATGCAGCAGCATGCCAGCAGCAGTGTTCGGATGATGTATTTCATGGTATTCAGTGTTTGGTTTCAGGGTAAGCATGAAAAGGAGCCTTGAACTCCGGACGTAATGTATAAGTATCCTTCAGTGGGAAATCTGCGGGAACTTGGGGTGACGGCGCCGGTGGCAGCCCATTCGCATCCCCGGAGTAAAGTCACCTGGAAACCGGTGCAGCGCATGGAGTAAGTCATGTTCGGGTCGTTGCCGCAGTGCCCCAGGAGGTCGACGAATATGCGCCCTTTTCCGTAGCTTACTGTCCACATCAACGGTTCATGCCGTCCGCGTTCGTAGGCGGTGGCCAATATTTCCATGTTTTACCGGACCGCGTAGGCGGGTATATATCTCGTCCTTGAAGTGTTTCCATTGAGGAGGCAATCCTTGCAGGATAGGATGATGGGGGGCGCGGTGTTCTATGACGGTTTCGTGCTGCAAGCCGTGGTAGCCGGCATACCCCGGAGAGTAGTCGTAGAGGTATTGTCCGTCTTTCCAGTACAGATACGGACCGTCCTTTTTCGTTTCGTCCGTCCCATGCCCCCATGCCTATTATCTCGTTTGTATTCTTTCCAGTCGGCCATCGGGACGACGGAAGAATGTATCACTACCACACCGCCTCCATCGGCAACGTATTTCTCGAAATTCTTGCGTACGGGCTCTGTCCATGTAGCTCCGCCGTAGTTGATGACGATTAAATCATATTGGTGGAAATCGGGTTTGAAGGTGGCGATGTCTCCACCAAAGTCGGGTGTAAAGGCAAAATCCACTTTGAACATTCCGCTGTTTTCCAATATCTGCTTCATGGCTTCGCAGGCGCCTTGCCAATAATGGCTGCCGTCCTGCCCGGCTATCATCATGGTTTTGATTACTTTCTTTTGCTGTGCGTGTGTGCGAGGCAGCTCCTATATAAATAAGGAGTACCAGGATAAGTGTCAGTCTTGTTTTCATTTTCCGGAAGATTTAAAGTTTTTTGCCAGTAGGGTTCCATTCTATACGGTCGTAGCAGCGTGTGGTGCGCAGATTGTAACCTTTGTTCGTCTACGCTGAACTTTCCGTCTTTTGAAGTAGGATATGTAGAGCTCGGAGATGCCGTCCTTGTTGCGGTCTTCTACAAGGAGATTGTACTTGTCGGTGACATAAATCTCGTCGGAAATGTATTGTACTTCTTTGGTATAGTTGTCTACGATTGCATAGTAGGCCTTGAAAAGGTCGAAAGTGGGGTAGTGTCCGTTGTCACGTCCGAAAAGCATTACTTCTTCAAGGGCATCGTCCCCGTCCATATTGGCAAATACGGATTGCTGAAAGGAAAATCCCGGTTTTTGTACTTGTGGAGGGATATTGTCCCATCCTTCCTGATGGGCTGTCACTGAAAATTGCGCTTGTGCATGGATGACGTACACCAGCGCCGACAATAGGATAATCAGTTTTCTCATTGCGTGCATTTTGAGGTTATGATAATAATAGGGGTTGCTTCTTGCTTATATGACCGGTGGCCCGGAGTTTTCCCCTAACTTTTTTAGAATAATTAATGAATACGGGATATATAGGGACTCTTAGTGCCTCTCCCAGCAGGACTGAACCGGTCTGACCCGTATACTGAGAGGTCATAACATCCGCATCCTTTCCATTAAAACACCCGGATGTTTTTGGCGTAATACATCCGGGTGTTTTGGGTGAAAACATCCCCATGTATTGGGGTAAAAACATCCGATGTTTTGACCTCTCAGTCCTATACTCTTTAGGGCTAAGTCCCGGTGTGTAGCCGGCAAGGTATAGGGGGACGTTCCGCTTTTGTATGGTCTTAATGCGAGGTGAGCAGGTGCATCAATATCAGTGGCAGATAATCTTTCAGCTTGACCCTTAAAATCTTCAAAGCCTGCTGAATGCGGTAGTCTACCGTTTTTGGGGAAACGTTGAGTAGTTCGGCAGCTTCCTTGTAACTCAGATTCTGGAAACGATGCATGATGAAAGCTTCCTATAAGTAGGCGGCAGTTCGTTGATGGCCCTTTGTATGCTTGCTTAATTCGTTGATTTGATAGATATCCACCTCCTGCAGCATGGCGAACATTCGTTCATAGTAAGCGGTGTCTGCCCGTTGCTTCACTTCATTTTGGGCAATCCGGGTCATGCAACGATGGTAGACAGCCTTGAACAGATATTGCTTGAGCGAATATTCGATAATGGGTCTTTCGCGGTTTTCCCAAAGCCATAGCATGACGTCCTGAACAATCTCTTCTGCATCTTCCAACCGGACAAAAAACGATAGCAGTAGGTGCAGAGCACAGAATAGTACTTTTTGAAATAACACATCAAAAGCACTTCTATCTCCCTTTTTGTATGGCGGATAATAAAGATGTATCTTCCAATGGTATGTTTCTCATAGGGTGGGGGTTCATTATTGTTGGGCAAAAATAGCTTTTTTTCCCATTATAATCTAAGTATATAAAATATTTTTAGCTTTTTGTTTAGGAGTTCTTTTCACCCGTTTGTCTTTAGATTAAAGCTAGCAATAAAAAATTATGGTAAAAAAAAGAGAGGGAATGGAGGGGACCTGCTTCTCAGGTATTATGAAGGAGAGACAACGGAGGATGAAACTGCTCTGGTAGAGGAGTGGCTGGAGGCATCGGAAGAGAACCGCAGGACAGCCCGCCAGGTTCAGACACTCGGTCTGGCGGCGGACATGGCGCAGATTTCATCCAGGCTGGATGTAAAGAAGGCCTTGGAGGATGTACATCGTAAGATGAAACAGAAAAAGGTCAATAGGTATCAGGTATTATTTAGAGGGATGCAACGGGCGGCCGCCATTTTATTCATCCCTTTGATGGTATCGTGGTCTATCCTTTATTGGGACAAGGATAAAGAAGAGATACATATGATGGAAGTCAGGACAAATCCGGGAATGACTACTTCTGTCGAATTGCCGGATGGAACGGAAGTCGTTCTGAACTCGTCGTCGTCGTTGCGTTATCCTTCCCGGTTTGCCGATGATAAAAGGGAAGTGAAGTTGGTGGGTGAAGCATTCTTTTCTGTCGCAAAAGATGAAAAGAAGTTCATTGTCGGCACGCTGAACAATTCCAAGATAGTGGTACATGGAACGGAGTTCAACGTAGAGGCTTACAAAGGGAGCAGGACGGTACAGACCACTTTGGTTTCGGGTAAAGTCAGTTTCTCCTATGTGAATAACGGCAGGAGAAATAATGTAATGATGATACCGGGGCAAAAGGTTATTTATGATATAGTGCGGGAAAAGGTCGTTGTGAAAGAAGTCAATGTAGACGTGGAAACATGTTGGAAGGACGGACGTTTGATTTTCAGGAACACTCCGTTTGAAGATATATTGAAGAGTTTGAGCAAAAGATATAATGTGGAATTCATTCTGAAAAAGGCTTCATTGAAGCAGAATTCCTTTACGGCTACATTTACCAAACAACGTTTGGAGCGAATATTGGAGCACTTCCGAATATCCTCGAATATTCATTTCAAGTTTGTTGAAGATGGTGATGTGGATGCCGAGAGACAGGTAATAGAAGTTTATTAACCCTTTAAAAAGTAGTATGATGAAACACAAGTCCGTTTAGAAAAACATGCAGGAAAATGTTGGCGCATTTTCCTGCATGAAACACAGTAACTTTTAAATATCTGTTTGGCGACAGATAAAGTAACTTTATTTTTTCACTAGAAATCAATACAAAATTATGAAAAAACACTATTGTATCCAATCATTTAGGGCAAAAAGTGTCCTGATGAGATGCATGAAAAAAATTCCTCTTGCTATGAGATGCACATTATTTATGTTGTTTTGTTTGGTTGGTATGACTTTTGCCAATGAAGGTTATGCTCAAAAGACAATGGTAAACATTGCTCTTGAGAACAAGACTGTTGATGAAGTACTGACGGAGCTGGAACAAGGTACCGAATTTGTTTTCTTCTACAACAACAAGCAGATTGACGTTAAGCGCCGTGTATCGGTCCGGGCAAATAACAAAACCATATTCAAGGTTCTGAATGATGTATTCAAAGGAACCAATATAGGCTATAAGATATTGGACCGTAATATAATCCTTTATGATAAAGCTGTAGGAGCTGATGGGGTACAGATGGCTTTGCAGGCTGCGACGGTGAAAGGTTCTGTGGTCGATGCAACCGGTGAACCGGTGATTGGTGCCAGTATCTTGGTGCAGGGAACTACCAACGGTGTCATAACAGACATTGACGGTAATTTCATTCTGACCAATGTGGGCTCTGATGCTACTCTTATAATAAGCTATGTAGGTTATAAGACACAAAACATAAAGGTTGCAGGCCGAAATTCGTTCAAGATAGTTTTGGTAGAAGATGCTGAGATATTGGATGAAGTGGTTGTTGTAGGATATGGTGTACAGAAGAAAGAATCACTGACCGGTGCCATTGCAGCCATTGGTGCTGATGAAATAGCTACGACCAAGACCGAGAATCTGATTAGCAATATTCAAGGTAAGATGCCGGGACTATTGATTCGTCAGAAAACCGGAGAGCCGGGAACTTTCGACAATATGGTGAGCATTCGCGGTTATGGTGACCCGTTGGTGGTAATTGACGGCATCACACGTGAAGGTACCGAAGAACTTGCACAGCTGAATTCTGAGGATATAGAAAGTATCTCTATTTTGAAAGATGCTTCTGCCGCTATTTATGGTATGAATGCGGCTAATGGCGTAATCATTGTTACTACCAAAAAAGGTGTAGCCGAAAAGACCAGAGTATCTTACTCAGCATTGTTCGGTATGAAGAATGCCACGGGTATGGAAGAAACGGTAGATGCTTATACTTATCGCATGTTGGCCAATGAAAGGGCACGTAATGACCAGGCTGCCCCTGAATACACTGACGATATTCTGGAACTGTATAGAACCGGGGCTAAGGGTTATACAGACAATAACTGGATTGACATGTTTATGAATAAACTGGCGTTCCAGCAATCGCATACTGTTTCTGTGAGAGGCGGAACGGATAAGGTGAAGTATTATGTGAGCTTCGGCTATAATGGCGATAATGGTTTGCTGAAGAGTGGTATCCAATACTATCATAGATATAATCTGAGAAGTAACCTGACTGCAGAGCTTACGAAAGGGCTGAAACTGAATGTGAATCTGTCCGGACGTTGGGATGAAACCCAAAGGCCGAGAGAGGATTTTATGTGGACTTTTAAGACTTTGATGGTTAATGACCGTGGTATCGGTACTCATACGATTGACAATCCCAATCATCTCTCTGCAATCGGTCCTGAAAACAAGAATCCTTTTGCGTTGGTTGGTTGATCCGGATATAGACGGTTATCGCAAGAACAGAGGTCTGACGTATTCTGCCGATGTGGAATTGAATTGGCAAGTTCCTTTTTTGTAAAAGGGATGGCATTGAGTCTTTTGGGGTCATTTGACGGTAACAATCGTAACAACTCTTCTTTAAATCGTTCTTATCCGTTGTATGATTATTATACAGATGCGCCTGCCGGTACGGGAGGTAGTACTGACGCTTATTCCAATACGATGAGAATATATCAGAAGATTTATGGTAGGTTGCAGGCTAATTATATGCGTTCTTTCAATCAGCACAATTTGAATGTGACAGCTGTGGCAGAGTTGAGCAGTACACGACGCGATGAATTATCCGGTTCCCGGCAATATTCAGAGTTGTTTACTAATGATATTTTGAATCAGGCAAGTCCGGGTACAGCTACCAATTCAGGGTATCGTAGTTTTGGCCGTTTGGCAGCCTATCTGATGCGTGCGAACTATGATTATGCCGGTAAATACTTGTTGGAGGTAGTAGGACGTTATGATGGTTCTTATCGTTATGCTCCTTCTAAGCGTTGGACGTTCTTCCCGTCGGTAAGTGCCGGATGGCGACTTTCGGAAGAAAGTTTCATCAAGGACAATTTGCCGTTCATTACTAATTTGAAAATCAGGGGTTCTTTTGGGCAAAGTGGATATGATGCCGGTGATCCTTTCCAATATGTATCTGCTTATAATTCAGCTTCTAATGGTTATGTTTTTGATGGTGCCAGCCAGATTATGGGTATGGTAGCTCCTGGTGTAGTGACTGACCGGCTTTCTTGGGTTACATCTTCTATTTCCAATGTAGGTCTGGACTTTGACTTATGGAACGGTAAGTTGAGTGGTACTATCGAGTGGTTCAATCGTAAGAATGAAGGCATTTTGGCCGACCGTGCACAATCTGCTCCTGATACATTTGGTGCAAGTTTCCCGAAGGAAAATCTGAATTCTAACCGGAACCGGGGTTTTGAGATTGAATTGGGACACAGAGGACAAATCGGTAAGGACTTCTCATATTCAGTAAGTGCTAATTTTACGTATGCACGTGAAAGAAGTCTGCATGTGGAACATGCCGAATATACCAGTTCTATGGATAGATGGCTGAATGGAAAGGAAAACCGCAACAGTAATGTGATGTGGTTGTATAAATACGATGGCCAATATACTTCTTTGGAACAGTATGAAACGGCTCCTTTGATTGGTGGAAACTTGGGTAACTCTAAGATGCTTCCGGGTAGTTACAGATTGCTTGACTTGAATGGTGATGGCAGGATTAACAGCAGTGACCGTGTTCCGGAGTTTTGGGCAACCGGTGCAAATCCTCCTATCCAGTATGGGTTGACTTTGGCGGCTTCTTATAAGAATTTTGATCTCAATATGCTGTTTCAAGGAGCTTCCGGTTACTCCATCGGATATGCCAATGATGATGTTTGGGGATATGGTGGCAAGACAAATAAATCTTATTTAATTGCGAAATATGTAGATCGTTGGCATCCTGCAAATATAACAGATGATCCGTATAATCCTGCCACACAATGGGTAGCCGGCTATTATCCGGCATTACGCCACAATTTCTCCAATACTTCGGATAATGGTAGTAGATGGAATTATGGTATTTCCGTTTGGCTTCCGCAAGCTACTTATCTCCGTTTGAAGAGTATGGAGATTGGTTACAATCTGCCAAAATCATTTATGAAAAGAATCGGGTTGAACAGTGCCCGTATCTTTGTCAATGGTTCAAATCTGTTTACGTTCTGTAACAAGGCTTTGAAGGATGCTGATCCCGAACGTGAGGAAAGGGATTGGGGAGCCAACCTGGCATATCCGTTGATGAGAACTTATAACTTTGGGTTAAACATAAACTTTTAATTCTGAAATACCATGAAAAAAAATATTTTATCGATATTCTCATTATGTGCATTGATGGGATTGTCCGGTTGTAATGCCTTCTTGGAACTTGAACCGCTGGATAAAGTGTCTCCCGATCAGTTATTGGAGACAGAAGGTGGTGTAAAGGCACTATTGGCAAACATATATACCATGATTCCTATGGAAGATTTTAATTATCGTCCGAACGCTGGTTTTAATCAACGCGGTTATGATGGTGTGAATGAAACTACTAATTTGGCATTTCTCACCGACGAAGCTACCCGTAGTGACGGAGGAGTGGGTATAGGTTACGAAGGATTCAATTATTGGCCCTATGGAGATATTCGTCAGGTGAATATTTTTATGCAGAATGTAGAGAAAGCCAAAGAAGCCGGAACAATTTCTGTTGCAGATGCGGATCGTATGACTGGTGAAGCCCATTTTGCACGTGCTTATATGTATTATGGGCTTGTAAAGACCGCCAGCTCCAGCAAGAGGATCATTTTCTGGAACAGCTTGCGTACATCAAGTCGTTCATGACCGGGAAGAAACTGATATTTATGAAGTTTTTCACCGGAACTGAAAAAAATCCGATATCTACACGTGGTTTAGATCCAGTCAAGTTCTCCCTTCAGCCTTCGATAACCTGGATGATGATATCCGGATGTTTCTGCTTTTAGATTCTCGGATGATCTTTGGAATCCAGTAGATTGAACTTAGCTTAGATAGGAGATGCGGATGGTTCCTCTCTTGCGCACCATTTAATCGACAATTTCCTGATGAATTACTTCATCGGCATTCAATAATATGCGGATTGCCGGAATAAGTGACTTTGCTTCATTTGTAAAAGTGTAATACCGTGGTGAAGTCTTTGATGTAGGCAGGAACCCGACTTCCTTTTTCAGATTTTTCATCATTTGCGTAATACCGGATTGTGTGTCCAAGTTATCAGAGTTCTTCATTTGCGCCTACGCGGGTGGTCTTTGAAAGGCAGGGAACCCGTAATCATCAAACGTTTGCTAACATGATTTTTCAACTTTTGATGTCCATTCTTTTTATTCTCCAATGTATGAAAAATACAAAAAAATTATAAAAATTTTATTTGCTTATTAATAGTAGCTAAAAATATCAAAATTACAAGCTTATCGGATGACTTTTTTTAAATCATCGTATGAATCCGAATACATTTAAAATGATGATTATCATAAATATCGGAACAACAATGCAGGTAAGGATTTTTGTCGTATAAAGTTACTCTGCCGAACTTACCGTCATTGGTGAGTTCTTTTTTCGCATTCTTTAAATCCCAAGGTGTGATATTCCGGAAGCATCCAGCCACGGAAGTTTTTAATATTACTTAAGAGTCCGAATCTGGGGGGAACGATAATGTTACCGATTCCGACAGAGAATAAAACCTGGGTTGCTTTGCCTGGGGAAAATACAGTGAAATTGAATTTGCTAAAATCAGGCAGGAGATAGTATTTTTAAACCATCGATTGCATTGCTGGTTACGAACATTGCTCAGATACAAATATAATAAGGAAGAGAAAGAGTACAGGCATAATGATTTTGGTTACTTTCTCTACAAGGCGAGATATGCGAATTTCCAAATGTTTCCGAGGCCGATCGCAGCTCCTGCGGAACCATAATGTAACAAAACGAGAGTTCCATTCACGAGATTGATTTCCATTTTCACTCATATGTAACACACTCCATTCATTATAATATTGTGCAAAAAGGGAAGCAACACATCCATGATGTCTGACTCCCCTGATTGCTTTGGCTTATAGTAATAGTATAGTCTGGAAAATTTGAAATATCAATAAAATATTAGAAAGTATAATGCTAAAATAAGAGAAAAATAATACTATTTGTTGGCAAAAACTTAATATGTTTGAGTGGAAAGTACAAAATAAATTGTATGAATAAAAAACAACAAAAAAAGTACTTGCAAAATGTATGGGAATCGGATATACTAAGAGAGCTGTGACATGATAGCGTTGAAGCGTGAGGTTGCTGCTAGGAATTACAGGTTTTCCGTGGAGCGAATGTCAAGTTAGGAAACTGGCGACAAGTCACTGTACGAAATCACTACTATAACGGCCACTGCGATGTGGTAACAACGTGTGAGTTCTCACGACACACACGGGGAAGTGTACAGTCACCGCTTGTCGTACTGGGTTTAAAAGTACGAAAAGGAGGCGACTTTTTTTATGGCAAGTCAAGTAATGAGAATCACAATAAAAGGCATATGATCATCAGCTAATCGATGCATCCGCAAAAAAAATTATCGAGACTGTTAAGAAGAACGGATCACAGGTGAGTGGACCGGTACCACTTCCGACAAAGAAGGAAGTTGTTACAATCTTAAGAGCTGTTCACAAAACAAAGATTCCAGAGAGCAGTTCGAGCAGAGAACTCACAAAAGACTGATCGATGTCATCACACCATCACAGAAAACAGTTGATGCACTTTCAAGATTGGAGTTGCCTGCTGGTGTATACATCGATATCAAAATGAAAACAAATAAGTTCTAATAAAAACACAGTAGTTCCTAATATTTAGGATGAACACTTCATAAGGGTGTTCCGCTGTAAATCACAGGAGGTAATATGTAATGAAAAAAGCTATCTTAGCTACCAAAGTCGGAATGACTCAAATCTTCAATGAAGACGGAGTTCTGATTCCGGTAACAGTTCTGCAGGCTGGTCCCTGTGCCGTAACACAGATCAAGACCGTAGAAAATGACGGTTACGGCGCTGTTCAGGTTGGATTCGTTGATAAGAAAGACAAATTGTTAACGTTGACAAAGGACGGAAAGAAAGAAATTGTTCACCGAAACGGTGTTACAAAAGCTGAAAAAGGTCATTTTGACAAAGCAGGCGTATCCGGAAAGAGATATGTAAAAGAATTCAGATTTGAGAACGCTGCAGAATATGAGGTAGGCCAGGAAATTAAGGCTGATATCTTCGCTGCTGGAGATAAATTGACGCAACTGCAATCTCAAAGGAAAAGGTTTCCAGGGCGCGATTAAGCGTCACAACCAGAGCAGAGGACCTATGACTCACGGTTCCAAGTTCCATCGTCATGCTGGTTCCAACGGTGCTTGTTCAGATCCAAGTAAAGTATTCAAAGGAAAAAGATGCCAGGACACATGGGAAGCAAAAAGATTACAATTCAGAACCTTGAAGTCGTAAGAGTAGATGTTGAGAATAATCTTCTTCTGATCAAGGGCGCAGTACCGGGACCGAAGAAATCCTTAGTAACTATCAAAGAAGCAGTAAAAATCTATCTAAGATTTGGCACTAGGAAAGGAGGAACATACAGATGGCAAAAGTATCTGTTTACAATATGGAAGGCAAAGAAGTTGATACAATCGAACTGAATGATGGCTGTATTTGGTGTTGAAGTTAATGAGCACCTCGTACACATGGCGGTTGTAACACAGCTTGCAAACAAACGTCAGGGAACACAGAAAGCAAAAACCCGTTCAGAAGTTTCCGGCGGTGGAAGAAAACCGTGGAGACAGAAAGGTACAGGTCATGCAAGACAGGGTTCAATACGAGCTCCGCAGTGGACAGGCGGCGGCGTAGTATTCGCACCAGTTCCAAGAGATTACTCCTTCAAGATGAACAAGAAGGAAAAAGAGAGCAGCTCTCAAGTCTGCACTGACATCAAGAGTTGAAGAAAAGAAATTCATCGTTGTTGATGAAATTAACTTTGATGAAATCAAGACAAAGAAATTCCAGGACAGTTCTTAATAACCTGTCAAATCCAAAAGCACTGGTAGTTCTGGAAGACGGAAACAAGAATGCAGAACTTTCAGCAAGAAACATCGCTGATGTTAAAACTGCTAAGACAAACACAATCAATGTGTATGACATCCTGAAATACCACACAGTAATCGCAACAAAGGCTGCTGTTAAAAATCGAGGAGGTGTACGCATAATGGCAGACATTAAGTACTATGATGTAATCCTTAAACCGGTAGTAACCGAAAAAGACAATGGCTCTTATGGCTGACAAGAAATACACATTCCTTGTACACACAGAAGCTAATAAAGACTCAGATCAAAGAAGTTGTAGAAAAAAAATGTTCCCAGGAACAAAAGTTGCTGGCGTTAACACCATGAACATGGACGGAAAGAACAAACGAGTTCGCGGAACCATGACATTCGAAAAACAGCTAAGACAAAGAAAGCAATCGTTCAGCTGACAGAAGAATCAGCAGAGATCGAAATCTTCCAGGGACTGTAAGAAACTGGAACCTAAACGGTGCAAATCCGTGACAAAAATAACTAGCAAAATGCGAAAGGAGATAGAGTAATGGGAATTAAAACATACCGCCCATATACACCTTCCAGAAGACATATGACCGGCTCTGATTTCTCAGAAATCACAAAAGACAACACCGGAGAAATCTTTGAGTAGTTTCTCTCTGAGCAAGACAGCCGGACGTAACAATCAGGGTAAAATCACTGTAAGACATCGCGGCGGCGGAGCTAAGAGAAAATATAGAGTAATCGACTTCAAGCGTAAGAAAGACGGAATTCCGGCAACTGTAATCGGTATCGAATACGATCCGAACAGAACAGCTAAACATTGCGCTGATCTGCTACGCAGATGGTGAGAAAGCTACATCCTTGCTCCAGAAGGACTTACAGACGGCATGACAGTTATGAACGGTGCGGATGCAGAAATCAGTAAGAGTTGGAAACTGCCTGCCACTTTCAGAGATTCCGGTTGGTACACAGGTTCATAACATTGAGCTTCATCCTGGAAAAGGCGGACAGATGGTTCGTTCCGCCGGTAACGGCGCACAGCTGATGGCAAAAGAAGGTAAATACGCTACTCTGAGACTTCCCTCCGGTGAGATGAGAATGGTTCCGATCGAATGCCGCGCATCAGTTGGTGTTGTTGGTAACGATCACAACCTTGTAAACATTGGTAAAGCCGGTAGAAAGCGTCATATGGGCATCCGTCCTACTGTCCGTGGTTCTGTAATGAACCCCAACGACCATCCACACGGAGGTGGAGAAGGAAAGACCAGTATCGGTCGTCCAGGCCCCAGCACTCCTTGGGGCAAACCGGCATTGGTCTTAAGACTCGTAAGAAAAACAAACAGTCTTCTAACAAGCTGATCATCAGAAGAAAAGACGGTAGAGGAATCAAAATAGTTAATTTTCAAGGAGGTTAGAACCTATGGCTCGTTCATTAAAAAAAGGACCTTTTGCAGATGCAAGCCTGCTTAAAAAAAGTGGAAGCTATGAACGCATCTGGTGACAAGGTGTTATTAAGACTTGGTCACGTCGTTCCACTATCTTCCCGTACATCGTAGGTCATACAATCGCAGTACATGATGGAAGAAAACATGTGCCGGTATATGTAACAGAAGCTATGGTAGGACATAATCTTGGTGAGTTCGTTTAAGCTACCAGAACCTACAGAGGTCATGGTAAAGACGAAAAGAAGTCCAAAGTTAGATAATATTTAACGTATTGAAAGGAGGTTTTATTCCATGGCTAAAGGACATAGATCTCAGATTAAGAGAGAGAGAAATGCAAAACAAAGATACCAGACCGTCAGCTACTTTATCTTATGCTCGCATATCTGTTCAGAAAGCCTGCTACGTATTAGATGCCATCAGAGGGCAAAGATGTAACAGAGCACTTGGTATCCTGGCATACAACCCAAGATATGCTTCAAGCGTTATAGAGAAGTTACTGAAATCAGCAATCGCAAATGCTGAGAATAACAACGGTATGAGTGTTGAAAACCTTTATATTGAGGAGTGCTACGCAAACAAAGGACCAACAATGAAGAGAATCAAACCGAGAGCACAGGGCCGTGCTTACAGAATCGAAAAGAGACAGTGTCATATTACTGTTGTTCTGGATGAAAGATAAGGAGGTTTACAATGGGACAGAAAGTTAATCCTCATGGTTTAAGAGTCGGAGTTATCAAGGACTGGGATTCTAAATGGTATGCAGAAAAAGATTTTTGCTGACTATTTAGTAGAAGATCATAAAATCAGAAAGTTTCTAAAGAAGAGATTATACAGCGCTGGTATCTCCAAGATTGAAATCGAAAGAGCATCCGATCGCGTTAAGATCACCATTTATACAGCTAAGCCTGGTGTCGTTATCGGCAAGGGTGGTGCCGAGATCGAAAAGTAAAAGCTGAACTTCAGAAAATGACAGATAAGAAAGTTATCGTTGACATCAAAGAAGTAAAGACCGGATAACGATGCACAGTTGGTTGCAGAGAATATCGCTCAGCAGCTTGAGAATCGTATTTCTTTCCGTCGTGCAATGAAATCTTGCATGTGAAGAGCTATGAAAGCAGGCGCAAAGGGAATCAAAACATCTGTGCTCCGGTAGATTGGGTGGTGCCGATATGGCTCGTACAGAGTTCTACAGTGAGGGAAACATTCCTTCAGACACTTCGTGCTGATATTGATTATGGTTTTGCTGAAGCAAACACAACTTACGGAAAAGTTGGTGTTAAGGCATGGATTTACAAAGGTGAAGTACTTCCAACAAAGGCAGGAAACTAAGGAAGGGGGAGCGATAAATAATGTTAATGCCTAAAAGAGTAAAACGTCGTAAACAGTTCCGCGGTTCCATGAAAGGTAAAAGCAATGCGCGGAAACAAAATTACTACGGTGAATTTGGTCTTGTGGCAACAGAGCCACATTGGATCGTTCCAAATCAGATCGAGGCAGCCCGTATCGCAATGACACGTTACATCAAAACGTGGTGGTAAAGTTTGGATCAAAATTTTCCCGGACAAACCGGTAACAAGCAAAACCGGCAGAAACTCGTATGGGTTCCGGTAAAAGGTGCTCTGGATACTGGGTTGCAGTTGTTAAAAGCCAGGTCGTGTTATGTTCGAGATCGCAGGCGTTTCCGAGGAAATCGCTCGTGAAGCACTTCGTCTTGCGATGCGCAAGTTACCATGAAATGTAAGATCGTTTCTCGTGCAGACTTAGAAGGCGGTGATAACAGTGAAAATTAAGGAATTTTAGAAGAATTAAAGATAAAATCATTGCAGAATTAAATGAAGAATTAGTAGCTGCTAAGAAGAACTTTTTAACTTAAGATTCCAGAACGCAACAAACCAGCTTGACAACACAAGCAGAATCAAAGAAGTTCGAAGAAAATATTGCTCGTATTCAGACAGTTATCACAAGAAAAAGAAAAAGCTAACTAGTGAAAGGAAAGGAGGATATTGTTGTGGAAAGAAATCTTAGAAAAACCCGTACAGGTAAGTCAGTTGTAAGTAATAAAATGGATAAAACCATCGTTGTAGCAGTATTTGACAACGTAAAACACCCACTTTACGGTAAAAAATCGTAAAGAGAACGTTATAAATTGAAAGCTCATGACGAGAAGAACGAATGTAACATCGGTGATAGCGTAAAGGTGATGGAAACAAGACCTTTGTCTAAGGACAAGAGATGGAGACTTGTTGAGATTATCGAAAAAAGGCTAAATAAAACCAATATACTGAGACTCATGAAAGGAGTATTTGTGTTATGGTACAGCAGGAAACCAGATTAAAAAGTTGCTGATAACACCGGCGCAAAAGAATTGTTGTGCATCCGTGTTCTTTGGTGGTTCTGTTAGAAGATATGCGGCAAAGTTGGCGATATCATCGTTGCTACGGTTAAAGATGCAACACCAGGCGGAGTTGTTAAAAAAAAGGTGGTGATGTTGTAAAGGCTGTTGTAGTCAGAACAGTAAAGGAGAAATTCGTCGTCCAGATGGTTCTTATATCCGTTTGATGAAAACGCTGCAGTAATCATCAAAGATGATAAGACTCCAAAAGGGAACTCGTATTTTCGGACCGGTAGCTAGAGAGTTAAGAGACAAACAATTCATGAAGATTGTGTCCCCTTAGCACCAGAAGTATTATAAGGAGGTGTCCCCAAGTGGCAACATCAAAGATTAAAAAAAGGTGATACCGTTCGCGTTATTGCCGGTGTAGATAAAGGTAAAGAAGGAAAAGTCCTTGAGGTAAAAGGCTCTAAAGTTAAGGTTGAGGGCATCAACAAAGTAAAGATGCACATCAAGCCTAACCAGTCCAACCCACAGGGCGGCATCGTAGAAGAAGAAGCTTTCTTCGATGTTCCAATGTAATGTACGTTGTTGATGGCGATGTTACCAGAATCGGTTTCAAAGTTGAGGATGGTAAGAAAAAGTTCGCTATGCCAAAAAAACAGGCGCTGTGATTGATTAATAAAGAGAGGAGGTACTGTTAAAGAATGGCTAGATTAAAAGAGACATATTTGAACGAAATCGTTCCGAATGATGAAAAAGTTCGAGTATAAAAATATTATGCAGGTACCAAAGCTCGATAAGATTGTAATCAATATGGGCGTTGGCGAAGCAAAAAGAAAATTCAAAAGTGTTAGATACAGCAATTAGTGATCTTGAGATTATCACTGGTCAGAAGGCGGTTGTAACAAGAGCTAAGAATTCTGTCGCAAACTTCAAACTGCGTGAGGGACAGCCAATCGGTTGTAAAGTTACTTCGTGGTGCAAAAATGTATGAGTTCGCAGATCGTCTTATCAACCTTTGCTCTTCCTCGTGTACGTGACTTCCGTGGAGTTAATCCGAACGCATTCGATGGCAGAGGAAACTACGCACTGGGAATTAAAGAACAGTTGATTTTCCCTGAAGTCGAGTATGATAAGGTTGACAAAGTTCGTGGTATGGATATCATCTTCGTTACTACTGCAAATACCTATGAAGAAGCACGTGAACTCTTGGCACAGTTTGGTATGCCGTTTAAGAAATAAATAGGGAGGAAGAATTCATGGCTAAAACAGTCTATGAAGATTAAAACAGCAGCGTAAAGCAAAATTCTACTACAAGAGAATACAGCCGTTGCAAGATTTGTGGTCGTCCACATGGTATCTTAGAAAATACGGAATCTGCAGAATTTGCTTCCGTGAGTTAGCATATAAAGGCCAGATTCCTGGCGTGCGTAAAGCAAAAAAGTTGGTAGGAGGAAAGAATAACGAAATGACAATGAGTGATCCGATTGCAGATATGCTTACAAGAATCCGTAACGCTAACACAGCAAAGCATGCTACAGTAGACATTCCGGCATCCAAGATGAAGACCGCTATTGCAGAATATCTTATTAGATGAAGGATATATCGAGAAATACGACGTTATCGAGGACGGAGTATTCAAAACAATTCACATCACACTGAAATATGGTGCTGATAAGAACGAAAAAAAGTTATCACAGGCCTTAAGAGAATTTCTAAACCAGGTCTTCGTGTATACGCTTCAAACGAGAATGTACCTAAGGTATTTGGTGGACTTGGAACAGCAATCATTTTTCCACAAACCAGGGTGTAATCACTGATAAAGCTGCAAGAAAGCTTGGTGTCGGTGGAGAAGTTCTCTGCTATATTTGGTAAGAAACCCGCGAGCAACTTAGTGAAGGTGTGCCGTAAGGCACAGCCTGAACTTTATAGAAACTGAAAAAAGAGAAGCCATAAGAGCTTTTCCGAGAATCTAAGTTAAGGGAGGAACAAGGTATGTCACGTATCGGAAGACATCCAATCGCTATCCCGGCAGGCGTAACTGTTGAGATCGCTGAGAACAATGTAGTGACTGTTAAAGGTCCAAAGGGAACACTTGAAAAAGCACTTCCAACAGAGATGGAAATCAAACAGGAAGGCGAAGAAATCGTTGTAACAAGACCAAATGACTTAAAAGAAAATGAAATCTTTACATGGTCTTACAAGAACACTGATCAATAACATGGTTATTGGTGTAACGGAAGGATACCAGAAGGTCTGGAAGTTAATGGTGTTGGATACAGAGCAGCAAAATCAGGGGTAACAAATTAACACTGAACCTTGGTTATTCTCATCCAGTCTGAGATGGAAGATCCTGAAGGCATTGAGACAGTAGTTGAAGGTCAGAACAAGATCATCGTTAAAGGAACTCAGTAAAGAAAAAAAGTTGGGCCAGTTTGCGGACTGAGATCAGAGACAAGAGAAGACCGGAGCCTTACAAAGGTAAAGGTATAAGTATGCTGATGAAGTTATCAGACGTAAAGTTGGTAAGACTGGTAAAAATAATTAGGAGAGTGGAAAATGAATGGTTAGTAAAAAATCAAAAGAACAGTTCGTGTAAAAACATAACAAAGAATGCGTAATCATCTTGCTGGTACTGGCACAGACCGCGTTTAGCTGTATTCAGTAGTAATAACCATATGTATGCTCAGATTATTGATGATACAGTTGGAAATACACTCGTTTCTGCATCAACACTTGACAAGGGATATCAAGGGCAGAGCTCGAGAGACTAATAGCAATAGATGCTGGCAGCAAAGCTTGGTACTGTAATC
>VOFK01001325.1_pt1 | contig 46660 bp, 70 predicted proteins | sample 5384121 | NCBI WGS metagenome assembly VOFK01 (sample SAMN12384730, study PRJNA508395) | human gut metagenome | isolation source: healthy gut J | host: Homo sapiens | reverse complement strand
AAGCAGGAAGTCGAAAGCCGACTACGCATTATAAGAGTAACCTTCATATCCCACAAAACCCTCCCTGATTTCACTCTGGCGATTGAGAGTCCCAATCCGGAAGTTCCCACATCAAGCAAACAATAAGTCCGGATGCAACACATAATCACTTTTTACCTTGCACCATTCCCTGCGATTCCTTTTACTCAAATTGTAATGATAGCTCCAACTCTCGGCGCAAAGTTCAATCGCTGTATTCATCGTCAACGATGTCCTCACCTTATACTTTCTTCTGTCCCATCATGTCCATAAGAAAACGAAACGATATACCAGAACTTCCTGTACCGGTTTGTCCATCGCTTGTTGGTTAAACGTATTTATCACTTTGTTCTTTGTATTCAGTAACAATGGTCTGATAACACTTTCAATCCTGTACCAGTACCCTATGGAACTACCTGCGGAGATTCGCGTGTCCGTTGTTTTGCAAATCAATGTTATGTGAACTTGTTTCCATTGTTTCACTCTGGAAACATATTCATTAGCTCCCTTTTTTCCGTCCTTTCCGCCAGTCCATGTTTAATGTAGCATTCCTTTCACCGGAATTTTGCACAATCATAGACATGGAGACTATGATGCGGGTTGTAAATTAAACCGTCCTCCACCGTGATTGCGACAAAATTTTTCTCCTCGACACGTCCACGTTCCAGTTCGATGTATGTGTGGCGACGAAACTAGTTCGTCTTGCAAAGATACGCTCAATTTCTGGTAAGTTCGAGGTTACTAGTCGTTTGGAGATATTTCACCAGTTCCATCAGATTATGCTTCAATTCCTTCGAGCCAAAAAGAACTGATTGATTCACGTCCCAGTACATTAAAAAGTAAATGAGGAGAAACTGGCTTCTCAAATTCTCCTATGCGATATTTGTTGATTTGCTGGAAGAAACGCTGGGAAGAAACTCCCTCGCATATACCAGAGCAGCTACACTGCCCCTGCCACAAGGCAACACGCAGACAAGTACTCAGATAGATAATGCTCTAACTTGAGCACTTTTATCTCTGCCGCGTTTGTCGCTGATCTTTCATCTTACGAAGCACTAGTCGTATCCTGCCGGTAACGCATATCCGCAACACGCATCTGTATCCGTTCGCTCCGGATGGAATCGTCCAGATGGCAATCACGTTTTCAGGTATTCATAGGCACGGCGATAATCGGTATCAAAATAATGTTGCAGATACTGATTGCGTATAGTCACCATATTGGCGTCAAGATGCCCATTGCGAGAGCAGTCCGGCGATCGTGTTCTCGCTTAGTTTATCTTTCTTCAATGCCAGTTCAATCATCTGCTTCAATGTAAGAACAGCCGTGAGTTATGTTGTATATCGGAGAAACGATAATTTCGTCCGGTATGATCTGTGGAGTCCAGTTTGTCAGTCAGCAAGTGGGCAATTTCTCCCAGCATTTTGAAGTTCATCTGTGATAAGAAGATAGCGAGTGTATTGCTCTGCTATTTCTGTGCTTCTCCCGATAGTTTTTCCGGTGGTATAATGGTTGCGTGATTGTTGAGATAGGTTCATTGTCGCTTCACGTTCATTTAATATCGAAGAACTGCTCGGCCAATATAGTACGATTGGATAAATCGCGCAGTTCCATATGTCATGCCCCAATCCGTGCAGACAGGCAGCCTGTGTGCTCGGACACCAGAATCACAGAGAAACAGGGCGCGCCGGTACGAAGCAGTAAAAGTGCTGTCACTGCGATGCAGGTAGCATCAGCTATTGACAGCTGGAAGCAGGTGTGTGTTTTTTCCTTCCATATGATATCCATATAGGCTTTCTTAGTCGATAATTGCAGAAGTGTTCAGTTGCATCCATACGCGTTATTATGGACATCGACAATACATCATCGTGGAGACTGAGAGATTCAGAAGATTAAAGCATTGTGGTACCTCTTTTTACCCGGCAGTTGTAATAGAGTATAGAATCAAAATCGGAAGAGACAAAAATGCTTTCTCTCCTGTAAAGGGCGAAAGCAGACGATAAATCCAGGGAATCTTAAAAATTGGTGTCGTGCTCAAGTAGTTGTGAAAGGGACAATGCACATAAACAAGAATCTCCTGTACACGAACTTCCAGAGAATAACCAACGCTCAGAAACCAAAGAGCTATTATGTGGTGCTCATCAGCATATCCGCAAATCAACAACATCAAATCTGGGTCAGAAGTCCAAATAGTTTCATAGCAGTCTTCATCAGTCCCCTTTAATTCATGTCATGTTTTGAATGTGTGACAAAAATACATTATTTATCCTGAATCCCAGTTTAATTATTTTAATACCTTGTGCCCATATTATGAGCAACTGACCCAATCCACTGAACTTCACCCACATTTTGACAGCAAATGATGCATTATCGGAAAGCGATATAAAGGACTGTTTCATCAGCACGCCAAAGATGGCGGTGAGTCACTGCCCCTCTGCAAAGTCTTTATACTGAGCCACGCTCCATTCTTTTTTCCCGGATATTACGGAAATCTTACTAACAGCCGGACCATCACTATCATGTCAACATTAAAAATTGTTTGATTTATTTTAGAGCAAAATCTTAAGCCTGGATTATGTTTTAGCACTTCCATAGAAATGCAACGTCTGCCCGACTCAAACGAGATGTAACGTCTTGCTGCTAAATTCAACAGTAAGCGCAATTCGCCGAGAGGAGTGACGGCAATGATGCTTCACAACGACCCGGCTGCCGAAAAGCCATATGGAGAGGCTCATATTTCTGTTATTAAAGCGATCGTTAATGCCTGTATCGCGCATGAATTGCTTGGGAACTGGTGGTGTTCCTCACCCCCGTATCACGGAGATGGCGCATAGCGAAACGGGAATTGATATCCACTGCCGCAAAGATTGGCACCTACTTCACCATCGAAAGACCATGGCATTGGTAATCGGCGCCACGAGTATCATCGGAAATCAAACTATATCAGGTGTCGTTGTTACGTATTGCTAATTAGTTTTATTAGAACAAATTTCCACATCATCATCTCCTTAATATTATTTTTTTTACCATTAAGAGACTTGGACAATTCATGTTACCTTTTGTATACGGTGATACAGTTCTTAGCTTAGTAATTATTATTGAACTCATTGTATTAAACCTCTTTTCTTAATTAACATTTTTTGTTGTACAATAGGATCTACGTATCCTAAAATATTCTTATCAAGAGTAAAAACTTCCTTAACCATGCTTGATGATATAAACTGATAGTCCTTGTCCGCAAATAAACATACTGTATTTACTTCATTACTTGATATTTCTTTATTTATCTGTTGTAATTGTACTTCATAGTCATAATCACTTAAACTTCTAAGGCCTCTAATGATTGCTTTACATTCATTGAGCAACGCAACATCTACTGCTGCACCACGAGCTGAAATAACTTTGATATTGTTCATATTTTGATATAATTTTCTAATCATTTCAAGCCTTTCCTCTAAAGTAAATAAACCAGATTTTTTAGAAGGGTTTTTGCATAACCGCTATTATTACTTCATCAAATAAATTACTTGCTTGTTCTATAATATTCATGTGTCCTTTTTTGTGATAGGATCAAAACTTCCTGGATATAAAACTTTTGTCATAATAATTTCACCAACCTTTTAACTGTTTCTTCATTATTTGTTTTGATAACATAATCAAAAGCATCCACATCAAAATTAATACTTGCTTGTTCTCTTAAATCAAATGCTTCTTCTGTTATATTATCTCTTTTCATCGCTCTTTTTTTTTTCTTATCTCGTAGGGGATATCTAAAAGTATTTTCACATCACACATATCAAAGTATTTTGAATTTGGTAATAATAACCAATCTATAATTATAATTTTATCTTTATTTATATTAAGAAAATTATCAATTTCTATTTGCATATACTTCCATGTAATATCTGTTAATTTATTCATTGCTTCCTTAGAATTAAAAACTATTTTAGCTAGCTTTTTTCTATCAACCATATCTTTTTTTAGAATAGAGTTTCCAAAAGAGTTTACTAATTTCTCCTTGACATTTGGTAGCAATAATGACCTATGTCCAACCTTATCTATATCTAAATGTATAGCCTTATTTTCTGTTAATTTAATTATTTCATTTGCTAATGTAGTTTTTCCACTACCAGATTTACCACAAATACCTATAATCATAATCTACCTCCTATCTACTTGTATTATATTACTGTTATTGATATAATTAAAATACATGTTTGTTATGCTTATTATAACCGGAGGTTATTATGAATGTAGATTTTGAATTGTATAGAATTTTTTATGTTGTTGCCAATAACTCTAATATTACCAGAGCAAGTAAGGAATTAAATATATCTCAACCAGCAATAAGTAAATCAATTAAGAATTTAGAAGAACAGTTGGGAGGACAACTATTTGTTAGAACTAAACGTGGTGTTGTTCTTACAGAAGAAGGAAAAGAATTTTATAAATACATAAAACAAGCTATTGAATATATTAATAATGCAGAAAATAAGTTTACAGATCTAATTAATCTTGAAGTGGGATGCATTAAAATTGGCGTTAGTACAACATTGACAAAGGAATTTTTACTGTCTTATCTTGAACAATTTCATTCTTTATATCCTAAAATAGATATACAAATAATTACAAATTTAACTTCTGAATTAGTGAAAAAATTAAAAAAATGGTTTAATAGATATTTTGATACTAAACATTGATGATAAGAACTATGGAAATGATGTTAATATTATTAAATGTAAAAAAATAAATGATTGTTTTGTTGTAAATAATAAGTATCAAAATTTGGTTGATAAAAAACTTTCTTTAAAAGATTTAAATAACTATCCCCTAATCTTACAGGCCAAAGGTTCAAACACAAGAAAGTTTTTTTTAGATAATATAGCAGAAGAAAATGGAGTTATACTTAAACCAAATATTGAACTAGCAAGTTATTCATTAGTGGTGGAATTTGCAAAAATTGGTTTTGGCATTGCGTATGTTACTAAAGAATATGTAGAAGATGAAATCAGAAATGGTAGTCTATTCGAATTAAAAATAAAAGAAAAAATTCCCAGTAGAGATATAGGAATTGCATTATCAAAAAATCATGTACCAAATTTTAGTACAAAAAAATTGATGGAAATAATAACAAAATAAGTTATATAAATTGATTTAAAATGATGTAATTGTCATGATGAATAATAGGAAGAAATATATAAATATGTTAGTGAATGACTAGAGACGATAATACAAATATAATATAATAATCTTTTAGTAGTGAGTAAAATACCACTGTTCTAGTAAATCTTTAATGTATATTAATTAATGTTATAAACAGGAAATTTTAAAGGAGTAATAAATGAGTAAAATATGGAGTAAAACAGAGAATAAAATATTAATGATACTATTATTATTTAGTATATCAATTGGATTATGGAATAATTTTTAGACAATTATGGATGCAAGATAATGGACTTGATCCAACACAAATAAGCAGGATCTTAAGTTATGGTACATTATTTTGTGTAGTTGGTATATTGATTTTTTCAAAGTATATAAAATTAAATAAAATAAAAAGTTTTATAACAACTGCATTACTGATTAAAATAATAAATTTAGTTATATTGTTTTTTCTAAATAATAGAAGTTTAGGAACATTTATTAATTTATCTATTATTATCGATATAATCATAGAACGATTGATAATTATTAGCATTTATCCATTAATTGTTACTATCAAGAAAAACAACACCTTATATAGTAAGAGAAAATTGGTAGAATATACAGGACGTGACTTAGGGGTTTTAATTGGTGGTTTTGCAATCGGAAAAACAATATTAGGAATAGTATTTAATTATAATTTATGTTTACTAATTTCAATTCTGTTTTCTATTATATCATTAATAATTCTATTTAATATTAAAATAGATAGTATAGAAACAAGTAATTCTTCCGATAACATATTTAAATATATTTTTACAAATAAATTTAGAATGACTTATATTATATATTATTTAGTTGGTCAAATAGCATATTCTACTGCCCTAGGACTAAAAATGTTAACGCTAACAAACTACTTAGGTTTTACAGATAGTGGTGCGACAAAATACTTCTTAATTATAGGAATACTTGCAGACATAATAGGAATAGTTGCGCTTAAATTTCTCACTCCAAAAAATGACTATATAACAATAACTATAAAATTTGGAATAAGATTTTTAGGATATACATTGGCATTCTTATCAAATAATATTATTGTTGTAATATGCGCAATGTCTTGGTCTTTGCTTATTTCAACCGCATATGAAAATGTTACAGATGCACCTTATATCAATAGTATTGAACTTAATAAACAATTAGCATATACAAATTTAAGGTATATGGTTGGTTCACTTGGAGAAGCAATTGGAACATTTTTATGTGGAATTATGTATGCTATTGGTTTAAGATACATGTTCGGACTATCTGCTTTCTTTATGCTAACGCAATTAACATTAGCGTATATGTTAGTTTATCAAAGGAAAAAACTAAATATAAAGTAAAGAATATTGTTACAATTTATGAAAATTACTATATGAGATTTATTCTTATTAGAGATTCAAAGGTTCTTTACTCCCCTATTGATTTTAGATATAGACTATAAAAAATTAGATAAAATAAATATAGTTATTTATAGTATAATTTTGTTATGTAATAGAAAGAGGTGTTTACAAATGTTTATTAACTATGCACATAGAGGCGCTTCAGAATACGCACCAGAAAACACAATGTCTGCATTTAATATGGCATTACAGTTAGGAGCAAACGGAATTGAATTAGATTTACAAAGAACAAAAGATGGTAAAATTGTTATCTTTCATGATAATAAAATCGATAATAAGTCTAATAAAAAAGGTAAAATAAGTGATTATACATATCAGGAATTATTAGACTTTGATTTTGGAAGTTGGTTTAGTTTAAAATCAATATAAGGGTGAAAAGATTGTTTTATTTGAAGATTTTGCAAAAAAGTTTTTATCTAAAAGCCTAACTTTCGCTATAGAATTAAAGGATGAAGGAATAGAAAAAGAAACTTTTGATATTATAAAAAAAAATATGCAACACATAACAATATTTATATTTCATCTTTTGATTATAAAGCACTTGAAAATATGAGAAAAATTGATTCAAATATAAAATTAGCTTGGCTAATAAAAGAAAAAATTAATAATGAGAATATAAATAAACTTTTAAAAATTAATGGAACGCAAATTTGTCCAAGAGCAGATAATGTTACAAAAAATGATATAGAGTTGGCTCTCAAAAATGGACTTAGAGTTAGACTTTGGGGGTGTTTCAAACGAAAAAATAATGCAAGAGGTTTACAAATTTGATATCGATGGAATGACCGTCAATTTTCCAGATAAGCTCCAACATTTAATTGAAAATGAAAATAATTGTAAGGCCTGTACTCATAATTATTATAGTTTGTAGAACTTATATAATCCTAACATATTAGGTGATTATCAATAAGTACCAAAAAACATAAAAGATAATTAGAAAAATTGATGATGTTTTTTCTTTTTATGATTTATAATCTAAAATAAAAAACTTACGAACAATTAAGTTCGTAAGTTGATTTCAAGTCGAGCAATTAAACAACAAGATATGAACTAAGTTTTCTTTCTGCATATAATTATATAAAATTTCAGTGAATTTTAATAGGATTATAGAAAAAAATGGCAAAATATGTTATCATTAAACAGATTTGTGTTATAAAAAATTATGAAGATGTAAGTCATATTTGGTTATTTAGTGGAATTCAAAGAAAAAAAAAAGCACATAAATTACATAATAAATTAAGATATGATGAAAATTCAAATAAAACATTTGTAAAATATATAAATTAAGGATAGGTTAAATGGAAAAAGATAGAAGTTAAATTAGAAAAAGATAATAATGATTTTTTTAGGGAATGGATTATAAAAGAATGGCAACATCATAATACAGTAGATCCAATATATCAATTAAGAATAATAAAACCAGAGAAATTAAAATTTAAAGAAAATGAAGAATATTATAAAATTTTATATAACAATAAAATGGTTGGATTCATTGGAATTAAAAATTATGAAAAAGAAATATATTTATATAGATTTTTTATAGATGAAAAATATAGAAATAATGGAATTGGTACTATTGCATTAAACCAAATAATAGAATTAGCAAAATTTGAAAATAAAGATTTATCGTTAGAAGTAATTGGAGAAAATATTGCTAGAGATTTATATGAAAGATTAGGATTTAAAACTCATTACAGAAGAATGATATTAAAAATAAATGATGATATATACGAAAATTAGGTGAAAGAATATATGTGGTTATATTGGTGTTTATTATCAACCATCATTAGTGGTTTTACAGCAATTGCGTTAAAGAAATGCTCAAATAATGAACCAAAAAGAATTGCATTAATGGGGTTATTATCATATCATTTAATTATGATTGCAGTTAGTATAATAACTAATCCTGGGTTTATAACAAAACTAAATATTGCTGATATGATAAATATATTGCCGGGAATTTTAATGCAGTCAATAGGATTTTATTGTATGATTTCAGCTACTAAGTATGGAAAAGTAGCAATTACATCATCTATTTCTAAGGCAAATGTAGTTGTTACATTTTTATTGGGTATTATAATATTAAAAGAAAATTGTACACTATTACAATTGTTTTTTTCTACTATATTAGTAATTTTATCTATTATGGTTGCTAAAAATAAGACTGATACAAAAAATCCAATAGATAAAAAGTTAGAACAAAAAGCAATTATGTATTCTTATGGTTTTGTATTATTTAATGGTATTTCTAATTTTTTAAATAAAATGTATGTTACTGAATATCAAAATCCAATGTATGTAGTTTTTTAACTATGCCGTTATAATTATTATTGGTTTATTTATATACTGTTTATTTACAAAAAACTGGAATTATCTAGATATTAGAAAAATTAATGCTAAGAAATTTTTTGTATTACAAGCATTATTAGATGCATCATCTTCAATATTTAACAGATTTGCATTATTAGATGGAAATGTTTCAATAATCTCTGTAATTACTACAAGTTCTATTGTAGTAACAATTTTATCTTCGAGATTTATTTTAAAAGAAAAAATAGCTTATAAAAAATATTTAATGATATTAGGCATATTTATTTGTGTTTTGATTTTATCACTAATAAAATAATTAACGCAGAAAGACAATGCTTAGCTGACATTGTCTTTATCTATATTAGGTATATATTTTTTAAGTGTAGTTAAATATTCAATTTTAATTCCAATTGCTCGTTCATCGTCAAAATATCCAATATAAAAATGTTTTTGTTCATTGAAGAATAAATATAGTGCATCTCCAATAATTACTTTGTGTGGCTCAACATACGCTAGATTTGTCTGTTCCACAATTCTTAGGTGACCCTCAATAATCTGGTAGTGTCTGTTATTAAATTTGCAAGACCAATTAATTTTGGCTTTGAGTTCATCACTCATATTGATTTTCTTCTTAATTATTTTAATCATATCACATCACACCTTTCTTTGCAATAACGCACAAAAAAATCAACTATTACTAGTTGACTTAATCATTAACGTCACATTGGTGCGACGATTTTACCTTATGGAGCGATAGATAAGATAATTTGAAACTATCACTATATAAGTTAATACAACTAACTTCTATAACAATATTACCATATTTTCGTAAAATTTTAAAGGAATTTAATAAAATTGATAAAAATAATGATATAATTATGTTTGAAAGGTAGTGAAATAATGAGAACAAAGGAACAAGCTTGTACAGCATGGCGTGAAATGTGTAAGAATTGTAGTAATCATGAAGAATTTTTTGCTGGTGTTTTTAGTGCTATATGGGAAAATACAATGCCTTATATCGAGTTATGTGATGAAATGTGTGATAAATTTAGTATTGCTACACTTAGTAAAGATACTGTTGCTATACAAGAATTATATAAAACTGCGACTTTAAACGATTATCAAAAACAAAAAATAAAAAGTATGTTAAAAACAAATAATGAATTATTGCTAACTTTAAATCCTTATATTTTACAAGAAAAGTATGCTTTTTAGAACCATACGTAAACGAATTAGCGTTAGATACAATTATTCAAGATAGATTATTAAGTCTTGATGATTACGAATTATACATAATAAAAAAAATAGTTGATTTATCATCAAGTTATGGTATAAATTCACATAGATTAATTGGTACCATTATAGATCGTTTGGGTAGATCATCTATTCCAGGTAGAAATAATGAGAAATTTTTAGAAAAAATTAGTTCTTTATTTGATTTAATTAAAGAGTTTGAAAATCAGTATACTTTAAATGATGAAATAATCGGAAATATTGGATTTATAATCAAAACTGGAATTTTTCCAAAAAATGTTGAAGAACTTGAAGATTTTACTGGTAAAATAAAAGGAATGCTATCTGAAGATATAAATACTAATAATGACATAAGTGATTTAAAAGATGACTTACTATATGCTTTATTTGGAATAGATTTATCAGATGCTAAATTTTTCGTTAAAGCTTTTGATGTAGAAGGCTTATCACCTGAATTAGCATTAAATGAAGGTGTAATAGAACTCACAACTATAAAAATGATATTAGGTTATGAAGATATTGATAAATTAAAGGAAGTTGCAACAACTTTAATAAATGGTACTGAATTTAAAATTAATTTATTTAATAATAGTTTGATTGAAGAAAATCTTTTATTACTTTATGCTAATGAATTTAATAAATGCAAGCCTAAATTTAATGAATCAAATATATTAACAACTATAGATGGTATTAATGTTTACGATTCAGGAGATCAATTTTATTCAATTGTAAAAACTTTAGGTGCTTTCTCAGAAGATGGAAATGGACAAGCAAATTATTACGAAGAATGGAATAATGATAGGTATAGGAGTCATATAAACGCTGTAAGTTTAATAAGAAATGATAATTTAGCATTTGCAGAGCAAGATGGAAAACTACATATAAAATTAGGTTTTTATGATTTTGATGAAACAATGTTTTTAGGTGGTGGCAATAAAGATATTAATAGTACCCCAGATAGTAGAAATATGGGTGCAAAAATATATTCTAAATTAAGCCTACCTAGTAAATTCATAGATAGTACAAGAGAATGGCATAACGAATTAGACTTTGAAAGAAAAAGCACTGATCCACGAAACCCACATTTCAAAAAAATCCAGATTTTATTATTCTGGATCAAGAATGCGAAGATATTTCACAACTTAGTGTAGAAGAGCAAAAACAATTTGAAGAATATAGAAATAATACTATTAAAGCAGCAAAAGAATTTGGAAATCTTCCAATATTAGTAATAAATAGAGAAAGAATTGCACGAAATGAAAACAATTTAATTAGAAAAATGTTAGATGACTATAATGTTTCTCATGATATGGGATTACTAAAAAATATAATTATAAAATTTAATAATAATAGAAATGGTTGTAGAGGACCACAACATAAATATATTCGTGAAAAATACTTTTCTAATCAGTATTTTCAAGAGATACTTAATGAAATTGATAGTATCATACCAGAAAATCAAAAAGAATTCTTTTATGAATTTGTAAAAAATGAACATGAAAAGATGGCTGGTTGTTTTTATGATAATACAACAAAAGATATGCCTATTCAACCAAATGAATTATCTAAAAGAGGTGGTTTAAATGTCTAAAAAAGAAAATGATAAAAAAAAATTATATGAGTTGTGCTTAAAAATTATTTCAATATTAAAGAAATAAAAGACGATAGCTTACAATGATAAGCCATCGTCTTTTTCTTTATCTTTTTTATCAGTATAAAAATCTTCAGCCGATTCTTCCATTTCATAGTTAATATGGTTAATTGCTTTTTCAATTTCTTTCTTATTAAATAAATTAAATCCTTTAAATATACTTTGTTCTTTTCTTTTAACTTCTGGATCATATTGTTGCTTAAAATATTTTAAACCTAAACCACTATGATTAAATAAGTGGTCAACTATTGTTTTAATAAATTCTGGTAATTTTTGAAAGACTTTATTTAAGTGATTAATAAGATAATCAGTTTTTTCCTTTAAATCGTTGTATCTATGCTCATACTGATAATTTAATCTTTTTAAATCTTCATTTTCTGCCTTTAATTCTTCGCTTTCATCCCAAAGTTGATTTTTAGATTTAATAATAATTTTATTATTAATTTTTTTCTTTTTATCAATTTCATCAGTTATATCATTTTTATCTTTATTAAGTTTAGTTATTTGATTATTAATATTTTGTTTGTTATCTTCTAAATCAGATACTTCATTTTCAAGGTTAGATATTTCTTGTTTAAGTCCTTTAACTCTTTCATTAAAAAGTTTTCTTTCATATGAAGTTATATCCCTATTTTTACCTTTTTGTTTTTCTTTTAATTTGGAATCCATACCATAGGCAATATTAAATTCATTAATACATCTTTCTCTCATTTTATCTTGAATAATTACTAATGATTCTTTTGTGAATATTGAAGTTTTTCCAACTTGTCTTGATAAACCTGTTTTACAATTTTCTTTTACTGGAACACCAACTATATGTAAGTGTGGAGAGTGCTCATCAAAATGTATGGTAGCATTTGCTACATAAAAAGTCTGGAACTATTACTTTTAAATCTTCAATTTGTTGCTCAAAAACTTGTGTCATTTGATATTTATATTCTAAACTTTTCTCATCCCAATATTCCATATTTCCAAGTTCAATAACTATCTCACAAGCAAGATCATGTTTTGTATCATTAGCAATCTTATTAAAATAGTTATCTATTTTTCTATCATCTCTTGTTTGCTTATTATTATATTCTAATCTTGCATCTTCAAATAAATCTAAATATAATTCTTTAACATCTTTAGTAATATCATTTGAACCTTTGATATTTTTTATAAGTTCTTGTTTGTTATCATATAATCTTAAATTATGATGATTAACTTTTCCTAATTGCTTAACATTTTGAATAGCATTATTATTCTTTGATGTAGTACCCGATGGAGTATTTTTTGCTTCTTGTCTTGCTTTAATAGATTTGTTTTTATCATTACTTAAATGTAGTGAATAAGATAATTCCATATTTTTACACCCCCTAAATTATGAATATTGAAAATGGCACGAAAGTGGCTTTGTCATTATTCATAACTTCCCTATATATCTTGTCAGAGACAAGATATGGAAGCTAAGGTTTACCACCTTAGAAACCGTATTAATTTAACACTATCGCCACTTTCATTTACTATCGTAAACAAAACATGTCACGTTTATAAATTAATCTTCGATATCAGGTATACATTCAAACAAGTCTGGAATGTCTACCTTAATATCGTTAGGAGAGTTTTTTTGTTACGAACATTCCCATACCTAATATTTCTTTTGAGTCATAATCTTTTTTCAGTAGGGAATATTCTTACAACGACATCTCCTTTATGAAGTGGTAGCATTTTTAATTCTTCGGTTTTCTTTTTGAAGATAACCTTTATAAAAAATTCACTTCATAGCATTCATTTAATCTCATTAAATGTCTATATACTTCTTTAGCTGGTAAATATTCACTATAACGAACTTTACCATCTACACAAAAAGCCATTAAATGAATGTACTATTTTTCTTTTCCAATCAATATAACCTTTATCAAATAATGATTTAAATTCTTTATAGAAAGTAGATCTAAAATTTGTTAGTTTAACTTTGTATTTATTATTTACTAATTCTAGTTCAATATCATCAATATATTTCATAACTATTTCGGCTTTTTCTTCACGGTCTAAACCATCCCAACTATCAACAAAAAAGCATTATATAGAATTGGTAGTTTGATAGAGTTGATAAAGTCCATATCTCTTTTAACTAAAATATCATCAACTGATAAATTTAGTTTACTAACTTGTTCATTTTCTAATATCTTTTTTTTGTAAGTCTTTAATCTTGTTTTCTATAATAGTTGTTTCTTCTTTATATTCTTCTTCAGTAAATAATTCATCAATATATGCTTTTCTAATTCTAATCTTTTTTTATTTTTAGATTAGTTATTTCTTTTTCTTCAAAAATCTTCTTTTTGGATTATGTATTTTATTTTGGCAATACTGGTAAGAAGAATTCATTAACAACTGAATCATATTCAAAAAATATCTGATAATAAGTCTTTAATTGAATCTTCAATTTCATGTTCTCTAATATTACCATGACATTTTTCACATCTATAATAGTAATACCATTTATCAGCTTTTATCTTATGAGAAGCTCCTCCAGCAAGTATTCTTCCACATTTAGGACATTTTAATTTTTTTGTAAGAAAATATATGTTTGACTTCTCATATAGTTTCTTTGATTCTTTTTCTTTTGAACTTGACAACTATCCCATAATTCTTTTGATACAATAGGTTCAACAACATTTTCAAAATATCTTGGATTTCTAGTAGTTTTACCTTGTATATAATCTCCTTTATAAATAACATTAGTAATAATCTTTAATATACTTGTATCTTTCCAATTAGTTTTATCTAATACTTTTTCTTTATTAAATAATTTAGCAATTGTATTATAAGTAAGTCCTTCAAAATATAAATTATATATTCTTATAACTATATCTTTTGTTAGTGGATCAGGAACTAATTTTTTATCAATATGCTTATAACCGAGTGGAGCTCTTGCTGGAATATGTCCTTGTTTAATTGCACCATCTAAACCGATAATAGTTCTTTCACTTGTTCTTTCTATTTCATTTTGAGAAACACTCATCATGATACGAGATACCATTTTACCATTAGCAGTAGTAGTATTAATGTCATCATTAACAAAAGCAATATTAATATTATATTTTTCTAGATAGTCCATTAAAGTTTCCCAATCTCTTGTACTTCTTGTAATTCTATCTAATTTTAAAGCAATAATCATATTTATTTTGCCTTGTTTACCATCTTCAAGCATTCTGTCGTATTCTGGTCTATGATTGCCTGTTTTAGCACTTATTCCAGCGTCAGTATAATATTCTACTATCCTATAACCATTGAACTTACAATAGGCTTCTAATCGTTCTTTTTGTTCTGATAAACTAAAACCCTCACGAGCTTGATCTTCGGTTGATACTCTCATATAAATTCCACATAATTTCTTTTCTTCATTCATAAATATTCAACTCCTTTTCTACAAAAAAGAGGAGACAAAAGCATTAACAAGTAATACTCTTGACTCCTCTAAAATAATTATTAGTTTTTATGTAATTAAAATAGTGCATAGTATCCCTCCAATAATAAAGACGATACTGCATGTCATTTATTGGTTTTATATAATACATTTTTATTTTAGATTTGTCAAGATTTGTAAATTAATATGGTATAATAGCAAGTAAAGGATGTGATTAGATGTCTAAAAAAGATGTTGCTATTACAAGTGCAAAGAGTGCTATATCATTAATACCTTGGGCTGGTGGGATTATAAATGAAGTGATTTCATATTATCAAGGAAAATATGTGGATTTACGTATTGAGAAATTAGAAAAAATTCTAGGTGATGATAGAAAAGATATATTTGAAAAAAATATGAATAATTTAAATGAGCAAGAATATTTTTTGTCTAGAAAATTAATTAAATTTTTACTTGTTGGAATCTGAACCAATAGTGTCTGAAACAGTTGTAAAATTTCTTGTTGATTATATTCTTTCAAATAAAAGAGATTCAATGAATTTAATAATATCTATGCTATGTCAAATGGAATCATCTGATATAGAATTATTAAAAAAGATAAAACACAGAGTTTTTACAAATTTAGATGCTGAATTAAAATGGGAAGAAATTTCTCCATATGAAGTAAATAATTCAGATGATAAAATAACAAAAATTAGTTTAAATCAACTAATATCAACAGATTTTTCAGACGATGGCAATATGAATTTAGAGTTTAACATGATGGGAATTGCATTTATGAAACTCGATAGATTAAACATAATAAATACATATTTTCCAATTTATCCAGGTAATAACAATACTAGAAATATTATTTCTTTTACAATAACTCCATTGGGTAAAAAAATAATAGAGTATATTGATTAAAAATTGGTTTTTAAATATTCTTCTAATTCCGATAGTTTTATTTTATTAGATAGGTTTTCAATAAATATCTCATTAGAATAATTAAAAGCAAGAAATGTTATATCATTAATTATTATTCTATGTGGTTCAACATAGGTTAAGTTAGTTCTATCAATTTTTCTTATACTACCATTTATGATTTTTAGAGTAGTATTTGAAAACTCACATATTAGTTCTAACTTCTTTTTTAATGATTCTTCAATAACAACTTCTTGCTTAATAATATTTACCATAAATACCATCCTTTCTTTGTAGGATAGTCTTTGTATGACTTCCAAACTTTGCGCGTTGAAGCAGGTACACAAAAAAACTAACCCAAATTGAGTTAGTTGTATTAAAAAAGCTCGAAAAGTTCGAGCGTATTTCCTTATGGAGCGGATGATGGGAATCGAACCCACGTAGTCAGCTTGGAAGGCTGAGGTTCTACCATTAAACTACATCCGCATTCAGTAGACAATATTAATTATACTAAATTTATAAATATTGTCAATGTTTTTTGCTAATTTTTTTATTATTTTAATTTTTCTCCCCTAAATGTTCCCATTTTATCTCTGTAATAACATACACCATATGGTGATTTCAATAATGGAATGATGGATGGATCATAATTACAAATAGTATTAAGGTCATAAATGCCAGAGTTTTTAACATCCTTGATATATTCATCGCTTTCCTCTCCTTGAAAGAATCTCCAGCCACTATCTGGATATTTTGGATTTGGTTTTTCTCTATACATATACCCTATCTTGAAGCCTTCTACCGTTATTTTATCTGTTGCTATACATCCACTAGGACCATCCCATTCTAATAGTGGTTTAATATCTTTTTCCCTTTAACTTTAATTTTTTTCATACTATTTCTCCTTTAAATTATTAAAGCATCCCTTAGGATGCTTTTATTTTATTTATTAATATCTATTAATGAATAATATAAAACTAAGTATATTATAACACCTAATGGTATTAATAAAAGAATAATTTGTGATAATATTTGCATTGTTAATACTTCAATAACAAAATTTATTATATAAATAAATAATATTACTAAACTGATTAATGTTATAGATAAAGTGATTATTATATTTTCTTTTCTTTTTTCAAGACTCTTTCCTGCTTCTTTTAGGAAATTTTTATTAGACGTTTTAGAAGCAAAATATAATAGTAGCGCTACTAGTAGTATTATTGGGAAAATACATACTAATATTGAAATTAATCCTTTAAATCCGATTAATAATACTTTATCTCTAAAATTTGTACTTACAAGGAAAAATAAGAATACTAAGATGTATGGTATAGATAAAGTGAAATAGAATTGTTTATCTAGTTTTTTATTTTCACAATAGTTCCATGCCAATTTATTATCAACATTACCAACTATTTTCATGACTGCGATTATTATTAATAATATTATTTCAGTATTGATATTTTCTATTATCCAATTTTGATTGAACCCTATTTTTATCCAAATAGAAATAAGTGATGTTGTGGTTAATAAGTTTAGAGTTGTTTTCTTATAACTATCTAATTTCATTTCTATTTCATCTTTATATCTAGGTTCTTTTTTTCTCTTACTTCTTGGTTCAAGAATGATATATCCAATATATATGACTAAAGATATTAATATAACCACTGGACAAGCTAGTGTTGCCAGTGTAATAAAATTATGTAAAGATATACTTCCTATATATTTCATAAAATTATTATTTGTAACCATAATATATAAGATAAATACTAATGGGAAGAATAATCCTATTAATACAGATACTAATCTCTCATGTGTCATTCTTAGTCTTCTAAAGTGAAATAATGGAAAGCCATTATCTACATTTGAAAACATTCCAACTATTGCGATTATGATGAGACTAATCATCTCCATTGCAATATCACTAAATTTCCAATCAATGTTATTAATCATTGTTGTCCATATTGATAGAAATAATAGAATTACTATTAGATTTAATGTCATTCTTCTATATTTTTGTAATCCAATTGTTTTTTTAGCAATACCCTGTTCCCTTTTTTCTTTTTTATTCATACACTCCTCCTACTATATACCTATATTTAACCAAAAAAATGGAAAAATAACAATAGTTGAACCTTATTTTGTTAAATTAATTAGCTAGCAATGATAGGTTTATTTTTCCCTTTTCAACATTAATACTATCTACATAACAATCTACAATATCTCCTACACTAAAGAGCTCTGATGGGTGTTTAATGTAGTTTTTACTTACTTTAGAAATATGAGCAAGTCCATCATCGTGTAATCCTATGTCTATAAATAGCCCAAAATCAACTACGTTTCTAACTGTACCTTGTAGTTTATCCCCGACATGTAAATCTTCGATATGTAAGACATCACTTCTTAAAATTGGTTTAGGCATTTCATCTCTTGGATCTCTTTCAGGAGATGCTAGTGAATCTATAATATCTTTTAATGTGTATTTATCTATTCCTAGTTTTTTACTATATTCATCGATATCTATATTTAGAGAGCTTTTTAGTTTTTCACTACCAATATCATTAACACTGAAGCCCATAATATCTAATAATTTTTTGGCGGCATCATAACTTTCTGGGTGGATACTTGTTCTATCTAAAGGATTTTTTCCATCTATTATTCTCATAAAACCAATTGCTTGTTCATACACTTTAGGAGTCATAGATTTTAGTTTCTTTACATCTTCTCTTGTTTCAAATTTTCCAAGTTTATCACGACTATTTAATATTTCGTCTATTGATTTTTTATTAAGGCCAGATACATATGTTAAAAGTGAACGACTTGCGGTATTAATGTTTACACCTACGGAATTTACAGCTTTACTTACAACAAAGTCGAGAGATTCATCAAGTTTTTTAGGTGTTACATCATGTTGATATAGACCTACTCCAATACTTTTTGGATCTATTTTTACAAGTTCAGAAAGACTATCTTGTAATCTTCTACCAATACTTATAGCACTTCTTTTTTCAACAGTTAAATCTGGAAACTCTGAAATAGCTAATTTACTTGCTGAATAAACTGAAGCTCCTGCTTCACTTACTATTATATATTCTACTTTTCTTTTACAGTCTTTTATAGTATCTGCTATGAACGCTTCACTTTCTCTTGAGGCTGTTCCATTACCTATAGCGATAACATCAACATTATATTTATCAATCAATTCTAGTACTTTCTTTTTACTTTCTTCAATTTTATTATGTGGTTCAGTGGGATAAATTACGGCAATTTCTAATGGCTTTCCAGTTTTATCAAGAACAGCAAGTTTACAACCAGTTCTAAAGGCTGGATCATATCCTAGGACTACTTTTTCTTTGATTGGTGGTGTTAGAAGTAAATGTTCTACATTACTTGAAAAATTATCGATAGCGGTGATTTCAGCTTTTTCTTTTAAGTCAGCTCTTATTTCTCTTTCTACACTTGGTAAAATTAATCTTTTAGAGAATCTTTTATACTTTCTTTTACAATTTCAGTTACGTAAGATTCTTTATTTTTAATAATTCTTTTTTCTAGATATTCAATTATTTTGTCATTATCATAATCAATATTAACTGAGATTACACCCTCTTTTTCTGCTCTATTAATAGCCATAATACGGTGAGGTTTAATATATTTAACTGTTTCACTATATTCGTAATACATTTCGTAGGTATTTTTTTCGTCAACAGCATTCTTCTTTTTCTTAGTTATTACTGTTCCATTTTTATAAATAAAGTCTCTAATAAATTTTCTATAGCTGGCATTATCACTAATCCACTCGGCTATTATGTAACTGGCATTTTTTATTGCCTCTTCGGGTGTTTTTACTTTATCATTTATAAATTTAGAGGTTAAGGTATTTAAATCACCCTTTGTTGGAAAGGACATTATTATTTTGGCAAGTGGCTCTAACCCTAAAGCTATTGCTTCTGTTGCTTTTGTCTTTTTCTTTTCTTTAAATGGTCTATATAGATCCTCTACTTCTACTAATCGACTACATTTCATGATGTTTTCTCTTAATTCTTCAGTTAACATTTGTTTTTCATCTATTAATCTAATAACATCTTCTTTACGTGCTAATAAATTTAGTTGATATTCATAAACCTCATTGATTTTTTCTAATTTGTTCTTCATCTAGAGCATTTGTTTTTTCTTTTCTATAACGCGCTATGAAAGGGATAGTGTTCCCTTCTTTTAAAAGCTCTAAAACTGTTTCTACCTGTTTTTTTGTAATTCCTTGTTCTTGCGCTATTTGTTCTATTATTACTTCGTTCATTTTATCCTCCATGTATTCTCAGTAAAAAAGAAAAGCTTATACTTTTCTATTGTTATTTTCCTAAACGTAATACTTCAAATTTAACATTTGAGTGTATTCCATAATTTAATCTGGCATATTCTTGACTTTCTACTACTAAATCAAATAAATATTTCTTGTTAATTCCGATATTTGATCCTGCCCGATCTAAAACGATTGCATTATAAATTCCATCTTTGGGATCCGTTATTTTAATTACGGAATATAGTGGAAATGATTTATCTGATGCTAAAATTCTAAGTTCACCATATTGTTTATCATGATAAGTTTTGCCGTTAATTCTTAAGTTATATCCAGATGATGTTTTTCCTTGTTGCTCTACATCACTACTACAACAGTCTCGCCCATAGGCGGTCATATTTCCTGTTAGTACTGTTCCAACGCGAATCTCATTATCATTTTCACTTGTTTTAGGTATAACATTTTCTTGGACTATTTCTTTCGAATTATCAGTTGTGACTTCTTTTTTGGTATTTATTTCTATTTTTGGTGAGTCATCTGTTTTTTACTTTCTTCTTCGTCTGATGTTTCCTTTTCAGTGTCTTTATCAGTTGGTGTTACAACGTTTAATTTAGTGGTATTTATAGACTTTAAATCATTTGTTATTACGGCCTTATAAGTATTATTAGTTTGTCTACCTATATGATAGATGAGAGAAACTATTATTAAAAATAAAAAGATATTTGTTATGTTAATTATTTTTTTCATACTATTCTACTTGTGAACTGATTGAACAGTCATAACCGCTCTTTTCCATTTTTGTTTTGATATCATAAATATTTTTCTGATAGTTGAATTCAGGTGCTGTTCCACTTGCTTCAACATACTTTGACATAGCTGATTTATCTATATCTTTATGAGTATAACTTTCACTAATTGTTAAAATATCTAATGATAGGCTACAACTTGTATTTATGCCAGTAACATCAAAAGATGTTGCAGAAGCCATATCACATGCTGCCTTTTTAGTAGCAAGATATGTTTCGTTGATACTTTCTATTGTTGTAACTAAATTAGAAGTAATTAATTTCTTATTGGTGAATTTGAAGTCTATTTCATAGTATGTATTTGTTTCATCACTATCTTTTTCAAAACTACATGTTAGTATTCCGTTTTCGATTTCTTTAGTACTTGTGCCAGTAGAACCTGTGTTTTGTTTTTTTGATTCTACATACATTGAAATTTCAGGTAAAAAGAACACAAATGCTAGTATGGCAATTAGGAATATAAAGACCAAAATGTATTTGAAATTGCCTCCTTTTTTTTCAAAACTAGGTGGAGTTTGATTATTAGTGGCCTGTTGTTGTGGTTGAAGTATTTCTGGTTGGTTTATGGTTGGTGGAACATTACTACTAACAGACTGATTTTGAATAGGTTTATTGGTATTACTATTTGTTGATAATGTTTCAATATTGTTTCCTAAATTATTATTTGGCTCATTCATAGTTTTCTCCTTATCTTAATGAATTAATTCTTTCTTGATAATCGTCTCCAGAAAGAATGTAACTTCCTGATACTAACTGAGATGCCTCTATACAATTTTTCTTTGTTTCATCATTAATTCCACCATCAACACTGATAATCGCTTTAGATTTATGTTCCTGGATTAATTTACTGATTTCTTTAATTTTATTTTTAGTTTTTGGTAAGAAGGCTTGTCCGCCTTTTCCTGGTTCAACACTCATAACTAAGATTAAATCTACTAAAGGAAGATATGGAACTAACTCTTTAACCTTTGTTTCTGGATTAATTGCGATTCCTGCTTTAATGGCATATTTTTTTATTAGTTTTAAATTTTGTTCAACGTTTTCACTTTCCACGTGAATAGTTATATATTCAGCGTTTAAATTAGCATATTTAGTAATTAGTTTACTTGCATCTTCTACCATTAAATGAACATCTAATCTTTTTTAGATGTATATTTATATATTTTTCGCATTTCCTTAAATGGCATAGTCCTTCCTGGAACAAATATTCCATCCATAACATCTACATGGATATAGTCGGTGTCTGTTTCATTTAATAGTTTTAAATCGCGAGCTGGGTTCATACTACTTAAAAATGATGTAGAAATTAACATTTTATCGCCTCTTTTCTATAAATTTAAGATAATCTTCATATCGTGATTTCAATATTTCGTTATTATCAACTGCTTTTCTTATGGAACATTCCTGTTCCTTAGTATGAGTACAACTTGTGTATTCACATTGATAATTTTTGAACTCTTTAAAGGTATTTTCTATTTCTTTTCTTGATGAATCTTCAAACTCTAGTGAAGAAAAGCCTGGAGTATCTAAAACCATTCCATTTTGAACATTAAATAAGCTTACTACTCTTGTCGTGTGTTTTCCTCTTCCTAAGGCTTTTGAAATTTCTCCTGTTTCAAGATTTAAATCAGGGATTATTTTATTTATTAAAGTTGACTTCCCTGCACCTGTTTGACCGGTAAACACACTAACTTTTCCTTCCAACAGTTGTTTTAAGGACTCAATGTCTTTATTAGATATTACTTTATAGCCAATATTTTCATAGTATTTTAAAATAGGTTTTAATTTTTCTAATTCATCCTGTGGGGTAATATCTTCTTTTGTTACACATATTATAGATTCTATGTTATGTAACTCCATGGTTGTTAAAAATCTATCTAACAGGTTTGTTGAAAAAGCAGGACTGACAAGACTAGTAACAATTATTGCTTGATCTATATTACTTACTGGTGGTCTTTTAAACTCGTTTTTTCGAGGAAGGATTTCTTCAATAGTTTTATTTTCTTTTGAGAATATGCAGTAATCACCAACTAGAGGAACTATATTTTTGTTTCTTATTTTTCCTCTACAATGACATGCATAATTTTCGTTGTCGCAATTAACAATATGTGTTTGTCTTATAATTTTTACTATTTGTCCTTCCATAAAAAACCTTTCTTATATTAATTTGTTGTGCTGCTATCACTTGGCTTTTGTGTTGTTGTATCTGTTTTTTCTTTATATCCTGTTGGACATGTCTCATCTTTTCCTACTGTTTTTGTTTTAGTAGAATCTGTTGTTGAAACACATGTTTTTGTTTCGGTTACTACTTGTGATTTTTTACCGATTGTTATTGTTACACTATCATTATTTTTAACAGTAGCACCTTTTGGTCGTGTTTGACTAATTACTTTTCCAACCTGACTTTCATCGGCTGTTTCTTGATAATTAACATTTAGAGTAACACAATTGTTATTGCACCAAGCTGAGACAGTTTCTAGAGTTTGATTCTGCCAATCAGGGAATACTACTGGATTTAGTATTTTAAATATGATAGAGTCACCCTTTTTAATTTCAGAACCTTCAGATAGTGATTGTTCAATTACTACATCCTGTCCTATATATTTACAAGTTGTATTATCTGGATCAACCTTTGTCAAGGTTACTTTCAAACCATATCCTTGTAAGGCACTCATACTATCATTATAATTTTTTTCTACATAGTTTTCTAAAGTATATGTTTTTACACCAGCAGATTTATAAATTGTTATCTTAGTTCCTTTTTTGATACTTCTACCAGCTTCAGGATCAGTTTTTACAACTCTATTTTTCTTAACATTTTCATCTGTAACTGTTTTTATTTTAGTATTAACTTCAAAGCCTTTATCTTGTAGTGTTTTTTCGGCTTTACTTACTGTCATATTTTTAACGTCTGGTACTTCTATAGCCTTTGTTACTGTTAATTTAGGGATAACTAAGGCCACTACTATTAAGATTAGTAATATTCCTGTAAAGATTATTCCTAGAATTATTATTATTTTTTTGCTCTTCTTGTCTTCTGTATCCTCTATTTTCTCGGCTATTTTCTCTTCGTCTTCCTTTACCTCTTCTAGTTTTTTGATTGTTTTAGTATTTTCTTCATGTTCAGGATATGGATAACGATATTTTTCTTCATTTATTCTGTCATCATCTAATACTGTTAAAAGATCATCATGCATTGCTCTAGAATCACTATATCTATTTTTTTAGGATTTTTAGCTGTTGCTTTGATGATAACGTTTTCCACACTCATTGGAATACTAGGATTATCTTCTCTTAAATCAGGAAGTGGTTCTTTCATTTGTTTTAAGGCTATTTCGACAGCATTTTCTCCCTTGAATGGAAGACTACCGGTTAATAATTCATAAAAAAATTATTCCCATTGAATAGATATCACTTTTTATTGTTGATCCTTTACCAGCAGCTTGTTCTGGTGGAAGATAATGAACTGAACCCATTACTGAATTTGTTTGAGTCAATTGAGTGGAATTAAGAGCCATAGCTATTCCGAAGTCTGTAATCTTTATTTGTCCATCATCTTGAATCATAATATTTTGAGGTTTTAAAAAGGTCTCTATGGATGATATAACTATCATGAGCATGGGCCATTCCCTCAGTTATTTGAAGCATAATATCAATGGCTTCGCTTAAAGTTAAGCTACCTCTTCTTTTTTAGTAGTTGTTTTTAATGTTTGACCCTCAATGTATTCCATAACGATATAGTATATTCCGTTATCTTCACCTACATCATACATTTCAACAATATTAGGATGAGAAAGAGATGAAGCAGACAAAGCCTCACGTTGAAATCTTCTAACGAATTTTTCATCATTAGATAGATCACCTCTTAATACTTTTATTGCTACATTTCTATCCAAAATTGTATCATAGCCTAAATATACATTCGCCATTCCACCTTCGCCAATACTACGAACTATTTCATAGCGATCATTTATTTTTTGCCCCTTTGTTATCACTATAATTCACCTTCTTCACGTACTAAGTATGCAATTGAAATATTATCTGTTCCCCCTCTGTTGTTAGCTTTAATAATAAGTTTTTCAACCTTTTCTTTTGGTCCACTATCTCCTAGTAGTACTCGTTCTATTTGGTCATTTTCTAACATATTTGTTAGGCCATCACTACATAGAAGTATTTCATCTATTTCCATATCGCAGTCAAAAACATCTATTTCAACTGGATCATTAGCACCAAGTGCTTTCATTAAAACGTTTTTCTTAGGATGTTCTTTAGCCTCTTCTTTAGTTAATTCTCCGGCACTTACTAATAAATTAACAAGTGTGTGGTCATATGTTACTTTATGCAACTTATTATCTTTCATAACATATCCAGATGAATCGCCTACATTACCAAATAAAATGTAGTCTTCGGTAATAATTGCTAAAACTAGAGTTGTTCGCATTCCCTTACTTTCAGGGTGTGTTTTTTCATGCTGAAAAATTAGAGAGTTTATTTCATTTGTACTATTTCTAATCCATTCAACAGCATCTACTTTTGATAAATTTAGAAATGTTTCCTGGAAGTGTTTTCCTAGATATCCGATGGCTATACTACTAGCTACTTCTCCGGCAGAATGTCCACCCATTCCATCGGCAATGGCCATCAAACATTCATTATTTTTATTTTTTACAATTATGACGCTATCTTCGTTATGATCACGAACTTTACCAGCATCAGTTAAATAAAAAAGATTTCATAGTTCCTCCTTTTTTGCTTCGAAGTTGTCCGCATGCAGCACTAATCTTTGAACCAAATTCTCTTCTTATTGTTACATTAACATTATTTTTTCTTTAGTATATCATAAAATTTCATAATTTGAAACATATTACTACGTTCATACTCTATATTTTCTGTTTCATTATAAGGAATGAGATTGACATAACAATTAATATTTTTTAACAAGTTACTCAACTCCTTAGCACATTCTTCAGTATCATTAACATTTTTCAACATAATATATTCAAAAAGTTACTCTTCTATTCGTTTTGGAAACATATTCCTTTACTGATTTAATCAATTTTTCTAGGGGATAAGCTTTTTTATTTATAGGCATAATGCTAGTTCTTAGTTTATCGTTTGGAGTATGAAGACTAATAGCTAAGTTTACTTGTAAATTTAAATTTTTAAATTCTTCTATTTTGGGAATAATTCCGGATGTAGAAACGGTTATGTGTCTACTTCCAATAGCTAAACCTTTAGGATCATTAATTATTTTTATGAATTTTATGATTTCCTCATAATTATCAAATGGTTCACCAATTCCCATTAAAACTACATGAGTTATTCTTTCATTTATGTCTTCTTCTACTTCTAGAACTTGAGAAACAATTTCGCCTGCTGTTAAATTACGTACTTTCTTTCTGCGCCCGCTTTCACAGAACTTGCATCCCATATTACAGCCAACTTGACTTGAAACACAGATGCTATTGCCATAGTCATGGCGCATTAAAACTGCTTCGATATGTTCCTTATCAGAAAGTTCAAAAAGATATTTATTAACATCTTTATCACGTTCTACATTAACTTTTTCTACTCTTTTTAAGGGAAGATCCTTTTCTAACATTGATAATGTTTCTTTTTTTATATCAGTAATTTCTGCATAGCTTTTTACCTTTTTTTGATATAACCAACTAAATAGTTGTGTCGCTCTAAATTTTTTATCATTATGATCAAGAAAGTATTTTTCTAATTCTTCCTTTGTTAAATCATATATAGTCACGGTTATCACCTCAGTAATTATTATAACTTATTATAGTAAAAAAAGAAATCGCTAACTAATTGGATTAGCTATTTCCTCTATTTGACCAAACTTTGAATATGCTAGTAGTAAACTATAACTCTTTATTTCTGGGTTTAGCGATTGATAATAGTTTGTTAAATTTAATTCGATTGATTTTATAGCGCCATTTTTTTCTATCTTAACAATTATTTCATCATCTGAGTGTCTAGTTCTTTTTGTTTCACCAGTTAATGTTTCATAGATAAGGGATGAAGATAATTGATATGTAAATGCTTTAGTAGTTGTACCTATATAATCAATTTTTGAAAAGTAATTTGATCTTGTAATTAGGTGTTTTAAGGTGGTAGGATTTGTTAACTTAGAGAAACTAATAGGGTTTTCTGTTTTTTGCCAAGTTAGAGTATTTAAATCTTTAACATAAACATCTTCTTTATTTTGATAATATTCTGTACTAATGTTTCCACTTTTTCGGTAAGACATAGTATTATCAATTAAATCGCCATCATATATCGTTGTAGTATCATTTATCTTTTTCGGTATATGTAAAGTGATAATTTTGATTCATAACTCTATTTAGATTATAGTCATAATTATATCCTGTGTTCTTCTTAGTTGTATCAGTTTTATTATTTTTATATCCATTTCTAAGTAATAATATTAAAATTATAAAAAACACTAAATAAAAAGCCAAAAAATATCACTTGCTTTAAAACGTTGTTGTCATTTAAAATTTCTGGCATTTTTTTATTATTGTTATCATTGTTATTAAACATAATCTCACCTACTTAAATCTTTTCTGAAATAATTCTTCCTTATTTTTACCATTTAAATACATTTTTGCTGGTATTCTTTTCTTACCTGCTTCTTGTAATTCTGTTATAACGTATTCTCCTGATGAAGTAAAAACTCCTATACCATCTTTATATAAATTACTTATTTGTCCCGGAGTACCTTTTATATCTTTACCAATATAGCCACTATATATTTTAATTACTTTATCATCTAAAATGGCATATGCACCTGGTGTAGAACTTAGGCCTCGTACTTGATTGAACACTTCTCTACTTGTTTTTTCAAAGTCGATATGTTCTTCTTCTTTTTTTATATTATATCCATACGTTACTTCTTTGGGATTTTGTTTTATTCTCTTTGAGGTTTTATCAATGATGTGAGGTAATGTTTCCATTAAAAGTTCTGTTCCTAAATTACTTAATTTAATATTAAGACTATCTAGATTATCACTGTCTAAAATATCTAATGATCTTTGAGAAATAATATCTCCAGCATCCATTTCTACATCCATATACATGATTGTAACACCTGTTTTTGTAAAACCATTTATTAGAGCTCGATGCACTGGAGCGCCTCCTCTTAATTTAGGTAATAAAGATGGATGAACATTTATGCAACCATACTTAGGATAATCTAGAAGATCTTTTGGAATAATTTGTCCGTAGGCACATGTAATTATAATATCAGGATTTAACTCTTTTATTTTTGTATATTCTTCCTTTATCTTAACTGGACGTAATAGAAAAATATTATTATCTAGCGCAACCTTAGAGACTGGACTTGGAGTTAGTATTTGTTTTCTACCAACTTTTTATCTGGTTGGCTTACTACCCCAACTACAGAATAATCTTTTTTTATTTTCTATTAACTTTTCTAGTATTGGAACACTAAACTCTGGAGTTCCGATAAAAACAACTTTAATCATTAAATCACCTTCTATGTTAATTTTAATATTACACTAATTATTAAACCTGCTATGATCAATATACTTCCAACTATCGCTACTGAAACCGCACCATAGGCATTTACTTCTTTATTTTTAATAATATCTTCTTCGGAAATTTTAAAATCATCTTGTACAATATCAATATTTTTGTTTACTATGGTAAAATTGCTTAGGCCAAGTAAAAACTCACTATATTCAGGAAGTTCTATTATCCTTATTTCTGATGGAGCAATATCATTTTCTATTTCATAACTATTATATCTACTTTCCATTATTAGAGAAAGAGAAGACGCAATTGACTCATCTTTATTATTGATGATTTCTTGAATATCCTTTAACTCATTTTTTAAAATAGTACTTCTTTTAATAAGGGCAATGCATGGTTTGGTATTATTTACTTTATCACTACTATATGTTTCAACAAAGTTATTAATAACATCACTTGTATCCTTATTGTTTAATCTTTTTTCTTTAGATAATGTTAAGAGATTATTTCTTATTTCATCTAGATTTTTAGAAAACAGACAATCTTTATTATACTTTTTGGATTTTAAATAGGAGCTCGTTGACAGATCAGAAATATAACTAGGTGACAACAATGCAAAGTATATAGCAACAATAACATTATCGGTGATACCGGTGTTTTCCCTTTTAAATAAATTTTCTGTCCCAACTTTACTTATTATTTGATTTATTTTTTCAAGTCTTTCATCTAAGATAAAGTTTTTTCTTTTCTTAGGCCCAGACAAGTTATTTCGTTAGTATAATTGGAACAAAAGCCGAAATAGAAATAACCATTTACGATATATTTATCATAAACATAGTAAAGAAGCTGTGCTCTTTTTTTTTCTTCAGGACTTTTACCGGAGATATCTAGTTTTTCTGATAGGGCCTTTTCAAGGAAGAGATATATTCCTTTTTTATATCATTATAGTTGGTAAATTTTTTGAATATCCTTTTTAATTGTTCAATGTATTCATCAATTAAGTTATTATCATTTATTACTTGTTCAAATTTTACTATGGCATCTATCGCTATAAAGAAGGGCAAAATTTTTTTTTTCTAAATAATAATTATTCTTTAAGCTTTCTGGTGGTTCAATGGTTTGTAGCAATCTTTTGTTAATGTTTGTTGCAAAAAAGTACGAACGTCTTTATTTTTTTAAGCTCTCAAACAACAGAATCACCACCTTACCATTTACATTCATAGTATATCAAAATTTATGACAAATGCAAAGTGTTTTTAGTGTCTTACTATCATTATTCCGTAACTATTGTACCAACATTTTTCTTGGTTAATTACTTTTAGGAGATTACCTTTAACATTCATGTTATAAACAACTATTGGAATTTTATTATCCATGCATAGAGTTGTTGCAGTAGAATCCATGACATTTAACTTTTTGTTTAACACATCCATATAAGTAAGGTGCTCGATTTTTTTGGCGTTTTTATCTTTTTTAGGATCAGCAGTATATATTCCATCTACATTAGTTGCTTTTATGACTACATCTGCATTTATTTCAGCGGCACGTAAAGCAGCAGCTGTATCTGTGGAAAAGAACGGATTACCGGTTCCACAGCCAAAGATCACTATTCTATCTTTGTCTAAGTGACGATCAGCTCTTTTTCTGATGTAGAATTCTGATATTTGTCTCATTTCAATACCAGTTTGAACTCGCGATGGACAGCCTAATTGTCTAAAAGCATCATCTAGTGCTAAGGCATTCATCGTGGTAGCAAGCATTCCTATATGGTCTGCTGTACAACGATCCATTTGTAAATTGCAGCGACCTCTCCAGAAATTTCCACCACCAACTACTATGGCAATTTCTACTTCTGTTTTTTCTTTTGCTTCTTTGATTTCTTGGCATATTTCTAATACTCTCTCAAAGTTAATACCTGTTTTGTTGTCACCTGCTAGACTTTCACCACTAACCTTTAATAATATTCTCTTATACTTTTCCATAAAAACTTCTCCTCCTTATCCAAATACTATTGGATTAAAATTTAAATCTATTACAATAAGCCTATTGCTTCTTTTGTAAACATCAATAATGCGGTTTAGTATCTCTTTTTAGATTATCTTGTTTTTTTATACTTTAGAGTAATTCCATATCTAAAAGTATTATTTATTTTAAAAACATTACATGGACTAGGTCCTAAAATAATGGTTTTATCTAGGTATTTTTGTAGTATTCGAGCAATTTTTAAGGATTCTTTGTAGCAAATTTTGTCATCTTTTCCACTCACTCTTATATATGTTACATAGTAATATGGGGGGTAATTTAGGCGTCTTCTAATATTCATTTCTTTATTAAAGAAATCTAAATAATCATGATTTTTTACACATTCTATAGCGTAATGTGTTGGATTGTAGGTTTGAATTATTACTTCTCCTGTTTTAGAACTTCTTCCACTTCTGCCAGCTACTTGACTTAATAGCGAAAATGTTTGTTCACTACTTCTAAAGTTTGGTATGTTAAGAGAGGTATCTGCATTTACTACGCCAACTAGAGTAACATTTTCAAAATCAAGTCCTTTGGCAACTATTTGAGTACCTAATAAAATATCATATTTATGTTCCTTAAATTCTTCTATCATTTTAGCATGTGAACCTTTTTACTGGTGGTATCAAAATCCATGCGAAGTATTTTTGCAGTAGGAATTAATGTATGTAGTTCTTCTTCAATTTTTTCGGTACCTACGCCTAATGTTGTTAATGATTTTTCATGACATTCTGGACAAATATTTGTTATGTTAGTTGCATAACCACAGTAGTGGCATCTTAAATTGTTACTTGATTTATGATAAGTCAAGGTAATGTCACAGCGCGGACATTTGACAGTATAGCCACAGTTCTTACATGTGACAAAACTTGAATATCCTCTTCTATTTAAAAGAAGTATTACTTGTTCTTCTTTAGATAATTTTTCTTTAATCTTATTTAGAAGGAGAAGGGAAAAATGGCCTTCACTTCTTTTAAACTCTTGATTCATATCTACTAATGTAACTTCAGGTAAAGGTTTCTTATTAACTCTTTTGGGTAAGTTTAGAAGATGATATATATTTTTTAAGGCTCTAGCGTAGGCATCTAAAGTTGGAGTGGCACTACCAAGAATTACTTTCGCACCTTTATTTAATTCTACTCTTTTAATTGCCATATTAATGGCATCATATCTAGGATTAGAGTCATCTTGCTTATAAGATTCACTGTGTTGTTCATCTATTACTATTAAGCCTAAATTTTTGAGAGGAGCAAACAAAGCACTTCTAGCGCCTATTACTATATCAACCTCTCCACGGTTAATTCGGCGCCATTCATCGTATCTTTCACCGTCAGACAAGGCACTATGTAAAAGAGCAATGCGGGAACCAAATCTTTTGCTAAATCTACTTATAGTTTGAGGTGTTAAACTAATTTCAGGTACTAAAACTATGCATGTTTTATTTTCTTTTATGCAATCTTCTATTAGTTCCATATAAACTTCTGTTTTTCCACTACCAGTAACTCCATGAAGTAAGTATACTTTATCGCTACTATTTCTAAATTCATTTACTACTTTTTCTTGATCCACAGTAAGAGGTTTTTTTTCTTCTCTTTCTTCTAATAAAGCTACTCTATAATGTTCTTTTTTTATTTCACGAAGGGCGTTATTTGCTTCTAAGGTTTTTAAGCTGCTAGCAGATATCTTTTGTAGTTCTTTTTTAGGAATAATTTTTCGCATCTTAAATAATTCTATTATCTCATCCTGTTTTTTTGTTGTCTTCTCGGGTATTTTAACAAGTTCATAGAATATATCATATTTCTTGGAAACTGATGATTTTCTGCTCGCTTTAAGAGCCTTTGGTAACATCACTTGGTAGCAACTGATAAGTGTTGAAAGAGTTTCTTCTTGCATTATTTTTCCGAGTTTTAAAAGTTCTTCATTTAAAATAATATCTTCATCAATGATACTAATAATACTCTTTGTTTCCATTTCTGGTTTTTCTTCAAAAAAGAAATAACAAATCCTTCTAGACGTTGATAACCAAATGGTACTTCTACTCTAATACCTAGTTTAATATTTTTTTCTAAATCCTTAGGAACTGAATATATGAATTTTTTATCGATATTTTTATTTGATAATTCAACTAATACTCCTATATACATAAACAGTTCCTCCTTTTCTATATATATTATAATGCAGATTAATGGTTTTTCCAAAAAAAATCTAATTCTTTTGGAATTAGATTAAACAATTCGAAAAATATCATTAATAGTAACATAAATCATAAGTAGCATTAATAAACATAATCCAACTGTATGAATAGTGTTTTCCACTTCTGGTTTTACAGGTTTTCTTCTAATTAGTTCTATTAAGATAAATAGGATATGTCCACCATCAAAGGCTGGGATTGGTAATAGGTTTAAGAAACCTACATTGATACTCAAGTAAGCCATTAGATACATCAAATTAGCGAAGCCACTTTTTGCTTGTTCACTAACAATGGAATAAATACCTACTGGTCCACTTAGTTGATTTACTGAAACTTTTCCAGTGAATAATGACTCAATAGTAACAAACATCTGTCTAAATAAAGGAATTTGTTTTAACGAAGGTGTATTTGCAAGCATTAACAAATCCTTTTGTCTTTTCTGATTTTAAACTTAATCCATAAACATAGCCTGTTTTTTTATCTTTAACTATTTTTTTAGGTTTAATTTTATATTCTTCTACTTTACCAGTTCCTGCTTTTTCTACTTTGATAGTAGTACCTTTTGTTTTATCAGCTACAGTTAAATAAAGGCTAACATCATCAATAGTTTTGATTTTATGGTTATCAATTTTTACTATTCTATCGCCCTTTTCAAGGCCAACCTCATGTGCAGGTGTATTTTTGGTTACACCATCAATGATTGGATCATAAGTTGTACCACCACAAAATAGCGCAATGGAAAATAAAATTATGATAGCTAAAAGAAAATTAAATCCAGGTCCAAAAAAACATAATTAAAAATCTTTGCCATGGTTTTTTGGATTGTAAACGCATGTTCTTTGGAACTTCTTCATCATCATCATTTTCAGTATCTTCTCCGGCTAAAGAACAAAAACCGCCTAGAGGTATTGCTCTAAGTGAATATACTGTCTCACTTTTTTTAGGTTTGAAACTAAAAATTCTAGGTCCCATACCAATAGCGTATTCATAAACATATACACCCATTAATTTAGCAAAGATAAAGTGTCCAAACTCATGAATAGCTACTATAACACTAAGTATTAAAATAAAGATAATAATATTGATTAAAATTGTCATTTCGTCCTCCTATAAAATATCCGCTACTAATATAAATGCTAGGGCTATAAATATTATACTATCAAATCTATCAAGTATACCTCCATGACCTGGAATTAAGTTTGAAAAGTCTTTTTTATTATAGTATCTTTTTATCATTGAAAATACTAGGTCTCCTATTTGGCCAACAATACTTAGAGCTGTAGTAATAAGAATTATCATTACTAAGGATATAGTAGGGATTTATAAATACGTGATAAAAGATGAGGCAATAAATGTTCCCATGATTACACCACCTAGTAATCCCTCAATTGTTTTATTTGGTGATATTTTAGGTACTAGTTTATGTTTTCCTACTAACTTACCAGTAATAAGTGCAAAAGTATCTGTCATGGTAGAAAGTAGAAGTAAATATATAATACGATATAAATCATAATTTCTTGCTATAATTAATAGATTAAAGCTAAAGCCTAAGAATAAAACACTTCCTATTAAAAATAAGGCATCTGTAATATTATATTTCTTGTTATCATTATAAAATACAAGTGGAAATAGGAATAAAAAGATAATTAATGATATCATTTTATAGTCTAGAGTATAATTAAAATCTAGGGAACTAATATTTCTGGTACAAATAATTATAAGCATTAAGTAAGAACATAGCCTCATAAATAATGGTACTTTATTTTCATTTGATCTAAGTTTTAATAATTCATATAATCCCATCGCAGCAAGTAAGCTTGTTAGTACTACGAAAGCTTTGCCACCAATCAATAAAATTGGAATAAATATGATTATCATAACAATGGCACTTAAAATTCTTTTTTTCATATGGTCCTCCATTTTCTCTATTAATAGTATAATACACTCCTTTGTTTTCTACAAGAAAAATGTTATAATCTTCATGGTGATGTTATGAAAAACTTAATGGAATCCTGCACAATATGTCCTAGAGAATGCAAAGTAAATCGTAGTTTAGCACAAGTTGGTCTTTGTGGAATGAGTGATAAAATTGTAGTGGCAAGAATTGCGCCACATTACTTTTGAAGAACCACCTATTTCTGGAGTTAATGGTTCTGGTGCAATCTTTTTTTCTGGTTGTAATTTAAAGTGTATATTTTGTCAAAATTATAATATTTCAACTAAAAATTTCGGAAAGGAAATTAGTGTTTTTTGAACTAGCAAATAAAATGATAGAATTACAGAATTTAGGTGTACACAATATTAATTTGGTAACCCCTACTCATTTTATACCCCAAATTGCTCAAGCTATTAAGATAGCAAAAAGAAAATGGTTTAGTAATTCCAATTGTCTATAATACTAGTTCTTATGAAAAAGTAAGTTCCTTAAAGCTTTTAGATGGATTAATCGATATTTATTTACCTGATTTAAAATATTATGATGATTGGTATTCAATAAAGTATTCCAAAGCTCCTAATTATTTCAATATCGCAATTGATGCGATTGAAGAGATGTATAGGCAAGTTGGAAATGTTGTATATGATAAAAATGGAATAATGAAAAAAGGTATTATAGTGAGACATCTAATGTTACCTGGTAGAGGAGATGATTCTAAAAAAATTATTGAGTATCTACACCTGACATATGGAAATAATATTTTTATTAGTATTATGAATCAGTACACTCCACTTAAACAGGTAAAAGAAATCGATGAGTTAAATAAAAAGGTTAGTGATGAAGAATATTCCAAGTTAATTAATTATGCCTGTGATATTGGGGTAGAAAATGCCTTTATTCAGGAAGGCGATACTTGTAGTGAAAGTTTTATCCCTGAGTTTGATTTAACAGGCGTAAAATAAAAAAAGTAGGAAAGATTATTTCTTTTTTCCTACTTTTATTTTGACTTTATTTAATGGATTTTCTATTATTTTCTGATTAATATATTCGTTCTCTATTGCTCTAAGAGTGTTTTCTAAGATGACAGGAGGCGCAATAATATAGCCATTTTCTAATAAATTCATTTGTCCATTTAACACTTGATCACCATAGTATTTTTTTATTACTGTAGTGTTTAACTTCAAAGTATTATAAAGTTCCATATTATTATAAATTTCTTCATCTTTTGAATTAATAATTTTATAATACTCCAAAAACATATCATTGATAGTTGTTCTTTGTAATAATTTTAATTCATCATCACTTGGTACAGCTAATTCACCTTTTATACATTTTCTATATAATAGATTAAACATTTTGTTTACACTTTTATTTGACTCAAGTAATTCAAGAAGATCATTACTAGATTTTATTAATTCATCTATCTCTTCTTTCATACGATAATATATTGTTCCATACTGAGGGCCATTTTCATATTTTAAGCCAATTCTTTCTCTTTGAAATATTTCTCCCATTTCTTGCATTAGATCTATTATTTCCCAAATATTTGGTAAAGTTTCTCCATTACTTTTATCATTGATATCATTTATTTCAATTAACCTTGTTAAATAGGCTTTATCTTTTGGTTCTGACATATAATCTCCTTTCTAAATAGGAAAAGAAAAAAGCTTTAGATTAATCTAAAACTTATCAATATTAATTTTAACATATTTGTTATCTTTTAGACTACTGCTTGCTTGAACCAGCATTCTAATAGCATTCGCAATCTTACCATTTTTGCCAATTACTCTTCCAAGATCATCTTCTGATACAAGGACTTCTATATCTATTGTATTTTCATCTTCGCTTGGAAATTCTTTAACTGCGACGCTTTCTTTATCTTTAACAATTGATTTAATTATTGATTCTGTTAATTCTATTAGATTCATTAACTAAGCTTCTTTCTTATCTTTTTCTTCAGCAAATTTTTTCATGATTCCAGCTTCAGAAAATAAGTTACGAACTGTATCAGTAAGGAACAGCTCCATTTCTTAACCATTTCATAGCTACTTCTTCTTTAATGTTAACAGCTTTTGGTTCTGCTACTGGATTATAAGTTCCGATTAATTCAATATATTGACCATCTCTTGGACGACGTGAATCAGTTGCTACTATTCTGTATGATGGACGCTTCTTTGCTCCCATTCTTGTTAAACGTATTTTAACTGCCATAATAATTCCTTCCTTTCTTTCAATGATATTAATATATACTATTTTTTTAACTCTGTCAACCATTTTTGTATAACACTAAAAAAGAAGAGTTTTCCCCTCCTATTAAAAGTTAGATAGATTCATCTTCTTTGATAAAGTTTTCATCTACTTCATTATCTATTTGTTTGTCATTAACGTCATCTATAATTTCATCCCAAGGATCTTCATTTTCATCTATAGCTATTTTTACTTTCTCATCTCCAACTAGCTCAATACCTAATTCTTTTTCAATAGTATATACTATATCGTTGCCATCTATATCTACTTTAATACAATTTGGCTGTTTTTAGACTACGAATGATAGCCTCTTGGTTTGTGACATTACTGTTATTTTTTATATGTACTGTTTCTGTATATGGAACTGTTTCTTTTAAGACATCTGTTTTAGTATCATTATCATATGAATACCAAACATTGACATCATAACTTCCATTGATAGTTACGCTGTCCCTATTTTTAACTCCTTCAAAATTGTGATTTATAACCCAGCACCCAAGAATAGTAGATGGATTGTTTTCTATTTTTTTACGTCTTGTATCAGTAAATGTCTTCTTTCCTTTACCAATAACCGTCTTTGTAACAATTTCCTTATAACTTGCCACCATATCCCTCCTCATTGTAGTTTATGCAATGAAAAGGATTTTTTTACTATTTAATTAGAGAATATTTGTAACTTTATAAAAGTAGTCGTTCAACTCATCTTTTATAAGTTCAATCATATTGTTAACATTATTTAAGTAATATAAGTACAAAGTATATGTTTTATTTGTATTTAGGAGATTTAATTTTTCATCCATTAGTTTTTTTTCTTCTTCTTTAAAATTTGAGCGAACATATTTTTTTTGAGAAACTCTTACTTCATTTATTACTTTGGTTAGTTCTTTATCCTCTGATATTACTTTTTTTAATTTTAGACATTCTTTATAATCTTTACTTTCTTTAATGTAATTGATAAGTTCTTCTAAAGCTTTTATAGTATTACTATTTAGATAATTTTCCATCTAAGCTCCATGTTTTAGCATCTGTTACTTCGACATTTACAATGTCTCCTGCTTTTATATTGTCACCTGTAAAGTTAATTAATTTATGATTTCTAGTATAACCGTAGTAGTTATCTTTTTTCTTTTCAGATATTCCCTCTACTAAAACTTCTTCTATTTTTCCAATCATTTTTTTATTGTTTTCTAGGAAGTATTTATTTACTGTATCATTTAACTTATATAAGCGTTTTTCCTTTTCTTCTAGTGTGACATTATCTTTTAATTTTGCTGCTGGGGTATTTTCTCTTGGGGAATAAATAAATGTGAAGGCATTATCGTATTTACAATAATTTACTACCTCTAAAGTTTCTTCAAAGTCTTTTTCATCTTCACCAGGAAAACCTACAATGATATCAGTAGAAATACTAACATTCGGAATCTTCTTTTTCATTTTATCAAATAACTCAAGATAACTTTCTTTAGTATATCTTCTACCCATAAGTTTTAATATTTTATTACTTCCTGATTGAAGTGGTAAATGAATATAAGGCAAGATATTTCCGTGAGAAGCAATTACATCTATCATTTTATCTGTGAAGTCCCATGGATGGCTTGTCATGAAAGTGATTCGTGGAATATTTAACTTAGCAACATCTTCTAATAATTCTCCCTAAACCATAGTTATCATATAAGTCTTTGCCATAAGCATTTACATTTTGTCCTAGAAGAGTAACTTCTTTATATCCTGCTGCACTTAGACCCTTAATTTCTTCTAAAATAGCCTCTTTTGTTCTGCTTCGTTCACCACCCCTAGTATATGGAACTATACAATAAGTACAAAATTTATCACAACCATAAATGATATTTACCCAAGCCTTAAAAACCATTATCTCTTTTAACAGGAATTGATTCTACTAAATCTCCTTCTTTAGAGAAGACTTCTATTTGTTGATTATTTTCTTCTATAGCTTGATCTAAAATATAAGGAAGACGGTACATATTATGAGTTCCCATAACAAAATTAACCCATTTATATTTATGAAGGATTTCATTTACTACTCCTTCCTCTTGGGCCATGCATCCACAAATTCCTACTATAAGATTAGGATTTTCTTCTTTAAGATTTTTGCATCTTCCAAGCATACCAAAAGCTTTATTATGAGCATTTTCTCTAATTGAGCATGTATTTAACATTATTAAATCTGCTTGAGTATAATCTTCTACTGCCTTAAAACCAAGTTCTTCAAGCATAGCCCTTATGTTTTCACTATCATGTTCATTCATTTGACAACCATATGTTTTTAAAAAATATGTTTTTCCACTATATTTGTTAATAATTGACTTTTCTATGTCATACTTCACAGTACGATAATTCTTCAATCTATTTCTTGCTTCTTTATAGTTAGGTAAATTCATACTATCACTCCATTTCTTTAGTTATTATACTAGTAAAAGAAAAAAAAGTCTATGAGACTTTTTCAGATATTTTTATTTACAAGAGAAACCCTGATCTTCTAATGTCTTTTTATTTACTGAATACTTTTCACTACCTGATAGATTTAAAGCTTTTTTCTCTGATGATGACATTTTCTTGTAATCAAAATACATTGTAACATCTATTTCATTATCATTTTTTACTTTTGTATTTAATTTTACATTCTTGTAACTACCATATTTACTCTTATATTCTTTTTCTAAAGTTGTTTTAAAATGTATTAATATATGATTTATAATTATCTGGTAAGTTAACATTTATTGTTGTAGTCATATCTTCAACTTTATCATCAATAAATTTAATGTTGATACTTTGAGTCATGTCAATTGATGAAGTACCAATATCTTTAGTACATACTAATGTTTTTGTCTTATTCATACAACCTGTAACTAATAATAAAATTAATGCCATTGATAAAAATATACTCTTCTTCACAATATCACTCCTTCTTTATTAACTATATCACATTATGTTTTATTTCAAAAGAAAAAAAATAAGTTTAATTTGCTAAACTTATTTATGTTAATGAATTTATAATTATATCAATATTATTTAGTTTATTAGTTAATAAATCTTTTTTTATAGTATCCATATTAGTAGTGATTTTTTCTAATAATTCTTGCATTTTTGGTTGTAATTTTTGTTTGTGTTCCAAACTATTTATTATAACTTCTAAATTGTTTAATTTAGAGTATTTTCCATAGTATGAGTTTTTAATGTATTTATTATATAAATATTTAAATGAAATTATATCAATATTATCAAATCTTTTATCTCCTAGTATTTTGGTTATTGTAAATAATTGATCAGCCGCAATTGCTTTATCTAATATAGTCTCACCTTTATTATTTTTTAGGTTTGGAATAAATGTTTTGTTTTTTAATAATATTTCTAATATTTTAGCTATATCTACATAATTATGCATTACAAGAAAATGGGCAAATGTATTTTTATCTTTGTTTTGATGATTTACGTCCCAATACTTATTTTTACTATGCTTTAAAACGATGCTGTAATCTTTTTTTATTAAGTAATCTCATCATAACACTATTTCCATTTTCATCTATGGTATTAATTAACTCTTTATTAGTAGTTAAAAAAGTTTATCTACTACTTCTGTATAACCCTCTTTGATCAATTCAAAAATCATTACTGGATTACTGATACAAACCTTGATTGCTTGGTCTTCATTATAAAACATCATAAATAACACCTCTTAATCACGGGACAGTTACATATTATAGCAAAAATATAGTATTTTGTCAATTTTATCTCCTCTTTCTAATTATATAGAGGGCGTTTTTGATGATTTTATACAAGAAAAAAAAAAGTTTAAATTTTTAAACTTATTATAGATAGTATTATTTTTTGATTATTTCTTTATCATAGTCTTTTTGATAGGTTTTATCTTTATAAGTACAGGTTAGCTTGTAATCGTATTTTAAAGTGTTTTTAGTATCTTTTTTTACTCTTACTTCGGCATTTTCCATATTACACTTTTATATTTTTAGAAGGTTTAAACTCTTCTATATAGTTTTCACTTATTAAGGTATTAAGTTTAATAATATATCCTTCTCCTTCAAGAGATGCTGTAGCAGAATTATCTTCACTTATATCACGGCCTTCTTTTTGCATATACATCTTAGCTGCACCTATCATAGATTTTCCATAAGTCTCTATTTCTTTAGTGGTATTATCATTTAACATTCGCTGAAGAGATGGAAATCCCATTAGAGCAATAAGACCAATGATTATAATGGTAACTAATAATTCTACAAGAGTAAAAGCTTTTTTATTCATATTCACATCTCCTATTTAATAAAATAAATTCTTTCTATGTTTATATTATAGCATGTATTTTATAGATTATTTAAAATATTAAGAAAACAAAAAAGAGTCAAATGACTCTTAGGCTATTACAGCTGTTCCATTGTTTCCTAATTTACTTGTTAAAAATGTTTTGGCAGCCTCGTCTTTAACTTTAACTGTAAGATTACTTGTATTATCAAACATATTATTACTACTTGTGACCTTTGTAAATACAGCTTTCCTTAAGTTTATTGTTCGTAGGTTAGTACATCTAGAAAACATATAAGCTGTATTTGTTAGAATGCTAGTGTTAAAGGAACTTAAATCTAATTCTGTCAAGCCACTGCATCCACTAAACATCCATTCCATGGTTGTTACTTTACTTGTATCAAAACTACTCAAATTTAGATTTAATAAACTATTACAGTTTGTAAACATATAACTCATATTAGTTACTTTGCTAGTGGTAAATTTAGAAACATTCAATTTTGTTAAAGAATAACAATTCCAAAACATCTCTCCCATACTTTTTACTTGACTTGTATCAAAATTGCTCAAATCCAAATTACTTAATTTTTTGCATGAACTGAACATAGTTGACATATTAGAAACCTGCGATGTGTTAAAGCTGCTCAAATTTAAATTTGTTAACTCATCGCACCACTCAAACATATTTGCCATATTAATAACTTTTGATGTATCAAAATTACTTAAATTTAAACTTGTTAAACTTCGACAAAAACTAAACATATCTGTCATCATAGTTACTTTCTGAGTATCAAAACTGCTTATGTCAAGTGTAGTTAACTTGCTACACCTGTTAAACATTTGTGACATATTAGTAACTTGTGATGTATTAAAATTATTCAAATTCAATTGAATAAAGGAGCTGCCTGCAAACATCTCACCCATATCTTTAACAGAGCTGGTATTAAAGTTAGTTATATCAATACTAGTTAAAGTACATCCATAAAACATACGATTCATATCAGTTACCTTTTGTGTCTTAAAATTATTTATATTTAGGTTTGTTAACCCCTTGCACCCGTAAAACATACCGGCCATAGTTGTTACATTGGATGTATCGAAATTACTTAAATCCAGAGTTGATATTTTATTACAATGAGCAAACATATAGTCCATGTATCGAACATTAGAGGTTTTAAAATTACTTATATCTAATGATGTTAATCTTTTACAGTTATTAAACATACTAGACATATTAATGACGTTAGTTGTATCAAAGCTACCTAAATTAATATTCTCAAGATTATAGCAGTCATAGAGCAAATTTTCCATCATAATTACTTTACTTGTATTAAAATTACTTAAGTCCAAAGTCGATAACTTGATGCAACCATTAAACATATTGGACATACTAGTAACTTGTGATGTATTAAAATTACTTAAATCTAGATTTACTAAGCTATTACAATAATAAAACATAGCTGTCATTTGCGTTACTTTAGACGTATTGAAACTGCTTAGATTTACTGTTGTTAATTTCTTACAACTGCTAAACATACTTGATAAATTCTTAGTATTTGATGTATCAAAACTGCTCAAGTCAAGAGTTAGTATTTTATTACAATTTGAAAACATATTGGACATATCAGTAACATGTGATGTGTTAAAGTTGCTTAAATCTAAGCTTTCTAAGTTTTTACAATTTAAAAACATATTGGACATACTAGTAACTTGTGATGTATCAAAACTACTTAAATTAATCTTTTGTAAATTATTACAATTTCCAAACATAGCCTTCATACTTATAACTTTATTGGTGTTAAAATTACTTAAGTCAATATCAACTAATGCTGAAAAATTGAAAAATAAATAATCATAATTACCATTTAAATAAGTCTTTCCATCACTACAAATGGTAATAATATAACCACCATTCCCATCATTTTCGGCATAGGCAATTACTGAGCCATCATTTGCCTGTGAAACATCCCATTTTTCAACTATATTTGCTGGTATAGATATGACATTTTTTGTAATAATTTTTGTAACCTTTGTTCTATATTCTGAATTGTGATAATTTCCTTTTGTATCATTACTCATTACATTTTCTAATGCAAGATCTTCTTTTTTGGTAATGTTTGGTGTTGTATCATCATATGATTTACGATAAACTTTATCTTTGTAAGTACATTTTAATTTGTAATCATATTTTAGTGTATTTTGTGTTTCTTTTCTTACTCTAACACTAGCATTATCTAAATCACATTGTATATTCTTTTTTGATGGTTTAAATGTTTTTCTATATAGTCTTGGTCTATTAAAGTTTTAAGACCTATCATATAACCATTTCCCTCAAGTTCTAATTTAGAGTTTGCATTTTCATTTATGTCTCTTCCTTCTTTTTTGCATATACATTTTAGCTGCACTTATCATAGATCTACCATAAATTTCTATTTCTTTAGTAGCGTTGTCATTTAGCATTCGTTGAAGAGATGGGAAGCCCATTAAAAAGCAATAAGACCAATAATTACAATAGTAACTAGTAATTCTACAAGAGTAAAAAGCTTTCTTCATTCATATTACATCCTCACATTTGATTAATGCCAATCAAATTCTTCCTATCTTTATATTCTTTATTATAGCACATATATTTAAATTTTTACATAAATTATTATAGGTGATTAATAATGAGGAGAAACGGTAGACATCCATTCTACTGTAGATGTAGTTCTTGCAAACAAAAAAGAAGAATGTCACTATTCTACTTAGGTTTTATCTTTTGTTTAGCAGTAATTGTTTTTTTATCAGGCTCTAATATTAGTATTCATAACTACTAGAATAAACGCCATTATTTTACTAGCAGAATTTCTTCTAGTGTTCTTCTTGTTGTTTCTTTTGCTTTTTTAGTATAAAATCTCTCGTTGAATCTATATACGTTATTAACTTATGAATAAGTAGTGTATTTTCATAAGTATTTTTTTTAAATTTATTTTAGGTGGGATTATTATTTCTATAAAGAATAATAATAGTTCATCATCTGTATAGAGGTACTTTCTTTGATATGTTGTAAAAAGTGATAACATATCTAATTCATGATAATGATTTTTATAAAAAGTATACAAAGTCATATATAGGGCTTTTATATGAGGCATAATCAAAGTTTATTACTTTAGCGTCTTTACAATCTAGAAAATGATCTAAAGATAAATGATTGTGTGAAAGGACAATTCTTCTTTTTCTAGTATTACTAATATGTTTATACCACTCTTCTAATAACTCTTTACTATAATTTAGAGTATTATATATTTTAGAAACATTATTTAATAAAAGGAGTTCATAAGGAGATGGATAAACGCTTGATGAAAATACTTCTTCTAAATTGTTATAATATTCAAATAACATATCTATTTGTTTACCTTTTTCTTCATATATTTCTTTAATTTCATCTAAAGTATATTCTTTGTATGAGGTGGTACGATTTTCCAATTCCGCTAAAATGTATATTAAGTGAATAGCTTTTTCTTCCTTTATAGTTGATATTTCATCAACATAGGCATATATTTCATAATCATCATTAAAATTGTTTTCCGGATACAAAAAGAAAGAAAAATTTCTAGATAAAAGATAATCATATAATTCTTTTTTATCATTTCTTTTTCTCTTCTTTAATACAAAATTTCCCTTTTCGGTATCTAGAATTATTGCCTTATTTTTTATAGGAATATTTACTTACTTTAAGGTCATATTTATCTATAATACTGGATAAATTATTCATTAATACTATTTGGAATAATTATCTTAGAATTTAATGTTATTGTTCCAAGATCGTTATATTCTTGTAATTTTTCTTTTGTTATGTTATATTTTTCCATTACTTTTTCTAAGGTATCCCCTTCTCTTAAAATGTAAATAGAATATGTTGAAAAGCTATCAGCCTCATCTGTTAAATTAGAAAATAATGAATTAGTATTGGTTGTATTGGTTGTATTGGTTGTTTTAGTTTCTTCTTTAGAAGTTATTTTTATTTCATCTATTTTTTTCATATAGTGTTCTAGTTCTTTACTTGTATCAGTAACAGTTGAAATATCGGCCATAGTTGGCTCTGCTGGTTCTATTTTAGCATCTATTTCTATATTTTCTTTTTCTATACTTGCTGGTTTCATAGGTATTTCTTTCTCCTTTTCGTCTTTACTGTCGCCATCGCATTCTCTTTCCTTATCATCACATTCTTCTTTTGTATCTATTGACTTAACTTCTTGTTCTTCTTGTTCAATTTTTTTTCTTCTCTGTCTTCAGCAATTACTGGCTCTTTTTCTTCAATTAGTTCTCTTCCCTCTATTAATACATCTATATTACTTCTTAAAATATCGTCGTCAATAATTTCATAGTTAAAGTTTTCTATTGATAGTTTACATGTATCTAATTCACATTTTTCTAATATGGATATTTCTACTGGTAAATTAAAGGAAAAGTCTTCTTCTAATCTGCTGGCTTCTGTCATTTTATATTTTCCACTAATAAAAAAGCTACCTTCTATATTGTTTGAATCAATAAATTTTAAGTTATCTTCTAAGGTAATTTCTGTTATTTCTCCTATCATTGTTGGAAATTCCAAATCTTTAGTAAAAAAGATACTTTCTTTTTCATATAAATCTCCTCTCATCACTTAATATTATGGATAAAGGCAAAAAAAAAAAAGAACTAAATTAGTTCAAAATACTATTATAATTGTTTGATTTTTGGTACTTTTATTTCTTTATTTATATAGTCAGTAATTTCTATTCCAGACTTATATAATTCTTTTGTTAGCATTTTTGTTTTCTTGGCTATTGCTAATACATTTGTAATGGTAGTTGTCTCTTCTCTTATAAAACTTAAGATATTGTCATTTTCTAGATTTTCTTTGAAGTTTGTTACCATATAAGCAGTTGATGAAAGTATTTTAAAGAGGTTGTTTTCATTAATAAAAAGTGATCTGTTTTTTAGTGAATTTATTAAGTCAGCATCATATTCCATTAGTTCTAATAATGTTTCTTTTAATAACTTATAGTCATACATGTATTCTAGAGTTAGTCTTTTTTCCTAATCTTAATTTACATTGTTGGAGTATATAACTATTCATTTCTTCCGTGGAATTATTATGGCATTTTTCTGTATTTATTTTAATAATAGCATAATTAATTTTGGTAAGTCTATTAACATTTTCGGTTTTAAATCGTCCGTTGTTAACTATTAAAAGTAGTTTTTTCATACATATCTTTTTTTAAAAAAGGC
>VOFK01002925.1_pt1 | contig 46691 bp, 59 predicted proteins | sample 5384121 | NCBI WGS metagenome assembly VOFK01 (sample SAMN12384730, study PRJNA508395) | human gut metagenome | isolation source: healthy gut J | host: Homo sapiens | reverse complement strand
GATGGAAATGCCTCGTAAATCACAGGAGAATAGCCATACAATGGGCTAATACACAATAATTATTGGATAAATGTGGTCCGCTCCTGCGGACGCAAGTTGTGTTTTCGTTTAACGAAAACAGGACGGTTTAACGGAGAATACACCGATAAACCGTTACTTATTTCAAAAAAGCGTCGCTTTTTTACATATCTAACTATAATTCATTTGAAATCACAAAACAGATTGAACCGAATGTGGTTAGTTTGTCTGTTTATTTCATGTCCGAATCATTAGTATGCTATGTTGCAAAGTTCGTATTCATTATGAAAAAATCCGCTTACGAGAACAAGATATTCAGGTAATTTGCCATCCTTTCCCCAAAAGAAGTTCGATGTTAAAAAGTTCAGAAAGCGTTTTGGCTATGTCAAATCCGAAGGCTTCAGTGACGGACGCACTTTTTTCCGGGTGTCGGCATGGTGTGCCGCAGTTACGCGTACACTCGTTATCTGAGCAGTGAAGACATTTACCTATATAGGCAAATGAACGCCCTCCATATTTCCGTTCCATATCCAATAATTCGCTCTCGATTCGTATCCGTTCCGGTAAAATGAGTTTTTTGTGTATATTCAATCGGAATATCTTTGTCTTCAGGGATTATCTTCGTTGCCATAAGATGTGCATACTTGTATTGTCGGAGAAACGATTCCGTATCAAAATCAAATGGAGGACACCCCCAACTTTTACCGTAATTGGTACATTGTTTGCAAAGTTCAAGGAAAAAATGTGGTTCGTCACGGAATTCGGCGATGTATCCTTCAACAGTGATGTCTGAAGTAAAATTTTCTACAGTGTATATACTCATTGTTTCAAAAATCATTGTACCGCATAAGGAGTCGAAACGGATGTTTTCATTTTGGAAAAGTCTGTCAATGTATCCGCTTTTCTGCATTTCAGACGCGGTCAAGCAACTTAAATTCAGGGTATCTAACAATGCTATCGAATCGCACATGGACAACGCGATGTCAAGTTCATGTGTCGAGAACATGATACATTTTTTTCGTCGTGGACAAGCCTACGAAGCAACGCCACAAGTTCGTAGCGATTAGGCATGTCAAGAAAGGAAGTCGGTTCATCAAGGAGAATGATAGGGTATCCTGTGCCAATGCACGAGCAAATCATCACACGCTGGCATTCGCCATCCGACATTTTATCCATCGTGCGGTTTGCATAAGCCTCCATTCCCACCGAAATGAGCGATTGCATGACTATCTCCTTATCTGTTTTCTTGCATCCTACCTATCCAGTTGGTATAAGGAGCACGGCCTATGGCTACGACATCCTTGCACCGCAGGTTGGCGATGCGCGTGCGCTCGGTCGTGACGACAGCCAGCGTTTTTGCCATATCTTCGGTTTTCATGCAGGCGATGTCGTGCCCGTCGAGAATGATTTTTTTCCGGAATAACACCGGTTCAGACCGCTATGGCGCGAGCAACGTCGATTTTCCTGTCCCGTTTCTTCCGATAAGGGCTGTCAGTTGACCTTTTTTATCGTGGCATTTACCTCGTGGAGCAACGAGTTTTCTTTGTAACCTATGGAAAAATGCTGTAATTCCTATCATGCGGTGATGGTTTGTTGCGTAAAACCACCCATACGACGATTGGGATTCCCAATAGAGCTGTAATGGCGTTGATCGGCAAGGTGAATATTTTAGAAATGATGTCGCAAAGAAGCAATATCGATGCTCCCGAAAGAATTGTTCCGGGCAGAAGGACATGATGATCGCTATTTTGGAAAAGCATTCTTGTGACATGAGGCATAGCGAGACCTATGAAACCTATCGGACCGCAAAAAGCGGTTATCGTTCCGGCGAGCAGCGTTGTCGAGAGAAACAACAGGCTGCGTGAACGCCATTATTCAGTCCCATTGTTTTGGCATATTCTCTCCGAACAGCAGGAGGTTAAGCGGTTTGATGGTCAGTACAGCCAACAGCAGTCCGGCAAACACCGATGGAACAAGAATCAGAAGTTGTCGGAGGTGACGTCACCCAAAGCCCCCGTATCGTCCAAATGACAAAGGCTTTCAGCGATTCCTCTTTGCTGGTACTGCAATATCTGCACGACAGCACCTACGCCCCGATGAGAACATCATGCCCAGAATCAGGATTACCATGATGTCTTTTTTATTCGCTGTCCGACGGCAGTTATCACGAGCAACGACAGCCGCACCACCCACGCTGCTCCGGCAATGCCTATTGATGAACCGATCCCGGCAAGTACCACAAGTGCCACACCGAGACTTGCACCGGAACTGATGCCAAGGACATAGGGACCGGCAAGAGGATTACGGAAGAGGGTCTGCATCTGAATACCGCTGACCGATAAGGCAGCCCCGGCCAACAGTGCCACTATATAGCTTTTTATGAGGCGTATGTTGAGTACGATTTTTTCCGTGGCACGGGAACAATTTCCCCGGTCAGTGCTGCCCATACATCGCGGATCGGAATGTTGACAACTCCCACGGCCAAGTCCAGTAAAAAGACCGGCCGTGAGCGTAATCAATATGGAGAATAATATAGTCGAACGGGAACGCTTCTATTTCAGTTGCTTGTAATACACACACTCTTCCTGCACCAGTTCAGGATGGAATATCTTCACGAGGTCGCGGAGCACGATGTCAGGATTCACGACGGCAGACTCGTAATAGTCGTTACCCCCGGCTGTGTTGGTACGGGCGTTGTTGTTATACACCTCTCCATTTTTGAAACATCGGGTATCGGTGAATTTCGGACATGATGCCTTCAAGTCGTCAAGGGAGTTCGCCATTCCCACGTTCAACCACATGTCCGCATCCGACGCGAGCAGATATGCTTCTTCTAAGTCAATGGGGATAGAAAGCGTTTCCCGTGTTCTTCTGGTAGATATAGCGGCCTCCCCGCATCAGTAATCAAGCGGGCTACATAACTTTTGGGTTGAAGGCATGAACCACGAGTCGCCATAGGGAACATTAAGCATAACCGAAGGAGTGCCGAGGGGTACTGTCGGCCCACTTTCTTTCAAGGCGTTGTATCTGACCGGGATTGCGGCAAAGGCTTTTTCACCCTTCTCACGTTTTCCTGTGACTTCTGAAAGCACTACCATCCATTCGGCCTTGCCGAGAGGCGACTCTTCAAGATAATCGCCGACATACATGAACGGTATGTCGAGTTCTTCGAGTTTGCTTTCCATTGCGCTTGCGCCGTTCACCCCATAGAGCAGAACGAGGTCGGGATCGAGCGAGAGCAGCAACTCGTAGTTGATGTTCCCTTCTTCATAGCCGACATCGCCAATACTGTCGCGGCGGGCTTGGATGTCTGGGTTGGAAATGTAGTCGATTCCCGAAACGCCGGTTATACACCGGACTTCACCGATTGCGTCAAGCATGGCGATATGAGTGGAAGACATCGCCACGATACGTTTGGCGTCTCCTTTGAGTACCTGTCCTGCAAACCCTTCGGGGAACCTCTTTCACCGTTGCGGACGATAAACAGCCATGTGGTTACACTGTCCGCTCCCTGCCAGGGATTCCTGACGGTTATCAGTACGCTTTCCTTCCGTCCGCCCCTTTGATGTCGAAGCCGGAGGCATATTCGGGAGCATAAAGCAGCAGGTTGAAATCATTGATTTTTGAGCTTTTTGTTGTGGCAGCCTGTAAATGCCAGAGAAAGCAACAAAATCAGGCTTAAATTTTAATGCGTTCATATTGATGCAGATTATCGTTTACTATTTTTGTTTTTTCCGAACTTGGGTGTTATGCCGCAGATGAATATCTCGAAATTGATGCCCGGCATGGGACGGGACAATACGGAAAGGTATTCTTCATCGAACAGGTTGTTGATGCTGCCCTTTAGCGACAGATCGGCCCATCGGAAAGAGAGCCTGTTTTTCCAGTGTCACGTTATTCATGAAGTAAGGGGCAGATAGCCCGTCAGGGTATAGTCATTACTCGACATGGTATAACGCTGGCTGTAATAACACCATTTGTAAAGCAGGCTCCATGTCCGCCATGACAGACGTCCGGTCACCGTTGCGGAAAACTCCGGCACGTATGGCAACTGTTTGCCGACGGATTGGTCTGCCGGACTCATCGGTTCGCTCTCTCGTTGATCGAGGGAGTCCACGAGAAAGTTCCGTTCATATCCAGTTTCCAGTCCTTTCCGAGCATTATATCAAGGTGGGCGTTGGTCTCTGCCCCTGTAAGCATGTACCTTTTTGAGGTTTCTGGGGAGAAGAATCCCTTGGTTGTGGGTAGCCAGATGATCCAGTCGTCGATGTGCGAATCGAACCAGTTGATACCACCGCTCAAAGCATATACATTTTCTTTTCCCCCACCGAGAACGACAACCCCACGTCGTATGTGAAGCCGTGCTCGCTTTCAGGTCGGGATTACCGCCCGGCAGAAAATAGAGGTCGTTCAGCGTGGGGAAAACGGTAGTTCCGGAGATGGATGCTTTCGCCACGATATTGCCTTTTTCGACAGTACCCCGTCGATGAAGAAAGCCGGGATAACCGGGGCCCATTCCGTACCGAACATATCCTCGCGAAGGACAAGCGAGGCGGCAAAACGATCGACAGGCCGCCATTTCGCAGAAACGGAACCGGAAAACTCGACACGTCCCTTGTCATACCCGACAACAGCCTTGTTACCTTCCTGCGAGATGATATTTTTGTCCGCGCTTTCCACCAAATGCTGGTGTACGGAAACACCGGCCGTGAACAGCCATTTCTCTGAAGGAGCATAATCCCCGTCCGCACTTCCGTAGAACGTGTTAATCTTACTGCGTGAGCGGGTCATCGAAGCCATTTCGCCGTTTCCCTTGTCCCGCTTGTAATCATAGGCCATCCATGTGTGTATATAGCCGCCTTTTACACCGACCTTCCATTTCTCCCGCACGCGATCCCACGAGAGGACGCCGCGAAACGTCTGCTCCCTTTGGCGGTTCTCGAAGTCCATGTCGTTCCCGTAATCCGTGCTGAGCATCGCCAGTTCCCGGTTGGAATTGATATAACAGGCGTTTAGCCCGAACTTGTCGCCTTCGCCCGTGTTATAATAAATTTCCTGCAAGACGTGCAGATCCTTATAAGCCCCGCTGCGGTTGCGTTTCCGTCGGGTAATAGGAACCGATGATGTTCTTGTCCTCGTCATAGATGTTTTCCTTCTTGTCCCGGTTTCGGTATTTGTAGTCGTTGGGGAAGAGGAATACACCACACGGGTGGAGGACTGCCAGTGTTTGTCACCGTAGGTCAGGCGGAGAAACTCGTCGAACGTGCTGAACGACCCCACTCCCTGCACGTACTGCAACCCGAACCCTTCATGGTTGGCCGGAGAAGTGGAGAGCCTGACCAGACCACCCAAAAAAGCCGCCGCCCGTTTCGTTTACCGATGACGTTCCGTGCAGCAGCGAGGCATCATCGATAAAGTAAGAAGGGATGGTGGAAAAAACCGTCATGCCCAGCATCGGGTTGTTAATGCGCATACCATTCCACGTCACTTGGGTATGCGAGGGAGAGGTACCCCGGAAAGCCACGGTGGATAACGTGGCGCGTCCGTAGTTCTTGACAAAAAACGGATGAGTTGAATGTCAGCACATCGGCCATAGACAAGGCGATGTTCTCTTTCATGGCGATGGAATCGAAACGGGTTCGTTGCACGCCTATATCCTTCATAGGTCGTTTGCCCACCACCGTAACCTCCGGAATACGTAGTACCCTTTTGGTAATGCTGACGGAATTTTTTCTGCTGGGCGGCAAGCAGAAAGGGCAGGCTTACCCCCACGAACAATAGAATAAGATGTCTTTTTCATTTTTGTCCTCCTTCCTCGTTATTTCCAGCAGAAAGCCCCGGAATGATTCCCACGTAAAAATTATCGATCGCCTTGCCTTTGCGGCGAATAGCGATACACGATACCTTGTTGCTGGTAATCAATAGCGTCGGCCACATATACCTCCCCCGTTGTTGGGATTGACCGTAAGGCCGTAGTATTTGGTGTCCCGAAACTCCAGAAAAAGGCCGGACGGGAACACGGTCGGCTTCCACCGGCATTCGCCAAATATCGTTGTTGATCCAGTAAAGTGTATCCTGTACCGTTGAGCCTGACTTCTGAAGGCCAGTCGCCCAGATTTTAAACTTGAACTGTTTCTCTACGGTGAAAGTCTCGGCGTCTATACGATAGAGACGGTGCCTCGTAAATCGTCATGGGCTGCCCTCGTAACCGCCATCCGTGATGGTCCACATCTTGTTGTATTTGTCCATGACCAGCGAAGTAGGTTGTATGCCGATGGTCAGTTCGTCCACGACCTTGTCCGTCTCCGTGTCGATTTTCAGGATGCGGTTCTGGTACGACCAGCAGTTCACATAGACGTACTTGCCGTATTGTACCATTTGTTCGGTGGAACCCGATTCCATGTCCATGTCTGGACATTCGATATAACCGGTAATCTCGTATGTCTTGGGGTTGATGATGAAGATACGGTAGTCCCATATCTGCGTCACATAGGCTTTCTCATCCGACAGAAAATGGATATACCGGGTGAGGTGAAACCTGTGATACGGCCCACTTCCTTGAAAGTATTGATGTCGATGGCGAAAATCACATGCGATTGTTCACCACGATCCAGCCTATACCGTCCCGGATAACCATAGACTGGGCCACATCGCCCAACTTGAACCCGTTGGCACGGTAAAACACTTCATTCTCCACTTCGCACGTGGCGGGATCGTAGTAGGAAAGCGTGGCATTGCTGTACTGGAAATTCCCCTCGTTGGTAATGAAAAGACCAGAGGCCGATACAGAGAAATCTTCCATCTCTCCGTAATCCCATTTCATGCAACTGCCGAAAACTGGCAGGCAGAAAAAGAAAAAGGCAAATCCGTTGTATTGTTCTGCCCATTGTCATTCGGATAAAAAGAGTACCCGAATCATTACGGGTACTCTGGTTAAGGTATAAGGTTTAATCCTGCTGCGTATATTGTTTGTCCTTCATATTTTGGAAGGTTGGGTTATACCCACATTTCGTCACGCTCCAACTTTCCCCCGTAATCATTCCGTTTTCTATAAACTTGCCGAAGAAAGTGTAGTCGGTAAATTTCGTCAAACCGTCAAAAACAACCCCATGCAAGGTCTCCAACTTCTCCATGGAAAGTGTTTCCTGAGAAAGAGAAGTCGCACTTTTTATCTGTAGCGTACCATCTATAGTCTGTAATTTATCACAAGTAATGCCTGTTGCTTTATTAACGAACAACCCTTCACCTCCTACGTGAAGCAATTCCGGAATATCCAGCGATTTACTTTGTAAAGATATTGCTAACGAACCCTCTCCCTCTTTATAATATACAGGAGAAGCTGAACAACAAACTTTGGATAGTAAGGGCAAGTTACAACTGGTAAAATTTCCAGATAAATAGAACTGTCCTCCCACTTCTTTCAAGACTGGCATTGTGATTGAAGCAAACATGGGTATTTGGATATATCCATATCCATCTATGATTTCCAAGTCGGGAATTTGGCATTGCTTCGCATTTGGCCTGTCACATTTAGATTTTCCATATACATGTTGAATTGTCGATATGGTATAATCGGTATTGTTGGTGGTTGGCTTACAAGTGAAGTCTTTGATATTCTTGAACGTGATTTCAGGGAACTTATTATTCGTGAGACTGGTGATGACAAAATTTACATTTGACAAATCTTCGGCTGTTTCAATTTTGGAGAGCTGCACCTTGTTTATAATTTCAATCTGGGGCGCTGTTTCTCCGAAGGTTTCAAATCGGGCGTTCGGCAACAGCAGTGTTCCGCTCACATCTTCAAGATAATCCAGCGTGATGCTTCCAAGTGTGGTGATCTTGCTCCAGTCGGGAAGTTGTTTGAGTGCCGTGAAATTCTTTATCTTTATCTGTCCTTTATCGTTGTCAGTTTGTCCATTCCACCGAAAAGCCTGAAGCACGTCATTTCGTTGGGGAACAAAACTACCGGTAGGAGGAGCTTCCATATTGGCTTCCATAATAATACTTCCGTTTACTGTTTCGATTTCCGGAAGGTTGATGGTTTCAACATCACGGGGACGGTATGGAAATCAAGGCCACCGGTCTCTTTCAGCTTAAGGAAGCTCATGGAAGTCAGCTTGGCAAGATTGTTTACGGACAAGACCCCTCCGACACTTGTCAGTTCCGGTATTTCCAAAGACGCAATCGAACCGGCTGCTGTGTTCTCTTCATTGAGTCCTTGAAGATTCAGATCCTGACCTACAGTAGTCAGAACCGGAAACTCAAAAAACTCTGTAACGACGACGCATTGAACATCACGCTTCCTTCAATAGTTGCCAGTTTCTCGAATAGGACATACGTCACTTGGTCGTTATATACCGATATGTCTCCGGAGAGCGTTTCCAATGCTTTCATGGAAATCATGTGAAGTTCCGTAGCTTTCGAGGCGACATCGGTCGAACCTACCTGTAAACCTCCGGCAGAAACGATATTATCCAACCCTGTCAAGTCTGCACCGTTGTAACTGTTACGAATGACAATGTTGCCAGTAACCTCTTTCAAAGATGCCAATGCAGATATGTCAGTGATTTTTTCTGCCTCTTCCGCATCAGAGCCGATAATCAGGTTCCCTTTGACAACGGTTGTTTTGGTTGCGGCAAAAAAGAAGCTACCTCCTCGGTGGTCTTCAACTCCACATCTCCGTCAGATTCTATCTCGCTTTTCACGACCTTATAGGTATATTCGCGGGCATCTCCGTTATAGGATGTCACCCGGAAGGTTCGTTCGTTATCCCAGTCCGTTACCGTTTCAGGATCAGGTATGATTGTTGCAGAAGTTGTGTACTTGAATTCCACTTCGGCGTTGTTCAGCGATACCGTATAGGGAACGGTTATTGTTACTGTATTGTCCGTAATGTCGGCCGTGTACGATTTCCCGTCCACGGTCATCACGACCGATGTGATGAAATTTTCATCTGCATCTTCAGGTATAATTTCATCGTTTTTGTCACACGCTCCCAAAAAGAACAAGGATAGGAGCATGGGAAGAAAAAAATAAATTTTCATACTTGTAATTTTTATTATTTGGTTAGATCCTCAAAAGAAAATACCTCCGTAGAAACTTCGCCCAGCCAGCCGCTTTTGGCCAGAACACCGCATTGTATTTTGATAAAGTCAATATATTGCAGATTGGCTTCCGTTCCATCGGCATGGATGGCATTGGAAATTTTGAAACCGTTCCTTTGTCCGCTTCCATCCACCGTACTGCCGCCTTCTATCTGGTCGTTTCCGAAATTATCCACGTACCCCCAGTCATAACTCTGATTATCCCAATAACCGGTTTGAGAATCTTGGGTGTTGCGGGCGGCCAGACAAGTGCCTGTCAGGGTATAACTGTTTTCCGAAATCCAAGCCGGATAATAATAGTCTTGTGTATGATAAGCGGACAGATAGTCTACCCAGCCGTTTCTACCGTCGGAACTGATCCATTGGACATCCATTTTTTTGCCTTCCGGACGGTAATAGGTCACTTCAAAATTCTGTATTGTTTCTTCCTTGCCTGCTTCAGATCCTTTCAGTTCGTACCACTCGTCATCCGGCAATCCGTTTCCGTTTATATCTTGCATGACCCATACGATACCCGGTTCGGAACTGCCGTCAAAGGCGTTCCCCTGAACACAGAAATCATATTGGTTACCCGAATTGGGAATACTGTGGTCGAAGCCGACGATGATATAACCCCCGAAAGAACCTAAAGAGACGTGCAGTTTGTCTTTCAAACGCTGTGTTGCCCATGCGACAGCCGCTTCAGGGGATGTTTCGTTGCCGGTCATACCGCCTATCGTGCTCGTCTCGTTGATAAATTGGCCGGGAGCTGGGGTATATTCATAGACTTTATTCCAGAGCTTGGAACTTCCCGAAGCCCGGAAGCCGTCTTGTTCCTTTTTGTCCACACAAACGACTTTTACGGTGGCAGTGACAGCCGTTTTCCCTTTGTCGATATTCCTGCTTATTTTTTCCGTCGGTGTGTCTTCCGACACAGTACAGGAGACGGTGTATTCTCCGGGTGCGGACGGCGTGAACTTGAACATGCGTTCCACTTCTCCTTCCATGACCTGACCGTCCACACTCCACTCAAAACGGGGATTGTCGAAATACTCCAACAACGGACGCAGGAAAACAGGACGGTCGGCAAAAGTGTACCTGTCCGTGGATGTTTGCAGGTAAGACGGGGTCGGGAATTTGACAACGTAGGGCATCGTTTCCACGACCTCTACGCTTACGTCTTTCGTTGTTGTCCCATCTATATTGGAAGCGTTGATTGTCACCGTATAAACACCGAGTTCTTTTTCATTGAAAGTATAAGTATTCTCGGTGGAAACGATTTTTCCTTCCCGTACCCATTCGATTTTGAACCCTTCGACATCCGAATGCTGAATATCGGGAGTAAATGTGTAATCGGTATTCCGGACGACTTTTAGCCCCTGCGAAGGTAGTGCCAGTGAGATGACCGGAGGGGTGAGTTCTTTCACTTCTACTTTCAGTTCCTCTTCGGCATAGCCTTCCGCATTGTCTACTCTTAGTTTGACATAAAAATCCCCGCATTCATTCCATGTACGTTGAAGAGACGGACCCGAAGAAACCAGCGTACCGTCTATCGTCCAAGCAAAAAAGAGCATCTTCAACATTCTGGTATGTCGGGGCGATAGTCAATTCGTGATCGACCTTGACCGTGTAAATACCGGTCTCGCTGTCAAGTTCTATTATAGGTTGTCCCTCCTACTTCTTCGGTAATGACTTCATCCTTGTTGCAGGAGGTGAACAGCATACAGGCAGAAATAATAAAATAGTGAAAACGATGCATGATGTGTGGATTTTAGAAAAATAACAGGGATACCCCCGACAGAAGGGATATCCTTGTATTCTTTTTATTGTATGGTGATATCATCAATACAGATATAAGCCGGAGTATTCAAACCGTATGCTCCCGAATCCGAACCCTCGAAGTTGAATTTCACACTTTGCACCCCTTCGGCATTGATTTCCCAATAATCCCATGTCGTGATAGGATCAACCTGTTGTTGGCCGTTACGATAATCGGCTAAAAGACGTTTGTAAGTGCGGATCAGACCGCCATTCGCATCATAACATTCCAGATTCACTTGGAAATACCCTTTCATCTCTTTCAGAGGAGTCGCTACCCCCGTAGAACCGAACTGATTACCATAAGTAATGACACCATAAGTGTATGAGGTGTTGCAGATCCACAGGCCGACCAATTTCCGGGGAACATTGAAATAAAATTCTGGTTTAGCCATCCATGCCTGATTGTAAGCATCCACATATCCGTAAACGACACCGAAATTGGAACCGCTGTGCCCGGCTTCCTTATTCTGTCCTTCCGCTTCCGCCGCAGTGTTATAGACAGAACATTGGTTTAGATAAGAATACCACCAGTCTCCGGTATTTCCCGACTGATTGGAGCGGATGTTCCAGTTGGAAAGTGCGATGCCGCCGCTGGAATACTCTGTGCTTCCACCTACAGTATTAAACATTGAAAGGAAGAGATATTCTTCCGGGTATTGTCGTAAATGGTGGTTACTTGAGGATACCCTTGGTACGAATAAAGATTTTCTCCGGCCGAGGTAGGTCCTGCTAACATGCCGGGATCGAAATCATCGAAAGTGATAGTTAAAGTACCGTCCGAATTTGTCACAGCACGGGTTTGCGAAGTTCCGGAATCAACCGGGTCCATCAAAAAGTCATCGTCCGAGCTACAGCCAGAGAACAAGGCGGTTGCGGTAAATAGACAGGCACCTGCCAGAAAGCGTAATTTTCTTTTCATAGGTCACTCATTTTTAATGTAAAACATATTATTAACAAACACAAAAATTCCCGTTCGTGCGGACTTACACGAACAGGGAATATGTCTGTCTTCAAATATTGAATGGCCGATGAGCTATTCCTTATTTGATTACGACCCGTATATCCCTGCAGGTGTAAATCTCATTCCGGTCATGGCAGGTCTTCTGACTCGTCCCGGTCATCGTGCCTTCCCGGTATTACACCAGTGGCAAAAGTTCGATGTCCGTTTTTGTGGACTCACAGCAGCGGGTACTGTCCCGGATTTTCACCGGGTTCCCTTTTTCATTCGGAAGGCGTAAACCTCCCGAAACCATTTCCCCGACTGCAAAATTATCTATATTACATATCAATTCCAAATAATTCATAATATTTATAATAAAACACACAAAGCATGACAACCGTACTGTTTTTTAATTAGAGCATTCAAGTTTACGACAAACGAAGACGGTAATTATCATACACAATATCCATAAACCAACAAAACAGCTTGCCATTTTCCATAACAATGCGTTCTGGAATAGATAACTGTTAGCTGCAATTATGCAAGCAAAAAAAAAGAGACAGAATAATGACTATTAATATCATGCACCAGAAATTAATCCTATAAATTTATGGAAAACAAGTAAGGAATGGAAGTTCCGTTGCCGCATGGATGCAGGTGAAGGACCTTCTCTTTTTAACGTTGGATACGCCAATGCACGCCAACGGAAGACTCTGATATTATCTGTTTGGAAAGGATATAGGATGTGCGTTTACTTTGTCGCATATTCAGAATCTTAAAAAGAATTTTTAGTATGGAACTGACAATTATTGAAACAAGCGCGTATTAGGAGTTGAGAAAGCTGGTCAGCACGCTGGTCGTACAGATGGGCGACTTCCAGAAAAAAAATTGCCCTGCCTGCGCCGGACACAAGTGAATGGATGCGCAGGACGTATGTGATGGACTTATGCCCAAACACTTTCTGAAGAGTTTCCAGCAGCATCCCCTTGAGTATGGCCAGAACGGCAAATGCGTGGCGTCCGATGTGCGGGGTGACCTCGCCCCGGAGTTGCATTTCCTGCCTATGATTCCAAGACTGAGCCGCATGGCATTGTATTCACCTACCGGAAAGACACATTCGGGGAGTCTTTTTTTTTCATCCGTACCCCCCTATATTTTTCAATCAGTTCGATAGCAATGGGCAATAATTTTACGACATACGCCACTCCCGTTTTTATACGGTTGCCCATCAGCCATGTACCGCCGTCGGAGTCGGTATGGATATTATCGTATGTTATGGCTTTCAAGTCCACATAGGAAAGACCGGTGAAGCACATGAACAGGAACATGTCGCGCATGGCACGCTGGCGTTTGTATCTCGGTTCTATATGGATTATCCTTTGCAGTTCCTCTTCGGAAAGGAAAGAACGCCCTCTTGTATTCGGGCATACACTCGAATGATGCGAACGGATGAACCCGTATCCAGCCTTTTCCTGCGCGATATACATCAGCCACTTCAAGGTATTGACACGCCCGAAGACAGTGGAGTTTGCCAAAGCGCATGTACCGAGCATCCAGTTGTAGTAATCCTCGATGAATGATTTCTCAAGTTCTTCGATGACAATATCCTCTGCATTCTTCTTGCTTTTCATGAAAAGCAGGAGACTCTTGTAATCGGCAACCAGACCGCAGTAGGTGCTTTCGGCTTTCTCTATGCCGATTTTCTTTTTATACGGTTCCAGCTGTTCCCTGAAAAGGTTCATAAGGGTGTGGCATTCCTCTGAGAAGCCGACATAGCGGTTATAGACTTTCTTGGCTGTAACAAAACTGTCGTGGTCGCAGATGTACTGGTAGTGCCTGGTGATTTGCGCCTTGATATTGTCAAGCTCCTGATTGAGTGTACGGGCCTCCTCGACTTGCCTTTTGGCCCGGTTGGTTTTGACGTCCCACAAAGCGAGGGACACTTCTTTCTTACAACTGAAACCGGCTTGGGTTCCATTGATGGTGATACGGCCCATAATCGGTGTCTTTCCGTTTTTTACAGACTGTTTATTCTCAAAACACTTAGCTATACATGGTCTGCGATAAGCTAAGAGAGATTCCCCTTACACAAAAGCATGGCATCTCCTTGTCGTATCTCGCCTTTATACTTTTATGTATAGTAGTCTACCGGATCGAATGAACAAGACCTATCCCATACATAAACCAATTTAGACTGCTATGTTATTTTTGAGGAAGAAGATGGAATGAGACCAGATACCCTCTTTAAGGCTGACTGTAAAGTCGATTAAATGTAGAAAAAGATTGCTTTTTGTCACAAGTAAAGTGTATATTTGCATTGAAAGAATCGTTATTTGACAGAGGCAAAAGAAAACAGAATATTGTAATTCGCTCTTTTCTAAATCGTTTCATGATATTAATTTAAACAGAAAGAACTGTTTAATTTTCAATTAGATAGAGATTGTATGATGTTTCGCGGTATGGGTGTGGAGCAGGCTCATAGAGCGGTTTTGGTATATTTGGTGCCGTTCTCTTCATAGGTTATAGCTTCATTAAGGCCTGCTTCTTGAGCTATTGCCCTTAACTCACCATTCAATGCGGAACGTCTTTCCTTATAATATTTGATCTCCTTTCCGGTATACTTATTTATGATTTCCTCAGCCATCGGAACCAAAGGAATGATTGCCTTGGCTCGGTCTTCTGCTGGACGATAGATATTGTACCGTTCTCCTCATCCCTTTTCGTTATCACCATTAAAAAAGCTTCTGCATATCACTGACGCGTTGGCCAACGAGGCATTGTAGTACGAACAAATCTCTTATCTCCATTTTCTTTTTGATCTGCTTTTCTGTGCCAGTTGGTCGGTACTCATAGAGCCGCTTAATCTGTTCTTCCGTCAGCGCCACCTCTTTATTACGTGCAAAAAGCTCCTTGTTGGACTTATCTTTCGTCAGCTCGAAACTTTCAAGATTACTCTCATCCCACTTGAAAGGGATGTCAAGCCGTTTGGAAGCCTTTCTAAGAATTGGGAAAAAGGGTACCTCCTATAATATTCTTTTATGGTAGAAGCTTTTTTTACCATCCTTATCTTTCTTGCCTTCTTCTATCAAAAAATTGCTGGTATTTGGTGAATGTATCCAGGTTCATACTTTCCCCAAGTATCAGGTATGGAGTGCTCATATAGAAACCGTTTGAACTTGTTGATATTGGATCTGTATTGACTCTTTGAACTATCTACAATATCCTTCTCCTCTATGATCTGTTTCATGATGAAGGTGGCAGGTTTCTCCGTTTTTTTCTTCATAGTATCCTTATAGATATATTGTTTGAGTAAAATGATGGCCCTGCGTTCTATTTCCTCAGGGTGGTCGCAAAGGTACTGCTTGTATTCCGAAAAATAAAGTTTTAGCTTACTGATCTTTTCTCGCTGTGTTAACGATGGTGTTGTTCTCGTTGTCCAGCTCAGTCAACCGACAGCTGATATAAGCCTCCCTGTTTCTTTACGTTCCACTGGTTCGGATATACTCTTACTCCAGTAGAAAGTTTTATCTGTTTATTCCTGACGCGTGCTACAAAATAAACGTTCGTCGGCTTTTTCGGACTTGGGCTTTCTCAGGTTGAATTTTACATCCGATCTCGTTGATGAAGAACTGTGCATTCATAAAGCGGTTCTTTAAGTTCGTTCTTTTTTACGTTCTTTAATCCCGTTCTTTTAAAGCACACAGTGACGAATCGAATTAAATTACAGGCTCTTTGAGAATATGCTAGAACAAATATTTCCTCTTTCGAACAAATTCACTATTTTTGCGCCAACTTTCTAAAAACTCCCATTTATGGATACCATACAAATAAAAGACAAAATGTTCACTGTTTCCATTAAGGAACAGGACATATTGAAAGAAGTAACCCGTGTAGCGAACGAAATCAACCGCGATTTGGCGGGTAAGAATCCGCTTTTCCTAAGCGTGTTGAACGGCTCGTTCATGTTTACTTCCGACCTGATGAAGCGCATCACCATTCCTTGTGAGATTTCTTTCGTTAAACTTGCCTCTTATCAGGGAGTATCTTCTACGGGAGTAATCAAAGAAGTGATCGGCATCAACGAAGACATCTCCGGACGCACCATTGTCATTGTCGAAGATATTGTAGATACCGGGCTCACCATGCAGCGTCTGCTGGAAACTCTCGGCACACGCGGCCCCAAGGAAATTCACATTGCCTCGTTACTGGTGAAACCCGACAAGTTGAAAGTGGACTTGAAACATCGAATACGTAGCCATGAACATTCCCAACGACTTCATCGTGGGCTATGGTCTGGACTATGACGGATTCGGACGCAACTATCCCGACATCTACACCGTAGTGGATTGAATGCAGGAAAGAAGGTATTAAGAAGAAAAGGTATTAAATTGTGAATCATTAAATAATTACAGCTAAACAAATGTTGAACATTGTAATTTTCGGTGCTCCCGGTTCAGGTAAGGGAACACAAAGCGAGAGAATTGTAGAGAAGTACGGTATCAACCACATCTCAACCGGAGACGTGTTCCGTGCAGAAATCAAAAACGGGACAGAACTGGGTAAGACAGCCAAAGGCTACATCGACCAGGGACAACTGTTGCCGGACGAATTGATTATCGACATCCTGGCAAGCACACTGGACAGCTTCAAGGACAGCAAAGGCGTTATCTTCGACGGATTTCCCCGCACCATCGCACAGGCTGAGGCATTGAAGAAAATGCTTGCCGAACGCGGACAAAGCGTAAACGTAATGCTGGACCTTGACGTACCCGAAGACGAACTGATGAAACGCCTCATCAAACGCGGACAAGAGTCGGGCCGCGCCGATGACAACGAAGAGACTATCAAGAAGCGCCTTACAGTATATCATTCGCAGACAGCTCCGCTGATAGACTGGTACAAGAACGAGAAACTCTATGCACACATCAAAGGTATAGGCGAACTGGATACTATTACGGCAGATGTTTGCAAAGCAATTGACGCTGCGAAATAAGTCGTAAAAAGACTCTTCTTACAAACAAAGGGGTTTGTGCCGGAATGATAACTGAATTTCATTCCGGCACATTCCCTTTTTTTCGATATGCTTCCTACGAAAATCACCGGTTGCACAGCCCGTTACTGGAAAGAGAAAAAAAATATTTGATTATTTCCGCTTATGCCGGAGAATAACTACTTTTGCACACATTATCTCAAATAATAAAAAAGAATATGGCTGAATCGAATTTCGTTGACTACGTAAAAATCTATTGCCGTTCCGGTAAGGGCGGCCGAGGCTCCACGCACATGAGACGTGAAAAATACATTCCCAATGGCGGCCCCGACGGAGGTGACGGAGGACGAGGCGGCCACGTGATTCTCCGCGGCAACCGCAACTACTGGACCCTGCTGCACCTGCGCTACGACCGTCACATCATGGCAGGCCATGGAGAATCGGGTTCAAAGAACCGCAGCTTCGGCAAGGACGGAGAAGACAAAGTGATCGAAGTGCCCTGCGGTACGGTGGTGTACAATGCCGAAACCGGCGAATACATCTGCGATGTCACCGAGCATGGACAGGAAGTTGTCCTGCTGAAAGGCGGACGCGGCGGACTGGGTAACTGGCACTTCAAAACCGCCACCCGTCAGGCTCCCCGCTTCGCACAGCCGGGCGAACCGATGCAGGAAATGACGGTTATCATGGAGCTGAAACTGCTGGCGGACGTCGGTCTGGTAGGCTTCCCCAATGCCGGAAAATCAACGCTGCTCTCGGCGGTATCTTCAGCTAAGCCGAAAATAGCCAATTATCCCTTTACCACGCTGGAACCCAATCTCGGTATCGTGTCCTATCGCGACGGAAAGTCGTTCGTCATGGCGGACATTCCCGGCATCATCGAAGGTGCAAGTGCGGGCAAAGGTTTGGGACTCCGTTTTCTGCGCCACATCGAACGCAACTCACTGTTGCTGTTCATGGTTCCCGCCGACAGCGACGACATCCGCAAAGAGTATGAAATCCTGCTGAACGAACTACGCACCTTCAACCCCGAAATGCTGGACAAGCAGCGTGTGCTTGCCATCACGAAATGCGATATGCTGGATCAGGAGCTGATGGACGAGATAGAGCCTACACTGCCCGAAAGCATTCCGCACGTATTCATTTCGGCCATCTCCGGTCTGGGCATCTCCACACTGAAAGATATGCTGTGGGAAGAGCTGAACAAGGAGAGCAACAAGATAGAAGGCAAAGTGGAAAGCATCGCTCACCGCGCCAAAGACATGAGCCACCTGAAAGAAGAGCTGAAAGACGAAGGCGAGGACGAAGACCTCAGCTACGAATACGTTGACGACGAGGACATCGAGGACCTTGAAGACTTTGAATACGAGGAAGAGGATTGGGAGGATGACAGAAAATGATTCCTCTCACAAAAGATAAAAGAATGTTGGGATATGAGGTACTTGCCCCTATCCCGACATTTCTTGTTTTGTAACCACCCGGCATGGCGGATGCAGCACCGGCAACTATGCTTCTTTCAACTGCACTCCTTATACCGGAGACGATGCGGATTGCGTACGCAAGAACCAAGAGTTGCTATGCGCCGCCCTGCCCTTCACACCGCGGGAACTGGTTATCCCTTTCCAAACTCATGGCATCAGCTCACTCATCATCGACGATACCTATCTGAACGCAACGCATAGCGAACGGCAAGCCATGCTGTAAGGCATCGATGCACTTATCACACGCACACCCCGCTGTTGCATCTGCATCTCTACCGCCGACTGCATCCCCATACTGCTCTATGACAAGGAACACCATGCCATTGCCGCCGTCCACGCAGGCTGGCGGGGAACGGTTCGCCACATTCTTGCGCATACTCTCCGCCGGATGCAGGCAACCTGCGGTACGGAAGGGAAAGACATCATAGCCTGCATAGGACCGGGCATCTCCTTCGCCTCTTTTGAAGTGGGAGACGAAGTACACGAGGCATTCCGCGCCGAAGGTTTCCCGATGGAACACATATCCGTATGGAAGCCCGAAACGCACAAATACCACATCGACCTATGGAAAGCCAACCATTTTGCAGCCTCCGATTTCGGGGTGCCTTCCCGGCAGATAGAGACCGCCGGCATCTGCACTTACCGGCAGCACGAGGACTTCTTCTCGGCGCGACGGCTGGGCATCAAGTCGGGACGCATACTGTCGGGAATAATGCTGAACGGATAGGAGAAGCGGAAGGTATCAGAGATATAGAATGATAAACGATAAACTTAAATATAACAAAAACAACATGAAACCAAGCCTGAAAACCAAGCCTCATAACTATGCCTATTGCTTTGCCACGAACGAACAATGCCCGCAACGCAGAGAGTGCCTGCACGCACTGGTGGCGGAACTCCCCATGAAAGCGTCCCGGACTCCGGAATTCGTGATATGCTCCATAGACCCGCGCTACATAGCCACACTGGAAGGCAAAGGCGGCTGCGCACTCTTCCGCAGTTCCACACCCAGCCGGTACGCCTGCGGAATGTCGCAACTGTATGACGAAGTGCCCAGCAAAGCGGTAAGCCAAGTGAGATGGAAGGTACAACGCTGCTTTTTACGTGCCACCTGCAGCTTCTACTTCGCCGGCCGCAAAGGCGAAAGGCTCATTTCGCCCGACGAACAGAAAAAGATCGCCGCCGTATTCCGTCAACTGTGCCCCCGGCATACAGCCCGTATACGACAGGTTTGAAGAGGCATACGAATGGTGACATGCCACATCCCCGGATAAAGAATCAGAGTTCTAACAATCAGCGGGTTACAAGTTTATTTCAGTTTACTTAAAATAAACTGTCAGTTTATTAGGAATAAACCTCCGATTTAATACCAATAAACCTGAAGTTTAATAGTAATAAACTGACAGTTTAACGGCACCGGACCGGCCGTTCCCCTAAAACAAGCCATAAACAACGAAGAACATCATGTACAACATCACCGTATCAGAAGAAATCAAAAGAGCCTGCCCCGTCTTTAAAGGAGCAGCCGTATATGCAGAGGTCACCAACACCACATTCTGCAAAGAGCTTTGGGACGAGATAAACGCCTTTACACATGAGCTGACCGCCACCACACAAGCGGATGACATCAAACTGCAACCTGCCATTGCAGCCACTCGCGAAGTACAAGCGTTGCGGAAAAGACCCCAGCCGTTACCGTCCTTCCGCCGAAGCATTGCGCCGCCGTCTTATGCGGGGACTGGAACTGTACCAAATTGATACGCTGGTGGACCTCATCAACCTCGTTTCGCTCCGCACCGGATATTCCATCGGCGGCTTCGACGCAGACAAGATACAGGGCAACAGCCTTGAACTCGGCATCGGACGTGCGGAAGAGCCCTTCGAAGGCATCGGGCGCGGAGTGCTGAATATCGAAGGGCTTCCCGTCTACCGCGACCGGGCAGGCGGCATAGGCACTCCCACCAGCGACAACGAACGTACCAAAATGGGACTCGAAACCCGGCGTATCCTTGCCATTGTCAACGGATATAGCGGGGACGAAGGGCTGGCGGAAGCTGCCGGAATGATACAGGAGCTCCTGCGGAAGTATGCCGCTTCCGACGGCGGAACAGTGCTCTACTTTGAATAAGCAATGATGTCACCGCAAACCATTGTGCAAAAAAAAAAAAAATAACGGCCGGAAACGCCCAAGTATGCAAACGTTTCACTACATTTGCAAAACGTTTCACCTGAAAAAAGAATTGAACTTTAAAACATATCAATGATAGAAAAACTGATTGTTCTTGAGGATATTGACCCGGTTATTTTTTACGGCGTAAACAACGCCAATATGCAACTGATAAAAGCCTTTGTATCCTAAGCTCCGCATCGTTGCCCGCGGCAATGTCATCAAAGTGCTGGGAGATGAAGAGGAGATGTGCGCGTTTGAAGAAAACATCACCAAACTCGAAAAATATTGTGCCGAATATAATTCTCTGAAAGAGGAAGTCATCATCGATATCGTCAAAGGCAATGCCCCACAGGCTGGAAAAGTCGGGCAATGTCATCGTGTTCAGCGTAACGGGAAAGCCATTATCCCGCGCAGCGAAAACCAGTTGAAGCTGGTAGAGGCTTTCGCAGGAACGACATGGTATTTGCCATAGGCCCTGCCGGGTCGGGCAAGACCTATACGGCCATCGCCCTTGCCGTACGCGCGTTGAAGAACAAGGAGATAAAGAAAATAATCCTCAGCCGTCCCGCCGTAGAGGCCGGAGAGAAGCTCGGTTTCCTGCCCGGCGACATGAAGGACAAGATAGACCCGTACCTGCAACCGCTTTACGACGCCTTGCAGGACATGGTACCCGCCGCCAAACTGAAAGAGTACATGGAGCTGAACATCATTCAGATTGCCCCCCTCGCTTTCATGCGCGGACGCACGCTGAACGACGCCGTAGTGATTCTGGACGAAGCGCAAAACACCACCACCCAACAGATAAAGATGTTCCTCACCCGCATGGGCACGAACACCAAAAAATGATTGTTACCGGTGACATGACTCAGATTGACCTGCCTTCTTCCCAGACTTCCGGCTTGGTACAAGCACTCCGCATCCTGAAAGGCGTGAAAGGCATCAGCTTCATCGAGCTGAACAAAAAAGACATTGTACGCCACAAGACTGGTTACTCAGATTGTGGAGGCCTACGAGAAGTTCGACAAAGAAGCAAAAGCGGAACGAGAGAGAAAGAAAAACTCACCACACAGTAAATATTAACTCATAAATATCACAATGAATGCATTAACAGCAACAGATTTCAACTTTCCCGGACAGCAGAGCGTCTATCATGGAAAAGTGCGCGATGTGTACAACATCAATGGCGAAAAGTTAGTTATGGTCGCTACCGACCGCATTTCGGCCTTCGACGTAGTATTGCCGAAAGGTATTCCCTTCAAAGGACAGATGCTGAACCAGATTGCAGCCAAGTTCCTCGATGCCACCACCGACATCTGCCCCAACTGGAAAACAGCCACTCCCCGACCCTATGGTAACCGTGGGCGTAATGTGCGAAGGCTTCCCGGTTGAGATGATTGTACGCGGCTATCTCTGCGGTAGCGCATGGCGCGCCTACAAGAGCGGTGTCCGCGAAATCTGCGGCGTAAGCTGCCCGAAGGCATGAAGGAGAACCAGAAGTTCCCCGAACCCATCATCACCCCGACCACAAAAGCCGAAATCGGCGAGCATGACGCCGACATCTCCAAAGAGGAGATTCTTGCCAAAGGCCTGGCCACTCCCGAAGAGTATGCAATTCTGGAAAAATATACAATGGCGCTCTTCAAACGCGGTACGGAAATCGCTGCAGAACGCGGCTTGATTCTCGTCGACACCAAGTACGAATTCGGCAAGCACAACGGCACTATCTACCTCATGGACGAAATCCACACACCGGACTCCAGCCGCTATTTCTACTCCGAAGGCTACGAAGAACGCTTTGCCAAAGGCGAACCGCAAAAGCAGCTTTCAAAGGAATTCGTGCGCGAATGGCTAATGGACAACGGTTTTCAGGGCAAAGAGGGACAGCAGGTTCCGGAAATGACCGACGAAATCGTGACTTCCATCAGCGAACGTTACATCGAGCTGTACGAGCACATCACCGGCGAGAAGTTTGTTAAAGAGGACACAAGCAACATCGCCGAACGTATTGAAAAGAACGTAACGGAGTACTTGAAGAAATGAACTACCCCCAAGAACACATCAAGCCTTACGGTAACGACGGCAAGAAGAGCGAACAGGTTGAAGAGATGTTCGACAACATCGCCCCTGCTTACGACAAGCTGAACCATACCCTGTCGATGGGCATAGACCGCAGCTGGCGCAAGAAGGCGATTGACACGCTCCGCCCTTTCAGCCCCCCGGCGTATCATGGACGTAGCGACCGGAACCGGAGACTTTGCCATACTTGCCTGCCGCGAATTGCAGCCCGATATGCTCATAGGACCGACATATCCGAAGGCATGATGAATGTGGGACGTGAAAAAGTAAAACAGGCGCACCTCTCGGACAGGATTTCCTTTGCCCGGGAGGACTGCACCTCTCTCTCGTTTGCCGACGGAAGTTTCGATGCCGTAACCGTAGCGTTCGGCATCCGCAACTTCGACGGACTGGACAAAGGGCTGTCCGAAATATGCCGCGTGCTGGTGCCCGGCGGACATCTCGTCATACTGGAGCTATCCACGCCGGACCGCTTCCCTATGAAACAGCTCTTCTCCGTCTATTCCAAAGTCGTGATTCCGCTGCTCGGCAAGTATCTCGAAAGACAACAGCGCCTACACCTACCTGCCTCAAAGCATCCGCGCCTTTCCGCAAGGCGAAATCATGCAGGGAGTAATCCGCAAGGCAGGGTTCAGCGAAGTACGTTTCCGGCGGCTGACTTTCGGAATATGCACCTTATACATTGCTAAGAAATAGTCACTTATATTCCCCCTTTAACACACTTTGGATATGCAGAAATACGGTTTAATCGGTTACCCGCTGAAACATTCGTTCTCCATCGGCTACTTCAACGAGAAATTTAAAGCAGAGAACATTGACGCAGAATATGTGAACTTCGAGATTCCCCGCATCGAAGACTTCATGGAAGTGATTGAAGAGAACCCCAATCTCTGTGGACTCAATGTAACCATTCCCTATAAAGAACAAGTCATCCCCTACCTTGATGAACTGGATAAGGACACCGCCAAGATAGGTGCGGTCAACGTTATCAAGATTGTCCGCCTTCCCAAAGGCAAAGGTCAAGCTGATAGGCTGCAACTCGGACATCATCGGATTTACGCAATCCATCGAACCCCTGCTGCAACCCCACCACAAGAAAGCGCTGATTCTGGGTACAGGCGGTGCTTCCAAAGCCGTATACCGCGGTCTGGAGAACTTAGGAATAGAAAGCGTCTTCGTGTCACGCACCAAAAAAGGACAGACAGCTTCCTCACCTACGAGGAACTGTCTCCGGAGATTATGGCCGAATATACGGTCATAGTCAACTGTACGCCTGTCGGCATGTTCCCCAAAGTGGACTTTTTGCCCGAACATTCCATACGAAGAAATGCTTACCCCCAACCATTTGCTCTACGATTTGTTATACAATCCAAACGAAACACTCTTCATGAAGAAAGGCAAAGCACAAGGGGCTGTCACCAAGAATGGACTCGAAATGCTGCTGTTACAAGCCTTTGCTGCATGGGAAATTTGGAACAAATAACATGAAAAAAAAACATCAGATACGGTCTGCTCGGACTGTTAGCGGTAGCAGTGGTCGCCCTCACAGGCGGGAGCTTCTACATGCTCGGCTACTCGCTGACACCGAAAGACAATAAAGGTAAGGATATTCCGGGATCGTACGAATATATGCACAGCAAATATCCGTTCATCACGCCCTGGCTGGACAGCCTGCAAACCACAGGCGCACTGCGTGACACTTTCATCATCAACCGGAAAGGCCGGCAACTGCATGCAATGTTTGCCTCTGCCGCCAAGCCCACCGATAAGACAGCAGTCATAGTGCATGGTTATACGGACAATGCCATCCGCATGCTGATGATAGGCTATCTTTACAACAACGATCTGAATTACAATATATTATTGCCCGACTTGCAGGACAACGGTCTGAGCGAGGGTCCTGCCATACAAATGGGATGGAAAGACCGGGCTTGATGTGCTGAATTGGATGAATATCGCCAACGATATTTTCGGAAAACGCACCCAAATGGTAGTGCATGGCATCTCCATGGGAGCCGCAACCACCATGATGGTATCCGGAGAAGCGCAACAGCCTTTTTGTGAAATGCTTCGTAGAAGATTGCGGTTATACGAGTGTATGGGACGAGTTTTTCATTCCAACTGAAAGATATGTTCGGACTGCCTGAATTTCCGTTAATGTACACCACCAGCTGGCTATGCAATGCCAAGTATGGTTGGAATTTCCAAGAAAACTTTCTTCCTTGGAACAAGTGAAGAAATGCAGCCTTCCCATGTTCTTCATCCATGGAGATGCGGATACGTACGTACCTACCCGTATGGTCTACCCTTTGTATGAAGCCAAGAGCGAACCGAAAGAATTATGGATTGTACCCGGCGCCACGCATGCCATGTCCTACAAAGATTATCCGCAGGAATATACGGAGCGCGTAAAGAAATTTGTAGGGAAATACATCCGTTGATGTGATTTTTACTACCTTCGCTCCTACAAATACAATAATATGAAACGAATTATATCCATAGCACTCTTCTTGTGCATACTTGTTTCCTTGCAGTCACAGGAAATTTACACCACTAAGAATATTCCTAAAGTACACCTTCAGGACAAGACACGCTATGTTTGCAACCCGGCCGGCATCCTCTCCGTTTCGGCATGCGGCGAAATAGACCGGATGCTTTATGCATTGGAACAGCAGACCGGCATTGAAACCGTAGTGGCCGTCGTACCGTCTATCGGCAATGAAGACTGTTTTTGAGTTTTCGCATCAGCTGCTCAACGAATGGGGTGTGGGTAAGAAAGACAAGAATAACGGCCTGGTTATCCTGCTGGTAACCGACCAGCGTTGCATCCAGTTCTATACCGGATATGGATTGAAGGAGACTTGCCCGATGCCATTTGCAAAACGTATTCAGACCCGAGACATGATTCCTTATCTGAAAGACGGCAACTGGGATGCGGGTATGGTGGCCGGCGTACGTGCCGTATGTGTCCGCCTTGACGGCAGCATGACAAACGACTCTGACGAAAACAGCGGTGAATCTCCGATAGGGCTGATTCTGGCTGTCATCGGTTTCTTTGCGATCGCTATCGTGGCAGGAATACTAAAAACACGCGCTGCAAGCAAATGTCCGCAGTGCGGCCAGCATAAACTGCAACGGAGCAACAGCGTGCTTGTCTCACGTCGCAACGGAGTACGGACAGAAGATGTCACCTACACGTGCCGCAACTGCGGTCACAAAGTGGTGCGCCGACAGCAATCTTACGATGAGAACTACCGGGAGGTGGTGGAGGAGGCTCTGTCATTTTTCGGCGGAGGCGGCTTTGGCGGAAGTGGCGGAGGCTTTAGCGGAGGTAGCTTCGGAGGAGGTATGGGCGGTGGCGGAGGAGCCGGCTCGCGGTTCTGACCCCTCATTCTCCTAAGAAGGAAGAAGAATGGGTTGTCTGCATAGACAATCAATCAGTGATATATACCTAAGAATATTGTTTAATGAAACGCCTGCTTGCCTCTTCAAGGAGACAGGAAGGCTATAAAAAAGAAGAAGTATGAAAAAATCAACCATTATCATCATTGTTGTTATAGCCCTTCTTGCCATTTGGGGTGTTACCGGCTACAACGGGCTCGTCACTATGGACGAAAATGTCAGCGGACAATGGTCTAACGTCGAAAAACACAATATCAACGCCGCGCCGACCTGATTCCGAACCTCGTAAATACAGTCAAAGGATATGCTTCTCACGAAAAGGAAACGTTGGAAGGTGTGGTGGAAGCCCGCAGCAAAGCCACTCAAATGACCATAGACGCCAACGACCTGACACCGGAAAACTGGCTGAATACCAAAAAGCACAGGGCGCGGTTACTTCCGCCCTTGGCAAACTGCTTGCCATTACCGAGAACTATCCCGACTTGAAAGCCAATCAGAATTTTCTGGAATTGCAAGCCCAACTGGAAGGGACAGAGAACCGCATCAACGTAGCACGCACCAATTTCAACAATGCTGCAAAGAACTTTAATACGGCAATCCGCCGTTTCCCCAAGAACATTCTTGCCGGTATTTTCGGCTTTGAGAAACGCGCCTACTTTGAAGCCGCCGAAGGCAGCGAACAAGCACCTAAGGTGGAGTTCTAAAGAAACGGATTGAATATCAAATATCCCCTCATCCGGTGTCATTTGCCTGCACAGACTTGCAAGTACGACACCGGATGAGGGATATTTTTTATGCAAAGCTAAGGCTATAAGCGAAATAATCACTACTTTTGCACACAATTGAACTAACTTATTATCTCATGAGCAACCAACGATATATGATGAGAGGCGTCAGTGCATCAAAAGAAGATGTACACAACGCCATCAAAAACATCGACAAAGGTATTTTCCCGCAGGCTTTCTGCAAAATCATTCCCGACATTCTGGGCGGCGATCCCGAGTACTGTAATATCATGCATGCCGACGGCGCAGGAACAAAATCCAGCCTGGCCTACATGTACTGGAAGGAAACAGGTGACCTCTCCGTTTGGAAAGGCATTGCACAAGATGCACTGATTATGAACATCGACGACCTGCTTTGCGTGGGTGCAGTAGACAACATCTTGGTATCAAGCACTATCGGACGCAATAAGTTGCTCATTCCGGGAGAAGTAATCTCCGCCATTATCAACGGAACGGATGAACTGCTGGCCGAACTTCGCGAAATGGGTGTAGGCGTATATGCCACCGGCGGCGAAACCGCCGATGTGGGCGACTTGGTGCGTACCATTATCGTAGACTCTACCGTGACTTGCCGCATGAAGCGCGCCGATGTCATCAACAACGCCAATATCCGTCCGGGTGACGTGATTGTAGGCCTGTCCTCTTGCGGACAAGCCACTTACGAGAAAAAAGAATATAACGGCGGTATGGGCAGCAACGGACTTACCAGCGCCCGCCACGATGTATTCGCCAAATATCTGGCGGAGAAATATCCGGAAAGCTATGACAAAGCCGTACCCGACGAATTGGTATACAGCGGAAAGCTGAAACTGACAGACAGCGTGGAAGGCAGTCCGCTGGATGCCGGCACAAAGGCGGTGCTCTCTCCCCCGCACGTATGCGCCGGTAGTGAAAAAAGCTGCTCGATGCGCTCCGTCCCGAAATTCACGGTATGGTACACTGCTCCGGCGGTGCGCAGACCAAAAGTGCTGCACTTTGTCGGAGATAACTGCCGCGTTGTCAAAGACAACCTTTTCCCCCGGTTCCTCCGTTGTTCAAGACTATCAAAGAACAAAGTGATACGGACTGGAGCGAAATGTACAAGGTATTCAATATGGGACACCGTCTGGAAGTATATCTTTCTCCTGAGCATGCGGAAGAAGTGATTGCCATCAGCAAAAGCTTCAACATCGATGCACAGATTGTAGGACGTATCGAAGAGAGCGATAAGAAAGAACTGATTATCAAGAGTGAATTCGGAGAATTCAGATACTAATTAAGAATGAGCACAGAAAACGATAGTACTTACATCAAAGTTCCTAAAAGTGTGGTTCAGATAGGTGCAATCGCCATTTTATTCGTTATCATCGACCTTATCAGTGAACTGATAGGACTTTTTCAGGAACCTGAAACAAGGATTGACCGCATCATTATACGCTCAATAAGCATAATAGGCTGGTCGTGTATAGAATATATCACCGTTGACACGATATGGCAGAATCGTAAACATGCTCCATGGAACTAATTGCTGAAAACAATATCGTTTTTAAGAGAAGAGTGTACAAATAGATTATGGCAGATAACAACACCATATTAGAGAAACCTGGAAGGCCTCGTTGCCCGCTTCGAAGAAGTGTCCACACTGATTACCGACCCGGCGGTGATTGCCGACCAGAAGCGCTACGTCAAACTCACCAAAGAATACAAAGAGCTGGGTGACCTGATGAAGGCCCGCAAAGAATACATGCAGGTATTGAACGGCATTGAGGAAGCCAAAGAAATCATCGCTAACGAAACCGACGCCGAGATGCGTGAAATGGCACGCGAAGAACTTGATGCCTGCCAGGCACGCCAACCTGAACTGGAAGAAGAGATAAAGCTCCTGCTTGTCCCCGCCGACCCGCAGGACAGCCGCAACGCCATTCTCGAAATCCGCGGTGGTGCAGGTGGAGACGAAGCCGCCATTTTTGCAGGCGACCTCTTCCGCATGTACACCAAGTACTGCGAAACAAAAGGCTGGAGACTGGATATATCCAGCGCCAACGAGGGCGCTGCCGGCGGTTTCAAGGAAATCATCTGCTCCGTAACGGGAGACAACGTATATGGCACGCTGAAATATGAATCGGGCGTACATCGCGTACAACGCGTGCCTGCCACCGAAACGCAGGGACGTGTACACACATCCGCTGCATCCGTGGCGGTACTGCCCGAAGCCGAAGAGTTCGATGTAGTCATCAACGAGGGAGAAATCAAATGGGATACCTTCCGAAGCGGCGGTGCGGGCGGTCAGAACGTAAATAAGGTAGAATCCGGCGTACGCCTGCGCTATAACTGGAAGAACCCGAATACGGGTGTCGTAGAGGAAATTCTCATCGAATGTACCGAAACGCGCGACCAGCCGAAGAACAAAGAACGCGCCCTGTCGCGCCTGCGTACCTTTATATACGACAAGGAGCACCAGAAATACATTGACGACATCGCTTCCAAGCGCAAGACAATGGTCTCTACCGGTGACCGTTCGGCAAAGAATACGTACCTACAACTATCCGCAGGGACGTATTACCGACCACCGCATCAACTATACCATTTATAACCTTGCCGCCTTTATGGACGGTGATATTCAGGATTGCATCGACCATCTGATTGTTGCGGAAAATGCAGAGCGACTGAAAGAAAGCGAATTGTAGTTATGAAAGGGCTATCAGTAGAGAAAGCGTTTCACACGGCTACCGAAGCGTTTCAGAACTGCCTGAAGCGTTTTCCGGTTACGGTAGCCTTTATCTTTGCATTCACAGCCTATCTCATTCATCTGACATCAATAAGCTGGACAGGCGAAGACCGGTTGCTGTTCATAACCGGCTACTATCTATCGGTAGGCATCCTGCTTTCACTCACACTTCATCTCTGGAGTGAAGAAGTGAAAAAGCCGTTTGTGGAAGACGGGCATACAACTTGCCGCACACGCACTGCTTATAGCCGACGCTTTCCTTCTCTATTATTATCTTGCCACAGAAAGTTCGTGGATCGAGATCGGTATTGCCCACGCTGCTGCTATTCTCGCCGTAGGACTTTCTACTTTTTTTCCTTTCATTCTTACGTGAGAAGAATGACATTGCAAGCTGGAATTTTGCACTGAACGCCATTTCTTCATATATTGTCACGCAGGTTATAGGACTCATCCTATGGGCAGGCATCAGCCTGCTGATGTTTCTCGCTCCACCAATTATTTGAGATACACATCAGCGGAAAATGCTATGCCTACATCTACTATCTGTGCAACGTGTTGCTCGGATTAATGCTGTTCCTCGGATTACTGCCGCAAGGAGATGACAAGCATAACCGGGAGCCACATTCTTCAGAGTTTCTGAACGGTATTCTGCACTATCTGTTCCTGCCTCTTACGGCCGGCTATCTGACAGTCCTTTATATTTATGCCACCCGCATACTTGTCAGCTGGGAACTGCCCACAGGCTGGGTGTCATGGCTTATTGTAGCGCTAATGACAGTATGTATCGCCATCCAATTCGGGTTATACCCCACCCGCTTCAAAGAACAAACGGTTTGACAACTGGATTGCCCGCAGGATGCCCATATTGATATTGCCATTGTTGCCATTGATGAACAATAGGCATTATACGCCGTTCAATGATTACGGCATCACCCTCAACCGGCTCTATCTAGCGACACTCAACGGTTGGTTTTATATTTGTCTGCATCGGGTTGTTCATCATAAAGGCCCGACGCATCAATTGGATACCCATTTCATTTGCCATTATCTTTTTTGCTGACGTCTGCATTGCCTGTCAACTATGCTGGCATTACAAAGAATGTCATTCTTAACGAAATCAAAGCCGAGATGCAACGCAGTTGCCGGGCAAAAAAAGCCCCCTCTCGCTACAACAATATGAGGAATGGATGTACTCGCTGCCGGAAAAGCAGGCGATACGGATAAACAGTAAATTCAGATACCTGAACAGCTGGTTCGGCACGGAGAGCGTCACTCATCTGATAGACAGAAACGTAACCTACAACCTCTATTCCGTGGCAGCGGATATTGAAACAAATGCAGCGCCCGCCGGCACTGGATAGCGGCAAGGTTACCTATAGCGGAGCAATCGACAGTCAAACGAACATCAGCGTTCCCAAAGGCTACACGCGGTTTATCGCCATACCCAGCGACGGTATGTCAAGCCGCTTTCTTACCATCCCCGCCAATATCTTGAAAATGGAATATTGCCCGTTTCACTCGATACCCGGACGGACAATCTGAACGATAGCGCATATATCGAACTCAGCACATTGGAAATGTTGGAAAAGAACAGCAAGCACGGTCATATACCGCCTACCTCTTTCCGATGCAATTCTCCCAAGAACCTGTTCATGCTGACTGCATTCGATATCCATTATGAAAAGAACAGTGACGAAGATATAAGAATGAGCATCAAAGGGATATTTATTTAAAAAAAGTAAAACCATTAAAACCAACAAATTGCTATATGAATAAACAACAGCTCTTTGAAAATATCAAACGCAAGAAATCATTTCTCTGCGTTGGTTTGGATACGGACATCAAAAAGATTCCGGAGCATCTATTGAAAGAAGAAGATCCCATCTTTGCTTTTAATAAAGCAATTATGGACGCAACAGCCGACCTGTGTATCGCCTACAAACCAAACCTTGCTTTTTATGAAAGTATGGGTGTAAAAGGCTGGATCGCTTTCGAAAAGACTGTAAACTATATCAAAGCAAAACTACCCCGACCAGTTCATCATAGCCGATGCCAAACGCGGCGATATTGGTAATACCTCGGCTATGTATGCACGTACTTTCTTTGAAGAACTGGACATAGACTCGGTGACCGTAGCTCCTTATATGGGCGAAGACAGCGTTACTCCGTTCCTCACTTACGAAGGCAAATGGGTTATCCTGCTTGCCCTGACCAGCAACAAAGGATCGCACGACTTCCAGCTGACAGAGGACCGGAACGGCGAACGCCTCTTTGAAAAAGTATTGCGCAAGTCACAGGAATGGGCAAACGATGAACAAATGATGTACGTAGTGGGCGCCACTCAGGGACGTGCTTTCGAAGATATCCGCAAGATTGTTCCCAACCACTTCCTTTTAGTACCCGGCGTGGGTGCACAAGGCGGTTCATTGGAAGAAGTCTGCAAATATGGTATGAACAGGACCTGTGGACTGATTGTGAACTCCAGCCGCGGCATCATCTATGTAGACAAGACCGAAAATTTCGCAGCTGCTGCACGCAAAGCCGCACAGGAAGTACAGGCTCAGATGGCGGAACAGCTGAAAGCGATACTCTGAGAAGCAAATAAGAACTTATTTTAAACATAACCGGGCAGAATCAGGTGAACAACTACCCATTTCGCCGATTCTGCCCGGTTCGTATCAATACATGATAATCCCGCATGATATGCTCGAAGGTTTCAAAAGGACCAATCTGTCATAGCCCGCCACATTGCAAATGTTTTCAATGAAGGAGAACTTGACAGAGACAGTAATATGCAAAAATTTTGCATAATACTATCTCAAAATATAAACCTACTGCGATTTACAACTTAGAGGTTATCATCTCAACACGACTGGTGATGAACTTCCTTGTATAGCATCATATTTTGTCATCTCCTAAAAACAAATTACCTTTTTGTCCTCAAATACTTAGCTATGCCTTACGAACGTAAAATCATCAACGATCCGGTGTTCGGATTCATCAACATACCCAAAGGACTGCTGTACGACCTTGTACGACATCCCCTTTTGCAACGCCTCACCCGTATCAAACAATTGGGATTATCGTCCGTGGTGTATCCCCCGGCGCACAGCATACCCGGTTCCAGCACTCACTGGGGGCATTCTACCTTATGAGTGAAGCTATCCAGCAACTTACCGCCAAGGGAAACTTCATTTTCGACAGTGAAGCGGAAGCCGTACAAGGCGGCTATTCTGACGCATGACATCGGTCATGGCCCGTTCTCTCATGTACTTGAGGACACTATCGTAAAGGGTGTTTCGCATGAAGAAATTTCACTGATGCTGATGGAACGCATCAACAAAAGAAATGAAACGGGCAACTGACACTTGCCATCCAAATATTCAAGGACGAATATCCCAAGCGTTTCCTCCATCAGTTGGTAAGCGGGCAACTGGACATGGACCGGTTGGACTATCTGCGCCGCGACAGCTTTTACACAGGAGTTACGGAAGGGAATATAGGTTCGGCGCGTATCATCAAGATGCTCGATGTAAAAAGACGACCATCTGGTCGTAGAATCCAAAGGAATCTACTCTATCGAAAACTTCCTCACTGCACGCCGCCTGATGTACTGGCAGGTATATCTGCACAAGACATCGGTTGCATACGAGAAGATGCTCATCAGTACATTGCTACGTGCCAAGGAGTTAGCCGGAAAAGGTATGGATTTGTTTGCTTCGCCTGCATTGAAATTCTTCTTAATGATATCAACCGGGAAATATTCTACAATAACCCGGATTGTCTGGAGAACTACATCCAACTGGACGATAACGACATCTGGACAGCCCTGAAAGTATGGAGCACACACCCGGACAGGGTACTTTCCACACTAAGTATGGGTATGGTTAACCGTAACATATTCAAAGTGGAAATCTCCACCGAACCTTTCAGCGAGGAGCGTAAAGAGAAATCACCCGGCAAATCAGCAAACAGCTGGACATCCTTCTTTCCGAAGCAAGTTATTTCGTCTCTACCCCAAGCATTGAGAAGAATATGTACGACCCGGCAGACGACAGCATCGACATCCTATACAACGACGGATCCACTAAAAATATAGCCGAAGCATCGGATATGCTTAATATATCCCTGCTCTCTAAAAAAAGTAAAAAAGTACTACTTATGCTATCAACGTTTGCATAGATAAGTATAAAATATTCACCACAGGACAAGGATATATAAAAAAAAAGTCCGTTATTTGTGTTTTGAAACCATCTAACAACAATAAGACATGGAGTTCTCTGCTAAACAAATTGCAACATTTATCCAAGGAGAAATCGTAGGAGACGAGAATGCAACCGTACATACTTTCGCCAAGATTGAAGAAGGAATACCCGGAGCAATCTCTTTCCTATCCAATCCTAAATACATACCTTATCTGTACGAAACCCAATCGAGTATCGTTTTGGTGAACAAGGACTTCGTTCCCGAACAGGAAGTTAAAGCGACTATGATTAAGGTAGACAACGCTTACGAAAGCCTTGCCAAATTGTTAAATCTTTATGAACAGAGCAAACCGAAACGTACCGGCATCGACTCGGGCGCATACGTTGCCGAAACTGCCAAAATAGGCAAGGATGTTTACATCGCTCCTTTTGCTTATGTAGGAGAGTATGCAGAAGTGGGAGACAATACGGTAATTCATCCGCATGCCACTATCGGAAGCGGTGCTAAAGTAGGCAATGATTGCATTATTTACGCAAATGTGACAATCTACCACGACTGTCGCGTAGGCAACCGCTGCATCCTGCATGCCGGTTGTGTCATCGGTGCGGACGGATTCGGATTCGCCCCTACTCCCGAAGGGTATGAGAAAGATTCCCCAAATCGGAATCACCCTATTGGAAGACAATGTGGAAATCGGCGCCAATACGTGTGTAGACCGTGCTACGATGGGAGCGACTATCGTACACAGCGGTGTAAAACTGGACAATCTGGTACAGGTAGCCCATAATGATGAAATCGGTTCGCATACGGTAATGGCGGCCCAAGTGGGCATAGCCGGTTCCACCAAAGTAGGCGAATGGTGTATGTTTGGCGGTCAGGTGGGTATAGCCGGACACATCCACATCGGAAACAAAGTGAACCTTGGCGCACAATCCGGTGTTCCCAGCAGTATTAAGGAAGGCAGTGTATTAATAGGTACGCCGCCTATGGAAGTGAAGCCCTACTTCAAGTCACAGTCCGTATTCCGCAAGTTGCCGGATATGTACTTTGAGTTGAATGCGCTCCGCAAAGAGCTCGATGAATTAAAAAAACAATTAAATAAGTAACCAATGTTGAAACAAAAGACTCTGAAAGACAGCTTCTCACTCAGTGGGAAAGGTCTTCACACTGGACTTGATCTGACTGTTACTTTCAACCCTGCTCCGGACAACCACGGATATAAGATTCAGCGTACCGACCTGGAAGGTCAGCCTATCATTGACGCTGTTGCCGATAACGTGACCGAAACGACACGCGGTACTGTACTCTCCAAAAACGGAGTTAAAGTAAGTACCATAGAGCATGGTATGGCTGCGCTTTTTATGCGTTGGGCATAGACAACTGCCTGATTCAGGTAAACGGTCCGGAGTTCCCTATTCTGGACGGAAGCGCTCAATATTACGTCAACGAAATTGAACGTGTAGGCACAGTAGAGCAGAATGCTGTAAAGGATTTCTATATTATCAAGTCTAAGATTGAAGTTCCGCGACGAGGCAACCGGTTCGTCCATCATCGTATTACCCGACGAGAACTTCAGTCTGAACTGTATTGGTATCCTACGACTCGACCATCATCCCCAACCAGTTTGCCACATTGGAAGATATGGCAAAGTTCAAGGATGAAGTAGCCGCCAGCCGCACTTTCGTTTTTGTACGCGAGATAGAACCGCTGTTGCAAGCCGGACTTATCAAAGGCGGCGACCTGGACAACGCCATTGTTATCTATGAACGTGAAATGCCGCAGGATGCCTACGACAAGCTTGCCGACGTAATGGGCGTGCCTCACATGGACGCCAAGCAGTTGGGTTACATCAACCACAAACCGCTGGTATGGCCCAATGAATGTGCACGTCACAAACTGCTGGACGTTATCGGCGACTTGGCGCTAATCGGCAAACCCATTAAAGGCCGTATCATAGCCACGCGTCCGGGGCATACCATCAACAATAAGTTCGCCCGCCAAATGCGTAAGGAAATCCGCCTGCACGAAATACAGGCTCCTTCATACGACTGCAACCGCGAACCTATTATGGACGTGAACCGTATTCGTGAACTGTTGCCGCACCGCTATCCGTTCCAACTGGTAGACAAGGTAATCGAGATAGGTGCCAACTACATCGTAGGTGTCAAGAAACGTAACAGCCAACGAACCTTTCTTCCAGGGACACTTCCCGCAAGAACCCGTCATGCCGGGCGTATTGCAGGTAGAAGCTATGGCGCAGACAGGTGGCCTGCTTGTTCTGAACTCAGTAGACGAACCGGAGCGCTACTCCACCTACTTCATGAAAATAGACGGCGTCAAGTTCCGCCAGAAAGTAGTGCCGGGAGACACTTTTGATTTTCCGCGTGGAACTAATGGCTCCTATCCGCCGGGGCATCTCTACTATGAAAGGCTATGTATTTGTAGGCGAAAAAGGTAGTATGCGAGGCTGAATTTATGGCTCAAATAGTAAAAAAACAAGTAAGTTAATTATGATAAAGTCCCTTAGCGTATATTCATCCCGAAGCAAAAATCGGGGAAAACGTAGAGATTGCTCCTTTTGTTTTCATTGACAAGAATGTGGTAATCGGCGATAACAACAAGATTATGGCGAATGCCAACATTCTGTACGGTTCACGTATCGGCAACGGGAATACAATCTTTCCCGGAGCTGTAATCGGTGCTATCCGCAAGACCTGAAATTCCGGGGAGAAGAGACTACCGCCGAGATAGGCAATAATAATACCATCCGCGAGAACGTGACAATCAACCGGGGTACAGCTGCCAAAGGAAAGACAATCGTTGGCAGCAACAACCTGCTAATGGAAAGCGTACACGTTGCCCACGACGCCCCTCATAGGAAGCGGTTGCATTATCGGTAACTCAACAAAAAATGGCTGGAGAAATCGTTATAGACGACAATTCCATCATCAGCGCCAACGTACTGATGCACCAGTTCTGCCACGTAGGCGGATTCGGCATGATACAGGGCGGATGCCGCTTCAGCAAAGACATACCGCCGTACATCATAGCCGGACGGGAGCCCATCTGCTATGCAGGCCTCAACATTGTGGGACTGCGCCGCCGCGGTTTCTCCAACGAAACCATCGAGGCCATTCATGATGCCTACCGCATCATCTATCAAAGTGGAATGAACAATACGGAAGCTTTGAAAAAGATTGAGAATGAAATGGAAATGACACCCGAAATCAGCTATATTGTAAACTTTATACGCGAATCAGCTCGCGGCATTATTCCTGCAAGCAAATAAAAAAGTTAATAGTATGATATATAGATTTACTCCTCATCTCCGACGAAGCGGACGACTTCATCAGAGAAATACAGATTGATCCGGAAGCTACATTCTATGACTTCCACGAGGCTATCCTGAAATCAGTAGGCTACGCCAACGACCAAATGACCTCTTTTTCTTCATCTGCGACGATGATTGGGAAAAGGAAAAAGAAGTTACCCTCGAAGAAATGGACGACAATCCGGAGATAGACAGCTGGGTGATGAAAGACACTCCAGGTCAGCGAATTGGTAGAGGACGAAAAGCAGAAACTGCTGTATGTATTCGACTACATGACAGAACGCTGCTTCTTCATCGAGCTCTCCGAAATCATCACCGGCAAGAGTATGACCGGAGCAAAATGCACTAAGAAAGCGGGAGAAGCACCCAAACAAACCATCGACTTTGAAGAAATGGCTGCTGCCAGCGGCTCGCTCGACTTGGACGAGAAGTTTCTACGGTGACCAGGACTTCGACATGGAAGACTTCGATAAAGAAGGATTCGGTGGTTTGGACGATGGAGCCGCAGGTATTGCTTACGAAGACGACAAATTCTGATAAACCGGTTCGGGCGAATAATAATTTGCTCCAATGATAATGGAATATCCCATGAGGATATGCCCGTTTCGGAGGATGCAACTGTTCTTCGCCCGAATTATTTTATTGCAATCTCATGAAAACATTGATAGTACTTATAGGCCCCACGGGGAGTGGGTAAAGACAGAACTCAGTCTCCGACTGGCGGAGCATTTCGGAACATGCATAGTTTCCGCCGATTCACGACAGCTTTATGCCGATTTGAAAATCGGTACGGCCGCCCCCACTCCGGAACAACAGCAACGGTACGGCATTACTTTGTAGGCACACTGCAACTTACCGACTATTACAGTGCCGCCCAATATGAAGCCGAAAGTACTGCAGCTTCTTGAGAAACTCTATACCGAGCATGAGGTCGTACTCCTGACAGGAGGCTCCATGATGTACGTAGATGCCGTATGCAAAGGCATTGACGACATTCCTACCGTAGATGCCGATACCCGCCGGCTTATGCTGCACAAATACGAAACGGAAGGTTTGGAACACCTCTGTGCCGAACTGAAACTGCTGGACCCGGAATATTACAAAATCGTAGACCTGAAAGAACCATAAGCGGGTAATCCACGCACTGGAAATCTGTTATATGACAGGCAAGACCTACACCTCTTTCCGCACACAGCAAAAGAAAGAACGGCCCTTCCGCATCATCAAAATAGGACTCACACGTGACCGTGAAGAATTATATGCCCGTATCAACCAACGCGTAGAACAGATGATAACAGACGGACTGGTAGAGGAAGCCCGCAATGTCTACCCTCACCGTGCACTCAATTCACTGAACACCGTAGGCTACAAAGGAAATCTTCAACTATCTGGACGGTGAATGGACACTGCCTTTTGCCATTGAGAAAATCAGCAGAATTCACGCATCTACTCCCGTAAGCAGATGACGTGGTTCAAGAGGGACGAAGAGATACGCTGGTTCCATCCGGAACAAGAAACGGAGATACTTGCATATCTCCGTTCCCAGCTATCGTAAACCTGCCCGCAACCGGCACAGCCCCTAAAACCTTTCCGAGCCTTTGCACCCGGCTATCGTCAAGGCAAAGCCGTTATTGTCTTTTTCAGCCTTATGTCCTGGCTGGATGCGCCTATCATAACCTCAAACTCGCCCGGCTCCACTGTCCAGTTCATATTGCGGTCCAGAATCTGCAAGTCTTCCGGCTTCAAAGGAGAAAGTGACCTGCCTGGTTTCACCCGGTTGCAAGGATACCCTCTCAAAACCGCGCAACTGCGAATCGTGAGGTAATGACACTGCTCACCTTATCGCGTACATACAATTGCACCACCTCGTCACCCGCACGTTTTCCAAAGTATTCGTAACGTTGACTTTAATCGTATATTCGCCCTGCGTATGCTGTTGCAACGGAGAGACTTCAAATCGGATAAGCAAAAAGTCGTATAGCTCGAGACCGAAACCGAACGGATACAGTTCGCCGATGACGCGTGTTGCGCCCGAACCGTTTGGACCGGAATGCGGTTGAGCGCCATGCGAACCGGGTTTGAAAGGGAAGTTCAGCTCTATCTGTCCTACGCTCTTGGGAAAGTCACTGTCAGCTTGCCGCCCGGATTATGCTCGCCAAACAGAGTCTCCGCAATCACCGTTCCCCCTGACAACCGGAAACCACGACTCCAAGATGGCTGGGATATAAGCATTTGCCCAGTTGACGGTGAGCGGCTGCCCGTTTATCAGCACCAGTATCACCGGCTTTCCCGTTGCATGCAATGCCTCAAGTAATTGCTGCTGACGTCCCGGCAAGTCGAGCGAAGTACGCGAACGGCTCTCTCCGTACGATACTCATCCTCGCCAAGCACGGCAATAATGACATCACTTTCACCGGCTTTTGCTACGGCTTCGGCAATGCCTTTGCTTTTCCTGTTCGCTCATGGGCGCAGGCAATATCTCCGTGGCAGGCCAACCTGCATCTACAATATCACAGCCTTTGGCATAATCCACTTCGGCAATGCCTTTCAGATAATTACGCAAACCGGCAAGCACACGGTAACCGTCTCCAGTCCGTTAGGGCCGTAACGGCTGGTCATAAAGATTATCCTCATCAGCCAACGGGCCGGTCACCAGCACCTTCCTTATCTGCCGTTTATCCAGCGGAAGGATATTATTCTCGTTTTTCAGAAGCACAAGTGCCTGTTGCTGCATCTGCTTCACAAAATCCATATTCCGGTCTGCCCCGCCTACTCTGTCGGCGGCTTTCGTATCGGCTACATAAGGTTGGTCGAACAGTCCCAAGCGGAATTTCACCCGCAGTACTTCCGACACACGCTTGTCTATCACAGCCATTGAAATCTTCTTTTCTTCCAGCAACCGGCGGATGGGCAGAATAAAATCGGAAGGCGGAGTAAAAAGTGGGTACGCACATTCAAGCCGGCTTCCAAAACCTGAAGCACAGCCTCATCATAGGTATCCGCCACATGATGCTTGGACTCCACAAACTCCACAGCCTCGCTGTCACTCACCACATAGCCGTCGAAGCCATACTCCTCGCGCAACAATTCCGTCAGAAAATAGTAGCTGGCGGATACGGGCACACCGTCCCAATCGTTATAACTGCTCATCACTCCCATAGGATGCGAGTTCTGAATGACCTTCTTAAAAGGATAAAGAAACAGTTCGTGCAACTCGCGCGGAGCCACATGCGGGTCGGTACGGCAATTCCCGTCACGTCCGCCTTTGGGCACACTGTAAACTGCATAGTGCTTCAAAGTAGCAGCTACTCCCTGCGACTGGATGCCGTTCACCATTTCCGTTCCCAAAGCCGCTATCAGATAGGGTTCTTCTCCATAACACTCAATGTACGTCCCCAACGCGGGTCGCGTACAATATCCAGTATGGGGCATACACATTGGTGTATCCCAACGCTTTCGCCTCTTGTCCGGCTATGACACCGGCACGGCGAACAAACTCTTTGTTCCAGGTGCTTCCGATGGCAATAGGAGCAGGCAACGGCGTTGGCTTTGGATGTGGTTCAGTCCGTGAATCCCTCATTCGTGAAGTCAACGGGAATCCCCAAACGGGTTTCTTCCACAAACCAGCGTTGCACGGTATTGACGGCCTCGGCATGATTGCTGAAAGGGTACAATAAACCGGGAACCTGCGCAGACTTCTTTCCCACGCCGTTCAGCATCTCATCGATATTGGCAATGCCGTCTTTCCATATTTCGTTTTTCCAACCGGCAACGGGCAGGGAATCCTTTAATACACGTCCGTAGCCGTAAAGAGTTGCCAGTTGGCAGGTTTTCTCTTCCACTGACATTTGGGAGAGCAGGTCGGCTACCCGCTTTTCAACCGGTTGGGAAGGGTCCTCATAAATATCCTTCACCCCGTTCTTGTTGAAAATCGATCCAACCGTTCCGATACATTTTCTTGTTTTGCGCCTGCACATTTCCGGCAAAAGCCCCAGACAAAGAGCGGAAATGCAGATAATCAGTTTGTGTTTCATGTATAAAATCAATAATAAGTAATTAAAATTCAAACAATTCCGCATATTCGGCTTCAATGAACGCATCCAGCTCATTATAGAGCGACTGCATTGCCTTTTTACATCGCTTCCCCTTTCCTGCCACTCTTTCAATACCGGTGCGGTGCGCCCGGAACACTCATCCTCTACCGGAGCCAGCAACTGCATATAGCCGTTCTTATCGGTATTATAAAGCCTTTCCCAGTTCATATAGCGGTTGCTGCCCATACCTTGCCCGTAAGAGAAAACATCCCCTGCCAGTATTACCGACCAATTGCCCAAAGGAGAAACCTTCTTTGCTTCATCGCGAACCAGCAACCTCGGCAAAGCCTTGTCCGCCCCTTTTCACCCAGACGGGCATTGCCACTCCGGTAGGCGGATACCCCAGAATTGTCCACATCGTAGTGAGTTCGGGCCGCTCCCCTTCTTTCACGCCCTGCACCACCACCGAACTTGCCGTACTGCTGCGTGCGATGAAGTCCTGGTCTACAAACCACCCCGTTGTCTTAGGACGATTGAAATCCCGCTCTTCAAATCAATCCCCAAAAGCGGATTGGCAAAAAGAGCGGGGAAAGCTCCTGAATATCCATTGCGGCGTAATCTGTCCCGTAGCAGGGCCGGCATCAGCAGTTTATCTTCCTGCATAAAGCGGACATAACCCGCTCCTCATTCACCTTGCCGGAAAAAGTTGGTGCGTGCAATGTACCCGCAAGGCGCATCCTTAGGATTGTTGGCATCGTACATCACATACTCGTAATAATCCACTTCGAACATGGCAGCACCGCCTTTGGCATCAATCACGCCGAAGTTTGCCTCTATCAGGCTGGGCTTGGACAGCGTATCGAGAAATTGTCGGAAATCCTTCACCGTGGCACACACTTCCAACGCACGCCGCATTACCCGTCCGTTGGCCTCTCCACGCTCCTCACCGGGTTTCACCTCGACCAAATTATAGGATTGCGTATTCATGATGGAAAAACCTGCGGCATTCGTACCTATCCACATCCGTCGGATTGTCTTCCACACTGTTCACAACGGCTACAAAAGGATAGCGACCGCCGGAGAAGTATCTCACGCTGTTTTGCGGAAAGTCCGTATCGCGGTTCTTCCACAACAAAAGGACGTCCCGTCGGGGGTAACCTTGCCGGAAATTACGGCAGAAGCAGGCGGAAAGCGCCCGGCGCTTCCCCAAAAGATACAATGGCGGCAATCAAAGCCAATAAAGTCCGTTTCATAGCAAAGAAGTTTTACCGTTAATCTCGACAAAGATAAAAAAATCAAATCCGGATTAGTATATCACACCGGTCAAAATACCTACAAATAGCGATTGCAGTTCTCGAAGAAAAGTTACTTTGCGCCCGAAACATAGAGTGGAAAGAATAACCTGCAATGAATGAACAACATAAATATCGGGCTACGGACAAGATGAGCGACCTCATCTGCGACAATTACTCCTTATTAATGGTGATGAGCCGTTTCGGGCTGTCGCTCGGCTTCGAGACAAAGAGTGTAAAGGATGTCTGCGAAGCCCAGCATGTAGACTACCGCACCTTCCTCGCCGTAGCCAATTTCATCAGCGAGGAACAATACTCGTACAGTGCGGACAATGATTCATTCTCCATTCCGGCACTGATGGATTATCTGAAACGCGCACACGCCTACTTCCTCGACTTCAACCTGCCTGCCATGCGCCGCAAGCTGATAGAAGCCATAGACTGCTCCAGAGACAATGATGTGGCTTATCTCATCTTAAGTTCTTTGACGAATACGCCAAAGAAGTGCGCCGCCACATGGAATACGAAAACAAAGCCGTCTTCACTTACGTGGAGCAACTGCTGCAAAGGCAAACCGTCCGATGTGTACAACATCGCCACTTTCGCCAGCAAGCACAACCAGATAGACACCAAGCTGAAGGAACTGAAAAACATCATCATCAAGTACTATCCGGAAAAGAGAACAACAATCTTCTGAACGCCGTCCTTTTTTCGACATCTTCAATTGCGAACAGGACCTTGCATCGCATTGCGGTAGAAGACTATATGTTTGTTCCCGCCGTAGCGCAAATAGAAAAAGGCTGAAAGATGAACAATAATATTTCTCTGAAAATAGTTGTTGCAGAAACTTCCGGTCATTGTACGAAGTGGTCTTGCGGCAGTGCTCAAACGCATTCCCAATCTGAATGCGCACCCCATCGAGGTGTCGTCACCGGAAGCATTGCAGAACTTTATACATCTGCACACTCCCGATATTGTAATCGTAAACCCTACTTTCGGCGGTTGGTTCGACCTGCCCTCTTTTCAAGACAAACCATAACGGAAACAGTATCAAAATACATCGCATTGGTATGTTCCGTCATCGACAATAACGCGCTGAAAGAGTATGACGAAAGCATCGCCATTTGTGACGATATCGAAATGATTACCACAAAAATCAACCGTCTTCTCCATACCGAAGAAGAAGATGAGAAGGACAGCGAACAGGAAAACGCTCAGCCAACGTGAAAAAAATCATTACCTGCGTCGTAAAAAGGCATGACCAACAAGGCGATTGCCGACAAACTGTATCTGTCTATCCATACCGTCATCACCCACCGCCGCAACATTGCACGCAAGTTGCAGATACAACATTCTCCCCGCAGGCCTCACCATCTATGCCATTGTGAACAAGCTGGGTGGAACTGAGCGATATTAAAGACACTTTATAATCCTTTCTTCCACACAGCCTGCCGGAAGAAAGAATGCAAAACCCGTTTCCCCATAGGAAAAACATATTGACCTGCCACTGGAACTTCATCAGTCCGGCAGGTATCTCCGCCACATCCGCCACAAAAACAAATCCCCGCTTCACGATGTCGCATCGGAAAACAGGGGGATCCTTTTATCTTCATAAAAAGTGGTTACGTAATTATGACTAACTAATTCATTCTTTAAATCTGATGTTGCAAAGATACGGCATCGCACCCGATGCCGCAATCACCTGGATATAGGTATGATTAAAGAACGACAGTCATTATAAATAGGTAACGCCGCCATTCAACCATGTATTTCTGCCAGCCCTATCCCTTTGCCATCTCTTCCTTAACCGCTGCGGACAGTTGTTCCAGCGCTTTTTGCAGCACCGAACGGGGGACAACCTACATTCAACCGCATAAAGCCTTCTCCCGGTTTGCCGAACATCGTCCCGTCATTCAGGGCCAGATGAGCTTTTTTCCGCAAACAGTCTTGCCAACTTCTCTTGCGGCAGCCCCAATGCCCTACAATCCAGAAAAACGAGATAAGAGGCCTGTGGGCGTATCATACCGATGCCTGAACATGTTCTTTTCAGATAATTCTCCGTAAAGTCGATATTGGCTGTACATATCCGGAGTACCTGTTCAGCCACTCTTCACCGTGCGTATAGGCAGCTACAGCGCCGATGTAAGCAAATAAATGCCCTTCGCAGAACCCTCTCGCCCGCTTCCATAAACTCCCGGAAACGCCGACGAATATCCTCATTCACCGCTATGGCATACGAACTGCCCAATCCCGGCATATTGAAAGCCTTGCTGGGAGCCATAAAAGTAAGAGAATTCTGTGCGGCAGCCTCGGACACCGTGGCGAAAGGATGATGCTTAGAAGGGGGGTAAGGTAAGATCCGCGTGTATCTCGTCGGAAACAACCATAGTCCCGCTCTCTTTACAAATATCCGCTATCCGACGCAGCTCTTCGACCGTCCATACACGTCCGCCCGGATTATGGGGATTACAAAGGATAAGCAACCTGCAGCCCCGGATATCCTTAGAGAAACACTCAAAATCAATATGATAATGCCCGTCGTACAAATCGAGGCGGAGAATAGACCACTTCGCGTCCCAAGCGTTCGGTCACCAGGAAAAAAGGATGGTACACCGGTGTCATTACCATGACCTTGTCGCCCGGTTTGGTAAAAAGCATTGCAGCGCAAAGGCCTGCCCGCGTACAATTCCGGGAACAAACGTCAGCATATCACGCGTAACATCCCACTGGTGGCGTTTGTGCAACCAACTGCAAATAAGAGGTATACCACTCTCACAGGCAAAAGTATATCCCAAAACCTCGTGGTCGAGACGACGGCGCAACGCATCCATCACAAAAGGCGGCGTACGGAAATCCATATCGGCCACCCACATGGGAAGCAAATCTTTACGTCCCCACACATTCTCCACGCCGTCCCATTTTACGGAGTCCGTACCGCGGCGTTCAATCACTTTCATCAAAATTATACTTCATAAGGTTCAAGCTATTTTAATTGAGTTTCCGAGTTTAACGACAGTATATAAAATTATTCGCAAAAGTACGAAATATCTTTTGCTTTTGAGTAAATTTGCCAACCAATTTAAAAAGAGACATATATGATTAAAGCCCTGTTTTTTGACATCGACGGTACACTGGTGAGCTTCAAGACCCACCAGATTCCGTTTCCACCATCGAAGCGCTGGAAGCCGCCAAAGCCAAAGGCATACAGATATTCATTTCTACCGGACGTCCGCGTATCATCATCAATAACCTCGCCGCCCTGCAGGAACGGAAACTGATAGACGGCTACATCACCATGAACGGCGCCTATTGTTTTGTGGACGATACCGTTATCTACAAAAGTCCCATACCGGCGGCAGCCGAAGTCGATGCACTGACAAGCTTCTGTCACGAGCGCAATCTCCCCTGCATACTGGTGGGCGAACACGATATTTGCGTCAATCAGCCGGGCGAACTCGTAACAGAGATATTCAACAGACAACTCAAAACAGACCCCATCCCACCCAAACCCTATACAGACAAACCATTCGACAAGGAGTACTACCAACTGACGCCCTTTATCGATATTGAAGAAGAACAACTCCTGCTGCCTTCCATTCCCAACTGCGAAATGGGACGCTGGCATCCGGCATTTGTAGATGTCACTGCCAAAGGAAATACCAAACAACGCGGCATCGACGAGATAATCCGGCATTTCGGCATCCGTCTGGAAGAAACGATGGCTTTTTCGGCGACGGTGGAAACGATATCAGCATGTTGCGTCATGCAGGCATTGAGTGGCTATGGGCAATGCCAAAGACGATGTTAAAGCCGCAGCCGGTTATGTCACTACGAGCGTTGACGACAACGGCATAGCCAATGCACTAAAACAATACGGAATAATCGAAAGTTGAGGGTTGAAAGCCAGCTATGCATATGTCCTTTCGTACCGACACTAGAACAAGGAGTTTCAAGATGCCTTTGAACCTCATATACAGTACACCCTGCCAGTCTGTTTTCCTGACGGGGAAAGCGGGTACGGGAAAGTCTACCTTTCTCCGGTATATCTGCGAACATACCAAGAAGAAACACGTTGTGCTGGCTCCTACGGGAATTGCCGCCATCAATGCGGGGGAAGCACGCTGCACAGTTTCTTCAAACTGCCGTTTTATCCTCTGCTGCCCGATGAGCCCAATTTCAGCTTACAACGGGACGCATCCACGAATTCTTTAAATACACCAAACCTCACCGCAAGCTCCTTGAAGAATTGGAGCTGGTTATCATCGACGAGATTTCGCGGTGGGCAGAGCGTCATCGAGACCACCGTGATCTTTATCGCGTCTCTATTCAATGCAATTGGAACTTTCAAGTGAAAA
>VOFK01003949.1_pt1 | contig 46699 bp, 52 predicted proteins | sample 5384121 | NCBI WGS metagenome assembly VOFK01 (sample SAMN12384730, study PRJNA508395) | human gut metagenome | isolation source: healthy gut J | host: Homo sapiens | reverse complement strand
ACCGACTGCACCGTCGAAGCCATGCAGACGTTATATGAGGATATCGTCGGATAACAAGGCTCTTTCCCAGGGGCCGATTCCCCCTATCAGGGGGAATCGGCCCCCTGGGACAAGGGGATGCTGGCAGCCGAAGGCTGACTGAGAGGTTGTATCAAATCTGCAGCGACCCCTTCCGTCTCGGCTTACGCCGAGACACCTCCCCCCTGGAAGGGGGAGGCTTTTGAGGTGCAGCATTCCCAAAGGCTTCCCCCTCATGAGGGAAGGCTTTGGGATGCTCTGCCGTCAATTTCACGCGCATTTTCCTCTGGATGCTCATATACTAAGCAGGATCGCAAAAAGGAGGAAGCGTATGGACAGAAGATTTTTTGTGGGTTTACGGACCACGCGGATCTGGATGATCTGATTTTCCGGGATGAGGAATACGAAGTCGCCGCCGCTGAGGCGGAAAAAGCGTCTTCTCCGCGTGGGAAGGCGCTTTGCCTCTTTACATCCCATTTGTTTTCCTGTATAATATTCTTCGATAATTTTGAAAAGTGTGGGGAAACCATGATCGAATTTGATGAATATAAAGTAAAACTCAACAATATCCGGCCGAAGCTGGACGCGCTGTCCGACTCGCTCGGCATTGAGGCGGCGAAGGAGGAGATCGAACGTCTGCACGCGCAGATCGACTCCGACGGCTTCTGGGACAATCAGGAGGTCTCACAGAAGGTCATGAAGCAGAGCCGCCTGCTCGAGTCCAAGGTCGAGCTGTATGAGAGAATGTGCAGCCAGTGGGACGATCTTTACACGCTGTGTGAGATGGCCATCGAGGAAGGCGACGACTCTATGCTCCCCGAGCTGACCGAGGGCTATGCCCAGCTCGAGCAGGAGATGGAAAAGGCCCGGCTCGAGACGCTTCTGTCCGGCGAGTACGACAACAACAACGCCATCGTCTCCTTCCAGGCGGGCGCGGGCGGCACCGAGGCGCAGGACTGGGCCTCCATGCTCTACCGCATGTACACCCACTGGACTGAGCAGCACGGCCTGAGCTACAAGATCCTCGACTACCTCGACGGCGACGAGGCGGGCATCAAATCCGCCAGCATCCTCATCGAGGGCGAGAACGCCTACGGCCTGCTCAAGAGCGAAAACGGCGTTCACCGCCCGTGCGCGTGTCTCCGTTCGACGCCAACGCCCGGCGGCAGACCTCGTTTGCCGCGGTCGAGGTCATCCCCCCGAGATCACCGATGACTCCAAGGACGTCGAGATCCGCCCCGAGGACATCGAGATGCAGGTCTACCGCTCCTCCGGCGCGGGCGGCCAGCACATCAACAAGACAAGCTCCGCCGTGCGCCTGATCCACAAGCCGACCGGCATCGTCGTCTCCTGCCAGACGCAGCGTGACCAGTTCCAGAACCGCGAGACCTGCATGCGCATGCTCCGCTCGAAGCTCATCGAGATCAAAGAGCGCGAGCATCTCGACAAGATCTCCGATATCAAGGGCGCGCAGCTCAAGATCGAGTGGGGCAGCCAGATCCGCAACTACGTCTTCATGCCCTACACGCTCGTCAAGGACACGCGCACGGGCTACGAGACCTCGAACGTGAACGCCGTGATGGACGGCGGGCTCGACGGCTTCATCAACGCCTATCTCACCTGTCTTGCCACGAATACCTGGGTCACAAAGAGCTGATTTTTGCGGAAAACAGCAAATATCCCCTTGCATTCGGGTTTAAATTATGATATGATTCTCTAGCTGTTTAATAGCAGCCTGATTGGATACGATCTCGGCGAGCCGTCTGCCGACGAAGGGCGGCATATGGTTTGGAGGAATTATCATGAACGCTCTGCATACGATTTTAACGATCATTCAGGTCATCCTGGCTGTAAACGGCCTTGTTGTTATCGTGACCATCCAGTCCGGCAAGTCCGCAGGTCTGTCCGGTGCCATTGCCGGCGGCAGCGGTGATACCTACCTCGGTAAGAACAAGAACAAGGGTCTCGATGCGAAGCTCGCCCTCGCCACCAAGTGGGTCGGCGGCGTGTTCATCGTCCTGACGCTGGTCCTGAACCTGTTCTGATCTGTGCTCCAAAGCTGCAGCGATACCCGGCCTGGCTGGGTATCGTTTTTTATCTGCCGCCCCCTGGCCTCCCGGGCGGTTTTTGGAGGAAGTCATGCCGAAACAAACCTGGAAGACGCTCGCGCCGCAGCTCCGGCTGGTCTGGCAGCTGAGTCTGCCCGCCATTCTGACGCAGATCACGACGATCGCCATGCAGTATATCGACTCGGCCATGGTCGGCGCGCTGGGCGCGGACGCCTCGGCGGCCATCGGCCTCGTGGCCTCGAGCACGTGGCTGTTCGGCGGTGTGACGACCGCGGTGTCCGCGGGGCTTTTTTCCGTGCAGGTCGCGCACCGCATCGGCGCGGGCGAGGACACCGAGGCCCGGACCGTCGTCCGGCACGGGCTGGCGGCGGCCCCTGACGCTGGCGGCGCTGCTGGCGCTGCTGGGGCTCGGCATCTGCCGGCAGCTCCCCCCTGCTGGCTCGGCGGCGGCGCGGAGATCTGCGCGGACGCGAGCGCGTATTTTCTGACGTTTTCGCTGATGCTGCCGTTTTCGCAGCTCAATTCGCTGACCGCGGGCTTTTTGCAGTGCGCGGGCGACATGGTCACGCCGAGCGTGCTCAACGCGGTGATGTGCGGGCTGGACGTGGTCTGCAACGCGCTGCTGATCCCGCATTTCGGCGTGCTCGGCGCGGGGATGGGCACGGCGCTGGCCTGCGCGCTGGTGAGTCTGGCGATGGCCTGGTGCTGCTGCGTGCGCAATGCGCAGCTGCGGCTGCGGCGCGGCGAGGCACATGCGTTCCGGCCGGAGATCTTAAAGAAAGCATTCCGCATCGGCGCGCCGGTGGCGGTGCAGGAGATCGCCATGAACGGGGCGATGGTCGCCTCGACCATGATCCTGGCGCCGCTGGGCGCGGCGGCCATCGCGGCCAACTCCTTCGCGGTGACGGCGGAGAGCCTGTGCTACATGCCGGGCTACGGCGTCGGCTCAGCCGCGACCACGCTTGTCGGCCGCAGCGTCGGCGCTGGTGACGCCGCACAGGCCCGGCGGTATGGGAACATCTGTACGGCCCTTGGCGGCGCGCTGATGGGCTGCACGGGGCTTCTGATGATGATCTTCTGCCCGTTCGTGTTCCGGCTGCTGACGCCGGTCGCAGAGGTCCGGACGCTTGCGGCGCAGGTGCTGCGGATCGGGCTGCTGGCGGAGCCGCTGTTCGGCGTGTCCATCGCGGCGGCGGGCGCGCTGCGCGGCGCGGGCGACACGCTCGTGCCGAGTCTTCTGAACCTCGGCAGCATCTGGATCGTCCGGCTGGGGCTGTCGCTGCTGCTCGTGGGGAAGCTTGGGCTGCGCGGCATGTGGATTGCGATGGCGATCGAGCTGTGCGTCCGCGGCACGCTGATGCTCTGGCGGCAGAAGACCTCGAAGTTCTACGAAACACAGAGCAGGCTGCACGGAGGCTGAAGCAGCCCAAAGGCTCCCTCCCAGGGGCCGATTCCTATCAGGGGTGAAATGTCCCGAAGGACAAAGAGGGTAGGGATGCTGATAGAAATACCGAGGCTGACTGAAGGGTTGTCACAAATTTATATAAAATAAAACCGCAAGTTTAGCTTGCGGTTTGAAAAGGAAGAAACAACTCAGAGGATAAGAGACTCCGCTTTAGCGGCGGCTCGTTCCGTCGTGGTCGTTTTCTGACACGCCTCCGGACTTCTTTTCCGTCTTGCCGGAAAAGAAGGGGAGAAAAGCTTTGCTGGTTACGTTTGGTGCTTCCTGCCTCTGAATTCAGTCAGGAACCTATGTTTCAGGTGTCGTTCCACACGATAGTCACCTCACGTATGTCTGACTACGCGCCGCCTGATACGTAGGAATCAGATTGGTGAGCAGTTTCCTTAGAATATTTGCAATAAATAGAAGGTGCAGTCTGATTTTGTCAGACTGCACCTTTTTGCATTTCCTTAGAATTTTTGCTTGATTTGCACGATTTTCACCCAAGGCTCCCCCTTGTCAAGGGGAGCTGGCCCAGAACTGAGGGGTGAACCCACCACAGCAGGAAGAGGCACTGCCGAGAGCTGTCTTGCAAGCAGACTGAGAGGTTGTCACAAATTTGCAGCAACCTCTCCGTCTCATTTCGCCGAGCCACCTCCCCTGGAAGGGGGGCTTTGGGACTTTGTGCGCCAAAGGCTTCCTATGAGGGGGGAAGGCAGGGCTGCAGTTTCCTGCTCATTTGACCCCCGCCATGTGCGTTGAGGTAGCGGGACGAAGGCTTTGCTGTTGATCATGTAGGGGGTAGTTATTGACGGAATCGGGTCGTCGACGCCCCTGGTCGGCGGCGAAGGCGAGGTCCAGGGTGGGCTTGCCCTCCCTGCGCGGGTCGATGACGATAATGCGGCCGTAGTGGCGCTCGTGAGGAAGGGGGCACGAAAGGCGTGCCGGGATTCCCTTCAGCACGATGCAGGTCCGGGCCCTGCACGTCGCTTTCGACAATGCAGATGGGCGTGTCGCCGCCGATGAAGCAGAGATATTTATTGAAACGGAATCGCCCAGCTCCGTATACACGACGCTCACCGGCGTGCCGTTTTCCAGAGAGCCGTCGGCATAGTATCTTGCATGGGTATCGGCGATGGGCAGATAGTATTCCAGATAATCCGGGTGCTGCTTCAGCACCTCGCTCTGCGGATATCCCTCGGTGAAGCCGTACATGGAGCCGAGGAAGGTGTCGTAGCGGCCCGTCTGGAACTGATCCAGCGGAACGGCTTCAAAGCCTGCAGCTTCACAGAAGGCGGTGTAGGCATAATATGCCCCCAGCTGCGTCCAGTGGTGGTCAGTGCGGAAATAGATGGCTTCGTCGGTATGGGCGCGGAGCTTCGCGTAGGCATCGACGGTGACGATGTCGCTGTCCATCTGGCCGTAACAGAAGTCGATCATACCCTTCTGGCTGTGCTCGCCGGTGTGCAGGCTCTCGGGCGAGTAGGACTCGCCGCCGTTCGGCGTCACGAAGCGAGATCGTGCGCACGTCCGGCCCGAGGGCCTTTGCCAGATTTCCGACCGCACCGGCGTAGCTGGTGATCAGATCATCCAGCCGCGTGGGAATTTCCATCGCGCGGTCGCCCACGACCACCACGGAGCCAGCGTAGCTGGCGTCGGATTCCTCCGGCGTGTCGATCTCCGGTCCCACCTCAGGCTGCGGTTCGGTCGGCTCCTCCCCCTGCCGGCTCGGCCGGATCGGTTACTTGCCGGGCTGCGGCTCCTCCTGCGGATCGTCGGACGGCACAGATGTGGGAGTCGGACGGCGGTTCGGCGGTGCTTCCTGCGTGGGCGTTTCGCCTCGCGCGCGGTCTGGCCGTTGGCCTTCTGCACGGCGTCGAGCGCTTCGCCGCCGTGCGGGCGGCGTCGGTCTGGTTCACGATGAGCACACTGTCTTCGCCGGAGCCGGAATAATAATAGAATTTATTGAGCGTCCGGTTCGCGTTCAGCAGCGTCTCGCGTCCCGGGAAGGTATCGGAAATAATACTGCTCGAGCGCCGGGATATACGTCCCGTCCAGCAGCGCGGACGGAAAAATTCCGGCTTGACGAACTCGCGCTTTTCCGAGGCGGGAGCCCGCCGCGTCCTGATCGGCCAGCGAATATATGCCCAATGCCGAGCAGCGCGGCCAGCAGCACGAGCAGGAAGGCCGTATAGAGTTTTTTCATCGTTCCGCCCTCCCTTAGAACCGGAAATACAGGAATGCGTTGTAGGTCGAGCCGACCAGCGCGATCGTGGACAGGGCCAGCAGCGCCGCGTCAAACGCGAACGTCACACAGGCGTAGACGATCTGCCCGCTGCGCTTGCCGCCCTGCACGCACACGCCGCCGAAGAGATTGCCGAGGTTCTGCGGCACCGACGTCGCGCCGATCGCGCAGACGAGCAGCAGCGGCAGGTTGTTGACCAGCTGAATGCCGGTCTGCGCGTTGGAAAATCCCGCCCCGAGCAGCCCGAACAGCAGCCCGAAGTGCTGCAGCAGCTGCGTCAGGTCCGTAAAGTAGAAGATGTTCCACCCGAGGATCACCAGCAGCATCGTCCCCACGCGGCGCAGGATCGTGGGGATGCGCCGCAGGCGCTTTTCCCCGATGGTCTTTTCCGCGGCCAGGATCACGAAGAAATACAGGCCCCAGAGCACGAAATTCCAGCTCGCGCCGTGCCACAGCCCGGTCAGGGCCCAGACGACGGCCATATTAAGCAGCTGATGCTTTTTCTTGCCGCCCAGCGGGATATAAACGTAATCGCGGAAGAACGAGCCGAGCGAGATATGCCAGCGCCGCCAGAACTCGGTGATGGAGCGCGAGGTATAGGGCGAGCGGAAATTCTCCGGGTATTTGAAGCCGAAGATGCGGCCCATGCCGATGGCCATATCAGAATAGCCGGAAAAGTCGAAATAGATCTCAAAGGTATAGAGCACGATGCCGAGCCAGGCCGCAGCGGTCGTCGCCGAGGCGGCACTGCCGTCCAGGATCTGCGAGGCAACCTTGCCCGCCGCGTCGGCCAGAAGCACCTTTTGGCAAGGCCGATGCAGAAGCGCGTCGCGCCGTAGAACGCCTCGGAGGCATCAAATCTGCGCGCGTCGATCTCCACGGCGACGTCGGCATAGCGGACGATAGGCCCGGCGATCAGCTGCGGGAAGAGCGAGATGTAGAGCAGGAGCTTTGCGAACGAGCGCTGCGCCGGAACATCGCCGCGCCAGACGTCGACCGTATAGGAAAGCGCCTGAAAGGTATAGAACGAGATGCCGATGGGCAGCGCGATGGCTGGTACGGGGATCGACGCGCCGAACAGCGCGTTCAGGTTTTCCACCACGAAGCCCGTATATTTGAAGACCGCGAGGCACCCGAGGTCCAGCACCAGCGCCAGCACAAGAAAAACACGCGCTTGTGCCGCTTTTCGATCAGCAGCCCAAAGCCCCAGTTGACCGCGGCGGAGGCGATCATTAGAAGCAGATAGACCGGCTCGCCCCAGGCGTAGAAGATCAGGCTGAAGACGATCAGCACCGCATTTTTCGCCGGAACGCTGCGGCAGAGGAAATACGCCGCCAGACACAGCGGCAGGAACAGATATAAAAAGATCAGGTTGGAAAAGACCATGGCACGCACGCTCCAGCTTCGGGTTTGATTTACATAATTCCATCTTTTTTAATTTAGCAGATGCGCCGGTATTTTTCAAGCAAAACTGACAGTTTTACACAACTTTTCTCGCGGGCGCGGAAAAGCTTTGCTTGCTTTTGCCTGTTTTGCGTGCTATACTGATGTTGTTTCATGTGGAATCTGCACAATATCGGAAAGTTGAGGGGTTCAGACATGCTGGCTATCGAGAGGAAAAATGAAATTCTGGACAAGCTCCGCGCCGAGCAGCGTGTGCTCGTCAGCGATCTTGCCGAGTATTATAACGTCACGGAGGAGACGATCCGCCGCGATCTGGACAAGCTGGAAAAAGAGGGCTACGCCACCAAGACCTACGGCGGCGCGATTCTCGGCAACAGCACGAAGACAGACCTGTCCTATACCATCCGGAACAAGACCAACGTGGACGCCAAAAACCAGATCGCCGCGCTGGCCAGCCGCCTCATCGAGGACGGCGACCATCTGATGCTCGACGACAGCTCGACGTCTTTGTATCTGGCAAAAAAGCTGAAGGAAAAGAAAAATCTGACCGTCATCACCAACTCGGTCGAGCTGGTCGTGGAGCTCAACGGCATCGAGGGCTGGACGATCATCCTGACCGGCGGGCGGCTGAAGCCGGATTCTCTCGCGCTGGTCGGCGACCAGACGCAGCAGATGCTGCGGCGCTACCACGTCGACACCGCCGTCATGTCCTGCAAGGGCATCGACCTCGAGGCCGGGGTGACGGATTCGTCCGAGTTCCACGCGCAGACAAAGCAGTCGATGCTTCGCTGCGCGAAGAAGAAGATCCTCATCCTCGACAGCAGCAAGATCGACAAGGTCTCCTTCATCGACATCGCCCCGCTCGACGCCTTCGACATCGTCGTCACCAACACCGCCCCCAGCAAACCCTGGCTCGACTTCTTCGCCGACCACAACGTCGAATGCCTCTACCCCGGAAAATAAAACAACCACCCCCAGCCGCCGCAAAAGCCGCTGGGGGATCTTCATGCCTTCTTCTGTAGGGGCGTAATAACAACTCCCCCGCAAAAAGGTGCAGCCTGACAAACCCAGACTGCACCTTCTATTGACTGCAAGTATTCAAAGGCAACCAGTTACAAATCCGATACCCCCGTATCAGGCGGCGCGTAGTAAAAAACTCGTAAGGTGACCGCCGAGTGGAACGCCAAACTAAAATATAGGGACTCGCCTGAATTCAGACGCAGACTGCACCAAACGCATCCAACCGCCCCTTTTCTCCCCTATCTTTTCCGGCAAGACGGAAAAGATAGGGCCGCCGGAGGCAACCGGCAGTTGCAAAGTCGATACAACCTCTCAGTCTCGGCTGCGCCGAGCCAGCTCCCCTGGAAGGGGAGCCTTTTCCGCTGCGGCGGGGGATCGATCCCTCAGGCCCTTCGGGCCAGCTCCCTTTACACAAGGGAGCTTTTTCTTTATTGGAAATGCTCGGCGAAGGTGTCCCAGTGGTCGCGGAGGTGGGCGCGGCTGCGTTTGAGGGCGGCGGCGCAGGCGGCCAGAGTCTCGTAGTATTCTTCGGCGAGGCTGCGGCGCGGCTCGCTGTGGCCGGAGCGGTAAGCTTCGATCACGGCCTCATAGCGCTGCTGCGCGCGGTGGACGGCGTCGTCCCAGGACAGGTAGATCTCGTCCTGCGCCTGCCGGCCCACGCGCTTCAGACGCTCGGGCTCATGGCAGAGCTTTGCGAGCAGCTTCGCCATGGATTCGGCGTTTTCCTCGATCAGGAAACCGTTTTCGCCGTCCGTGATATCCTCCGCGGCGCAGCTGCCGCGCACGAGGACGCTCGCGAGCTCGCAGGCGGCTGCCTCACGCACGACGAGGCCGTTGGTGTCGAACGTCGACGGGAAAAGGAACAGGTCCGCGCGGCAGTACCAGGCGCGGATGACGTTGCGGTCATACTTTGGCGAGGTGAAGAACACGCAGTCGGACAGGCCGAGGGACTCGGCATAGGCGACGACCTCGTCATGATCCCCGCCGCTGCCGACGAAGACCATGCGGAACGCGTGCCCCGCGTCCTTGAGCTTTTTGAGGGCGTCCAGCGTGATGCGCAGGCCCTTGTACCACATCATGCGGCCGACAAAGAGGAAGACCGGCACGCCCTCCGGCAGGTCGAAGCCTCCGCAGGTCTCCTGCACCAGCGCGTCCGGCACGCGGCCGCGGGCAAAGTCGACGCCGTTCGGCATGACGCGCCAGTCACCCTCGTAGCCGAGGCTGCGCAGGTTCTCGCCCGCGCCGTGGCTGACCGTCCAGACCTCGTCGAAGGCGCTGATGTTGTCGACGAGAAGCTTTTTTGCGCCCTCCTGCAGGAGCTTGGCGTGGATGGCGTTGGCGATGTCGATATCGAATTTCGTGTGATAGGTAAAGACCGTCGGCACATGGATGCGGCTGCGCAGCTCGCGCGCGAGGACGGCGGAGGTGATCGGGCAGTGGCAGTGAATGAGGTCGAACGGATACTCCATGAGCGTTTTCATCGTCTTTTCCGAGAACGGAAAGCCTGCATGGTAGCCGACGAGCTTCGTCATGTCGATGCTCGGGTAGCGCACGACCGGGAAGCCGAGTGCGCTGTCATCCGCGCCGGGATAGGCGGGCGTGGCCACGACGGCCGTGCTGCCGCTTTCGGTGATGACCCGGGCGTAATTGACGACCGCATTGGCCACGCCGTCGGTCACGGGCGGGAAGGAATCGTTGATGAGGCAGATGGTTCTGTTGGGCATGGAAGATCTCCTTTATGTCTGAAAAGGCGGTGGGTGGATGGCTTCCCCTCATAGGGAAAGCCATAGAGTGCGCAAGTCCAAAGCCTCCCCTTTCAGGGGAGGTGGCTCGGCGGAACGCCGAGACGGAGAGGTCGTACCAAATTTGCAGCAACCTCTCAGTCAGCCTGCGGCTGACAGCTCCCTTTACGCAAGGGAGCCTTTGGGACGCCTCGATTATACCCCACTTTTCGCCTGAAGGGAAGACTAACCGCCGAAAATCACGAGGATCAGGCCGTAGAGGACGCTGGCGACGGTGCCGTAGACGATGACGGGGCCGGCGATGATGAACATTTTCGCGGCCATGCCGGTGACGAAGCCCTCGGCCTTGAACTCGATCGCGGGCGAGACGACGGCGTTGGCAAAGCCCGTGATCGGCACGAGCGTCCCGGCCCCGGCGAATTTCGCGATATCGTCATAGACGCTCAGGCCCGTCAGGACGGCGCTCAAAAACACCAGACTGACCGAGGTGGCCGCGGCGGCGTCCTGCTCAGAAAGGTCCAGCGCGGTAAAGCCGTTCAGGATCAGCTGGCCGATCACGCAGATGAGGCCGCCGACCAGAAAGCTCCTCAGCAGATCCTTTCCCAGCGGCGACTTCTGCGCCAGCCGCGCCACATAGCGGTTATATTCCTTTTTGGACATATTCATAAAGCTGCATCGCTCCTTTCAGATTCATCCGGATCTAGTATCCGCATCCGGCGCGCTGCCCATGCACCGGATGCGGCGCTTTCTGCATATACTAATGCCTGAAAGCTTCAAAAAGGAGGCGGCACTATGCAGGAATATGGAAGCATCATCGCGCAGATCGTGACCTCGGCCGCGCAGATCCCCGTGGCGGGCGCGACGCTCACCATCTCGCGCGAGCTGCCGGATGGCGGGCAGGAGCTGCTGGCCGTGCGCATGTCCGACTACGACGGCTTTTTACCGAGCCCTTCGAGCTGCCCACGCCCCCGGCGTCCGACAGCCAGACACGGCAGACGGCGGAGGTCCCCTACGCGCTCGTCGATCTGCGCACGGAGCGTACGGGCTACGGCCGGGTGCTGATCCGCGGCGCGCAGGTCTTCTCCGGCGTGCAGACGCTGCAGCAGCTTGTGCTCATCCCGACGCCGACGCTGCCGGAGAACTATGCCGAAACGCAGGAATTCGACATTCCCGCGCAGGAGCTGTAAGCGTATGGCCCCGATCGTTCCGTACATCCCCGAAACCATCACGGTCCACCTCGGCGCACCGGACGCGGGCGCAGAAAACGTCACGGTCTCGTTTTCCGACTATGTCAAGAACGTGCTTTCCAGCGAGGTCTACCCGACCTGGGAACCGGCCGCGCTGCGGGCCAACGCGCTGGCCGTCATCTCGTTCGCGCTCAACCGCGTCTATACGGAGTACTACCGCAGCCGCGGCTACCTCCCCTTCGACATCACGTCCTCGACCGCGATCGACCAGAAGTTCATCAACGGCCGCAACATCTATGAGAACATCTCCGCGCTCGTCGATGAGCTGTTCACCGATTATCTGCGCAGGCAGGGCTATGTCGAGCCGCTGGCGGCAAAATTCTGCAACGGTGTCACCACCACCTGCGACGGGCTCAGCCAGTGGGGCTCGCAGGAGCTGGCGCAGGCGGGCGCGGATTCCGTCCAGATCCTCCGGCGGTATTATGGAGAGGATGTGCAGATCGTGACGAACGCGCCCGTGCAGGATCTGCAGGAATCCTATCCCGGCAGCCCCGTGCGGCGGGGCGATATCGGCGTCAACGTGTCGTTTCTGCAGGTCGCGCTCAACCGCATCTCGCAGAACTATCCGGCCATCCCGAAGGTCCCGGTCGACGCCATCCTCGGCGAGGCGACGGAGAATGCCGTCCGGGCCTTCCAGTCCATTTTCTCGCTGGCCGTCGACGGGATCGTGGGCCGGGCGACCTGGTACGCGATCGTGATGCTCTATACGGCAGTTTTGAAGCTCGGGGAGCTGCAGTCGCAGGGGCAGACGTTTTACGGCTATTCGTGGGAGTATCCCGAACAGATCCTTCCCGGCGAGCAGGGCGCGAAGGTGACGCACCTGCAGTATATGCTGTCCGTCATCTCGCAGTTCAATTCCGCCGTGCAGGAGCCGCCGGTGAGCGGCGTGTTCGGCGAAAGCACGACGCAGGCCGTACTCTCGTTCCAGCAGGCCTACGGCCTGCCGCAGGCCGGCACGGTCGAGCGCGAGACGTGGGACAGCATCTATTCGCAGTTCGCAGGGATCGAGGAGACCGTCTTCGGCGATGCGGCGCTGTTCCCCTTCACGCGGCCGCGCATCGATGACACGGAGGCCGGGCTGCAGGAGCAGCTCATCGCCGCGGCGGCGGCCTTCCCGGCTCTGCCCGCGCCGGAGCGGACCGGACAGCTCGACGCGCAGACAAGGGCGAGTCCTCGCGGTCTTCCAGCGCCTGACCGGCAGCCCCGCGAGCGGCATGCCGGACGCGCAGACCGCGGAGGATCTGGCCGGGATGCAGTTTCTGCTGCAGCATGAAACGTCGACACGCTTCGTGCAGTTCCCCGGCCGGACGCTTATGCGCGGCATGCAGGACATGGAGGTGCATCAGGCATGATGACAGCAGAGCAATACGTCGGCCAGCCCATCCGGAGTCTGCAGACGATGCTGCGGACGATCGCGCACGCGGACGAGACGCTCGTCCGCCTCGTCCCGGACGGGATCTACGGCCCGAACACGGTGCAGGCCGTGCGGGAATTCCAGCGGCAGCAGGAGCTGCCCGTCACGGGAGAAACGGACAACGCGACCTGGGATCGGATCGTCGCCGTCTACACAAGAAAGAGCCCTGCCGTGCTCCCGGCCGCGCCGGTGCGCATCCGGTGGACGCCGAATCAGGTGCTGCCCGCGGGCAGCCGGAATTCGCATCTGTTTCTTATACAGGCGATGCTGCAGGCGCTGGGGCGGTTTTTTGTCAATGCGCCCGCCGTCCGCGCCACGGGCGTCCACGACGCGGCGTCGGTCGCCGCGGTGCGCTGGCTGCAGAAGCTCTCCGGCCTGCCGCAGACCGGAGCCATCGACCAGACCACCTGGGCCTACCTCTCCGGCCTCTACACCCTCACCACCGGCACCGGCGACCCCACCCCTCCCGCTGAGTGTACCAAAGGCTCCCCCTCCCAGCGCAGCTGACTGAGAGGTTGTATCAGATTTGCAACTGCCGGTTGCCTCCGGCGGCCCCCTTCTTTCCGTCTTGCCGGAAAAAGAAGGGGGGAGAAAAGGGGCGCTTGGGGACGCGGGGTGCTTCCTGCCTCTGAATTTAGGCGGGAACCAATGTTTCATCTGGCGCTCCACTCGATACTCACCTCACGGGCGTCTTAGTACGCGCCGCCTGATACGTTGGGACCAGATTTGTGAGCAGTTACCTTTGAATATTTGCAGACAATAGAAGGTGCAGTCTGATTTCGTCAGGCTGCACCTTTTTGCGGCAAAGTTTTGCGTTATACGTTGTAGGGGCGGGGGCTCTGCTCCGCCCGCTGGTGCTGATTTTTGTCGGAAGCACGGACGGAGCAGAGCCCCGCCCCTACAAGGTCCCCGCAAGAAGGTAAAATTCATCTGGTTTCTAAAGCACCTTCTATTGATGGCAGTTGTTCTAAGGCAATCAGTTACAAACTTGATACCCGCCGTATCAGGCGGCGCGTACTAAGACGCCCGTGAGGTGAGTATCGTGTGGAACGCCAGACCGAAACATTGGTTCGTGCCTAAATTCCGAGGCAGGAAGCACCAAAAAAGTATCCAAGCGCCCCTTTTTCTTCCATATCTTTTCCAGCAAGACGGAAAAGATATGGCCGCCGGAGCGCGTCAGAAAACGACCACGACGGAACGAATCAACTTGCAAGCAAGGCTTCTTATCCTCTGTGCTCGTTTTTCCTTTCCAAACCGCAAACTAAATTTGCGGTTTGGGTTTTTTCTATGCAAATCTGCAACAACCTCTCAGTCAGCCTTCGGCTGCCAGCTCCCCTGAAAGGGGAGCCGTTGGGTTTTCCGCATTGATATTGGGGGGGAAATCTGGTACAGTATAGAAAAAAGCAAGGAGCTTGGGTATGAATGTTTTGATCTGCAATGTGGGCAGTACGTCTTTGAAGTATCAGCTGTTCCGGATGCCGGAGGAGCTGGTCGCGGCGTCCGGCGGGGCGGAGCGCGTCGGGACGGACGCGGGGCGGTTTTACGCGAAAACGCAGGAAAACGGCGCGCTCGTCGACGAAGCGGCCGTCTTCCCCACGCATCGCGAGGCCATCGAACGGATGCTGCTGCAGCTGCAGCAGACCGTGCTGCCTGACCTGCGGGCGCTGGACTGCGTCGGGTTCAAGGTCGTGCTGGCGCGGGGCGTGAGCGGCGTACAGCTGCTGACGGACGACGTGCTCGCGCGGATGGAGGACTTCAGCTCCATCGCACCCGCGCACAATCCGCCGTATCTTGCGGCCATCCGCCAGTTCCGCGCGCTTTCTGCCAAATACGCCGCTCATCGGCGCGTTTGAGACCGCGTTCCACCGCACGATGCCGCCCGAGGCGTACTACTATTCCATCCCCATCGACGTTTCCCGCAAATACGACATCCGACGCAACGGCTTCCACGGCGCATCCATCGAATATCTGACCGAGTGGACACAGGAGCGGATGGGCAGGACCGACCTGAAGCTCGTCGTCTGCCACCTGGGCGGCAGCGGGAGCATCTGCGCGGTCAAGGACGGCCGGTCGATCGACACCTCGCTCGGGCTGACGCTGCAGTGCGGCACGATGCACAACAACCGCTGCGGCGACATCGACCCCTATATCATCTTCTACCTCGTCGAGTCCTGCGGGATGACGCTCGAGGCGGTCAGGACATGCTGCAGACGAAAAGCGGTCTGTACGGCATGTCCGGCGGCGCGGGGGCGACATGCGCGACGTGCAGGCGGCGGCCGAGGCCGGGAACGAGGATGCGGAGCTGGCCATCCGCGCCTACTGCTACTCGATCAAGAAATACATCGGCTCCACGCCGCGGCCATGGGCGGGCTGGACGCCATCGTCTTCGGCGGCGGCATCGGGCTCGGCAGCGCGCTGGTGCGGGCGCTGAGCCTGGAGGGGCTGGAGTTCCTCGGCGTGAAGCTCGACGGCTTCAAGAACCGCATGGCCATCGCGGGCATGGATATTTCCATGGAGGACGCGCCGGTGCGCGTGTTCACGGTCCACACGGACGAGGAGATCATCGTGGCCCGCAAGGCAGCGGCGCTGCTGCAGAAGCAGGCATAAAAATCCCGGACTGCCGGTCGGCAGTCCGGGGAATTTTTTGCTTACTGGCGTCTTCCGCTTCGTCTGCGGCCGGAGCCAGCAGAGCACGGATGGACAGGAGATGCGCTTGTGCTCCTGATCGATGTCGATGATCTTCGCGTCGACTCTCCTGACCCTCGGACAGAACGTCCTCCGGCTTTCCGATGCGGCGGTCTGCGATCTGGGAGATGTGGATCAGGCCGTCAACGCCCGGGATGATCTCAGCGAATGCGCCAAAGGTCATCAGCTTGACGATCTTGACCTTGGCAACATCGCCGACCTTGAACTGGTTGTTGAACAGCGTCCAAGGGTTGTTGGCTTCGGTCTTGTAGCCGAGGGAGATCTTGCGCTTTTCGGGATCGAGCGCGATGACGAAAACATCGATCTCGTCGCCGACCTTGACGACCTCGGACGGATTCTTGATGCGGTTCCAGCTCAGTTCGGAGACATGAACCATGCCGTCAATGCCGCCGATATCGACGAACGCGCCATAGGACGTCAGGGACTTAACCACACCATGGTAGTGCTTGCCGACCTCGATTTCGCTCCAAATCTTCTCCTGTGCTGCCTTGCGCTGCTCAGAAGCGACGGAACGGATGGAGCCGACGACGCGGCGGCGGGCACGGTTGGGACCTCGGTGATGCGCAGCTGGACAGTCTTTCCGACCATCTCGTTCAGATCGCCGCCCTTGGGAACGCCGGACTGGGAAGCCGGAACGAACACACGGACACCCTTGACATTGACGACGATGCCGCCCTTGTTTTCCTCGGTGACGACGCCTTCGAGGACTTCCTTGCTCTTCGACAGCCGCTTCGATCTCTTCCCAGGCCTTGCCGGCCTCAAGACGCTTCTTGGACAGACGGACAACGCCTTCCCGTCGTTGACATGGACAACGATCGCTTCGATCTCGTCGCCGACGTGGACGACGTCCTCGGGCTTGACGGACGGATCGCCGGAGAAGTCTTCCAGCGGAATGTACGCGGTGTGCTTCGTGCCAAGGTCGACTTCGATCTCGGTGGAACCGATGGCCATAACCGTGCCAGTTACCTTATCTCCATTATTCAAAGTTTTGAGGGACTGCTCGAGAAGCTCGGCAAAATTCTCCTCCTGTGCAGTTTCAACTTTCAGTTTCTTCGCTCATTTTGTTGTTTACCTCCTTAATTATCCACGGCGGCGTCGATGCGCCGGCCGTTATACCCACAGTAGCTGCGTCATGGAAAAGGGTCATATCTAATTCATCGGCATGATCGACGAGCACCACCTTCGGGCAATTCTCCTTGCAGATCATGGCAAGCCGCCCCGTATTGGAGCTTCTTGCGTCCCCGACAACGACCATCGCATCACAACTCTTTGAAAGAAAAGCTGCTTCTTCCTGCCGCATTTCCGTAGCTCTGCATATTGTATCAAATATTTCGCAATTTGTACACACTTTTTTGCAATTTCCCGGCATGATTCCCACAATTTTTGCGTCCCTGTCGTCTGTGAAACCAGACAAAACGGCAAATCGCACCGCTCCGGGCGCCTCCATGAGCCAGGTTTCGAGCGCTTCGGCGCTCTGGAAGACGTGCGCGTCAGAGGAATAGCTTGCGATCGCAATGATCTCCGGGTGGGTGGGCGTGCCGATGATGATGAGCAGATGCCTGCCCGCTTCCTCGGCCTGCCGGGCGATAACGTGGATCTTCTTGACGAAGGGGCATGTCGCATCCACGAGCTTTGCCCGCGCGCGCGGCGAGCGTCTGCTGCTCGCTGACCGGAATGCCGTGCGCGCGGATGACGACGGTCTGGCCGGGCTGCGCATCCTCGGCGCGGGCGATCTCACGCAGGCCCATGGCCTCGAAGCGCTCGACGACATGGCGGTTGTGGATGATCGGCCCGAGCGTCACGGCGGACGCGCAGGACTTCGCGGTCTGCTCCGCCAGGCTCACGGCCCGCTCCACGCCGAAGCAGAAGCCCGCCGTTTCAGCCAATCTGATCTGCATAGCTGTCACCGCCCAGTTGATAGATGGTTTTGAGAAGCGCGTCGGACGCCTGCTGGCAGGCCGCGTGATCCTCCGGGTCGACATGCACCGGATAGGGCTCGCCGAAGATCACGCGGATGGGACAGAAGGGCGTCTTGTTGCGCGTCACGAACACCGGCACGACCGGCGCGCCCGAGACCGCGGCCATACGCACCGCGCCGGTCTTGGCGCGCACGTGCTTGTCGCGGTTGCAGCGGGTGCCCTCGATGAAGACGAGCATTTTGTCGTGCTCCTGCTCCAGCGCGTCGACGCACTGCTGATAGGCGGCGATGTCATGCGCGCCGCGATTGACGAAGATCACGCGGAATTTTTCCATCACCCAGCCGATGAACGGCACGCGGCGCAGTTCCTGCTTGGCCATGATGCGGATCATCCTTTTTTCAGGCAGGGCCAGCAGAATCCAGATGGGATCGGCCATGCCGGAGTGGTTGGCGCAGAACACGCAGCTGCCGGCGGGGATATGCGCCCGCCCCTCCACATGAAAGACGGGGTGCCAGAAAAACAGACCGATCCGCGCGATCCACCAGCAGACATGATACCAGAATCTCACCCGAGCTTCCTCCTGACGAGCGATAAGATCGCCTCGACCGATTGCTCCAGGGTATAGCCGGAGGTATCGAGGACGACGGCGTCGGCCGCCTGCCTGAGCGGCGCGGCGGCGGCGCTCGGAGTCCTGCTTGTCGCGCTGCTTCGTCTCGGCGAGGATCTGCGCATAGGGGGTCTTGTCGCCCTTCTGCTGCAGCTCGTCGTAGCGGCGCTTTGCGCGGACCTCGGCGTCGGCGGTCAGAAAGATCTTCACGTCCGCGTGCGGCAGCACGACGGTGCCGATGTCGCGGCCGTCCATGATGACGTTGTGCGTCCGGGCCAGCTGCCGCTGCATGTCGAGCAGGAACGCGCGCACGCACGGCTGCGCGGACACGCCAGAAGCGTACATGGACATCTCGGGGGTGCGCAGTTCGCTGGTCACGTCTTCGCCGTTGAGGATCATGTGCTGCACGCCGTCCGCATAGCGGATGTCGATGTTGACCTCGTCGATCAGACGACGGATCCCGTCCTGATCCTTCGGGCCGATGCCCATGAGGCGCATGTAATAGCCGACCGTGCGGTAGATCGCGCCGGTGTCAACATAGAGATAGCCCAGTGCCTTCGCGCAGGCCCTGGCCATGGTGCTCTTGCCCGCGCCCGCGGGCCCGTCGATGGCGATGGAAACGAATTTGCTCATGTCGCATCCTCCGGTGATGAAAATTCTTTTGCCGCGGCAGACAGGCCCGCCAGCCTGCCCGTCGCCCAGGCGATCTGCAGGTTGAAGCCGCCCGTGTAGGCGTCGACGTCCAGCAGCTCGCCCGCGAAATACAGACCCTGCACCCGCTTCGACTCCATGGTCTTCGCGTTCACCTCCGAGACCTTCACGCCGCCGGAGGTGACGATGGCGTCTTCGACCGGAGCCTTGCAGGCGATGGGGACAGAAAAGCACTTGATCGTCTCGAGCAGCGCCCGGCGCTGCTGTTTGGTGATGGAGTTGACCTTCTGCAGGGGATCGATCCCGCTGCGCGCGATGACGACCGGGATCATCGACCGCGGCAGCAGCGCGGAGAGACTGTTTTCAAAATCGCGGTTCTGCGCAGCGGAAAAGTCGCGCAGGATGCGCGCGTCGAGTGTTTTTTCGTCCAGCGCGGGCTTGAGGTCGATCCGGACGGTGTAGCCGTCTTCCCCGCGGGCCATATGCGCGCTCGCCGAGAGGATGACGGGGCCGGAGAGGCCGAAGTGCGTAAACAGCAGCTCGCCGAAATCCTCATAGACGGTCTTGCCTTTGGCGTTGACCAGCCGGACCGCGATATTCTTGAGGGCCAGACCCTGCATCCTTGCGCAGTCGTGTCCCTTCTCGACCAGCGGGACGAGGGAGCCGACCGGCTCCACGATCGTATGGCCGAGCGCGGCGGCAAGCCGATAGCCGTCGCCGGTCGAGCCGGTAGCGGGATAGGACAGGCCGCCGGTCGCGAGAATGACGCAGTCGGCCGGGATGGGCCCGGACTCCGTCTTCACGCCGGTCACGCGGCCGCCGGCCGCGGCCAGCTCCGTCACGCGCCGCGGCAGCAGCTGCACATGGGTTTCATGCAGGAAGCGCACGAGCGCGTCCAATACGGACTGCGACCGGTCGGAGACCGGGAACACGCGGTTTCCGCGCTCGGTCTTGAGCGCGCAGCCGTACTGCTCAAAAAAGGCCCTGGCGTCCGCGGGGGAAAAGCCCGCGAGGGCGCTGTAGAGAAAGCGCGGGTTCGTCGGAACGTTTTGCAGCACGTCCTGCCACGGGCAGTCGTTCGTGACGTTGCAGCGGCCCTTGCCGGTGATGAGCAGCTTTTTTGCCGGGACGGCCGTTTTGCTCGAGCAGCGTCACATGCGCGCCTGCCTGCGCGGCCATACCGGCGGCCATCATGCCCGCCGCGCCGCCGCCGACAACGACAATTTTATTCGACCCGCTCAAAGGCGTCATATTCATCCCAAATCCGCTCCAAATCCTCATAGGTTTTTGCCACGCTGTCCTCCTGCTGCAAGCCGACGGAGACGATCAGCGCGTTGACCACGCTCATCGGCGCGACCAGCGAGTCGACGAACGAGACCATGTTGCTCTTGGCGCACAGAACAAGGTCGGCGACCTTTCCGGCCGGAGCCTCCGGCTTATCCGTGATGGTTACGACAGTCGCGCCGGAATCGTGCGCGTACTGCAGCAGCTTTACCGTGCGGCTGGAATAGCGCGGCAGGCTGATGCCGATGACGACGTCTTCCTGTCCCCACGCGCAGCAGCTGCTCAAACATCTCGCTCGTGGCCGTGGAGGAGACGAGGCGGACGTTGTCAAAAATATTGCGGAAATAGAAATTGAGGTAATTGGCCAGCGCCGCGGACGAGCGGACGCCGACGATAAATAGATGTGCCGCGCGGCCAGGATCGCCTCGACGGCTCTTGCCATCTGGCCGCGGTCGAGCGCGTCGCTCGTCATGCGGATGGCGTTGGCGTCGCGCTGCAAAACGCTGGACACGACGTCCTGATTGCCGAACTGGTCGCTGGCGACCTCGATGCGCTGGACGCTGGTGAGCTTGTTCCGGACAAAGCTCCTGCAGCGTCTTCTGCATCTCAGGATAGCCCTCGTAGCCCAGCTCCACCGCGAAGCGGACGACCGTCGACTCCGAGACCTCGACGGTCTTACCGAGGCGTCTGGCGGTCATGAACGCAGCCTTGTCGTAGTTGGACAGGATGTAGGCCGCGATCTTTTTCTGGCCCTTGGAAAAGGCGTGGATATCATTCTGAATATTGGTCAAAATGTCTGCCGACATAACAAATTCCCTCCACTGCGCCCCTGCAGCTCAAAAATAATCAAATCCTTATTATTTTACCGGCTCCGCCCGCATTTTTGCAAGCAGGAATCACGATCTTGGGAAAATTTTATAAAAAAAACGCCCACTGCAGCGCGTAACGCAAAATTTTCCCGCAAAAAGGTGCAGCCTGACGAAATCAGACTGCACCTTCTATTGACTGCAAATATTTAAAGGTAACTGCTCACAAATCTGGTCCCAATGTATCAGGCGGCGCGTACCAAGATGCCCGTAAGGTGACTGTCGAGTGGAACGCCAGACCAAAACATTGGTCCTTGCCTGAATTCAGATGCAGGACGCACCAAACCGTAACCAAGCGCCCCTTTTCTCCCCCTTCTTTTCCGGCAAGACGGAAAAGAAGGGGCCGCCGGAGGCGCGTCAGAAACGACCACGACGGAACGAATCCTTGCAGACAAGGCTTCTTATCCTCTGTGCTCGTTTCTTCCTTTCCAAACCGCAAACTGAATTTGCGGTTTGGGTTTTTCTATGCAAATTTGCGACAACCTCTCAGTCTCGGCTGCGCCGAGCCAGCATCCCTTTTTGTCCCTTCGGGACATTTCCCCCTGATAGGGGGAATCGGCCCCTGGGAGGGGAGCCTTTTTTATTTCACGCCTTTCATGGTCAGGCTGATGCGGCCGCGTTTTTGGTCGACGTCGAGGACGGCGACTTTGACCACGTCGCCGACGGAGACGACTTCGGAGGGTGCTTGATATACTTGCTGCTGACCTGCGAGATGTGGACGAGGCCGTCCTGGTGGACGCCGATGTCGACGAAGACGCCGAAGTCGATGACGTTGCGGACGGTGCCGGTCAGCACCATGCCGGGCTTCAGATCCTTGAGCTCCAGCACGTCCGTGCGCAGGATCGGCGCGGGCAGATCGCTGCGCGGGTCGCGGCCGGGCTTGACCAGCTCCTTGACGATATCCTGCAGCGTCGGCACGCCGACCCCGCATTCGGCCGCGGCCTTCTCTGCGCCGTAGGCGCGGAGCTTGTCGGGAAGGGCGGCCATCTCGGGCTTGCCCGCGTTTTTCAGGTCGATCCCCAGCAGCTCCGCGAGCTTCTTCGCCGCGTCATAGCTCTCCGGGTGCACGCCCGTGTGGTCGAGCACCTGCCGGCTCTCCGGCACGAGCAAAAAGCCTGCGCACTGTTCAAACGCCTTCGGCCCCAGCTTCAAACCTTCTTGATCTGCGCGCGCGAGGTGAACGCACCGTTTTCTTCGCGGTAGGCGACGATGTTTTTTTGGCTGTCGTCGCGTTCAGGCCAAAACCTGCCGCAGCAGCGGAGCGGAAGCCGTATTGAGGTCCACGCCGACGGCGTTGACGCAGGCCTCGACCACCGCCGCCCAGCGCGGCGTCCAGCTCCTTTTCCGGCATATCGTGCTGGTACTGCCCGACGCCGATGGCCTTCGGGTCGATCTTCACGAGCTCGGCCAGCGGGTCCTGCAGCCGCCGCGCGATCGACACGGCCGAGCGCAGATTCACGTCGTACTGCGGGAATTCCTCCGCCGCCAGCTTCGAAGCGGAATAGACCGACGCACCCGCCTCGCTGACGATCATATACGACACGCCGCCGCCAAGCTTATGGATCATCTCGACGGCCATGGCCTCCGTCTCGCGCGAGGCCGTGCCGTTGCCGATGGCAAGATGGCGCACGTTGTCGCTTTTTGATGAGCTGTGAAAGCTTTGCAATCGCGTCCTGCTTCTGCTTTTCGCCGAAGGTGGGATGAACGACCGTTGGTGTCGAGCACCTTGCCCGTCTCGTCCACGACGGCGACCTTGCAGCCGTGGCTGTAGCCGGGGTCGAGGCCCATCGTGACCGCGCCCTTGACCGGCGGCTGCATGAGCAGCGGGCGGAGGTTGAGCGCAAAGTTGTGGATGGCCTGCTCGTTGGCCGTGTCAGTCAGGGCGGTGCGCAGCTCGCGCTCCATGCTGGGCCCCAGCAGCCGGTCGCAGCTGTCGTCGCAGACAGCCTTCATGAAGATGAAGTCCATCGCGGGGCTCCCGGGCTTTACCACACCGCGGCGGATGCACTGCAGCGCCTCGTCGCGGTCGACCGTCAGGCTGACCTTCAGCGCGCCCTCGCGCTCGCCGCGGTTGAGGGCCAGGATCTGATGATGCTCTGCAGGCGGGAGATGGGCTGCGAGAAATCAAAATACTGCCGGTAGACGGCGGTCTTCTCTCGTCCTCCTCCTTTGCCGCGGCCGACTGCGCCGTGCCGCGGCGGTGCATGAGCGCACGCAGACTCTTGCGCACCTCCGCGTCGTCGGAGATGCGCTCGGCGAGGATGTCGGACGCGCCGGCCAGCGCGTCTTCCAGCGTCCCGACGCCCTTGTCCGGGTCGATATACGCCGCGGCCAGCGCCTCGGGCGGGTCCATGCGCAGCGTCTGGGCAAAGATAGCGTCCGCCAGCGGCTCGAGGCCCTTTTCCCGGGCGATCGTCGCGCGCGTGCGGCGCTTGGGCTTGTAGGGGCGGTAGAGGTCCTCGACCTCCGCGAGCGTCGCGGCCTCGTCGATGGCCTTTGCCAGCTCGTCCGTCAGCTTTTCCTGCGCGGCGATGGAGGCCTTGACCTCCTCGCGCCGCTGGGCGAGATTGCGCAGATACTGCAGCCGCGTCTCAAGCGTGCGGAGCGTCGTGTCGTCCATTGCGCCGTGCTGCTCCTTGCGGTAGCGGGCAATGAACGGAATGGTGTTGCCTTCGTCCAGAAGGGCAATGACGTTTTCGATATATTCCTGTCTGCAGTTGAGTTCCTGCGCCAGAAGTTCGGTAATGGTCTGCATGAAGGGGCTCCTTTTTCAAAAACTCTTTGTATTATAGCATAAACCATGCTACAATACAAAAAAAACTTTCCCGGAGGATCCTCTTATGCCGGTGCGCATTCTGCTGATGGATATCGACGATACGCTGTTTGACTTTCAGACAGGCTACAAGCGGGCGCTGCGCGCCGCGCTCGCGCAGTTCGGCGTGGAATGCACGCCGCAGCTGCTGGAGCTCTACGGGTCGATCAACGACCGCCTGTGGGAGCGCTTTGAGCGCGGCGAGATCGCGAAAGGATGCGCTGGCCACGACGAGCGCTTCCGGCAGCTGTTTGAGCGCTGCGGCATCGACGCCTCACCCGCGGCATGCAACGAGGCGTATCACAACGCGCTCCGCCTGCAGCACGATCTCATGCCGCACTGCGAGCAGGCCCTGCGGCAGCTGCACGAGCGGTATCAGATCTGCATCGTGACGAACGGCAGTACCGGACATCGAACCCGCCGCATCGCCGCCAGCGGTATGGCGCAGTATTTTGACCGTGTGTTCATCTCCGAGCAGATGGGCTGCAAAAGCCGGACCGGGAATTTTTCGACAAGGTCTTCGCCGAGCTCGGCGAGGAGAACCACGCCTGCGCCGTCATGATCGGCGACAGCTTCTCAAGTGATATGCAGGGCGGCCGCAACGCGGGCCTGCCCACCATCTTCTGCGGCCCCCGCGCCCGCGCCGACGCCCGCTGCGACCAGGTCGCCGAAACCCTCCTGGACCTCCACCCCTGCTCGCCGCAATGTGAGCACCCCAAAGGACTCCCCTTCCAGGGGCCGATTCCCTATCGGGGAAATGTCCCCGAAGGACAAAAAAGGGGATGGTAGGCGCAGCTGACAGGGATGCTGGCTCAGCGCTCCCCACTTCCAGGGGAGCTGGCTCCGGAGACTGAGAGGTTGCCGCAGATTTGCATAGAAAAAGCAAACCGCAAATTCAGTTTGCGGTTTGCGCGAAAACAACTGGAAGGATAAAGTCTTGCGAACAGGGATTCGTTCCGTCGAGGCCATTCTGACGCGCCTCCGGCGGTTCTAGTCTTTTCCCCCTGCGCGGGGAAAGATAGGGGGAGAAAGGGCGTTTGATGCGTTTGGTGCTTCCCTGCCTCTGAATTTAGGTGGGAATCTATCTTTTAGGCGTCGTTCCACACGATAAGTCACCTTTACGGGCGTCATACTACGCGCCGCCTGATACGGGTATCAAATTTGTAACTAGTTGCCGTAGAATATTTGCCATCAATAGAAGGTGCAGTCTGAGTTCGTCAGGCTGCACCTTTTGCGGGGAATTTTGCGTTACGCGCTGTAGGGGCGGGGCTCTGCTCCGCCCCCTACAGGAGGTTTTGGAAAGATATGCAAAGGACGAACAACCCCGTCATTCCGGATGGAATGACGGGGTTGCGTAAACGCGGAAAGCTTGTCAATGGAAGAAGAGAGGAAGTAGGGAGCCGAAAGCGATGGCGAGGAGGACGAGGGGCGGCGACGGGGAGGATCACGAGGCCTGCGGACAGGATCATGGCAAGCAGATCTTTTTTGCTCAGCTTGTCCTTATCCTCTTCCGTCGGTTTTTTGATATCCGCCTGTTCGTTGCGTTCCTTCTGATAGCGCATGGCGCGGTCTACTTTCCTCTGAAAGATCATTTGCGTTACTCCTTGACTTCGAGCTTATGATGGCAGGCGACGAAATGGTTCGGCCGGACCTCTTCCCACGCCGGAACGACCTGCGTGCAGATCTCCGTGCAGTATTTGCAGCGCGTATGGAACTTGCAGCCCTTCGGCGGGTTCACCGGGCTGGGGATGTCGCCCTCAAGGATCGACAGCTCCTTCGCGCCGACGGTATCCGTCGTCGGGATGGCGTTGAGCAGGGCCTCGGTGTACGGATGGATCGGGTGGTGGAAGATCTCGTCGGCCTCTGCCAGCTCGACCATGTTGCCCAGGGATACATGACGCCGACGCGGTCGGAGATGTACTTGACGACAGACAGGTCGTGCGTGATGAACATATAGGTCAGATTCTGCTGTTCCTTCAGATCGAGCAGCAGGTTGATGATCTGCGCCTGAATGGACACGTCCAGCGCGGAGACAGCCTCGTCGCAGACGACGAACTTCGGGTTCGTGGCGAGCGCGCGGGCGATGCCGATGCGCTGCCGCTGGCCGCCGGAGAACTGGTGCGGGAAGCGGTGCAGGAAGTAGGGCGCAAGGCCGCAGTCGTCCATGATCTTGAGGACCATTTCCTGCATACGGGCGTCCTTTTTCTTGATCATGTTGTGCGCCTGCATGCCCTCGCTGATGATCTGGCCGACGCTCATGCGCGGGTTCAGCGAGGAATACGGATCCTGGAAAATGAGCTGCATATCGCTGCGCAGGCGGCGCATCTCGTTGTACTCGAGTCTGGCAAGGTCGATGCCGTCGTCGCGGTAGGCTTCGTACTTCTGGAATTCGGGATCGCTGGCATACGGCTGGCGCAGCGCCTCGATCTCCTGGCGGCCGGCGTCCAGCTGCTGCCGCAGCGCGGCGATCTGGTCGTCACACTGCTTGAGCTTTTCCTGTGCCTTTTCGAGCTGGCCGGACTTTTCGGACTTGCCCGCTTCCTCGGCGGTCTTCTTCGCGTACTGCGCGTCGTCGACGTCGACCTGCAGCGCCTGCCGCTTTTCCTCGAGCGCGGAGATCTTGCGCGCGATGCCGTAGTCCTTGGAATAGGCCGCGATCACGGGATCGAGATCATCGACCACGAGGAAGCCGCCGACGATCTTTGTGATGTCGAGCAGCGCGTCCTCGGCCAGCTTGCGCGCGGTGTCGAGCTCGGTGTGCTTGGCATACTGCTCCTTCTCGGAGAGCTTGGCGTACTCGGCCTCGAGCTTGTCGCGCTTCTGCTCCAGCTCGCGGAGCTTGGTGCGGCGGGCTTTGAGGTTTTTGACGGTATCGATGACATACTTCGGCGCCAGATCGTCCAGCGATCTTCCATAGTACATGGTGCGGCCATAGGTCTGGTGATACAGCTGGAGGATGGTGCGGCCAAGCGTAGACTTGCCGCAGCCGGACTCGCCGACGAGGCCGAACGTCTCGCCCTCGTAGATATCCAGCTTAATGCCGTCGTTGGCCTTGACGTAAAGCGGCCGCCGCCCTTCAGCGGGAAGTATTGCTTGAGGTTGCTGATGCGAAGCAGAACCTTCTTGTCATTATTTTGCATGTCTGTCCTCCTTCTTCGCGTAGAAGCAGCGAACCTGCTGGGTGTCGGAGACGTGGATCAGCTCCGGCTCCTCCTCCAGACAGCGCTCGGTCGCGTACTTGCAGCGCGGGGCGAATTTGCAGCCCTTGGGCAGATCCAGCGGGTGCGGAACCGCGCCGGGGATCGCTTCAAGCCGTTCGTCGCTGGGGGTGTCCAGACGCGGGATGGAGAGCATCAGGCCCTCGGTATAGGGATGGGAATACTCGTTTTTGTGGAAGATCGTCTCGGCGGGTGCGTATTCGACGACCTGGCCGCAGTACATGACCGCGACGTTGTCGGCCATCTGGTTGATGACGCCGAGATCGTGCGTGATGAACAGAACGGCGGTGCCGTTTTTCTCACGCAGCTCGTTCATGAGCTTCAGGATCTGCGCCTGAATGGTCACGTCGAGCGCCGTGGTCGGCTCGTCCGCGATCAGCAGCTTCGGCCGGCAGGCCAGCGCCATGGCGATCATGACGCGCTGCCGCATACCGCCGGACAGCTGGTGCGGATACTGCTTGGCGACGACCTCGGGGTTCGGGATCTTGACGTCGGAGAGCAGCTCGACCGCTTTCGCGGCGGCCTGCTTCTTGGTCATGCCCTGGTGGATCATCAGCGGCTCGGAGATCTGACGGCTGACGGTAAAGACCGGGTTCAGGCTCGTCATCGGCTCCTGGAAGATCACGGAGATCTCGTTGCCGCGGATCTTGTACATTTCGTTCATCGACAGCTTGGTCAGATCCACGCCGTTGAAGAGGATCTCGCCGGAGTCGATATAGCCGTTGCCGTCGAGCAGGCGGAGAATGCTCATGGCCGAGACGCTCTTGCCGGAGCCGGATTCGCCGACGACGCCGAGGACCTTACCCGCGTCGAGCGAATAGCTCACGCCGTTGACGGCCTTGACGGTGCCGCGCTTGGTCGCGAAGAAAGTCTTCAGGTTTTTTAATTCAAGTAATGCCACAACAACCCCTCCTTATCGCTCAGCGGACTTGGGATCGACCGCATCGCGCAGCGCATCACCGACGAGATTGATGCAGATCGTGCAGATGCCGAAGATCGCAGCCGGGAATACCCAGCGCCACCAGTACTGCTGGATGACGATGGAGTTGTTCGCGCCGGTGAGCATATTGCCCCAGGTCGGCGTGGGCGGCGCAATGCCGAAGCCCATGTAGGACAGCGAGGACTCGGTGAGCATGCAGGTTGCGAAGCTCAGCGTCGCGTTGACCAGAATAAGGCTCATGACATTGGGGATGATGTGATGGAAGATGATGTTCTTCTCGCGCACGCCGAGCGCCTGTGCGGCGGTCACGTATTCCTGCTCGCGCTGCGAGAGGATCTGCGCGCGGATCAGATGGCAGATGCCCGGCCAGGACAGGACGCCCAGCACGACCATGATGAGGTACATACGCTGCTCGACCGTGATGCGCGTGCCGATGATGGCGGAGAGGATCATGGCGAAGGGCAGGAACGGCAGGCCGCCGACGATCTCGGAGATACGCATGATGATGTTGTCGACCCAGCCGCCAAAATAACCGGCCAGTCCGCCGAGGATGATGCCGATGACGAGCTGGATGATGACGGAGATCGCGCCGACCGTCATGGTGACCTTGCCGCCGTTGATGAGGCGGTTGAAGACGTCGCGGCCGAGATCGTCGGTGCCGCAGACATAGCCCCCTTCAGGCCCCAGGTCTCGACGTCGCCGTCGACCGTGACAGCGTAGTTCTTCTGGTAGAAGCCCGCGTAGACGGTGACGATCTCCTTGTCATTGAAAGAGGCCGGAACGGATGCCTGACCATGGGTGTTGTCGCCCCAGGAGATGACCTCGCCGTCGTCCATCAGGGCCGTGAAGTGGTAGCGGCCGCCGTAGAGCTCGACAGGCTTGCTCTCAAACGCGGGAACGTTGTTTTCGCCGTTGGTGCAGGTGCCCCAGACGACGACGGTGCCGTCTTCCTTGACCGCCGCCGCGACCGCGTTGCTGGACGCTGCGATGTCAACAACGCCGGAATCCAGTCCGTCCGGGATGCGGACAAGGGCATTGTCCTTCTGGAAGCCAGAATAAACAGCTGCGCCGTCCTTCGTCAGAGCGATGTACGCGCGGGCCGTCAGGGCGACCTTTTCAATGTTGCCCTGATACTCTTTTTTGATCTTGATGTCGGCCTGATTGCCGTTGCCCCAGAGGAACAGTTCACCGTCTTCGGTGACAGCCGCGGAGAACTGGTTGCTGGCCTCGATCTGCTTGATGCCGAGGTTCTTGCCGTAGGCGGCGGCCATCTGGAGCTTGTCGGGAAGCATATCCTGGCCGAGACGGCGGTTGCCCCAGACATAGATCGCGCCGTTTTCGTCGAGCGCGACGATATGGTCATAGCCCGCCGCGACATTGACGATCTTTGCGTTCTGGACTTCCTCGGGGATGTTCTTCAGATCGATGGTTTCTGTAATCTTGGTATAGCCCCAGGTATAGACGTTGCCGTCGGTGTCAACGCCGACGCCGTAGGTCGTGCCGGGAGAGATATCTGCGACCTTATGCTTCATGCCGTCGGGGATCGTCATCATGTTCATTCCGGGCGGAACATTCAGCTGCGTATTGTCCTGATAGGACAGATCAAGCGTATAGAACTTCGGGCCGATCATGACCAGCAGGAAAATCAGAAGGAACACGATCAGACCGATCATGCCGAGCCGGTTATGCAGGAAATTCTTGAGGATCAGACGGCCGGGGCTTTGCAGCTGTTCTTCCGTCATGAAGTCGGTGACCTTGTTGCGGTTGCCGAACAGACGGGTAAAGAGGGTCGATTTTTTCTTTTTTTCCATGTTTCTTCTCCCTTTACTTATTGACACGAACGCGCGGGTCAACAATGCCGTAGCTGAGGTCGGTGATCAGCTGGCCGACGAGCGCGATGAGCACATAGAACATCTGAATCGCCAGTGCAAGCTCAAAGTCGTTGTTCATCAGGCCCTGATAGTACAGCTGGCCCATACCGTTGAGCGCGAACATCTGCTCAATGATCAGAGAACCGGAGAAGATGCTGATGAACCAGCCGATGAGGACGGTAATGACCGGCAGCAGCGCGTTGCGCCATGCGTGGGAATAGACGACAACCTTTTCGCGCAAGCCTTTGGCACGGGCGGTGCGGATATAGTCCATGCTGAGCGCGTCGATCATGGCGGCGCGGACATAGCGGGTCATGCCGCCGAGCGAGCCGACCGTCATGACGAGCACCGGCAGCGTCATGTAGTAGACCTTGTCAAGGAAGGCGCGGAAGCCGGTGAAGTTATTGCCCGGCGTCTGCATGCCGAAGACCGGCAGCCAGCGGGCGTGACCGCGAACAGCCAGATAAAGATCAGCGCGATGATATAGACCGGGATGGAGTAGCCGACGATGGACAGGACCTGCACGGCATTGTCCGTCTTGCTGCGCTTATGGACGGCGCAGTAGATGCCGAGCGGGATCGTGATCGCCAGCGCGACGAGCGTGGAGAAAATATTGATATAGATCGTGTTGAGCATGCGCGAAGGCAGGACGTTGGCCACGTCGGTCTTGTAGATCTGCGAATAGCCGAAATTGCCCTGGAGCATGCCGTCAAGCTTGCCGTTCACGTCCGGCCAGAAGCCGATCCAGCGCAGATATCGAACGATCAGCGGATCGTTCAGACCCATCTGCTGCCGCAGCATCTGGTACCGCTGCTCATACTCGGCAGGTTTCAGCGTTGTTTTCATCGGTTCGAGCTGGGCTCTCGCCGGGTCGGTTGGGATCAGGTTGTAGATGGAATACATCAGAAGCGAGACGAGCAGGAACACGATCACCATGTACAGCAGTCGCTTGAGTACATATTTCGTCATCCGCATACCCTCCTTTTCTCTTGTATTTGCTTCAAAATGAAGCGCAAAAACTCTATATCAAACCGAAAACGGTCATTATTCGTAGGAAAAATAGACGAAATATGGTACGCTAAAGGGAAAAAAGAACCGCTAAAGATGCCGGAAGCGACGGGGCGGTTTTGCCGCCCCGTCGCTGGGAAACATGGGGAAGGATCGCTATTATTCGGCGCCCTCGATGGAAGCGTAGACAATCGCCTTCTGGAAATCCCACAGGCTGGACTCGTTGTAGTTCTTCAGCCAGGACGGGAAGAAGGTGTGATAGTCGTTGCAGTACAGAGGAATCTCAGGCAGCAGCTCGTTCCAGCGGACGATGAACTTCTGGAAGTAATCCAGGTAGGTCGCGTCGTCGCCAGGAGCGGACTTGTAAACCATGTCCATGGACAGGTCGTCGAGTTCCTTGTCGTAGATGTAGTTCTGGTTGTAGCCCATCTTGACGTATTCGGACTCGGGATCGGAAGCGAAGTTGTAGGCATAGTCATAGACATCGGCAAAACCGGTGGCCAGGTTGAACATGCCATAGGTGAACACGCCGTACTGATCGCCGACGGAAGTGTCGCGGTACATCCAGTTCAGCAGCTCGGAGAAGGTCATGGTCGTCTGCTCGATCTGCATGCCGGCGTCAGTGGTCTGCTTGCCGTTGGAGAGCATGGTAGCCAGCAGAGCGGAGACGGGGTTGTTCTCGGAGGAAGCCCACATGATGTGCAGCGGCATCAGGATGCGGCCGTCAGCCAGGGTAACGTTCAGCGCGTAGTCGCCGGCTTCTTCAGCGGTGACTTCCTTGTAGCGCAGGCCGGTGCCGGCGTAGTCGTTGCCTTCTGCGTCGAGCGTCCAGCCGTCAGCCTCGAGGACTTCGACAGCCTTGGCCGGGTCATAGGAGTAGTTGTTCAGGTTGTCGTTGAAGAATTCTTCGGAATCCTGATACATCCACTGTGCGGTGGAGTACGGGCCATGAACGACAGAGCCGTAGCCGCCGGTGAAGGTGGTAGCGAACTCTTCGCGGTCAAGCAGGTATGCAACAGCCTGACGGACAGCGGCGAACTGCGTGGGGCCGCCGTCGCACTGGAACATGATCTTGCCGTAGCCGTTACGGGTGTAGTGGCAGTAGTCGAATTCGCCGGTTTCAGCCATGTCGAGTGCAGCGTTGATCTGGTCACCTTCGGACAGCTGGGACAGGAAGTTAATTTCGCCCGTCTTGAAGGCGTCCATCATGGTGTCGTCTTCAGCCTTGACGACAACAATCGTCTGGATGGAAGGCTTCTGGCCCTCGAAGTTGCCTGCGTAGTTGGGGTTGATCTCAAGCGTAGCAGTCAGAGCGCCGGTGTCGAGGCTCTTGACCATGTACGGGCCGGCGGAGACGCGGTCAGCGTACATAACGGGAAGCGTTGATCTCATCGGCAACCAGCTCGCCGCCGTCGAGGTAAGCGCCGTTGCCGTCGTCCTTGACGGTCAGGTCAGCGGAAGCGTACATCGGCAGGTACAGCGGGGACAGGGACGCGTAGGACAGCGCATAATAGTAGTTTGCGTAGTCAGCCGCGATCTGGATGGAGTAGGTGTACTCGTCGAGCAGACGGACACCGGCCAGCTCCTTGGCCTCGCCAGCCTGATACTCGGGGCCGCCGACAACGGAGTTGGCGGTGACGGTCGCGCCGGCTTCCTTCGTGGCCGGAGCGTAGTAAACCAGAGCGTAGGCGACGTAGTCAGCAGCGGTGATGGGCTCGCCGTTGTTGTAGGTCAGGCCCTCGTTGATCTTGACAGTCCAGGTGATGGTGCCGTCGTCGTTCGGGGTCTCCTCAATGGAGGAAGCGGTGGTCTGGTTCATGACCATCTGGCCGAACTTGATCGAAAATGACGGTGTCATAGTCGTTGATCAGGTCGCGGACAACCTTGTCGCTGGCATTGTTGGTCCACCAGGCGTTGCCGAGGTCACCGGAAATTTCGGTGGAGCTGCCGTAGATGACCTTGTTCTCACGGGTCTCGGTAGCAGCGGGCTCCTCCGTCGAGGTGGTGTCTTCGGCGGGAGTGGTGGTGTCGGTGGTGTCGCTGGGAGTGGTGGGCTCAGCGGGCGTTTCCGTGTTGTTGGCGCAGCCGGCGAACATGGCAGCGACCATGACGACGACGAGCAGCAGCGCGAAAAGCTTCTTCAGATTCTTTTTCATCTTAATCCTCCTGTTTAAATTTATAATTTACTGTGTAGATTCCACAGAAAATTATCATTCAGCCGGTGTTGTGTCCGCCCCTCGCGGTCACTCAGCCGCAGGGTGCAAACACCACTATATTTGTAATTTATTATAGCATATCCGCCCCCCAGAATCAACCGAAATGATTTTTTTCCCGCCGAATAATTGCGTTTCCATCCATTTCCGCACAGTCCCAGGGCTCCCTTATGGAACAAGAGCCGTCCCGGCAAAAGCCGCGACGGAAGAATCAGCCCACAAGGAGGTCTTACCCATCCAGATTTCCATCGCACCTTCTATTGATGGCAGTCGTTCTACGGCAACTAGCTGCAAACTTGACACCCCCGTATCAGGCGGCGGCGCGTAGTAAGACGCCCATAAAGGTGAGTACCACGTGGAATGCCAGACCAAAAACTAGGGGCCTGCTTGAATTCAGAGGCAGAACGCATCAAACGCATCAAGCACTCTTTTTCTCCCCCATCTTTTCTCTTGCGAGAGAAAAGATAGGGCGGAGGCGCGTCAAGAACCGGCCTCGACGGAACGAGTCCCCGCTGTTCGCGGAGCCTCTTTCCTCTTTGAGCCGTTTCTTCCTTCAAAACCGCAAACTGAATTTGCGGTTTTGGGTTTTCATCGCAAATCTGCTACAACCTCTCAGTCTCGGCTTCGCCGAGCCAGCATCCCTACCCCTTTTTGTCCCTGCGGGACATTTCCCCCCTGATAGGGGGAATCGGCCCCTGGGGAGGGGGAGCTTTTATACTTATGCCGCTGCAGTTCGGTGCGGAGGGTGGCGGCTTGGGCGGCGGGGGTGGCTTGGGTGAGGCGGGCGCAGGGTGGCGGGGTCTTTCTGCAGGGCTTCGGCGGCGCGGGTGTGCTGCAGGCCGTGGAGCAGGATCCAGAGCTCCTGATCCTCGCCGAACGTGCCCTGACGAACCGCAGGCCGTTTTCGCACGCGCGGCAGGCCGCTTCGCTGCTCGTCTGCGCGGAGGCTGCCGCGTCCGCCGCGAGCTTCTGCAGGGCGGCCGACGCTTCCGCATCGGTCCTGACGGCGCGAGCGCGGCTTCGGCGCGGGAGGGAAGGCCGCCTCGCGCCGCTCCTCCTCCGGCGGCAGGACGCCGCAGTCTTTCCGCACGGCCAGGGGCCGCACGCCGCTTCTGCAGTAGCTCCTGCGCGCGGCGAGCGCGCGTCCGCGCCAGGCGGACGCTGCCTGCAAAGCTGGACGCGCTGAAGGCAAGGTCCGCGTCCTGCTGCATGGCGGCCGACTTCGTCTGCAGGCTGTGCAGCAGGAACTCCACGACGGACAGCCGCCCATCGAACGGCAGCTCGCGCAGCGCCTCCGGCCTCCGGGCACGCGGTGCCGGTCAGAATTTCTTCGAGCGGAAGCTGCGCGGCATAGCGCCGGAACAGCTCGTAAAAACGCGGCAAAGCCGGCAGCCGCCTCCTGCGCGTGCAGATATTGCTGCATCTGCGCGAGCGTGCAGGGATAGCCCAGCGCCTCGTAGGCGAGCAAAAGCGCAGAAAGCTCCTCCCAGCCGCGGGCCGTGGCGAACTCCTGCCGCGGCGCTCGCGCTGCAGAGGAAAAAGTGCTCCGGGTGCAGCCGCAGATAGCTCAGCACGGCCGGATGCACGCCGCTGGCGGCAGCGTATGGCTGCCAGGCGGCAAGACTCGGCTCGAGCTCGATGCAGCGCACGCGGTCGAGCGTCGCCATGTCGAAGCTTCGGGCCGACTGGTTGTAGCGCGGCGGGTTGCCCGCGGCCACGATGAGCCAGCCCTCCGGCAGACTGTGTACGCCGAAGGTCTTGTTCTGCAGCATCTGCAAAATCGCGGGCATGAGCGTCTCGGAGACGCAGTTGATCTCGTCGAGGAACAAGATTCCCTCTTCAGTCCGGTTTTCTCCATCTGTTCGTAGACGGAGGCGATGATCTCGCTCATGGTGTATTCCGTGGCGCGGAAGGTCTTCCCTGCCGCCGTGCGGCCCACAATGACGGGCAGGCCGAGCGCGCTCTGGCGCGTGTGGTGCGTCATGGTGTAGCAGACGAGGCCGACGTGCTCCTCCTGCGCAAGCTGGGAAAGGATCGCGGTCTTGCCGATGCCCGGCGGGCCCATGAGAAGGACCGGCCGCTGCATCCTCCGCGGCATGCGGTACACGCCGTCTTCGGTCTTGGCCGTGTAGGCCCGGATGGTCCGCCGCAGCTCCTGCTTTGCCTGTGCTATATCCATCGTTCGTCTCCTTTCGGCGCTTCGGCCTCCAGAATCAGTTTCTCCGCCCATGCGGGCAGGTCGATATCGTCATACCGGTACCGGAGCATCACGAAGACCGCCCGGTACGCGGGCGGCACATCCGGAAAGACCCCGTAGCCGTCGGTAAAATACAAAAGTCCCGGCAGGTGCGCAAATTCCCCGCGCTCCACCAGCCCGTCCACATAGCGGAAGGCCGGGCGGAAATCCGTCCCGCCGCCGCCGTGGAGCGTCATGGTGCGCAGCCAGTCGGTCAGCTCCGCGAGGGTCGTCAGGCGGGTATCCTGCTGCACCTCGCAGTCGCACTCGAGGATGTGCAGATTGAAGCGCTCAAAAAACAGGTCCTCCCGCGTCAGGATCCCCGCCAGCTCCCCCAGAAACGCCGCGCAGAGCGAGCGCGAGCAGGACGCAGACGTGTCGATCACAACGGCAAGCTCACGCAGGCGGCGCTCCTCCGAATATTCCAGCGGCTCGATGAGCGGCATGCCGCCGTAGTGCTCCAGACCGTAGAGATACCACGCGTACTGAAATTCGTCGCCGGAGACATGGCGGTTTTCCCGCATCTCGGAGCATTCGCGCAGCAGCGCCGCAAAGGCCCGGCTGCCGCGCGCGCATCCGGGCGCACAGCGAAGGCGGCGTTCCCGCTTCCGCTGCCGATCACGGGCTTCGGCGGCAGCGGGTCCGGCAGCTTCCGGCCGAGCGCCTGCCAGCCCGTCTCCGCGCCGCCGTCCGCGGTCTTCGGCGCGGAAGCAGACGCGGAGAGCTGCCAGAGGCGGTGGTCGTCTAGGTAAAACGCGGCCTGTTCCTCCGCGGTCAGCGCGTCCGGCTGCTCGAGCAGCAGCGCGTAGATCGCCGGGGCGCGGACCGCCCGCCTCGCCTGCAGCTTGCAGCGGGCGGAAAAAAAGCCGCAGGCGTCTCCGGCTCCTGCGGCAAAAGCGCGTGCCGGACGAGGCCGACCGCCAGATCGCAGGCCGTATCCCAGAGCGCCCGCACTCTCCCCTGCCGCCCCCACGGGTGGCCGAGCATGAGTGCAGCAGCAGATGCAGCGTCAGCCGCTCCGGCAGGTCGCTTTCCGCAAGGAATTCCGCCGCAGAAGCCCCGGGGGCAAATACGGCGGCTTCGCCGTCGGTCCCGGCGGGGTCCACATCGCCCTCACGGCAGGTCAAACTGCCCAGCGGCAGCGCAAGCGACGGCAGCTTCGCATACAGCCCGCCGCGCACGATGGAAAAGATCCGCTCCTCCGCCGTCATCCGCCCGTCGAGTAGACTTTCTCGACTTTCCTCCTCTCTTAAACCCAAGTTTTCATTTGAGTGAGAGGTTCAGTCTTACAGCCCTCACAGAACCCATCGTGCACTATTAAGGCAATAGGCTCTTCAACAGAAAATTCACTTTTTTCAGTAAGCGTTGGTCAGATACACCCTTGGCCATGCAATGGGGTAGGTTCTCATGATTTCTTTGAATTTCTCCCATGTCAGCCAACAGGATTGGTCTCTGCGCCGTTTGGTCCTCCACAGTTCGTATTTTACATAGCTGTAGAATTTCTTCAGGCTAACCCAATTCCCGTATATCCCATAATATTGGTAGTGTCCCACCAACTTCTTGTTCAGCTTTTGAACGGTGTCCGGGATGCTTTCGTGCATATGCTCCCGCAGCCATTGTTTTGCTGACTGCCGTTTCTGCTTTAGCTTCTTCTTGCTCGTCCGGTGCAGTACACAGTACTTGCCCCAGTGACTTTTCCCGTTGTAGTGGGTAAAGCCGAGAAAGTCAAAGCTTTCCTTTGTGCCTTTGTATCGGCCAAAGGGCATAATGCGGCTTTTATCCTCTGCCAGTTCCAATCCGAATTTCTTCATCCTTTCTACCAGCATCCGATAAAATTTCTGTGCTTCCTGCTCGTATTGAAACAGGCATACAAAGTCATCTGCGTATCGAACCATGTACATCTCTCTTGAGAATTCACGCTTCGATATATATACGAACCATGTGTCCAGCACATAATGCAGATACACATTGGCCAGCACCGGAGAAATCAATCCTCCCTGCACTGTCCCGACTTCCGTGTTCAGCTTCTTTCCGTCCTCCATCACGCCACCAATGAGAAATCTCTTGATGTATCGAATGAAGTTCTTATCCGCGATGTCATGTTCCAGAAACCTGACCATCCAGTCGTGGTCGATATTATCAAAGAATCCCTTAATATCCGCGTCCACCACATAGTTCACCTTGTCTGCCATGATGTGTTTGTTTACTTTCTGGATTGCGTCATGACAGCTTCGGTTGGGTCGGAATCCATAGGAAAAATCCAGAAACTTTGGTTCGTATATCCCCCTCCAAAATTTCCTTGAATACTCCCTGTACCACCTTATCCTCAAAGGAGGGATGCCCAGTCCACGCATCTTGCCGTTTCCCTTCGGGATGTAGGCTCTGCGCACTGGGTAAGGTTTGTAGGAGAATTGCTTCATTCTTTTCAGAAGGTCATCCAAATTCTCACTCAGATTTTCCCCGTAGGTTTCTTTTGTCGCACCGTCCACGCCCACTGCCTTGCCTTTGGGCTGTCGGCTGTAGGATTTGGCCAGTGTTTCCTTGTTGACATACCGCATCAATGACTGAACTCTGCCGTATTTCGCTGCGAGTTCCGCTATTTCTGCTTTCTCTTTTTCCATCATTGTTTCCCTGGTCTCCTGTACCTGATGTTTTGTCAGCAGAAGCTTTCTGTTGTCCGCCCCTTCCCTCCAGTGTCGTTACTACCTTCTTCGGTACTATGAGCGAATCCGACTCCTCGGCAGCCTTCGTTTGTACTCACCATTGCATTGGCCGATACTCCCTACCGCAGTTTTTCGGAGCTGCCCAGGTCTCCCGGGTATGCAGAATATAACCATGTCAGGTATGCCATGCTCTTGGACTCCGGCGTGTTTTCACAGTCTCGCTTAACGACTGTTCCTTGTTGGCGACCGACAGAGGTAAACAACCGCCCCACGCAATCGATTCTATAACGGAGCTCTATCACTTCACGCTTTCGCTTTACGGCGTTCCTGCTCTCTGTCCTACGCTTAAACACCATCGTTGGCCTTTGGTGCTCCAAGGACTCGATACCGGCGGCTCGCTACGCCTTACCGGGTCGGATTCCCACCGACTATACATCCTGCACCGAACCGGCGCACACCTCCTTTTTCTTTATTGTATCAATTCCCCGCAAAAATGCAATCCGCCATTTTTTTCTTCTTTACTTTCCGCCCCCGGTCTGCTATACTATACGGGCAGTTAAATATGCGCCCGTAGCTCAGCTGGATAGAGTGACAGACTCCGACGTTTCTGCCCCATTCGGCTGAGAGAAGCCCAAAGCCGTTGATACGACTGGACTTTTCGGGTGTGAGAGCAATTTTCTGCTTGTTCCTTGACTACTGTTTGACTACCAATTTCAAAAAGCGATGATCGGCACTTCGTCGTTTATCTCATAAATGCGCTCGTAGCTCAGCTGGATAGAGTGACAGACTCCGACTCTGTAGGTCGCACGTTCGAATCGTGTCGGGCGTACCAAAATGCCGTGAAATCATATGATTTCACGGCATTTTTATATGAATTTGTTTTGAATTTCAACTTTTGAAGCATAACGCAACCGGACAGAGCTTTTTGGGGGATAGCTTAGATCTCCAGACTACTTTGCATGATCTGGCTGGCGGCTTTCTTGTTCTTATCGAAGGCATGGGTATAAATATCCAGCGTGGTAGACGGTTGACTGTGTCCGAGCAGTCCCGCAACCGTACCGACATCCGTGCCGCTGGCGATGAACAGGCTTGCCGCCGTATGGCGCAGGCTGTGGACATTCAGGTCCGTCGGCAGGTCGTTTGCTTTGAGGATTTTCTTGAAGCGCCATGTGAAGGTCGATGGCGTCATCGGGAGCTTCATGCCCTTTCTGCGGAACACATAGTCGTCTTTGGTCTGCTCGCGCCGGTCGTAACGCTCCGTTTCGGCGGCGCAGAAGGCTTCGTATTCGCGCAGCAGACTTTCCATCTCGGCAGAGAAGTACACATACCGATTTCCAGCTTTCGTCTTCGGCGCTTTGACGATAATCTCGTCACCGGTCGTTTTGACTGCATTGCGACAGACGTGGATGCTCCGTTCGGCGTAGTTGATATCCTCCCACTTGAGCGCACAGCACTCACCGCGCCGCATTCCGGTCGCGATGATGAGTTTGAAGTAGGTTTCATACAGGATGCTCACGGTCTCCAACGCCTGAATCAGCTTTTTCACCGTTTCATCGTCCGCGATCTTTTTCTCTTTCTTCTGTCCTGCGTACTTGTAAGTGCGCCACGCGGGGTTGTGATCCAAGATAGCCGCCCTCCATCGCGTCGGAGAGGATGCCGCACAGACAGCTGTGCACACCCTCGACCGTCGCTTCAGAGAGCGGCTTTCCTGTCGCCTTGTTCTTTTGCTTGCGCAGCTTTGCGTAGAGACTGCGGAAGTGTTCGGGACGCAGCTCGACGAGCTTATAGCTGCCAAGGTATGGCTTGAACCGTTCGATGTCCTGCTTTTCCCAGACGAGTGTAGATTTTGCCAGCTTGTCCGGTGCAATCGTCTGCAGCCAGATTTCCGTGTACTTTTCCAGCGTGATCGACCGGTCAATATCCGGATTCAGCTTCTTGCAGCTCATCTCGAAGATCATCGCCTGCTCCTGTAACCACTTCTCCGTCTGCTTTGGCGTAAGCCCCGTAGGCGGCTTGACTGTCTTCTGCTGCGGATTTCGCCGCCGACCGTCGGGTGTGTAGCCCATCGAGACGACGAGCAAATAACTGTTTCTGCGTTTTCTGATACTTGCCATGTTGTGATTCCTCCTGTTTCGCTCAGCACGGCTGAGATTTTGTAACAGCAACAATACCATGAAAAACGGGAATAGCTAGTAGCTTCGAAAATTCTACGAAACCAACAATTCCTGATTGGGTATTGCAAACAGACTATTGCTCATGCGTTTCGCAGCCTCCTGCTTGAGCTGCATCTGCGGGTGGCAGTAGGTGCGCTCCAGGAAGGACGTATCGCCATGACCGGCGAGATCTGCGACTGTATTCTTGTCCACGCCCTCATGCAGAAGCGTCGAAACAAAGAAGTGGCGCAGCGTGTGCAGGTGATAGGTTTTCGGCAGACCGATTTCTGCAAACAGGGCTTTCAGGTGCTTGCTGAACGTGTCCGGATGGATGGGCGTGCCGTCGTCTTTTGTGAAAATGTACTCCGGGAACGGGATGCCTTTTTCATCGCGAAGTCTCATTTTGCGATAGCAGAAACCGCGCAGCAGACTGAACATTTCCTCGTTCATCGAAACAGTTCGGGCGCGACCATTTTTCGTTTTACCCTCTTGCACACCTTCGCCGGAAACGGTACTGCGGGAATGCTGGACGATGATATAGCCTCGTAGTGCCGGTCACGATCACGTCTGACCAGCGCAGGGCGCACAGCTCGCCGCGCCGCATCCCTGTGTTGATGGCGAGGAAATAGAAGAGCTGAAAAACGGGATCCTCATAGCAGAGGGCGGAGAGAAATTTCTGCATTTCCTCCATCGTCGGAATCTCCTGCGCCTTGCGTTCAGCGTCAGGAAGGTCAATCATTCGTGCGGGATTTTTTTCAATGATCTCGTTGCGCTTCGCATCGCTCAGAACGGCAGACACAACGGTCAGATATTTCTGTACGGTCTTCTCCTTGATGGTGTACCGCGATAGGTTCGCTTGCGGAGCTTCGCCAGCAGATTTTCCAGCGCAATCGGGCGCAGCCGGTTCAGCTTGATCGCGCCGATCTCTGGGAATACCGTTTCGAGCGAACGCCGGTAAAAGGCAATCGTGCCAGGTGCATATTTCGTCTGGCGCTCCAGCCACCCGCGGGCGTAGGTTTCAAATGTCATTTCACCGTCCTCACTGTAGCCCTGCTTGAATAGGCGTTCCAGCCGCTCGGCTTCGTGGTAGACGTACTGCTCGATGCCGCGTTTTGGTACAGAATCCGGCACCTGAATCGTTTTTGCCTTGCAGATTTTCCGTCCGTCGGTGCGGTAGCCATTGCTGATGGTGATTTTGTATTTTCGGTCAGATATTTGTTTGATACTTGCCATCGAATTCCCCTTTCACATCTTTTTGTTCCATTTTCCATTCTTCGTGATCGTCCTCGGCATGGCCGAGGGCGGTTTTCTTTTGCCTGAGATTCTTGCGGCGCTTGCTGTCGATGTGCAGCGTAGTCGCTGTGTGCCTGTGGCGCATCGTCCGTCATCTGCTCCACAGCACGGCCAACCTGCACAGCGTCGCGCACAAGATCACCGCTGTAATCGAGATCCACGCGCAGGGGAATTTTCTTCCGCGTCTCCTGCACCGTATTCGAAAGCTGATTCTTCGTATCGTTTAGGATTGTGGTCAGGGCGTTCTTCGTAGTCTCGGTCAGCGCTTTGCAGTTGGAAGAATACTTCGCGTTCAGGCTCCCAGCCTGTTTCTCGAATTTTTCTGCGCTCGTTTGCATCTTGATCAGAGATTCCTGCGCTTCTGCTTTCGTCAGAAGCATTTTCAGGTCCGTGTCTAACTGCATCTGCTGCCGAAACAGCCTGTCCTGCATTTCGAGCATCGCACTCCAGTTCCGCTCCGTGACCATCACGCTGGGTTCCAGCCGTTGCGCCTCGTCCATCAGCTTTTTGTGCTGCGTCAACATTTCTTGTGTTGTCATTCTCCGTTCTGTATCCAAATTCGGTCTCCATATTTTCTTTCAAGTATTTTTCCATGTGCAGCTTGCTGTCACGGCACTTGCGCCCCTCCGGCGTGATGTAGGTAATGTTCTTGCGGCTGTCTGTCCATGTAGCGTTGTAACCTCCGAGCGGAGCAGTACTAGAAATTCCTCACGATTCCCGGCGCAGCGCATACACTCGTCGATCACGCGCATCAGCTCGAATTTCCAACTGTCGCCTGGATGCCGTGTAGTATTCCGCGTTGGACATTCCGCGCGCCTGCCGCTGGCCCTCCCCTCTGGAATTTCGGCAGTCCCAGTTCTTCACAGATTTGGTCATTGCGAACGCGCAGCTCCTGAATCTGTTCATCCGCCATATGTACTTTCCGGTCTCGAAGTTCACACTGTTGATGATGCAGTGCGAGTGAATGTGTTCCCGGTCGGTGTGGGTGCAGACGAGCACTTCGCAGCCGTCAAATATCCGGCGAGCTGCGTGCTGCTTCGTGCGCCGTGCGCGGGTCGACGTCTGCACCTTTCGGGAAACTTTGCACCATGTGGTAAAACATCACGCCGCCGTCCTTGTGGTGCAGCAGCTTCGTACTCAGGAACTCGTCGAACGCGGTTTCCGGCTGACAGCCAATACCGCTGACGAGCTGCTGTCCATCCCAGAGCGTCTTACTGAGTTTGGAAACGTAGCGCATGACGCTTTTCATACACCTGCGTGTCTGCGTGCCCTTTTTGTAATTCACGAAATGGACGATTGCGATTTTGCCACACCTCCCTCCTGCATTTTCCGCAGGGATGTGTTGATCTTGGAACTCCTGCACAGCAGAATCCAGATTGGCAAACTGTACCTTGCCCATATTCGCCAGCACCGCAGCTGGTTGAGATTGTTTCCGATGGCTTTCTGCTGCCGCAGGACTTCCTTGAGCCGTCCAGAATCACAATGCGTTTTCTGAGACAACACGCGGTCACATAGTCGCTCTGGGTCATGTGCGCCTGTGCTGCTTTTCGGCGGATTGTTTCTAGATCCTGTTCTGCTATCCGGATGCTGAATTGTTTGTCTTTTTTCATGTTTCCTCCGTTCGTTAAAGTGGGTACGGGCTTCTGCCCGATTTGAGGCATTTGGCAGGGAGCCGGTGCGCCGGCGACTAGCCAAATGCGATGCTGGCTCCTCCCGAACGGGAGGATTTTTCCCGCCGCGGCGGGGCTTCTCTGCGTTTTGAACCTGCGTTTTTCGCGTTGCCCGCACGTCGGCGCAACGTGGCTTTTCTCGCGCCGCACACACACTCGCTGTCGGGGCAGAAAGCCGCACACAGCGGCGACACGCGGCTCACGGTGCGGTGCAGGTGCTCGGCACACCCGCAGGGTCGATCGTGCCGATTGTTTTCACGGGCAGAAAATCGGCACTATCGGCACGTTTGAGGGAAATCCACCGTTTGCCGTCGCTGCGGTAGGTATCTGCCAGAATTTCGTTTCCTCTTAGAGCCGCAACGCTTTCCCGTACCAGCCGGGTGATCTTTTTCGGCGTGATACCGAGGCTGCCGTCAGGGTCGATCTTTGCGGACAGTGCCGATGGTGAACCGAGGTATGCAGATCGGCACGGAGCAATTCAGAGAGAAGTTTTGTGAGTTGAAGCGTTGAAATCTTAGAAGCACTGCTGCAAGTTTTACTGTCCTCAAGCAGTTTCCAGACGTGATCTTCCTCACCAAATTCCAGTTTTAACGTCCGATCCGGGATGTCCCGGCCGGTGCAATGCAGCGAGGCAATATTGGCAAGGCGAGAGTTGCTTTCTGGAGAACGAAGGTTGAATCTGCCGCGCCGCTTAAACCTGTCGAACCGGAGATCATATTCATCGGATCATCATCGTGGAGCTTCCGCAGATGGTGAATCAACAGAATCGCAATGTGCCGCCTGTCCGCAAGTTGTTTCAGAAGCCCGATGTCCTGATAGTCATTTGCATACAGATTGCTGTCACTGCCTGTGCTGCGAACGCGCTGTAAAGTATCAATCACAACGAGTTTGTGTCAGATGCTCGGTCAAGAACTGCTCGATCTGTTGTTCCAACCCGTGCTTGAGCGTGTCAGCCATGATTGCAAAGTGCAGCGTCGACGGAGCGTCCTCCGTCAGATCAAAGAGCCGCGTCTGGATACGCTGGAACGAATCTTCGAGGCTGAGATACAGAACCTCACCCTGCGTCACTGCAAAATTCCAGAGCGGCTGCCCCTGCGCAACGCATAAGCAGAGCCATAATGCCAGCCAAGACTTACCGATTTTCGGCGCACCCGCAAGGATGTGCAAGCCCTCTGGAATAAGCTCATCTACCAGAAAATGCGTTGGTTCATACGTTCTGTTTTGTAAATCTTCTGCTGTGATGGTTTCCAGTTTGGTCATTTTTTCACTTCCTTTCGATTTTATTTGTTATAGATACATTCTCTATAAATCTGCAATCGGATGATAGCACAACCATTGACATTTCACAATAGGTAATGTATCATTTAAGCACATACACTACATAAGCAAAAATACATTCTCTACAAAGGAGGCGCACGCACATGGGCGTTTTAGGGAAAGATTTATTGGATTTTCATCGGCCGCGCACCAATACGAAGGTGGAGTTCGGCGCTTCCGGCTATTGGGTCGAATCCCATCCGACGATGCAGCCCTACGGCGCTGTGCTGACGGAAATTCTGAATCTTAACGCTGCGCCGTTTCAAGAATTATTGGATCAATATCGGAACGCCGTTGCAGAAAAGGATGCAGAGCAGGCAGCGCAGGCGTTTCAGGCTGTGGCAAATGGATTTGCGTCTTTGCCGCTTTACCGCCTGTATTGGAATGACGTTCAGCTGTTTGCAAGCATGGCTGTGCGTGAATTATTCGTGGGAGAAGCGCAGGAAGCGTTCCGCGAATATGTGATGCAGGACGATACGTTGCCGAGGTTCATGCAGGAGCAGCTGGACGCCATCCGGCTGATTCAGGAGCGCTATGCGTGGTTCCTGGACGGCATTTTTGCGGGCAAGCCGTTTGAAAAGAAAAAGGGTCAGAGAAAAACTTCTCTGGCCCAGCAGATTGAGAAAAAAGGCTTGGAGCCGTTCGTCAGCGGCGTCAGCCTTGGCGCAGATTCGAAGGTGGACGCACCGAAGGTAAACGCGCAATTCTGCATCCGTGGCACTGGGCGCGAGGCGGAGGTGGTCGAAAAAATGTACTTTGACCGGCTGCTGGATTTTGTTTATGTGGAGTTCATGAAGGGGCTGCAAAAGGGATTTGCGCCGAAGCGCTGCGCCAACTGCGGGCGCTGGTTTTTGCAGACGCCGGGCGCGACCTTCGCCTACTGCGCCGGCCCTGCGCCTGAGGACGCAAGTAAGACCTGCCGGGAGATCGGCGCGGGCAGCAGCTTTAAGGACAAAGTTGCGAACAATGAAGTCTGGCAGGTGCAGCAGCGGGCATACAAGAAATACTACGCGCGCACGATGCGGAAGGATATGAGCAAGGACGAGTTTGAGGCATGGACGCGCGACGCGGAGCAAAAGCGGGACGCCGCGCTGGAACCGTATGCACGCGCAGAAAGCGAGGAAGAACGGCAGCGCATCGCGGCTGAACTGGAGGAAAAACTCAACAGGCTTCCATCAACGTGACGCATCGCTTTTTGCTTATCTCTCCTACTTGAGTATTTCTTCCAACATCGCATAAAATACAAGTAAATTATGCGCAGAAAAAGTCCCGGCAAGCCATCGGACGATGGTTTACCGGGACTTCGTGTTTTGGCTGATTACGATTTTGTTTCTTCCTGCTCCTGCAGTTTTTCTCCAGCGCAGACTGCTTTGCAAGAAGGGCATTGACCTTATATCATAGCTCCAGCAACAGGTAGAAAAGGTTAGAACGATATTATAGATCTGTTTCCTGTAGAGAGAAGAGAACAGCGCAGCATCAAGGTGAAAAGCCAATCCGCTGCGCTGTCTGATGTTCGCTTATAGGGGCAGGACAGCGGCTTTTGCTGCTTGGCCGTATGTAAGTCACTTCTTGCATCGCCAGAGGAAGGTCACGATCTGCGCTCTGGTGCAATCTGCGTCGGGGCTGAATGTCGTGTTGGTGGTTCCCTTGGAGATGTCCTCCTTGACTGCCCACAGAACTGCGTCGGCATAGTAGGAATCGGCGGCAACATCCGCGAACGGATTGCCACGGCTCGCCACGGGGGCCTTCTCACTAACGCCAGAGGAAGGTCACGGCCTGCGCTCTCCGGTACAGACGGCATCAGGAGAGAACATTCCATCGCCCGTACCGGTCGTGATCCCGTTCTCGACTGCCCAGGTGTTCACCTTCGCATAGTAGGCACTTGCGGTACATCAGAAACTGCCGACATTCTTGGGCTCCGGACTGCCCGCAGCACGCCACAGGAACGTGACGATCTGCGCGCGGGTGCAGGGCTGGTCAGGGGCAGGCTGCAGATTGTTGCCAACGCCGGAGGTGATATTCTTTCCGACCACCATTTCACCGCTTCATAGTAAAAGCTGTCGTTGGGAACATCGTAGAAGAAATTCAGGACAGAGTTGTCCTCCATGAAAGTTGCCTTGACCTCAACCCTGCTGCCCGGCATGGTAAAGGTGTACTTGCCGCTGCCCTTATCCGTGAGCTTGAGTTCGCTGCCGTCCTTATCCATGGCCGTGAGCGTTTCCAGCACATAGCCGCTGTCGGGCTTGACCGTGATCGTACAGTTCCCGAAGATTGATCTTCTGCATTATGTACCTCCATTTCGATTCACGGGTTGACGGGTGAACCGAAATGAAGGCGGTGAGCGACACCTTTCGGGGAAATTCCCGAAAAAACGACAAACAAAGCGCCAGCATCCGAAGAACGGCGGCTGGCGCTGCTAAAAGACTTATGACGCTTATGGACCAGCCACGATAGTGCTGTTCATAAGCAGATGGGGGCCGATTGACGATCAGGCTTTTTGACAGGTAAATTCCTGCCGCCGATTATGTCGAAGCGGTCTTTGCTTCACGGCGGCTCCCTCCCAAAGCCGCCGTGTCAGCGTGTCGTCACTCCTTTGTCGAGGCATAAGGGAACGGCGGCCTTGATGTTACTCAAAACCGCCGCATTGCCAGAAGAAATCTTGGAGCTTTCAA
>VOFK01003147.1_pt1 | contig 46770 bp, 63 predicted proteins | sample 5384121 | NCBI WGS metagenome assembly VOFK01 (sample SAMN12384730, study PRJNA508395) | human gut metagenome | isolation source: healthy gut J | host: Homo sapiens | reverse complement strand
TATGGAAAGAAAGATTTGCGGATCGTATATATGGGTACTCCCGATTTTTGCGGTGGAGAGCCTGAAAAAGATTGGTGAAGGAGGCTATAATGTAGTAGGTGTACGATAACTATGCCCGACAAACCGATGGAGACATGGCAGTGTGCTGCAACCCCTAGTCGGTGAAAGAATATGCTGTTTCTCAAGGTCTGAGGATACTTCAGCCGGAGAAATTGAAGCGATGAGGCTTTTATAGAGGAACTCCGGTCTTTACAAGCAATTTTACAAATTGTAGTTGCTTTCCGTATGCTTCCCGAAATAGTATGGAATATGCCGCGTTTGGGCACATACTTTTAACTTGTACATTTCATCTTTATTACCTCAATATAGAGGAGTTCAGCTCCTATAAATTCGCGGCATAAACGGAGATACGGAAACTTGGTATTGACTTTTTCTTGAAACATGAGATAGATACCGGTGAGGGTATCAACAAGGTGCGCGTTCCTATTGCTGATACGGATAATGTGGAAATAGTACATGATAAACTGATGTATTTGGGGGAGATTTGGTTTGGAAACCGTGGATGCTATTTTGAATGGAAGTGTGAAACCTGTTCCTCAGGAAAGTTTGATCCGGCGGGAAACGGAGTTGCGTCCGGCACCGAAAATGTTAAAGAGACTTGCCGTATAGACTGGAATAAAGGTGTGAAGCAGATTTATGACTTTTATTCGCGGGCTGTCTCCCATCCCACATGGACCGAACTGTGTGTGGCTGATGGAACACGTCAGGTTTTTAAAATATATGAAACGGAGAAAGTTTTTTTTGCTTCCCATGAGATGAATATAGGCGATATCCGTACGGATATGAGACCTATTTTCAGGTGGCTGTAAAAGATGGTTTTATTAATGATGCTTGCTTTGCAGCTGGCAGGAAAGAAACGTATGAATGTGGCTGATTTTTTGAGAGGCTACAGAACTTCGGATAATAATAAGGTAGAATAAATGATAAAGGCTGTATCGAAAGATTTTCGGATACAGCCTTTTCGTTACAATAAGACAAAGGAGTTGTTAAGAATCATTTAATTTTTGTGTTGGATATACCTTTCTGTATGAACGGAAAGTTTGTAGATTTACTTTTTATTATAACTTACTGTAACGGTTTCTTCGCCATTGTTAATGGTATTCATTTTTATTTTAAATCCTTGTAGCTTACCCTCTTTATATCCGGGAACATCCAATAAAGGGAAGGATACATAACCGGAACTCGGATATTCCTGTCTGTCACCTTCGGCATTGTGGCGTAATTCTACAGCCATATATCCGTTTGCGTCAGGAACAGTTCCTTCTGTGGCTACAAAGGCTGATCCGATGTTTGATATTAGAGTTGAAACCCTAATATTTGGAACATAAGGGTCAGGTGTGTCTTACCCATAATGGGAGTGATGAGGTTGATTCCATCATGTCCGTAAATATCTTCATCGTTTTCTTTTTAGTGTATCCATTGGTTTGGTTAAAATCTTCTGCAAGTAATCTATAGAAATAAAAGGTCCTTTCTTGCTTGCATCTCCGGTCGGATTGGCTGCATTTATATAGGTATAAAAAAATACGTTGTCCCGGATTATTTGTTTCAAAACGTGTTAATTTATCGGGATTAACTACGTATGCGATTCCATCATTATCGCTTTCTATCACTGCTTCACCGGGTACTTCACTGGGGGTTACTACGGTTGCTAAAGCGGCGTTAAAAGGCATTTCTGCTTGTATGTCGTAGATGTCATCATCATAGTCATTCAGGCAAGACTGAGTAAATGGAATCAGCATTACCATAATTATTACAAGAACTGTCGCTTTATATTTTCTCATATTTTCTTTTTCTAGAATTGTTTCTATGGCTTAAATGCGAAGATAGTGCAAGTTTACTGCTTGTAAAAAATTAAAAATCTGCTTAAGCAAAAATTTTATTCTTCCGGATGCAGTATTTTTTGCAGTCTTATCATTTATCCAATAAAAGAAGTGTCACAAACAATGAATGAAACAGAATTGGTGGAACGTTGCGGCAAGGGTGATAACCTTGCACGCAAGCAATTGTATGAGCGTTATGCCGGGCAATTGATGGCCGTTTGTGTTCGTTATACAGGTGATAGGGAAGTGGCACAGGATGTCTTACATGATGGATTTTTTGAATATATTTCGTTCATTCAGTCAATTTACTTATAAAGGAGAGGGGTCATTGAAAGCATGGCTGGCACGTATTATGGTAAATGAAGCATTGGGCTATCTTCGCAAGAAAGCTTCTACCAATCAGGAAGTGATAGTCGAAGAGTTACCCGATGTGATAGATGGAGATGAGGATGATTTTGAGCAAATACCCCAATCTGTTTTAATGCAATTCATTAAAGAGCTTCCGGATGGATAATAGAACGGTCTTTAATTTATATGTATTAGAAGAAAAGGGACATAAGGAGATTGCTGAAATGCTAGGAATTACAGAACATACTTCATCATCTCAATTATACAGAGCCAAAACCTTATTGATGAAAAAAATAAAAATGATTATAGAAAGAGGATATAGGAATGAAAGAAAAAGATAAATGGATAAAAAAATTTCCGCATCCGGATGGAGGGCTATTCGGAACCGGCTCCTGCTGATCTTTGGGAACAGTTGGAAAAGGAACTGGATACGGTTCCGAAAGTAATTCCGATGTGGCACCGCTGGCAGGCTGTAGCAGCTGTTGCCTTGTTAGTGGTTGTGTCTTCATTGACCGTATGGTTTTGGCAGTCACCTTCTGCAAACTATTTGGAGAAACAGTCGGCAGAGTTGAATGTAATGCACGAACCCGATGAGTTGGTGCCGGGATCAATCACTCCTGAGCAACCTATGGCCTTGGTAGTTCCTGCTGCCCGCTCTGGGGAAAAAAAACAACATGTAAAAGTTGGTGGGGTTGCTAAGGCAGAGGCATTGGCTGCCGAACAGGAGGTTTTGCTAAATAAAGAGGTGGAAGAGATACAAATAGAGGAAAATTATATTGAAGAGCAGAAAGAGGAATCTGTTATAGTGGAACAAAAACAGCAGAAACAGGCCGGCAGATCTTCCTATTCGGCTGCCAAAACGAATTACGCTTACGTGGCTCCTCATAGAAAGAAGGACAGAAACTGGTCGGTAGGACTTTCTACCGGTAATGGAACCTTTTCATCCTCGACTAGTATGGATGGATATTTGCCTTTGCCTAATGGCACAAGGAATGCAACAATGAATAGCGCTTATGGAGTGGAAACAAGGGCTGAAATTGATAAGCTGGTTCAGTTCAATAACTTGTCGGAAGGAAAGGATGCGCAGTCTGATATAAAATATCGTATGCCTGTTACTTTTGGAGCTTCCCTTCGTTTTGATTTAAGTGATGATTGGGCTGTAGTAGAAACCGGGGTGACTTATACCCAGCTTTCATCCGAAACACGTTCGGGAACCGAAAAAAACAATTATGGTTGGGAAGAGAAACTGCATTATGTGGGTATTCCTCTGAAAGTGAACCGGAATATATGGAGTAACAAGCGGTTTGAAGTGTATGCCTCGGCAGGTGGAGCGGTAGAAAAATGTGTGTCTGGAAAGCGGAGCATTATCGGCAGTGTTTCTACATCAAATGCAGGAAAAGATGAACAGTTTTCGGGAGGGGAGGAAAATGTCAAAGTGAAACCTTTTGCAATGGTCTTTGTCCGCAGCGGCAGGTGCGCAGTTTAAGATTACGGAGAAATTGGGGCATTTATGCGGAGCCGGGAGTTGTTTATTACTTTGATGACGGCAGTAATGTAAATACGATTCGCAAGGAACATCCTTTTTAATTTTAATATACAGTTGGGTGTGCGGTTTACTTTGCCGAAATAAAATGAACTTTTTCACTGTTCTTATATAAAATATGGTTATCTTTTGTTCTGTATAAAAAAAGAATAAGAACAGTGAACCATGAATAGACCTCTGATATCCCCTTCTTTGTTGTCTGCCAATTTTGCTAATCTACAGGCAGATATAGAACAAATAAATCGTAGTGATGCCGACTGGCTGCATATTGATATAATGGATGGTGTGTTTGTACCGAATATTTCTTTTGGTTTTCCTGTATTGAAATATGTAGCCGAGTTGTCTGAAAAACCTTTGGATGTACATTTGATGATTGTTAATCCCGAGAAATTCATTAAAGAAGTGAAAGATTTGGGAACAATGATGATGAATGTGCATTATGAAGCCTGTGTACACTTGCATAGAGTGGTGCAACAGATAAAGGATGCCGGAATGAAAGCGGCTGTCACATTGAATCCTTCTACTCCTGTAGCTATGTTGGCCGATATTATCCGTGACGTGGATATGGTGTTGCTGATGAGTGTGAATCCCGGTTTTGGTGGTCAGAAATTTATTGTACATACCCTGGATAAGGTGAGGGAATTACGTGAATTGATAACGAATACAGGTTCGCAGGCATTGATAGAGGTTGACGGGGGAGTGAACCTGGAAACCGGCAGACAGCTTGTAGAGGCTGGAGCGGACGTGCTGGTGGCAGGAAATGCTGTGTTCAAAGCTCCTGATATGTCAGACATGATACATCGGTTGAAATCTCTTTGAGCTTAAAACCAAAGTGCGAAATATAGCGGCTGTAAAGCCTTGTTCCATGTTCCGGTTGACTATACCTCTAGTCGCCGGAATTTTTGTATCCGATCATTTTTTTCAAGGCGCCTTGCCTGTGCTTGTTTCTGGCACGGGAATATTGGGGTGCTTGATTGGCTTGATTGTATTGATGAAATGGCAAGGCTACCTTTCCCGATGGTTATTTGGAGGCATGGTTTTTATGTTTCTATTTTGTGTAGGGGCATTGTTGCTACAGCAAAAATGGCAACGGGTGGACTATGAATGGTCATCAGGGAAGAATATGTATCAAGGGGTGATAGTGGATGTTCCGCAAGAAAAAGGCCAAAAACATAAATCTGTAAATTGCGGATAGATAAAGAAATGTCTGAGAGGGGGATGGTTCCTGTTAATCGTATGATACTAGTCTATATTATGAAAGATAGTCTTTCTGTAAATTTACGATGTGGAGACCATTTGAACTTTTATACACGTATCTCTACTCCTGAAAGAGAGGTGATTCCGGGAGAATTTGATTATGCGGCTTATCTTTTCAGACAGCAAATTAGCGGAACGGCCGTAATCTTTCCGGGGTATTGGCAATGGACAGGCAAGAAATCGGCATTGACATGGAAACAGCGGGCAGGTGTATGGAGAGAGAAAATACTGGACAGTTATCGGAAGTGGGGATTCTCGGGAGATGAATTTGCCGTATTGTCGGCTTTGACTGTTGGCTATAAAGAGGAACTGAGTGAGGATTTACGTGAAACTTATCAAGTGGCGGGAGTGAGCCATATCTTGGCTTTGTCAGGAATGCATATAGCTGTTTTGTGGGGATTATTGTGTTGGATATTGCGTCCGCTGGATAGAAGTTGCCTGCTGCGATGGGTAAAGTGTGGCATTATTGTGTTGTTGTTATGGACATTTGCTTTTTTAGTGGGCTTGCCTCCCTCGGTTATACGGGCGGTGGTGATGTGTATGTTAATGACAGCGGCGCGTGCGGCAGGAGAACGGACTTTGTCATTGAATACCTTGTCTGTAGCGGCATTCTTTATGCTGCTTTACAATCCTTTTATCTTTTGATACCGGGTTCCAGTTGTCATTTCTGGCTGTACTTTCAATTTTGTTTATTTATCCTGTCATTTCCCGGTATTGGCGGGTGCGTCACCCTGTACCTCGTTATATTTGGGGGATAGTGGCAGTTTCGCTGGCGGCACAGTTAGGGACAGCTCCCGTGGTTATTTATAAATTCGCTTATTTTCCTGTTTATTTTTTACCGGCCAATCTGATAGTGGCACCTTTAGTGCTTGTTATAATTTATGGATCGGTAGCAAGTTTTGTCTTGTCTCCTTTTACGGTATTGCATATATGGGTGGTAAAAGGATTGAACGGGGTGTTGCGGTTGCTGAATGACAGTATGCAATGGGTGGGGATTTGCCTGTATCACATTCCGGCGATATACATTTGTCTTTGCTTCAGGTTGGTATTCTTTATGTATTATTGTTTGTGGTATTATCTTATCTGTTATCTCCTTCACGGAAATCGTTGATTACTGTTTTGTGTGGAATCAATCTTTTTATAGGATTTTCAGGTTGTCTATATTATATGAAAGAGGAGTCTTTTCAGTTAATCCTGGCCCATTCGCAAGTAAAAGTTTCCCCTCAAAAAGATGTTTGGCAACAGGATAGCATTTATCATTATAAAGGTATGAATATATGTGTTTTGGTGGATAACCGCTGGCGGAGCAGATCGGTTGATAGTTTGTTGGATATTGATTATATGTACTTGTGTAAAGGTTTTAAAGGAAAAATTGCCCCATTACAAAAAATATTTAAAATAAGGACGGTCATACTGGATGCTTCGCTCGGTGGGTATAGATTGAATTTGTTAAAGGACGAGTGTAGAGGTTTGGGATTGGATTATATTGATATGTCTCCGAAAGGTTCTTACCGTATTCTTCTGTGAATAAAGAATTAATTTGTAAATTTGCCATTTCAAAAGAAAAAGATTGAATATGTTATCAAAAAAAGTAATTGCACAGGCTAATATAGACCATGCCGAAAAATGGTTTGAAAGAGCTGATAAAATAGTTATTGTTACCCATGTGTCACCGGATGGTGATGCCATTGGCTCCTCGTTAGGATTATGGCATTTCTTGGAATCACAGGAAAAGACGGTGAATGTCATTGTTCCCAATGCTTTTTCCGGATTTTCTGAGATGGATGCCGGGAGCCAAGGATATAATCCGGTACGATAAATATACTGAATTTTGCCAATAAGCTGCTGAATGAGGCGGATGTGATCTGCTGTCTGGATTTCAATGCATTGTCTCGTATTGATGCGATGGCGGATGCTGTGGCTCAGTCGCCGGCACGCAAAATGATGATTGACCATCACCTTAATCCGGAAGCCTTTTGTAGAATCATTATTTCTCATCCTGAAATATCTTCTACATCGGAATTGGTTTTCCGGTTGATATGCCGTCTGGGGGTATTTTTGAGGATATCACCAAGGAAGGTGCTGAATGTATTTATACGGGGATGATGACCGATACAGGTGGCTTTACTTATAATTCTAATGACCGTGAGATTTATTTCATTATCAGCGAACTGCTTTCGAAAGGCATTGATAAGGATGAGATTTATCGTAAAGTTTATAATACGTATTCTGAAGGGCGTTTACGCCTGATGGGATATGTGCTGTACGACAAGATGCAAGTATTTCCTCAGTTCAATTCGGCATTGGTTTGGCTGACAAAAAGAGGAGCAAAGTAAATTCCAGTATGTAAAAGGAGATACGGAAGGGTTTGTGAATATTCCACTTTCCATAAAGAATATTATTTTCTCCGTATTCTTGCGTGAGGATACGGAAAAAGAATATGATAAAGGTATCTCTGCGTTCTGTAGGTGCTTTCCCTTGTAATAAAGTGGCTGCCGAATTTTTTAATGGAGGTGGTCATCTGAATGCATCCGGTGGGGAGTTTTATGGAACAATGGATGAAGCCATCGATCTGTTTAAACAGGCTTTGGTGAAGTACGGGGAACTGCTTCTGGCAAAAAAATAGTTATTTTAGTATAATTGCATACAAACAATATAAAAGTTAGGGGCTTATTTATTAATTTTGCCCGAAAATAACAGAACTTAGAATGAAGAAATTAGGTATATTGTTCGCATCTGTGTTTCTTTTAGGGCTGGTCTTCCAGTCTTGCAATAATGGAAAGACCTATGCTGAAATGAAAGAAGAAGAGAGAGAAGCTATCAAGCGATTTATTGAACGGGAAGATATCAATGTGATCAGCTTTGAACAGTTCCAGGAACAGGATTCTACGACCAATGTGGATGAAAACCAGTTTGTCCTTTTCTCGGAAACAGGTGTTTATATGCAGATTGTGGAAGAGGGAAACGGAGAGCGTTTGAAAGACGGTCGTTATGAGATTCTGGTCCGGTATGTGGAGGAACAGATTACTTCGGATGGAATAGATTCTTTGTCTTGGAATACAGACTATGGGGATTCTCGAATGGTTTATCCGGATGCTATGATGCTGACAAAAAGTGGAAAAATCTTTTTCAGCTACATTCACCTCCGGTATAATGTATACAGTTTGGGGGTACACCTTATGTACCTTCAGGATGGTTGATTCCATTCAATTACATAAAGGTCGGCAGGGAGATTTCCGGTCGTTCTAAGATCAGACTGATTGTACCTCACAGTGAAGGACAGTCTGACGCTTCTGCTTCTGTCTATCCTTGTTACTATGAAATAACTTATCAATTAGCACGATGACATTAATTAAATCAATATCCGGAATTCGTGGAACCATTGGTGGGCACGTGGGGAAGGTTTGAACCCGCTGTATATAGTGAAATTTACATCAGCTTATGCAACGCTGATACGTAAAACAACCGCAGTAAAGAGTAATAAAATTGTAGTAGGACGTGACGCACGTATCTCCGGTGAGATGGTGAAGAACGTGGTATGCGGTACTTTTAATGGGAATGGGGTTTGATGTGGTGAATATCGGACTGGCATCTACACCGACTACAGAACTGGCTGTAACCATGGAAGGAGCGTGCGGTGGCATTATTTTTTGACTGCCAGCCACAATCCCAGACAATGGAACGCTTTGAAGTTGCTGAATGAGCATGGAGAATTCCTGAATAAGGAAGAAGGAAATGAAGTGCTGCGTATAGCAGAAGCGGAAGCGTTTGAGTTTGCCGATATAGACCACATCGGAAGTTATCGCGAAGACAATACCTACAATCAGAAACATATAGATAGTGTTTTGGCTTTTGAAACTGGTAGACGTGGATGCTATCCGTAAGGCCAATTTCCGTGTAGCTATAGATTGCGTTAATTCAGTTGGCGGTATTATTCTTCCTGAATTGTTGGAACGGTTGGGAGTGAAGCATGTAGAAAAGCTTTATTGTGAAGCGACCGGTGATTTTCAGCATAACCCGGAACCTTTGGAAAAGAACCTGGGGGACATTATGGGATTGATGGCCAAAGGCGGTTGTGACGTGGCTTTCGTTGTAGACCCGGATGTTGACCGTCTGGCTATGATCTGTGAGGATGGAAAAATGTATGGCGAAGAATATACATTGGTGACCGTGGCAGACTATGTATTGAAACATACTCCCGGAAATACCGTTTCTAACTTGAGTTCTACCCGTGCTTTGCGCGATGTGACCCGTAAATATGGCTGTGAATACAATGCTTCGGCTGTAGGGGAAGTGAATGTGGTTACCAAGATGAAAGCGACTCATGCTGTGATTGGAGGTGAAGGAAAATGGTGGAGTAATCTATCCTGAAAGTCATTACGGACGTGATGCATTGGTGGGAATTGCTTTATTCCTGAGCCATTTGGCGCATGAAGGGAAGAAAGTCAGTGAACTGCGTGCTACTTATCCTCCTTATTTCATTGCCAAGAATCGCATTGATCTGACTCGAAACGGATGTGGACGCTATTCTGGCCAAGGTGAAGGAACTGTATAAGGATGAAGAGATAAACGACATAGACGGTGTGAAAATAGATTTCCCGGACAAGTGGGTACATTTGCGTAAGAGTAATACCGAACCTATTATCCGTGTGTATTCTGAGGCTGCAACCATGGAGGCGGCAGATGAAATAGGCCAGAAGATAATGGATGTGGTTTATAGCCTGGCGAAATAAATACATTATTAATAGATAATTAGCCGTATTGAATGAGATTATATTTCGTTTGATACGGCGTTGTTTTTTAATCAGATAGAAATAAATACTATGAGAAAAAGCCTTTTATTTGTTTGGGCCTGCATGGGGCTGGTTTGTTTGATGAGTGCTTGTAAGACATCGGTTAAAAGTAAAGAATGGAAGCTGGTATGGGTAGAGGACTTTGATCAAAAAAACAGTTTTGACGAATCGGTATGGACTAAGATACCTCGCGGAACATCCGATTGGAACAACTATATGTCTTATTATGATTCATGTTATGCTATGCAGGATGGGAATCTGATACTTCGTGGAATAGCCAATCATACTCAGAAAAATGATACGGCTCCTTATCTGACCGGTGGTGTATATACCAAAGGAAAGAAACTGTTTACGGGCGGAAGAGTAGAAGTATGTGCCAGATTGCAAGCCGCTAAGGGGGCATGGCCGGCTATATGGATGCTTCCCCGAAAAAGCGGAGTGGCCCAAAGGAGGAGAGATTGATATTATGGAACGGTTGAACCATGATCGTATTGCTTATCAGACTACTCATTCATATTATACGCATATATTAGGTATAAAGGATAATCCGCCTCACGGAGGCATCAATAAGATAAATCCTGAGGAATACAATATCTATTCGGTAGATATTTATCCGGATAGTCTGGTGTTTGCTGTCAATCATCGTCATACCTATACTTATCCGCGCATTGATACGGACAAGGAAGGGCAGTTCCCTTTCTATCAACCTTACTATTTATTGATAGATATGCAGTTGGGTGGCTCATGGGTTGGTGCTGTGGATCCGAAAGAGTTGCCTGTGGAAATGTGGGTGGACTGGGTGAAGTATTACGAGAAACGCTGAATGCTGTTTGTCGGGAAACGGGGGCTGTTCAATGTTGGGCAGCCCCCCGTTCTGTTTAATTATCAGGTAAAACTGCCGGTATGTATGGGATGTTTATCATCTTCTCATAGAATACATGTTTTCAGCCTAATGAGTATGTTGATTTTCTCCTGATAAATTTACTGTTTCACTTAAATGAGCAAGTTTCATCACTAAAGTGATGAACATTCTTCACTAAGGTGATAAAATTTCATCACTTTAGTGAAATGATAAGTTTGTCGGGAGGAAGCAGGTCGGACGCATTATATTTTTTACTATATTATTCCTTGTTGTTTGTTTATTATGTTATTGATTATTAGTGTGCTATTGCGCTGGCTGTTTTCTTGTCTTTATAATATATTGTCACAGCTTTTGCAGAATGATAATTTTTAATGTGTCTGCCTTGCAGGAGGAAGGTATTTATCAGGTTGGCAAAGGATACTTGTACAGCTTGTTGCTGCTTGTAGTTTGCGATTGGTGGATATGGGGGCTGTCTGTTCTTGTCGGGCACGTTTGGGGATAAGGAAAGAGCTTGGGGGATTTTTGTCATCGGCTGACAGGACTGATAGCGGGCTGAAAGGACTACTGTCAGCCTTATGTATTGTGTAATAGTGAGTTATGGTGGCTGATTGGACTGAAGGAAGGTTCTTGAAATAGGTATATGTAAGAGTGTTTTCGGGTTTGTACTTGGTCTTCCTTATTCTTATCCTGTCTCAAATGTTGTTCCATGTACATGCAGGGAGGTATTCCGTACAGTTCCTTGAAAGCAGTCGGGAAATTGTTGGGATTGGTGGATCCGGTCAAGTCCGCCACTTCAGCCTATATTTCTTATCATTGGAATTCTGAACGTATCCGCAGGGCTTGAACCGGATTGGCTTCATGTTCTTTTGGGACAGTATTGCCAGCCGGTATGCTCCCGGACAGCTTGCGCGTAACAATATGTGCGGTATCCGTTCTGCAATCTTTTATGACAACCCGGCCGGTCTTTTCCGAAAGTGCTCCCATACTCCTCGTCCGTCGGTACATGATCCGCATTCACCTTGCAGTTATAATCGGATTTCATGTTCAGGGCATCAGTGAAACAGGATGATAAATTTTATTCTACCCAAAAGCATGTCACTCATGATCCCGTCTGATATGAAGATTCCTTTACGCGTCAGTTTCAGCGTATCGTTTTTTATTTCCAGTGTTCCTTGTTGTAAATGCGGGGTGGCCATACGTAGGCAGTATTTGTACAGTTCTTCTCCATATTGTTTCCTGAGTTTGGGCAGTGGCATTCCCCATTGTGTACGTATGTGGGTAATGACAAAATCATTGTAACGGGTATATAAGTCAAGTTCTTCTACTTCGAATGTGGGATTTCCGTTAGAAATACCTCTTATATATTCGTTTAGTGAGGCTACATTCCATTGGCGTGAAGTACCATTGTATGAATGTGCGGAAGGACCACAGCCCAAATATTTCTTTTCAGTCCAATAACTGGAGTTGTGCCGGGAGTGAAAACCGGGTAGGCAGAAATTGGATATTTCATAATGTTCGTATCCGGCAGCGGTGAGGCTGTCAATCAGTGTGCCGAATAAGGAAACGCTCAGATCTTCATCGGCCTCTTCCAGTTTATGTTGTTCACGAAGTTGCCAAAGAGTGGTTCCTTCTTCATAAATAAGGTGATAAGCGGAAATATGTTCCGGATGCAAAGCGAGGGGGGCTTGTTTTAAATCTTCTTTCCACGAAGCAAGTGTTTCTCCGGGTAGTCCGTACATCAAGTCAATACTAATATTCCGGAAACCGGCAGTACGACAGTTTTGGAAAGCACGGATGGCTTGTTCGGCTGTGTGGCGGCGTTGAAGCAGTTTTAAAGTGGAGTCTTGAAAAGTTTGAATTCCCATACTTATCCGGTTAAACGGAAAGGTGCGTAACATGGAAATGTATTCCGGCGTTAAGTCATCGGGATTAGCTTCCAAAGTGATTTCAGCATCGGGGATTACTTTGTATACCTTATAAATGTGGGAGAAGATTGCTTCGAAATCTTCTTTTGCCAGTTGCGAGGAGTGCCGCCGCCCAGATATATCGTTTCTATATACTCGCCTTCCAGATAGGCTTCCCGGTCGGTTAGTTCGCGGCATAAGGCACGGATGTATGCTGTTTTCTGTTCGCTACGGGTGGTGGAGAAAAAATCGCAGTAAATACAACGTTTTTTGCAAAAGGGGATATGTAGATAAATACCTGCCATGATCATTTATTTTTCAGCAAAGCTACGAAAAAAATAGTGATAAGATAGAATATCTGCCGTAAAACATAGTTTAGTAACACTATCCTTTGAGTTGCTTTTTTTCTCTTTATTTTCTAATTTGCGCTCCACATTTTTAGGAGATATGAAACACATATCCGTTTGTTAATAATTAAACCTTAGATATCATGAAAGTATATCAGACTAACGAAATTAAAAACATTGCACTTCTTGGCAATGATGGCTCAGGTAAAACCACCCTCACAGAGTCTTTGCTCTTTGAGAGTGGTATTATAAAACGTCGTGGCAGAATTACTGCCAAAAACACGGTTAGTGATTATTTTCCGGTAGAGCAAGAATATGGTTATTCAGTGTTCTCTACCGTTTATCATGTAGAGTGGAATGGAAAAAAACTAAATATAATTGACTGTCCGGGTAGTGATGACTTCGTAGGGGCTGCCATAACCGCCGCTAAATGTAACCGATACTGCTATTTTGCTGCTGAATGGACAATACGGTCCCGAAGTAGGTACTCAGAACCACTTCCGTTATACTGAAAAGCTGGGTAAGCCGGTTATCTTTTTGGTCAATCAGCTTGATAATGAGAAATGTGACTATGATAATGTGCTCGAACAGTTGCGTAGCATTTATGGCTCAAGGTAGTTCCCGTGCAGTATCCTCTTGAAACGGGACCTAATTTTCATGAACTCATTGACGTGCTGTTGATGAAGAAATATTCATGGGGGACCTGAAGGGGGCGCTCCTACAATTGAAGAGATTCCTGATTCTGAGAAAGAAAAGGCATTGGAGATGCATAAAGCTTTGGTAGAGGCTGCTGCTGAAAATGATGAGACACTGATGGAAAAGTTCTTTGAATCGGAATCATTGACTGAAGATGAAATGCGTGAAGGTATCCGTAAGGGATTGGCGGCACGTGGTATGTTCCCTGTTTTCTGTGTATGTGCAGGTAAGGATATGGGTGTCCGTCGTCTGATGGAATTCTTAGGTAATGTTGTTCCATTCGTGTCGGATATGCCTGTGGTTCATAATACCCGTGGTGTTCCTGTGCCTCCCGATGCGAATGGCCCTACTTCTCTTTATTTCTTCAAGACTGCCGTTGAACCCCATATCGGTGGTGTGCAGTATTTTAAAGTGATGAGCGGAAAAGTACACGAAGGTGACGATTTGACTAATGCTGATCGTGGCTCTAAAGAGCGTATGGCACAGCTTTTTGTTTGTGCGGGAGCTAATCGTATTCCGGTGCAGGAACTGGTAGCCGGAGATATTGGTTGTACTGTGAAATTGAAAGATGTAAAGACTGGAAATACCTTGAACGGCAAAGACTGTGAAAACCGGTTTAACTTCATTAAATATCCTAATGCTAAATACTCGCGTGCCATCAAGCCTGTAAATGAGGCTGATGTAGAGAAGATGATGGTTATATTGAACCGTATGCGTGAGGAAGATCCTACTTGGGAAGTGGAGCAATCTAAGGAATTGAAACAGACTATTGTGCATGGACAAGGTGAGTTTCATCTCCGTACCTTGAAGTGGCGTTTGGAAAATAACGAAAAATTGCAGATTAAGTTTGAGGAGCCTAAGATCCCTTATCGTGAAACAATCACTAAAGCAGCCCGTGCCGATTATCGTCATAAGAAACAATCAGGCGGTGCTGGGCAATTTGGTGAGGTCCATCTCATTGTTGAACCTTATTATGAAGGAATGCCTGTACCCGAAACGTATAAGTTTAACGGTCAGGAATTCAAGATAAATGTGAAGGGGACTGAGGAAATACCTTTGGAATGGGGTGGTAAATTAGTCTTTATTAACAGTATCGTGGGAGGATCTATTGATGCCCGTTTTATGCCCGCTATCTTGAAAGGGATTATGAGCCGGATGGAGCAGGGTCCGTTGACAGGTTCGTATGCGCGTGATGTACGAGTGATTGTTTATGATGGTAAGATGCATCCGGTAGACTCAAATGAAATCTCTTTTATGCTTGCAGGACGTAATGCATTCAGTGAGGCATTTAAGAATGCCGGACCTAAGATTCTGGAGCCGATTTATGATGTGGAGGTTTTCGTTCCCAGCGATAAAATGGGCGATGTGATGAGTGATTTGCAAGGTCGTCGTGGTATGATTATGGGGATGAGCAGTGAAAGTGGATACGAAAAACTGGTTGCAAAAGTACCTCTGAAAGAAATGTCTTCTTATTCCACTTCTTTAAGTTCTTTGACAGGCGGTCGCGCTTCATTTATTATGAAGTTTGCCAGCTATGAATTGGTTCCGACAGACGTACAAGAAAAATTGATGAAGGAATTTGAAGCTAAAGAGAATAAAGATGATTGATAAAGTGTAAAATTTCGTACTTAGAAGAGACGTATTTCGTTAAAAATGCGTCTCTTTTTATTTAAGGTAACTTAAACTTTTAGGTTTGTTATTTGGCTTTGAACTTAATTTTTTATTATTTTTGCAAACCAATTGGCGTAAATTTTGTTATAATAGTCAGAATCTTAGCTTAAATGACTTTTTCGGTTAATTATAGAGAATGGCCGTTTAAATTTGGTTAATCTATTGTGTGATGAGATTTAACGCTTTTAATTTTGCTGGCATGAAAAAGTCTACTATTTGGGTATTAGGTATTGTAATGGGGCTATCATTTCTTAGCTTGTTGTATTTGCAGGTAAGCTATATTGAAGAAATGGTGAAAATGCGCAAAGGGCAATTTGATGAGTCTGTTCAGCGCAGCTTGGTCCAGGCGTGTCGGAATATTGAGTTGGTGGAAACTAAAAAAGTATCTTGAGGATGATGCGATTGCTACGGAAAAAAAGCAGCACAGCTGTCCAGGGAGCAGTCCGAAGAGAAGAAGGGGGGAAGGAAGTGGTGATGTGGTGGCGCATACGCATGAGTATTCCATTACTTCCGACGGATTGAACGGTTACTCTACTTTTTGAATTGAAGATGAGGGTTCAGTGCGAATCGTCCTTCTAATATTCCTAAAGCAATTATTTCGACTGGTAAGAACATTCCTCAGACTTCAAGAGCCTTGCAGGAAATAATCAAAGACAGATATGTGTACCAACGTGCATTGTTGGACGAAGTGGTCTATAACATTTTGTATACAGCTAGTGACAAACCTTTGAACAAAAGAATCAACTTTAAACAGTTGGACTTGTTTTTAAAGACGGAATTGCTGAATAATGGCATTGACATTCCTTATCATTTTACGGTGACAGACCGTGACGGGACGGAAGTTTACCATTGCCCTGATTATACCAAAGAGGGTAGTGAGAATACATATCCGCAGGTTTTATTTAAAAATGATCCTCCGGCTCGTATGGCGACAGTAAATATTCATTTTCCTACATTGAACAGTTACATATTCAGTTCTGTTAAATTTATGATCCCGTCACTGATCTTCACATTCGTATTGCTTGTGACGTTCATCTTTACTATCTATCTATATCATCTTCCGTCAGAAGAAGTTGACCGAGATAAAGAATGATTTCATAAACAATATGACACATGAATTCAAGACGCCTATCTCTACCATATCGTTGGCGGCCCAGATGTTGAAAGATCCGGCAGTGGGAAAATCTCCTGCTATGTTCCAGCATATATCCGGAGTGATAAATGATGAGACCAAACGTTTGCGTTTCCAAGTGGAAAAGGTGTTGCAGATGTCTATGTTCGAAAAGCAAAAAGCGACGCTGAAGATGAAAGAGGTGAATGCAAATGATTTGATAGCCGGTGTTGTCAATACTTTCACGTTGAAGGTAGAGAAATACAATGGTAAAATCACTTCGAATCTGGATGCGGTAAATCCGGATATATTTGTAGACGAGATGCATTTTACAAATGTTATTTTTAATTTGCTGGACAATGCAGTGAAATATAAAAAACAGGAAGGCGAATTGTTGTTGAATGTACGTACTTGGAATGAATCGGGCAAGCTTTTATATCTCTATCCAGGACAATGGAATAGGTATTAAGAAAGAAAAACCTGAAGAAGATATTCGATAAATTCTATCGTGTGCATACCGGTAACCTACACGATGTGAAAGGCTTTGGTTTGGGACTGGCTTATGTGAAAAAAATAATTCAAGATCACAAAGGGGCTATACGTGCCGAGAGTGAATTGAATGTAGGAACTAAATTTATAATTGTATTACCTTTATTAAAAAATGAATAATATGGACGAGAAATTGCGTATCTTGTTATGCGAAGATGATGAGAATCTTGGCATGCTATTGAGAGAATATTTGCAGGCAAAAGGCTACTCGGCCGAACTTTGCCCGGATGGTGAGGCTGGCTACAAGGCTTTCCTTAAGAACAAATACGACTTATGTGTATTGGATGTGATGATGCCGAAGAAAGACGGTTTTACTTTAGCACAGGAAATCCGTCAGGCTAACGCTGAAATTCCTATTATCTTCCTGACTGCTAAAACTTTGAAAGAGGATATATTGGAAGGCTTCAAGATTGGTGCGGATGACTATATCACTAAACCGTTCAGTATGGAAGAGTTGACTTTCCGTATCGAGGCTATTTTGCGTCGTGTACGTGGTAAGAGAAACAAGGAAAGCAATATTTACAAGATTGGTCGTTTTACTTTCGATACTCAGAAACAAATTTTGGCTATCGATGGAAAACAGACTAAACTGACTACGAAAGAATCCGAATTATTGGGCTTGCTTTGTGCTCATGCTAATGAGATTCTGCAGCGTGATTTCGCATTGAAAACCATTTGGATTGATGATAATTATTTCAATGCACGAAGCATGGACGTGTACATCACTAAGTTGCGTAAACATTTGAAAGAAGATGATTCTATCGAGATTATCAACATTCACGGGAAGGGGTATAAACTGATTACTCCTGAAGTAGAATAAGGCTGAGTGAAATAGATGAAATAAAAAAGTCCGGAACATTTGTTTCGGACTTTTTTTTATTTTTGTTCTCTTATACTTTAATCAACAATGCGTTTGTTTAATACAATATAAACGATTAAACCTATAACGATAAGGGCGGCACTTCCACCTAAAACACCGTTGTCGTTAATTGCTGCACTTCCGGTGAAGAAAACACCGACTAAAATAGCGGCGCCGATGATCATCAGTATCAGACCTAAATTCTTAAGTAAGCTTTTCATGTGTGTATTTTATTAATAGATTATATTTATTCTTGTGTACAAATTAAAGCATAATTCTCTTATCATGGAAATTATTTTAGGAAAAAAATGATGAAAACCTTGAAAAAAACTTTAGTCTTTGATGTTGGTGAATACCTTTCTTAATACATCTTGGCTGACTTTCAGTTCTTCCAATGTTAATCCTTGCAGTGCTTCTTTCAATGTCTTGTTTGCGATGAAACGTGCTTTGCCTTCCAATTCTCTGCCGGTTTTGGTCAAATGAATTAAATTGGTGCGTCGATCTCTTTTGTCGGCTATGCGTACCACCAAATGCTGGCGTTCCATATTGTCTATCAAGCGGGTCATGCTGGGTTTGTCTTTAAAAGTGGCATTACATAGTTCTTGCTGTGTGACACCATCTTTTTCCCATAGAAAAAGAAGGACTGTCCACTGTTCGGGGGTAATTTCTACACCATTCTGGCGAAAATTCCGGCTTAGTTTCCGGTTGATGGCGGCAGATACTTTGCCATTTAATATGGCAAATATTAATTGGATATCAAAACTAAATTGTTCTATCATGGAATTATTGTTTAAACAACTTTGCAAATATACAATTCTTGGCGGATATAACTTGTTTTTCACAGATAAAAAATATGAAAAGGAAGATTAATTGTAAAATGAAACTATATTTTTTGAAGAAAATTGCGATAACTCTTTGTAGATTAAGATAAAATATCTACTTTTGCACTCGCATTTGAAATTTAATTTAATAATTTAATAAACGTAGTATGAATCAATACGAAACCGTTTTCATTTTAACTCCCGTGTTGTTTATCTGATGTTCAGATGAAGGAAGCGGTAGAGAAATTCAAAGGTATTCTGACTGCAGAAGGTGCAGAGATTATCAATGAGGAAAACTGGGGCTTGAAAAAGCTGGCTTACCCCATCCAAAAGAAATCAACTGGTTTCTATCAGTTGATAGAGTTCAAAGCAGAACCGCAGGTTATTGAAAAGTTGGAAATTAACTTCCGTCGTGACGAACGTGTTATCCGTTTCTTGACTTTTAAAATGGATAAATACGCTGCTGAATATGCTGCTAAGAGAAGAAATGTTAAATCAACTAAAAAGGAGGATTAATCATGGCACAGCAACAATCAGAAATCAGATATTTAACTCCGCCCTCAGTAGACGTAAAGAAGAAAAAATACTGCCGTTTCAAAAAAAGTGGTATTAAGTACATTGATTACAAAGATCCTGAATTCTTGAAGAAATTCTTGAACGAACAGGGTAAAATCCTTCCTCGCCGTATTACAGGTACTTCTCTCTGAAGTTCCAACGTCGTATTGCGCAGGCTGTTAAAAAGAGCACGTCACTTGGCGTTACTTCCATTTGTAACTGACATGATGAAATAATAAGGAGGAATAAGTATGGAAATAATTTTGAAAGAAGACGTAGTGAACTTAGGCTACAAAAATGATATTGTAACTGTGAAGTCTGGTTACGGTCGTAACTATCTTATTCCGACTGGTAAGGCAGTGATTGCTTCACCTTCAGCTAAGAAAAAATGTTGGCAGAAGAGCTGAAACAACGCGCTCACAAATTGGAAAAGATTAAGAAAGATGCTGAAGCTATGGCAGAACAGTTGAAGGATGTAACCTTGACTATTGCTACTAAAGTGAGTGCCACAGGTACTATTTTCGGTTCTGTTAGCAACATTCAAATTGCTGAGGAATTGGAAAAATTGGGTCACAAGGTTGACAGAAAGATTATCGTTGTGAAAGATGCAGTGAAAGAAGTTGGTTCTTACAAAGCTATCGTTAAACTTCACAAGGAAGTTTCTGTAGAGATCCCGTTCGAAGTAGTTGCTGAATAAAATCTGTAAATACTTTAAAGTATAATGATGCTGAAAAAGCCCGGTTCGTGAGAGCCGGGCTTTTTCTTTTAATATGTTTGATTTATTAATTCAATCGTTTCTTTTATAACTTTTTGAGGAGTGGTAAAAGGATTTTCATTAAAAGTATTTGGCATAGTGAGGATCAGTTGTTTGATATCATATTCTTGTAGTCTGGCTGCCCATACTTCATAAATACTGTTATAATTTTTATGAATATTATTGGTGGTTTGGTGAGATAAATAGCGAGTTATATGGTCCTGTTTGTATTTATAATAGTCTTTGTTGTCTTCATTTATTTTTCTGCATCCTTTATAGGCTTGTAAAAGTTTTAAAATGAACTCTTTGTCAGGTATCTGCTGCATCAGCGCTGAGCTTTTCAGTACTTCTAGCGCATCTTCCGAATACTCACAATTTTCATACGCAAAAGGAGTCATTGGCATTGTTTTCTAAAAAATAGAAGCTTTAATGGTTTGAAGTGAATCCTGTTTTTGTATTAACAATCGGAAGAAATTAATTTCATTTAAATATGCGGCTTCGCCTGATTGATACTTTTTAAATTCTCTTCTAATTCCATTTTTATCATTTGCATACTTTTATTTATCTGCTTCTCTTGTGAGGCACTGTTTATAAAATCAGTTCCGGCAAGAGTGATAAATACTCCGGCAGTGACAATTGATAATTCGCGGAAATAATTTCCCAACTTCCAGTTTTGAAGTTTCTCTTTTAGATTTGTCTTTTTCATATTCTGCTTTTGTTTGTGGTTCGAGAAACAAAAGTAGATAATTTGTATTGTAAAGCAATGGAATGCTGGCAGAAAGGGAGAGGTAAAAACATAAAAAAAGTCTGTTGTGCTTTCGCACGGCAGACTTTCAATTCTCTCTAGAGTTCGTACTGAATTATTCAGCCTTAGTAGAGTCACAGCAAGCAGCTGTAGAGTCACAAGCAGCTGAATCTGCTACAACTTCTTCTACAACAGCAGCTTCTTCTACTACTGCAACTGAATCAGTTGCTTCTGCGTTGTTGTTAGCAGCTTTGTTTCCGCAAGATGCGAAAGAAACAGCTGCGAAGGCTACGAACAAAATACTAATTTTTTCATTTTCTTTGCTTTTTAAATCTGTAATACTAATGTTGCTTTCTTAAAACGATGCAAAGGTATACACTTTTTTAATACGTTGTACCAAAAAGAACAACTTTTTTTCTAATTTTTTATGTTATACAACCTATTTTGCTGATTAGTAGCATGTTTTACAACATATTTATTCTTCGGTAATACTGTTATATAAGAATCGCTTGATGCTTTTTTTGGGAGTTTTTTCGAACTCTGTGGGATAAAGTTGTATTTTACTCACTTGTTCATAGTTTCCTACCAGTTTATTCAGATTCTTCAAGTTTTCATCCATTACTGTTTTTAGGTTTTCAGGGGGTATTGAGTCCCAGACTGTCCAGACTTTCATAATCAGGATATACTAAAGCTACCAGTTTCTTGTTGCGCTCTATGATTAAACTTTCTAGAACGAATGGCATATTATTTAGCTTGGATTCTATCTCTTCAGGAAAAATATTCTGTCCATTAGAACTCAAGATCATGGTTTTACTACGGCCTCTTATATAAATGAATCCGTTAGCATCTATTGTACCTAAATCGCCTGTTTTCAACCAACCATCTTCAGTAAATACCTCACGGGTAGCTTCTTCATTCTTATAATAACCTTTCATTACGTTTTCACCACATACCTGTATTTCTCCGGTTATGTTATAAGGATCATCCGAGTCGATACGGACTTTCATGATATCCAGTATCTTTCCGGCAGAACCAGGTATAAATTCATTCCATGGAGCATAACTGATCAGTGGGGCGCATTCGGTCATGCCGTAACCGATGGTGAACGGAAATTTTATTTTGTGGAAAAAAATCGGTGACTTCCGGATTCATGGCAGCTCCACCGATAATGACTTCTTTAAAACGTCCGCCTAATGCGTCAATCAGTTTTTTTGCGAATCTGTGCATAAATCTGGTTGTCTAGTAAAGGTATGTTAAGCGCCCATTTCATGCTGCGTTTGTTGATGAGCGGCTGAATTACATTCTTATAAATTTTTCTATAACTAATGGTACTGTAATAATAAGGTTGGGTTTTTACTTCCTCAAAAGCTTTCATCAATATTTTTGGGAGAAGGTGTCTTGCCTAATAAGGTGACATGTGTGCCGACAGCAGTAGCGGTTAGAAAATCAAAAGCACATCCGTATGCATGGGCCAAGGGGGAAGGAAGGAAAGTACCTTTTTCTCCTTTCTTTAAAAAGTTCTGTACGGATACCGAAGGTAACGTTTCCTGCCAGATTATTGCCCGTAATCATTACTCCCTTACTGAATCCGGTAGTTCCTGAGGTATAATTCAGTAACATGACCTTCTCATTGGAGAGTTCTGTATAATTGATATTTTCCTTATAGAAGCCTTTGGGGAAATTCTTTTTCATTGCTGCATCCATATTTTTCATGAATTTTTGGACAGTTTCACCGTCACGTTGATGCAGGCATCTGAAATCTGTTAGAGAAAATACAGCGCGTAATCCACTTAATGCTTCTTCTTCCAAATTTTCCCAAATATTATCGCTGGTAAACAGGAATGTGGATTCGGAATGATTTACAATATGATGGACATCATTCGGCTTGAAGTCTTGTAGAATAGGAACTACAATAGCTCCGTATGTAACAGTTGCCAAATAAGCGATACACCAACGGGAAGTATTCTTACCTATAATAGATATTTTATCACCACGGCGCAGGCTGCAATATTGGAATAACAAGTGTATCTTAGCTATTTCTTCCGCTACTTGTCCGTATGTAAACGTGGTATCTTCACCATAATCTGTGTAACAGGGAAGATCCCAGTTTTCTTTGAAGCTATTCTCATATAGCTTGATAAAGTTTTCTTTTATCATTGCACAATTTTTGATGTAATGTGCAAAAATAAGCATAATTATTGGTATTCTAAAGAATTTAAGCAGAATAATATGTACCTTTGCTCGCTAATTAGATAAAAAGGTATGATTGATACGACAATTTTCCAGGATAAAACGGCTGTTTATTATACATTAGGCTGCAAATTAAACTTTTCAGAAACTTCAACCATCGGTAAAACACTGAAAGAAGCAGGTATACGTACAGCACGTAAGGGTGAGAAAGCTGATATTTGTGTTATTAATACTTGCTCTGTAACCGAGGTTGCGGATAAGAAATGCCGTCAGGCCATCCATCGTTTGGTTAAACAGCATCCGGGTGCCTATGTAGTAGTGACGGGATGTTATGCCCAGTTAAAACCTGACCAGGTGGCTAATATAGAAGGGGTGGATGTTGTTTTAGAGCTGAACAAAAAGGGAGAGTTGATGAATTATCTCGGAAATTTGGAAAAGCATCCTCAAGGTGAGGCGATTACGACAGCTGCAAAAAGACATACGTAGTTTTTTCACCTTCGTGTTCTAGGGGTGACCGCACTCGTTATTTTCTGAAAGTGCAGGATGGTTGCGATTATTTCTGTTCTTATTGTACAATTCCGTTTGCTCGTGGGCGTAGCCGGAACGGACGTATTGAAGAGATTGTGGAACAGGCGCGGCAGGCCGCAGCTGAAGGAGGGAAGGAAATTGTAATTACCGGGGTGAATATTGGAGACTTCGGGAAGACAACCGGTGAAAGTTTCTTTGATCTGGTAAAGACTTTAGATCAGGTGGCAGGGATTGAACGTTATCGTATCTCGTCTATTGAACCCAACTTGCTGACGGATGAGATAATAGAATATGTGTCACGTTCACGTGCATTCATGCCGCATTTTCATATTCCTTTGCAGTCGGGCAGCGATGATGTGTTGAAATTGATGAGACGTCGATATGATACTGCATTGTTTGCTTCCAAGATACGCAAAATTAAGGAAATCATGCCGGATGCGTTTATTGGCGTGGATGTAATTGTGGGAACACGTGGTGAAACAGAGGAATATTTTGAAGATGCTTATCGTTTTATTGAAGGGCTTGATGTGACGCAGTTACATGTTTTCAGTTATTCGGAACGTCCCGGTACGCAGGCCTTGAAAATAGAGTATGTGGTGAGTCCTGAGGAGAAGCATCGCCGTAGCCAGAGATTGTTGGCTTTATCTGATGCGAAGACAAAGGCGTTCTATACCTCTCATATAGGAAGGGAAGCTTGGGTATTAATGGAAAAATCTAAGGCTGGAACTCCTATGCATGGATTTACTGATAATTACATCCGGGTGGAGATGGATCACGATGATCAATTGGATAATCAGTTGATTCGTGTAAGAATGGGAGGCTTTAATGAAGAGGGTACAGCGTTGAAGGGTGTTTTAGTCTGAATTATTCCATACATTTGGTATTAGTCTGAAAAGAAATGAAAAGGGTGTCTGTTGTTATATTGAATTGGAATGGGGTGGATATGCTCCGTAAGTTTATACCTTCTGTTATGGATAATTCAGTAGGAGAGGGGATTGAAATATGTGTGGCTGATAATGCGTCCTCTGATGGGTCGCTTGAAATGCTTCGTTCTGAATTTCCTGTAGTCCGTTTGATTGAGCTGGATCAGAATTATGGTTTTGCCGAAGGATATAACCGGGCTTTGGAGCAAGTTGATGCAGAATATGTAGTTTTACTGAATAGTGATGTGGAGGTTACTCCGCATTGGTTGGAACCTTTGCTGGATTATATGGACACCCATTCCGGAACAGTTGCCTGCCAACCTAAATTATTAAGTTGGCATAATAAGGAATATTTTGAATATGCCGGAGCGTCGGGGGGATTTATCGACCGGTATGGATATCCTTTTTGCAGAGGACGTATTTTGATGTTGTTGAGAAGGATTGCGGACAATATGATACGGTAACGGAGGTGATGTGGGTTACGGGAGCTGCTCTTTTTATCCGGTTGGCTGATTATCGTGAAGTTGGAGGTTTGGATGGTCATTTTTTTGCCCACATGGAAGAAATTGACCTGTGCTGGCGTTTGCGCAGTAGGGGAAAAAAGCTTGTCTGTATTCCGCAAAGTGTGGTATATCATGTAGGAGGGGCTACGTTGAAAAAAGAGAATCCGAGAAAGACTTTTTTGAATTTCAGAAATAATCTGTTGATGCTTTATAAGAATTTGCCGGATAAGGAATTGGAACATGTACTTTTTATACGTGGTATACTGGATAGAGTGGCTGCCCTTGTTTTTTATCTGAAAAAGGATAGAGCGAATGCGCGTGCTGTAATGCAGGCGCGGAGAGAATTTGAGGATATAAGATATTCTTTTGCCGCTTCTCGTATAGAAAATATGATGAAGTCTACAGATGAGATAATTCCGGAACGGACTCATTTTAGCATTGTTATGAAATATTATTTGTTGGGCAAAAAACATTTTTCCCAGTTGAAACTTTTTTAAATTGCTTCTCTTTATATTTCTTTTTATAGCATTATTCCTGTATCTTTGTTTGATGAAATTTGATCAAAAAAGAAAAGGAGCTGTAAAATGAATGTTCATGAGGTAAAATCTATTGAAACAAAGTCTATTCTGTCACGTTTGAAAAGTAAAGATAATTATTGGGGAATTGCTTATAACATGAACTTGTATAGAGGGTGCCAACATGGTTGCATTTATTGTGATACACGTAGTTCTTGCTATGGTGTTGGTGATATTTCTCATATCTCTGTAAAGAAGAATGCTTTGGAATTACTGGATCATGAACTGGGAACGAAACGTGGAAAAGCAACCATTGGCACAGGTTCAATGAATGATCCTTATATGCCGTTGGAAAAACAGATGAAGCTGACTGGAGGTGCGTTGGAAATTATTGCCAAACATCGTTTTCCTGTTCATGTGATAACAAAGAGTAGTCTTGTGACTCGTGATGCCGATGTATTGCAGGATATAGGGCGCACTTATGCTGCCGTTAGTTTTACTATCACTACAGCGGATGACGAGATGGCGCGCAAACTGGAGCCTAATGCACCGGCATCTTCCGAGCGTTTTAAGGCGATGAAGATATTGTCCGATCGGGGTATATATACAGGAGTGGCATTGATGCCTGTTTTGCCTTTTATAAACGATTCTATAGAAGATATTGAGGAAATAGTAGAGAAGGCTGCCGAAGCAGGAGCGTCCTATGTGCTTCCTTTGTTCGGGGTAACTTTAAGACGGGGCTCCCGTGATTATTTTTATGATAGGGTAGAGCGGATTTTTCCAAAGATGGCCAAGCGATATCAAACTTATTTTGAAGACCGTTCTGAATGCATTTCTCCTAATGCTCCCTATTTGAATGAGGTTTTTTATCGCAGAATAGAAACATTAGGAATCAGTGCTACCATGAAATTTTATCATTCTGAAGGAAGAAAACAACTTTCTTTATTTTAATAAGTAGGGTCATGAACATGGTCTGTATATTCATTATTATTGGTTTGTGTTGTTATTTGCACGATAGCATATTTACGTTTTTAAGAGGAGGGCATCTAATAGGGTGAACTTAATTAAATGACTGGATGTTTGTCAGATAATTTTTTCATCGTGTATAATGTACTTCTACTCCAACATTTCTGCAATCACTGCCCATAGGCGGATTTTCTTTTGACAACCGGATGATTATTTCCTGAATAGTTGGAAAATCATTAAACAGTCTTTTTGCCCTATGCGTTCACAGACATGCTCTAAAAGTTTGGATGGAGTTTTCATCTCTTTTTTTGACGACTGCATATATATCAGCATAACTTACGGTGCCTTTCAGTTCGTCAGTTTGTGCTGCATGGGTGAAATCGGTTCTTAGTCTTAAATCAATTATAAAATTAGCTCCTACTATTGTTTCTTGTGGATCGACTCCGTGGTGAGCGAAAAACCTGGCACCTTCCAGATAAATATACATAGATGTTGCTTTCATATTTTTTTCAGTTTGAGAAACAAAAAGTAGAACTTTCGCTTCATATCTCAAAATTAAAAAATCATTGTTCTTGTTTTCTTTTTTATCTGTTTTATTGGTCTATTTTATAGTATTAACACGAAATAAAGTTGATGGCATGGGTGTTTTCATTAATTTTGCATAATATGGAAAGAAGAATTCGTAAATTAATAAGGGTAAGTGCCATTACAGTGGGAGCCTTGCTGTTTACTGGGTTTGTGGTAGTGGCTTTTGTGATTAACTATGTATTTACACCAGATAAATTAACTCCGATAGTGTTGAATGTTGCTAATCGTTCATTGGATGCTGATTTGAAGGTAGAAAGTGTAGAATTGACTTTCTTTTCTACCTTTCCTCAATTTGGGTTAAAAGTTGACGAATGTTTCTTGGTTTCTAAAGTATTGAATGATAGTCTTCCACAAAAGACCGATTCTTTATTGGCGTTTAAAGAATGTGTGTTGATAGTGAATCCTTTGGATTATTTTTTGAAAAATAAGATCAGTGTCTATAATTTGTCTTTGAAAAATGTTGCTGTTTATGCTTATCGAAATAAAACAGGTAAGGCGAATTGGGAGATAGTGAAAACTTCCTCGGATACATTGGCTGTGGAAAAAGATACAATTTCACAAAATAAATTTGATAGCGAGATAGATATCCGTCAGGTTGAGTTAGAACATGCCAATTTGATTTTTGATGATCGTAATACAGAGGTTTATTCACGTATAGATGATGTTGATTTGCGCCTAAAGCTGGCGTTGACAAAAGGAGTTTCTTCATTGGGAGTAGAATTTGAAAATAAAAATATTCTTTTTTGGCAGCAAGGTGAATTATTGATTAATAAGGTAGCGGCTTCCTTGCAGACTGATATTGAGATAGACAGGTCTACGGCATTGTGGACATTGAAAAATACAGGATTGACTATAAATGGTATCCGGCTGGATGTAAACGGTGAATTAAAACGTGATACAGTTACCAAGATGGTGGGTGTGAACTTGAAATATGGACTACATGCACCTTCCATGGAAACAGTCATGAATATGATTCCCGAGGCTTATGTGAAACGTGGACAAATTTCGGCAAAAGGTGAGGTTAAGGTTGATGGAACATTGGAAGGTAATTATGGAAACAAACAGCTTCCGGCGGTATCATTGAATATAAAGATTAATGATGCATCCGCCCGATATGAAGGACTTCCTTATGGTATTGATAATTTTACGGCTGATTTTGAATCGTATATTGATTTGATGCGTCGCAATCCTTCATTTTTGAACTTGAAAATTCTTCATTTTGAGGGAGCACATACCAAGATTCTAGCAGATGCCAAAGTGGAGGATTTATTGATAGATCCACTTATAACACTTCATACTGAATCTACAGTTGACTTGGATGCTTTAGCTAAAACTTTCCCTTTGCAGGAAAATGTAACCATCCGTGGTAAATTAGATGCGGGTTTAAATTTAAAATGTCGTCTTTCTTCTTTGAAAAAGCAGGATATTGGACGTATCAGGTTAGGGGGAAGATTGGCTTTAAAGAATTTTGAGTTAAAAGACACTGCTAAAGATTTTAATTTTTTAGGTAATGCCGATTTAAAATTCAGTGATAGTGAAACTTTGCAGGCCGAATTGGATATCAGAGAAATAATATTGAATAGTAGGAAATTTGTTTCAGAGATAGATCGGATGAAAGCGAAGGTTGTTTCAACCAATCCTCAAGATACCACAAAGATTGTCACTTTGCAATGTGAATTGGAAATGAATAAATTGCGTGCGAATATAGGAGATTCGCTTAAAATATATAGTGGCAAGACTACTGGAACTGGCGAACTTGCTCCGAAGGAACAAAATTCGGCGATGCCGATGATTAGCTTTTCCATGCGTACGGATTCTCTTTTCTTTAATGCCAATGAAACGAAGTTGGCGTTAGGCGTGGCAGGTATTAAGGCGAAATTGGAAAAGAAAAATGATTCGTTATGGATACCTCGGGGGATTGTTGGTTTTGATAGGTTGTTGGTACATACTCCTGAATTTGGTTTACCTTTACGAGTACGTAAGACAGCTGTAACAGTAGATGGTCCGAAAATAACATTAAGAAATGCCTCTTTGAAAATAGGGCATTCAGATATGGTTGCTACCGGTGAGGTAATGGGATTATATCGTGCGATGACTAAAAATGAAACTTTAAAAGCGCGTTTAGCAATCTCTTCTGAGATGATTGATTGTAATCAATTGATAAATTCATTCTCTTTATCTGAAGATTCAGTATCTGTGGCGGTGACAGACACAGTGTCTCCAACAGAAATGAAGCTGTTTGTGTTACCGGGTAATTTGGATTTTGAATTACAGACAGATTTGAAAAAAGTAGTGTTTGGAAAGGTGGAATTTGAAGATGTGTGTGGAAAGGTAGATTTGAAAAAATCGTACATTATATTTAAGAAATTTGGAAATGCGTGCATTGGATGCTGATATGAAGGCGGTTATGGTATATCGTGCGGATTCAGTCAGAGGAGGATATACAGGCTTTGACTTTAAAATTAGGGATATAAATATAGCTAAGCTGGTAGATTTTATACCTTCAATGGATACCATTGTACCTATGCTGAGATCTTTTGAAGGAAGGGTTCAGTTTGATGTGGCTGCAGAGGCACGTCTGGATTCAAATATGAATATTCGTATACCTACTTTGCGTTCGGCCATGTATATAAAAGGGGACAGTTTGGTGTTGATGGATGGTGAGACCTTTGCCGAAATTTCAAAGATGTTGATGTTTAAAAATAAAAAGAAGAATGTATTTGATAGTATTTCGGTTAATGTAGTTGTTAATGACGGTAGTGTTCTTGTTTATCCATTTCAAGTGTCTATAGATCGTTATAAAGCTGCCATAGGGGGAGAGCAAGGACTGGATATGAATTTTAAATATCATATATCCATTTTGAAATCGCCTTTGCCTTTTAAGGCTGGAGTGAATATTTCCGGTAATCTGGATAAGATGAAAATACGTGTAGGTAAAGCCAAATATAAAGATGATGTGACTCCTGCTGCCATTCATAAAGTAGATAGTACGCGTATGGATTTAGGAAGGCGTATTGTGGAACGGTTTCATCGTATTGTAGGGGTAAGATAGAAAAGGGATTTATTTTGTTTATATAAAAAAAAAGCTCCTTCACGAAAGTCATGAAGGAGCTTTTCCTTTGTGTTGTTACATTATATAATAAACCATTATCCACATCTCGATGTGCCACAAGTCTTGCAGATCAAGCATCCTTCTTGATATACGAGAGTTTCATTTCCGCAATTGGGACATTTTTGTCCTTCGGCACTAGTACCATCTGTTACATATTTTTTTTCAGTGCTCGTTCTACACCATTTTTCCATGTGTTAATGTTTTCACTGTCAAGTTGCAGAGAATCTACCAGTTTGATAACACGATCAATAGGCATTCTCCAACGAAGTACACCCGAAATCAATTTTAGCATAGTTCCAATATTCTTTGTTGAACTTTTCAGACAAACCTTCAATGGTTGTTTTGTATCCACGTTTGTTTTCAAACTGGAAATCATATCGTTTGTTGCCTTCTTCATCAATGTTTTTGATGATGCGTCCGGTAGTGACCGATTTGGGCAATGAAATACCTTCTTCATCATCTTGCAGACCGGTAAAGATTTCGTATGGATGTCCATCCAACAAGCCTACAAATGCAACCCATTTTTTCTTTGTTGTTTTGGAAACGTACTACTTCCGCTTCCAGTACTTTGGGGCGCACTTCTACTACCGTAGGTGGTTTGCAAGGGGGAAGTTCTTCTTTTTTGTCTTTCTTGTCCTTTTTGGTAGAAAGTAAAACTCCGGAGCGGGAGCCATCACGATAAACGGTACATCCTTTGCATCCTGAACGCCATGCCTCTACATACAAGCGGTTTACCAATGCTTCATCTACGTCATTGGGCAAATTGATAGTTACGCTGATTGAATGGTCAACCCATTTTTGGATGCGTCCTTGCATTTTTACTTTCATCAGCCAGTCTACATCATTTGATGTGGCTTTATAATAAGGTGACTTTTCTACCAATTTGTCAATTTCTTCTTGTGTATAACGCTTGGTGGGATCGTAACCGTTTACTGTCATCCATTCCACAAATTTATGGTGGAATACAATATATTCCTCAAATGCATCTCCTGTTTCATCTACAAAATCTACGTGTGTCTGAGGATCATTCGGATTGACTTTTCTTCTACGTTTATACACCGGCATAAACACCGGCTCTATGCCGGAAGTAGTTTGGGTCATTAGGCTGGTAGTTCCGGTGGGAGCTATGGTCAGGCAGGCGATATTACGTCGTCCGTATTTTTTCATCTCCTCATATAATTCTGGATCAGCTTCTTTTAAGCGGTTGATGAACGGATTGTTTTTTTCTCGTTCACTGTCATAGATAGCGAATGCTCCACGTTCTTTTTTGCCATGTTAACAACAGATGAACGATAGGCTTCCAGAGCGATTGTTTTATGTACTTGTTCAGAAAACTCTGTTGCTTCTTCTGTTCCGTAGCGTAACCCCATAGCGGCAAGCATATCCCCTTCAGCTGTGATACCTACGCCTGTACGTCTTCCCTGTCCGCTCTTTTTATAAATTTTTTCCCATAAATGTTTCTCTGCTTCTTTTACTTCCTCACTTTCGGGATCGGAATCGATTTTAGCTATGATTTTCTCGATTTTTTCCAATTCCAAGTCAATGATGTCATCCATAATGCGCTGGGCCAATGCCACATGCTTTTTGAATAAGTCGAAATCAAAGTAAGCCTCCTTTGTATAAGGGTTTACTACGTATGAGTATAAGTTGATAGCTAATAAGCGACAAGAATCGTAGGGACACAGGGGTATTTCACCACAAGGATTGGTAGAAACAGTACGATATCCTAAATCGGCATAACAGTCTGGTACGGATTCACGGATGATGGTGTCCCAAAATAATACACCGGGTTCAGCAGACTTCCATGCGTTATGGACAATCTTTTTCCATAACGCAGATGCATCAATGTCTTTCGTGAAAACAGGTTGATCGGAATCTACCGGATATTGTTGTTTGTAAGGAGTGCCATTTACAGCTGCCTGCATAAATGCATCATCTAGTTTCACGGATACATTAGCACCGGTTACTTTGCCTTCGGTCATTTTGGCATCAATAAATGCTTCTGAATCTGGATGCTTGATGGATACGCTTAACATTAAAGCACCACGACGTCCGTCTTGCGCTACTTCACGTGTTGAATTGGAATAACGTTCCATGAAAGGCACCAGTCCGGTGGAAGTCAGTGCTGAATTTTTAACCGGAGAACCTTTTGGTCGTATATGAGATAAATCATGTCCTACGCCACCACGACGTTTCATTAATTGTACTTGTTCTTCATCAATGCGGATTATACCTCCGTATGAGTCGGCTGCTCCATCAATTCCAATGACAAAGCAGTTTGATAAGGAAGCCACTTGAAAGTCGTTCCCGATACCTGTCATAGGGCTACCTTGCGGAACAATGTATTTAAAGTGATCCAATAATTCGTAAAGCTGCTGTGCGTTTAACCCGTTCTTATATTTAGCTTCAATGCGGGCTACTTCATTTGCAATGCGCCAATGCATATCTTCGGGAGACTTTTCGAAAATGTTCCCGAAAGAATCTTTTACTGCATATTTGTTTACCCAAACCCTTGCAGCAAGTTCATCACCTTTGAAGTATTGTAAAGATGCTTCAAAAGCTTCGTCATAGGTGTACGTTTGTCTTTCCACTTTTATTTTTAGATTTACTGTAATATCAATAAGTTGTTTTAGTGTAGAAGTTACAACTCATTATAATAAAAAAGTTTCGGCAAAGCTATATATGTTTTTTCAATTAACAAAATAAAAAGCAGATAAGTTTTCAACAAATTGAAAGTTATCCAAGAATATTTGTTAATTTATTGATTATCAAAAGATATATATGCTTGCTTATTTGTAGAAGTTTTCTGTTTTGAAAATTTTGATGGAGGGGATGAGTGATTGACTAGTTGAAAAGGCCAGATTCTTAGCATATAATATTTTGCAAAAAATGCATTATTACTCTTTTCTTTTTTTTCTTTGCAAGAAAAAAATATATATGGAATCGATAAATAATAGACGGACGATCCGTAAATATAAGCAGGAAGATATTTCTGCTTCTTTGTTAAATGATTTGCTTGAAAAGGCGTTCCGTGCTTCTACAATGGGTAATATGCAATTATATAGTGTGATTGTGACTCGTGACAAGCAGATGAAAGAGAGATTGGCACCTGCCCATTTTAATCAACCGATGGTAACAGGTGCTCCGGTTGTACTGACTTTTTGTGCGGATTTTAACCGTTTTAGTAAATGGTGCAGAGAGCGTAAGGCGGTACCGGGTTATGACAATCCCATTTCTTTTTTGAATGCTGCTACGGATGCATTGCTTTGTGACTCAGAACTTTTTGTACATTGGCTGAGGAAAATGGATTAGGTATTTGTTTTTTGGGAACAACGATTTATAATCCTGATCAGATTATTGATATCCTTCAGTTGCCGGAATTGGTTATGCCGGTGGCTACTATTACAGTAGGATATCCGGATGAATGCCCTCCACAAGTCGATCGTCTTCCTATAGAGGGTATTTTGCATGAAGAATTGTATCATGATTATACCAAAGAGGATATTGATCGTATTTATAGATATAAAGAGTCACTTCCGGAAAATCATCAGTTTATTAAAGAAAATCATAAGGAAACACTGGCTCAGGTATTTACTGAGGTCAGATACAAGAAGTCGGATAATGAATGTATGTCTGTAACTTTGAAAGAAACCTTGAAGAAACAGGGTTTTGAGAAGTGAATTGCCGGGAACTATCAATCTTAAAACAGAGGTGCGCAGAGGGAAATAAAGAAAATGCCCTTTGCGCACCTCTGTGGTTTTATTCTATTTCCTTTTGAGAGAAGCTTCAATTTCCTCAATATTCGCTTTAAATGCTTTGTCAACCTCTACTTGGTCTTTTACTATTTTGCAAGCGTGCAATACGGTTGCATGATCTTTATTACCTATTAATTGACCAATTTTGGAAGAAGAGGAGTCTGTATGTTTTTTGGCCAGATACATAGCTACCTGACGTACTTGTACCACTTCTCTTTTTCTTGTTTTAGTATGGATGGCAGATTCTTCTATCTCGTAATGGCTGCATACTTTCTGTATGATATCTTCTACTGTGACAGGCTTGCTCTCACAACAGCGTACAGCTTTTCGTACAATTCTTTCAGCCAAATCCAAATCAACATCACGCTTGAAAATAATGGATTGTGCCAAAAGTGAATTAATGATGCCCTCTAATTCACGTACACTTTCATTTACGTTTTCAGCAATATAATTAATTACTGTTTCCGGTATATTCAAACCGTCACGACGTATTTTATTACGTAAGATATTCTTTCTCAATTCTACGTCCGGCTTTTCCAATTCGGCCACTAAGCCCCATTTAAAGCGGGTCAGAAGGCGTTCTTCCATACCTTGTAGCATTACCGGCGCACGGTCAGAAGTCAGAATAAGTTGCTTACCGTTCTGGTGCAGATGGTTAAAGATGTGGAAGAATGTGTTCTGGGTTTTGGTTACTCCGGCGAATTCTTGAATATCATCAATAATCAAAACGTCTATGGTTTGATAAAAACTAATGAAATCATTGAAATGATTGGTACGAACAGAGTCAGTGTATTGCACCTGAAACAGATGTGCTGATACGTACAATACTCTTTTTTCAGGATATAATTCCTTGATGCGGGTACCAATAGCATTAGTCAAGTGAGTTTTGCCCACACCGGATGGTCCATACAAAAACAAAGGGTTGAATGTTTTTGCCGGATTTTTAGCTACAGTTTCTCCTACTGTACGTGAGAACTCATTACTATTTCCTTTTTATGAAATTCTCAAAAAATTGTAATTTGATTCAAATGTGGGTCTAAATCCTGCGGAGCCGGTGCCTGCATTGGATTAGGTGCCTTGTTACCATCTCGTATAACTGTTTGTGTGGGTAGTGCTGAAGAGCGTTTGCTTCCCTCCATGTTAACAGTTATATGGTTGGTCTTATCGGTCAAGATACAATACATAAGCTGCGTTCCCTCCCCAATTTCTTTATATAGGGCAGCGCGCAGCAAGTCCACAAACTTTTCTTCTAGAAATTCATAGAAGAATGGGCTGGGGACGCCAATTGTCAGTGCCTTGTCCTCATATTTAAGCGGTACGATAGGCTCAAACCACGTTTTAAAGGTCGTTTCTGGTACGTTGTCTCTGATAAGGTTCAGGCAACGACCCCATAAAACGACGTGATCGTTTTCAATCATATGAAACATTTATTATAAAAAGCGAAACTTCTACAATGCAAATTTCGAAATGAATTTCTGAAAAAACAAATCGCTTTTTTCTTGCTTTTTATTTTTAAAGAGTAATATCTTTAGTTTCAGTTACTTATAAAAACCTCTATCTAAAGGCTTTTGAAAGATTCTTGTTGTTTGATAATTGACTGATTCTTAGCTGACTAACAGTCAAAATAGGCTTTTATTTATTTTAAATGAAATAAGTCTACATGGTATTTCTTCCCTATTTGCAGTCATTTACTGAAAATAAGTGGAAAAATGGTTGAGTAGACTTATTTAGAATATTTTTAAATTAGCAAATCTGTTACTTATCTTTCTTGCCAAACAAAGAGAAATGTACATAACGTTTAGGATGCGCTTTCAAATCCTCCAATAAGGTTGCAGCGTTTGCTGTCGTCGCACTCAAATTTTGGTAGAAAGTAGGATCATTGAATAGCAATCCGATACTGTTGTCCTTGCGATTGAGTTTTTCTGTCAGCATTTGTACATTATATAAAGTGGAGTCTATTTTATTGAATGTTGAAGCATAATCAATACCTTTCAAATTGTCGCTGATAGCAATGAAGTTATCAGCAATTGTGTTTAATTTTCCAGTAAGTTGCGGAAGATCCTTTTGCATTAACATGTTTAATTGACGTGTTGTCACATCCAGATTGGCTGTCAGTTTTTCTGCGTTGTGCAAGGTTGCACTCAATGCAGGATCAGCTAATATTTTATTTAATGAATATAGGATAGAATCCATTTTGGGTAACATCTGCTCTATTTGAGGAACTAGCTTTTCTTCAGCGGCTCCCATGAGCCCCGCATTCGTTTTGCCGGGCAGGGTATCTCCCGGTTGATAGTATTCTGTAGAATTAAAGTTAAGGAGTAAGTTCATCTTTACCGTTCCCAGCATTTCTGTAACCAGTTCTCCTGTACTTCCTTTGGGGATACGCATTTCCTTGTCCACTTCCACTTCTACTGTGACATGTCCCGGTTTTTTTGCATAGTTGTAATTGATATTTCTTACTGTACCTACTTTATAACCATTGGCAAAGACGGGGCTTGATCCGGCTAATCCGTTTATATTTGTATATTCTACATAATAGTAATTGGCAGATTGGAACATATTTATTCCTTTCAGGTAGTTGATACCAAAGATCAGCATAGCCAATGCAGCGATGCCTATTAATCCTATTTTTACCTCTTTCGTCATTTCAATTATACCTTTTATATTATCTATTCTTTTTAAATTCTTTGATGGCTTCGTTCACATTCATTTTCTCTCCGTTTTTGAAAGCGATAATGAAAGCGTCCTTAAATTTAGGAGTAATATTACGTTTCATGCGTAGTATTTTATTATAATCCGTATTTTCTCCGTAAGTATATTTATAAAGTCCTTTTTCGCGGTAATAGCTAACAGGTGATACACCTTTCAGTTGTTTACTTCCTTTGGGCAATATTTTGTTTGATACCAATATTTGTATTTTAAATACAGGCTTGGCAGATGTTCGGGCTTGGTCGCCTGTGATCTTTTTTTGTGTGGCAGGCACAGGCTTTTTGGTAATCTTGTCCGGGTTCCGTTGCAGTGTCCGGTTCCGCAGTTTGTATTTCTATTCTTGATTCTTTCGGTTTGTTTTTCTGGTTCCGGTAATTCTTGTTCTTGTACTCTGCTGCGGCCGATGGGGGCGTCATGTTCGCGCTTGTAATTGAGGAATGCTTTATAAATGCTGTTAGATAACGCCGTAGTGCCTGCATCGGATAAAAGATATTGTTCTTCATCCGGTGTTGAGATATAGCCTAATTCAACCAAAACACTAGGCATGGAAGTGGCACGTAGAACTAGGAATCCGGCTTGATGTACTCCTTTGTCTATTCGTTTGGCTGTATTCTTGAATTGTTTTTGGATAAGAGTGGCTAATTTTACACTCTTCTCCATATTTTTGTCTTGTACAAATTCAAAAATAATATAGCTTTCAGAAGAATTTGGATTGAATCCGGCATAACGTTGTTCATAATTATCCTCTATCAAAATAACCGAGTTCTCTTTTTTTAGCAACTTCTAAATTTTCTTCTTCCAGTACGGTGGAGTCCTAACGTATAAGTCTCTGCTCCCCGTACAGTTCTGCCACGGGCTATGGAATTAGTATGTATAGAGATGAATAAATCGGCCTTGGCATTATTGGCTATTTGTGCACGACGATCCAAAGGGATAAAGACATCTGTTTTCCGGGTATATATTACCTTTACGTCATTACAGTTATTTCGGATCAGTTGTCCTACTTTTAAAGCTACGTTCAGATTGATGTTTTTTTCTTTTCCACGTCTGCCGATAGCACCGGGATCATGTCCGCCATGACCGGGATCAATGACGACTACAAAGTCCTTTCCCTTTGCCGCCAGGCAGAAACAGGGAAAGACCAGCCACAGGCTACACAACAGGAATATTATTTTAAGTCTATCGGTTTTCATATCAATTAAGTTGCAAATGTAGCGATTTTTAGTGAAAACTCGGCTTTTGTCTTTAAGTTTTGCGTTTTTTATTCGAAACTTGCCACAAAACCCGAAAAATAGACGAGTGTTTGGACTAAATTCTTTTATTTTGTATTCTAAATAAATATTGAAAGATGGATTTGTTTAAGTTTATGAAGAATTGGACGTTACCTCTAGCGATGCTTGCAGGAGTTATCGGTTATTTTGTTTTTGCCAACTTCACTTTTCTGGAGCCGACAAAGCCATTTATGAATGGGTTGATTTCTTTTTAACTCCTTCCTTGATTTTTTGCCCAATTGTTGCTTACATTCTGTAAAATTGAACCAAAAAGAGTTGGTTCCTAGAGTATGGCATGGCTGGTTGTTGGCTATTCAAGCCATTTCTTGTGGTATTATTGCGTTGTTGTTAATATTTTTGTCCGATGGATGAATCTTATAAGGAGATATTCGAGGCGGCTATGGTTTGTCTTATTTGTCCTACTGCTACGGCAGCGGCAGTAATTACGGGAAAACTAGGTGGAAGTGCTTCCAGTTTGACTACTTATACATTGCTTTCAAATATTTTGGCTGCAATAGCAGTTCCTTTGATATTTCCATTGGTTGAACCACATACAGATGTTACTTTTGGTATTGCTTTTCTTAAGATTTTAAGTAAGGTTTTTCCATTGTTGCTTGCACCGTTTTTTATCGCTTTATTATTCCGTTATTATATTCCCCGGCTCCACAAGTTTTTACTGAAATATCATACTTCAGCTTTTTATTTATGGGCGGTAGCATTGACCATTGTAATGGGGCAGACTACTCGCTCTTTGGTTAACAGTACTGCTGATGTAACGGTAGAGATGTTGATTGCTTTTGCCGGTTTGGTAACTTGTTGCTTACAATTTTATTTTGGTAAAAGAATTGGTAGTGCATATAATGACCGTATAAGTGCAGGACAGGCATTGGGGCAAAAAAAAAAATACAGTACTAGCTATTTGATGGCGGTTACGTATCTTAATCCTTTATCGTCTGTCGGTCCGGGGTAGTTATGTGGTGTGGCAGAACATCATCAATAGTTATCAGTTGTGGAAGAAAAAGAAAAAAAAAAATGAGATGAAAAATTAAGTCGCAACTATTTACTTTGTTATACGTAATGCTTGGTATGGTAAACTATATAGTTGCGTTCTATTAAAAATGAATTTGCCGTATATATCTCTTAAAGATTTCTTACGAAACCAGTAAAACGTTTCAATCCTTCTGCCAGTGTAGTACGTGGGCAGGCGATATTCCAGCGCATGAATCCTTTTCCTTCAGTCCCATACATTGTTCCTGCATTGAGCCATAATCCGGCTTCGTTAACCAATCGCTGTTCGAGTTCCTGCGAGTGTATGCCGAGTCTGTGACAGTCCATCCAAACGAGATAGGTTCCCTCCAATACCGTGATAGGAAACTCGGGCAGATGTTTCCGACAGAACTCCTGCATATAGAGAAAATTGGCCTGTAAATATTTGATGAGTTGGTTCAGCCACTCTTCCCCTTCGTTGTAAGCTACTTGAGTCGCAATTACACCAAAAAGGATTGACATCACATACTTCGTTATCGTTAATGGCCCGGTCGATTTTCGCTCGACGGTTAGCATCAGCACAAATAATGTTCGCAATCTGTAATCCGGCAATATTGAACGCTTTACTGGGAGATATACAGACTACAGAATGGTGACGGAAATTTTCTGAGATGGAAGCAAACGGTGTGTAACGGTACTCTGGAAAAAACCAGTTCGCAATGAATCTCATCCGAAACGACCGTAACATCGTGTCGAATACAAATTTCACCAATACGTACCAGTTCTTCACGTTTCCACACCCTTCCGGCAGGATTGTGAGGATTGCACAGCAGCATCACCTTCACTTTCGGATCACCAGTCTTACGCTCTAAATCTTCATAATCGATGGTGAAAGTATTACTTGCAAAAACCAACGGTGATGATACCATTTCACACCCATTGTTACGGATTGAAGAAAAGAAACAATTATAGACCGGGGTCTGCACCAATACCTTATCTCCCGGAACGGTCAAAGCCTTGATGACTGCCGAGATGGCTGGGACTACGCCCGATGTGTAAATTATCCATTCACGGTCAATCGTCCAACCGTGACGACGTGCGAACCAGCCTGTAACAGCCTCGTAGTAACTGTCGGGCACACGGGTATAACCGAAAATGCCGTGTTCTACCCGTCGGCGTAAAGCATCGACGATAGCGGGAGCTGTACGGAAATCCATGTCAGCCACCCACATCGGCAATACATTTTCGCTTTCTGCGCTATCCCATTTGTAGGAATCGGTTCCCCGTCTTGAAATTTGTTTGTCAAAGTTGTATTTCATATCTTCATCTTAATCGGTAAAACAGGTACGCTCGTCCCGGAGACGGATTTCACAATCGGCAGGAGCCTTGATGTTCTCATCTATGGTTATGGAACCGAATTCGTCAGCCACAATGCATCCCGACATCGGGTTCTTGATATTTGTAATAGCTCCGTGAATATCGGCCTGCAACGTGCTGTACTCAAAAGGTACGGTCGCAGTCAGGTCCGAAGGTACAGTTTTCAAAGAATAAGGTCGTGTGCATAGCAAAGCGGTTGCTCACCGGTAATGTGGCAGTTGACCAAACGTAGATTCTTCGAATGCCAGCCGAGGTATTCGCCGTTGAGTTCGGAATCGTAGATGGTCACATTTTCCACTTCCCAGAAGGCATCCTTCGTTGTAATCTTTGCATGATGAATCTCTACATTTTTCACGTACTGGAACACATACTTGCTGTTGCTTTCCAGTCCGTCCACATAAATGTTGTTGCTGAACATGAAAGGATAAGTTCCGCCGTGCAGCTTGAGATTCTTGATGCGGATACCATTACAACGCCAGAATACTTCGTCGGCATCGTTCATCGTTACGTTCTCGATATCTATTTCGTCCATTTCACGGAACATCTTCGGTGCGTCGATAATCGTGTCGGTCATCTTCAGGTGATCGGAATACCACAATGCCGAACGCCCTCCGACATCGAAATAGCAACGGTCGATTTTGAAATCGTGTACATGCCAGAAGGGATTAGTTACCCTCAAAGCGGCAATCTACAGCTTCGATATTGCTACATTCTTTGATGGCCGATTCACCGGTACGAATAATCACATTTTCCAGACGAAGGTCGTGGGACTCGAACAAGGGACGCTCGCCCCCGAATTCAGCATTTTTAATCAGTTTCATTTGATATATTGTTTTAGTTGTCAGTCATTATTAATTTTAAAAGTCATGTTCACATTGCTGCGTCCGCGAACTGAAGCCAATCAGGATATAGGCAATTCCTTTTTTCTTGAAGTCTTCTATTTTAAGTATTCTTTGAAAAATTCCTCCAGTTTATCGAATGGAATAATGTCTGTCCGGTCATATAAATCCGTATGTACGGCATCGGGAATAATCATCAATTCTTTATTATCGCCTTTCAGCTTCTTGAAAGTATCCTCACTAAAATAGCGGGAGTGAGCTTTTTCTCCATGAATGAGCAACGCGGCACTGCGGATTTCATCGGCATACGCAAGGATAGGTGCGTTGAGAAATGCAAGATTGGAGGTTTTGTTCCAGCCCAAACCGGAGTTGATGGAACGAGGATGATAACCTCGTTCGGTCTTGTAATAATCATAATAATCCTTCATGAACTGCGGCGTATCACCGGTAGGTTCCGGGTTCGTCACGGTGCGGGGATAAGTGTCGGTACGGTAGTCTTCCGTGCGCTGGGCGTTAAACTCCTGACGCATTTTGTAACGTGCATCTGCATTGTCAGCGGCATCGAAGTAACCGTTTGCTGTACAGCGGCTAATGTCGTACATTGTGGAAGCTACCGTTGCCTTGATACGTGTGTCGTTGGCAGCCGCATTGATAGCAAAACCACCCCAACCACAAATGCCAATGATGCCGATTCGTTCGGCATCCACATCCGGACGTGTCGCGAGGTAATCCACCGCCGCCGAGAAGTCTTCGGTGTTGATGTCCGGCGAAGCTACGCTGCGAGGCTGTCCACCGCTTTCACCAGTAAATGAAGGATCAAAAGCAATCGTCAGGAATCCTCGTTCGGCCAATGTCTGGGCATACAGCCCCGACGACTGTTCCTTTACAGCTCCAAACGGACCGCTGACAGCAATAGCAGGCAGCTTACCTCCGAAAATCGTTTTCGGTGCATACAGGTCGGCAGCGAGCGTGATGCCGTAACGATTTACGAAAGTCACTTTGCTATGGTTCACCTTGTCGCTCTTCGGGAACGTCTTGTCCCATTCCTGTGTCAGATTTAACAGTTCCATATTTTTGTGAGTGTTTTGTGCCGGGCTTTCCGTCAGGCTGAAGAGGCAGAGGAAAGCAGCCATTAAAATAGTTGTACGTTTCATAACCGATGTAATTTAAATTTTTATTGTTTCTTGTTTTCTTTTCATAGTGCAAAATTACAGCGGATTACAGGAAAAAAACCGGTAGATGGATTACTGATTGTATAACCTCAATTACAGACATTATTTTACATGCATCTCATCCAACGTTCCCACTTCAAGCAGATCAGGAAAAATCAGCCTCTTTTTTCTTGCCGCATTGGTGATGATGATGGAGAAACCGATATCGGACAGTAGCAAGAGTCTTGTGCAAAATCTGCCGTCGATAAAGATGTATTGCAGATTATGATACGGCCGACTCCGGCAGTAGGCATGGCACTCGTCGTTTCAACCGGAAGAAGGGAATACAACGAGAACTCCGGAAAGTTGGTCAGTGTAATGCCCGGTAGAACCAATCCGCACAACCCGTTCAGTATGGTGTACCGTTCGGATGGATCTGACAAGGATGGCAGTATGGTTGGTTAGTGATTCCGATTCCATAGGCTATCACTTTTCGTTCCTGTCGATATCTCGGATATGCCTTGCCGGTACACCTCCTACAACCGTGTTGGCCCGCTACGTCTTTCGTCACCACAGATCCGGCGGCGATAATGGCGTTGTCACCCACGGTCACACCCGCAGGATGGTGGAGTTGGAACCTACCCATACATTTTTGCCTAACCGGATAGGCGCGCCGGATACATCGCCCCGCGGTCTTCGGGAGCCGTACCGTGATTGAGCGTGGCAAAGACCACATTATGCCCGATAAGACAGCCGTCACCCAACGTCACACCGCCATGATCCTGGAAGTGGCAACCGGCATTGATAAAGACACGACGCCCGATGGTAATATTCTTGCCGAAGTCTGTGTAGAACGGAGGAAACATCTTGAATGTTTCGTCCACAGGTTTACCGGTCAGGCGCGACATGAACGCACGCAATTCTTCTTGTGAATGGTACGAGTTGTTTATCTCACAGGTAACGCGCCGGGCTTCATCGCTCATTTCATCCATCAGCCGATAGATTTCCGGTGTATTGAGTGCACCGCCGGCTTCAATATGATTCAAAAAAATCATCTAATGTCATAATATTCTTTTTTTCCCTATACTTGTTTACTCGTTTTGTATGCCTCTTGTGATTTCGGGTTTCCTTTGATTTCTTCTATGTGCCATACACCACAGCGAAACAGTGTACCCCATTTTACCATCGGTTTTTCCAAACATCCATTCGCTTGTTGCGCTTGAAATAGGTGACAGACCGCCCCGTTATCTGTACGTTTTTCGTAAAGCACATACTTATTACCATTTTTCTTGGGAACCGGATCGGACTGTGTTATGGCAGGTATTCCTATAACAAATAAACTTGCAATCATGATGACTGGTATACGTTTCATTATCACTTGATTTTATTAAGTTTTGAATTCCAGAATCTTGATGCAAAGATAAGTACATGACTGAAAATACAGTGTAGATAAATTACAGATGTTATAACCCTAATTACATGATTTCCGGAAAGAATAGCATAAATCTGTAGCCAAGGTTGATACAATGTCTCAATCTGTTATTCTAGAAAATGATAAGTATAGAATTTGAAATCTTAAATTGATGTTAAACAGGAGGGTATGTGAGAATTATAGCCGTGCAATACCCCGGAATTGAGCGAGTGGCTACACCATAGGCATTAGTTATGTTATTTTTACCAATAGTAAACCGGAGCGTATTTGTAACAGATGAGAAACCGAATACTGCAAGAAATTATCATGTTGCCTCTTTGGTTGAAATAGTGTTATGAAATAGAGATTTTAATCCATCGAAAATGGCAGGAAGAGCAATGGTGCCATGCACCTCGTCGGGAAATTTTTTATAAACGACATGCAAATGCTTGTTTTTCATTTCAGGGATGATCTTATTTTTTAAGCTGTCGGCCAATGAAAACTGAATAAGTTTGATTGCAGGACGTTGGCGGGTGGCGAAAGCAACATACAAATGTTTGCCGGAGAAGTCTTTTTGATAAACATTCTTTGCTGCTTGTTGTAGAAAGACTCCTCGGTCCCACCATAAACTTGGGTCTATTGCTATATACGAGTCAAAAGACTCGGGATGATTTGACAGTGTCTGTAGGGTAAATAAACCTGCGTATGAATGTCCGACAAGAAAGTTTGTACCGTTGGCAGGAACTTTATTTTCCACTTCCAGGACGTAGTTCCTCTATCAGAAAGCGATGGAACTGTTCAGCTCTCCACCACCTGCCGGCTTATCATAGGGACAAATGGTACCATCCCGGCGGGCGGCTGAGCAGTAGGAGTGAAATCTCTGGTCCGGTCTGTGTTTAAAACAGCCACAACGATGCAAGGAGGCAAGTTTGAGGTTTTAGAAGAAGAGAAGAAACGCGTAAAACCAACCACGGAATGAAAGAAGGAATCTCCATCCAATAGATAAAGAACCGGATAAGCCTTTCCTTTTTCACCAGCTTTGGTCTCAGGTACATAAATCCAATATTTTCTTTCTTCATTCAGTATTTCAGAAAACAATGTATGACGCGTTCCGATATAAATGGAATCTTGTTTTTGTGCGGAGAGGGGAAATATCCATCCTATTTGTATGAACAGTATTATATAAAGTATCTTCATTTGTTCGTTTTTTGGGGTTGCAAAGTTCGATGAAAATATGGATATGGACAATCCCTATTTTTAGGTATTTCAGAATATCTCCAATGGAATTTCCTCTATGTCTTATGATTTTGTGGAGGTGGCACCGGATGCATCGGAAGGAATTGATTGAACCGGATTTTTAAGTAGCTTCTTAGGGGAATTCATTAAAATATCCTATCACTTCTAACATTTCCCGATTAATTTTGTATTTTTACAGACATACAAAGATTAACTGTAACAAGATATGATTATTTCTGTCGTCTTCGTATCTATGATGGTGGTTTTCGTAACAGTTTATTATTTTGTTACAAAGCCGAAAAAGCAGCAAGAAAAGATTTATTCGGCGATGACCACCGATGAACTTATCAGGTTCGTGCAGTCCATGCACTGTGAACTAGTGAAGAGAATTGATGCTGATGCCATTATCATCGGTTTTCAAGGAGGTTATTTTCATTTGTTAAGAGAAAAAACAGGTCAGAATATTCAGTTATATTATAAAGATTTTTACGCATGTAGCTATGAACAGTCTAAAAAAATAGTTTTTGACATTAACAACATTAACTGCCGATACACAGCTTGGACTTGCTATTTGCGTAAAAGTCATGAGGATGGAGAAAGTGAGACACCTTTTACGGCTTGTCTGTCTGCCTGTCTGTTCTTGTCGGGCAGTGAAACTCAGTTAAAACAACATTTGCGGGTATTGCTTGAGTCATCTTTTATGATAGCCCGTAGTTTTAAAGAGTTGGCAGAACAATCTGCTTCAATACAAGACATGTTGGTGAAAAAAGAATTCGAAAATCGCTTGGCTTTGTTGAGACGAAAATTGGAGATTGGACATGGTAAGCTGTTGGAACCTGTCGATGTTTCCCGGCAAGATATGGATCAGATAGAGGATATTCTTTCTCTTTTTGGTACAGTGAAACAGGAAGATATAAAGGGAATGACACTGGTTTGCAATGGGCGGATAGAGAGGCGTACCGAATTATTGTCTATTCTTTCTTTTCGGTTGAAAGATGCTGTGATGGATGAAAAAGGACAGGCGGGAAAAGATGCTCTGATCTGTATTACACTTGCCGAAGGGCAGTTGGTGATTGCGTTGGAGAAAGCTGAAGGCAGTAATGAACGATCTCTTTATTATAAGTTGTCGGCTATGCGGACGGACAGGGTAGATGCTTTTTTCGATGAAACCCAAAAAGGCAGAGTATTCAGTAGTATGATTGAGGTAAGATTGACAACGGATCATGATGATTATTGGGAGTTGAAATATATGTTGGACGATGCTAAAGAAAAAGCGGCAAACAAACAGTTTGACGAACTGACGGAGGAACAACAGGCGTTGCTGGCTTATACCGAGCCTACCTTGCAGACTACTATTTATTGGGGGAAGAAATTTTTCAGGCAGCAATGTTATCTTCAGGCGTTGGGGTGTTATCTTTCTATTTTTCGGTATTATCAAGTCCACTGGACAGAATTGCCGGAGCGTGGCAAGGAAGAATATTATGTGATTTGTTATCATATCGGTTTTGTTTATCTCACATTAGGGCATTTTGAAAAGGCTTATTATTATTTGACTAATGCTAAAAGAAATTCATCCATTCATGCGATTCGTGATTTTACCAACTGTCTCGTCGAAATGAAGGATACAGGAGCTCTTGAGTATATTTATTCTATGGTGAGTTTGGTTGGCAGTCAGATAAAGATGTATGGTGATGAAAAGAATACCTTGTTTCCACTTTATCATTTTCTTCGGCGCAGGGCAGCACAAGTATTAGTAAACTTGAAATATTATTCGCAAGCTAGGGAACTGCTCTATCAAATGCTGGGAGAGGAGGAGAATCGTGAGTTTGCGGAACGGGAATTGCAGTATCTTGAGAGTATGGGTGCAGGTGATGATGCGAAGCGGAACGAGTGAGAAGAATGTGAGGAGGTTGAATGAAAGTTTCATGGAATTTCATAATGGGATGTTGCTAGGAGTAAAGCAGAAATGTGGAAAATGTTCTGTAACATGGACTGCTCTTCATTGAACTCTGTG
>VOFK01001732.1_pt1 | contig 46796 bp, 53 predicted proteins | sample 5384121 | NCBI WGS metagenome assembly VOFK01 (sample SAMN12384730, study PRJNA508395) | human gut metagenome | isolation source: healthy gut J | host: Homo sapiens | reverse complement strand
TGCCATAGGCGTAATCAATGGATTTATCCCCTGCCAAACATAGCATAGGACAGATACGGTCCCGCATTGATGCGCAAATTCCATTTGTTATTCAAAGCAACATTATAAGAAGCAAGGATAGGAAGCTCCAAATTGAATTTACTAAAAAAGAATCGGTACCAAGTCTTGTCTTGGATCTGAATTCTTCATAAGTAAATAATAATTGTGGTTGTACATACCATGAGTTTTTTTTACATGAACGTCATACATTCCTCCGGCATAACCGCCCAGGCTGAAGCGTGCATCCCTGGACAGAGATTTAGAAAAAAAGTCCGCCTCCTACAATACCCCAGCTATTCTGTGCGGAAGCGGGAAGAATAAAGCAGGCTAAAAAGCATGCAAAGTAGAATTTGTTTTTATTTTCATCGGGTTTGTTGCTTAAGTTTAATAATGCAAAGTAAGGTATAAAGCCCTTTTCATGAAAATAAAACAGATAACATTTACCGCATATAAAACTTTGATAATAAAACAATATAACACTATTAAAGATAACATTCGGAGAAATTTCACTCCTATTGGGCATAGGGACAGGTCTAAAACCTGCCCCTACACAGCAAGAGAAAAGAAATATCTTTTATTGCGTGCAATTTATATTCCGCAACTTCCCTCTGAACCCATTCTGCACATCCCCAATCTGCCGCATGGGAAACACCAAAGTTTCCTGCATATACATCTTGTCCTTGCGTTTATGAGTATAGTTGTAAAACTGCTTGATACGTCCTTCCAAACGTTCCGCTTTCTCACCGTTTATGTAAAGAGTAGTACCTTTGTGGTCTCCCTCTATGCGTACCTTCGTCCATGCTCCGGCAGGCAGTGTGGCAGCGTGGAATACAAACGTATAGCCGTCACGGCTGAAAGCCAATTTTCCCTTATTTTCCCAATTGGCATATACGGTGGAATGAGGACCTTTAAACATAATACCGTTGATATTTTTTGGTCTTTGTCCGATTTATTTCAAATTCTACCACGTATGGATAGCCTACCTCCGGCAACATAGTGGCAATGCTGTCCGTACCGTTCAAAGACAGTTCTTCATTCTGCCCCGGAAGGACTACCTCACCCTGCACACGCCCCAGCAGGTTGACACCGGGAGCTTCAGGCATCTGTTTGCACAATTCCTCAAATTCCTCGTAAGAAACCATTTCATTCTTCCCTCTCCACATCTTCTCGGCCAGTACCTGAGCGGCCGGGAATGTACGGAAATGCACATCCTGTTGTGACACACCGTTACCACAATGGTCATTCCATACGGCAAACATACCTCCCAACAGTCCCGGAGTTCCTTCAGGCAACTCTTCCTTAGGATTCACTTTACCCACACGCCATTGCTCATACAGCCATTTCGTGTCCAGAAATCACGATAATATCCGGCAGCCGGAACAATATAAAAGATAAGCATCACACGTATTGATAATCTTATATCCGTCTTTCAAAAGAAGCATTAGGATCAATCCAATCGTATGACCAGGCATTAATAGTTACATTATCCGCTTTCACCGGAGTGTTTCCTTTCAACCAGCGCAGTGCTCCCCACATACGGACATTCTTCCCGTATTTCTCTACATACTTCAGATACCGATCTGTAAAATAGCGGAATTTCTCAGCTTCCTTTGGCATTGTACTCGTCTGTACCGATATGTACGTCGGGACCTATGAAAACCGGTTTCTCACCAGAAAGATACTCATCCAGCAAAGAATCTACAAAACGATAGGTTTCCTCCTTGTACAAATCCAAATGATCCATTCCATATTTATCACTGCCTATCTCGGGTTTATAATGTGTAAAGGCCAATGAATGAGCCGGAATATCAATCTCCGGAATCACATTCACACCATATTCCATGCCCAGACGTTGCAGGTCGGTGAATTCTTTCTTGGTATAAGAACCATCCTTGGCGGTCAGCCCCGGAAAACGCTCACTCTCCAGGCGGAAAGCAGCATAGGTCTTGTTCCAGTCGTTATCAAAGAACTGTGGACAAAACCATTGTCATTGAGATGAATCTGGAATTCATTCAGTTTATAGAACGATAGTATTTTGACATATTGCCGCAGGAAATCCATTGTGAAGAACTTACGGCCCACATCCAGCATGAAGCCACGACTGGGATATTGCGGCCAGTCACGGGCAACTCCTTTGGGCAACTGTCCTTTTTCATTATAAAGAATCTGCAACAAACTCCGGGTTCCCCAAAAGACTCCCTGACGAGCCGGTGCTTCAATACCGGCATAGCGTCCGGCAGTCAGCACATACCCTTCCTTTCCCAATTGTTTGTCGTGTTTCATCAATGAAAGATAAATATCATTCTTTCCCGGTTTCCCGGTCCTAATGGTGTAGTTCCAATCCAACAGATCTTTCAAGTCCTGTGCCAGCACAGTCGCCACACTTTTCAGTGCCGCCTCATCGGCAGGAGCTACAACAATACTGCCTTCAGCAGGCAATACGAGTTTTCCACTTCCCCCTTCCACTCTCTTGCAGGGCGGGAATTACTTTCGGACATGTTTCCTTGGCCGAAACACACAGACACAAGGCCAACATCCATAAGGTTAGTAAGTGTTTCATGATAATGATTAATGGTTAGTAATTAACGGTTAATGAAAAATGAAGGCATTTATTTGCCTTTTACTATCTTCTTGATATCATTCAGTTTATTCAATGCTTCAAGAGGGGTCAGATTATTGACATCCAAATTCAGAATCTCATCCCGTATCTGACTCAATACCGGATCATCCAACTGGAAGAAGCTGAGCTGCATTCCGCTCCGGCCAGACGCTATCTCAGCCGTAGGCTTGGCAATGCCCTGCTGGCGGTTGTCCGTTTCCAGTTGATGCAGAATATCATTGGCACGCTTCACGATGCTTTTCGGCATACCTGCCATCTTTGCCACATGAATACCGAAAGAATGTTCGCTGCCGCCACGTTCCAGTTTGCGCAGAAAAATCACTTTATTATCTATCTCCTTCACAGATACATTGTAATTCTTGATACGCTTGAAAGATTTCTCCATCTCGTTCAACTCATGATAATGAGTGGCAAACAACGTACGTGCCTTGGCTTTAGGATGCTCGTGAATATGCTCCACAATAGCCCAAGCAATGGAAATACCATCATAAGTGGAGGTTCCCCGTCCCAACTCATCAAACAGCACCAAACTGCGGCTAGAGAGGTTGTTCAAAATATTTGCCGCCTCATTCATTTCAACCATAAAGGTAGATTCGCCCACAGAAATGTTATCGCTGGCTCCCACACGGGTGAATATTTTATCCACCATACCGATCCGCGCACTTTCGGCAGGAACAAAACTACCCATCTGCGCCAACAAGGTAATCAGCGCAGTCTGGCGTAGCAAAGCCGACTTACCCGCCATATTGGGACCGGTAATGATAATGATTTGCTGGGTTTCCGAGTCCAGAAAGACATCATTGGCAATATACTTCTCCCCTACCGGAAGCTGCTTCTCGATGACAGGATGACGGCCTTGCCTGATGTCAATCACCTCACTGTCCTCCACAACAGGACGGATATAATTGTTCTCTTTCGCCACATTGGCAAAAGCCAGCAGACAATCCAATCGGGCAATCTGACTGGCATTAATCTGAATGGCTGGAATAAACTCTGCCAAAGCGACCACCAATTCGTTATAGAGCTTTGTTTCAAGCACTAAAATCTTATCTTCGGCCCCCAAGATCTTTTCTTCGTATTCTTTCAGTTCCTGAGTAATATAGCGTTCCGCATTCACCAGCGTCTGTTTACGGATCCAGTCGGCAGGTACCTTATCCTTATGCGTGTTACGCACCTCAATATAGTAACCGAACACATTGTTATAAGCAATTTTCAAGCTGGGAATGCCGGTCAGCTCACTTTCACGTTGCTGTACTTTGAGCAGATAATCCTTGCCGGAAAAAGCTATCTGCCGCAGTTCGTCCAGTTCCGCATTCACCCCGTCTGCTATCACACCGCCTTTATTCACCAGCAAAGGAGGATCATTCTTAACCTCTTTCGCTATTTTTTCACGGATAGACAGACATAAATTCAGTTGTTCCCCAATACGGCGGAGACTCCCGTTATCCGCATTCAAACAGGCATTCTTAATCGGCTCGATGGCTTGCAAAGCTACTTTTAAGTTGCACCACCTCGCGTGGAGAGATTCGTCCTACGGCAGCTTTCGAAACAATACGTTCCAAATCTCCTATCAGATGTAGTTTCTCTTCTATGAACTCTTTGAAATCCGGCTCGCGGAAGAAGTATTCCACTACATCCAGACGCTCATTGACAGGCTTCTCATCTTTCAACGGAAAGACTACCCAGCGTTTTAGCAGACGGGCTCCCATAGGGCTGATAGTGCGGTCGATCACATCCAGCAGACTGGTTCCGCCCTCATTCATGCTACCTATGAGTTCCAAGCTCCGTACCGTGAATTTATCCAGCCGCACATAACGGTCTTCCTCTATACGGGAAAGAGAAGTTATATGGCCGATCTGATAATGCTGCGTCATATTGAGGTATTGCAAAATAGCTCCCGAAGCTACAATACCATTCTTAAGGTGCTCCACCCCGAAACCTTTTAAGTTCTTGGTCTCAAAGTGCTTCAACAGCTTCTCGCGTGAGGAACTTTCATTAAACACCCAGTCATCCAACTCAAAAGTAAAGAACTTGCTTCCGAAATTTCCTTCAAACATTCCCCGTTTACCACGCTCGAAAAGCACCTCTTTGGGGGCGAAATTATTTAACAACTTGTCTATATAGTCAAAAGGCCCCTCTGCGGTAAGGAACTCACCGGTAGAGATATCAAGGAAGGCCACACCACAACTGGCTTTCCCAAAATGAACGGCAGCCAGAAAATTATTTTCTTTGTAAGAAAGAACATTGTCATTGATGGCTACACCCGAGTCACCAATTCGGTGATACCGCGCTTTACCAGTTTCTTGGTCATCTTGGGATCTTCCAATTGGTCACAAATGGGCCACCCGCTTGCCGGCACGTACCAGCTTGGGCAAATACGTGTCCAATGCATGGAAAGGAAAGCCGGCCATTTCTACGCTCTTTGCCTGTCCATTGGCCCGCTTGGTCAGCGTAATACCCAAAATCTCTGAGGCAACAATAGCGTCTTCTGAATAAGTTTCATAAAAATCCCCGCACCTGAATAGCATAATCGCATCGGGATGCTTTGCCTTCAACTCAAAAAAAACTGCTTCATCATCGGGGTTAAAACTACATCATTTGCCACTGTATCGTCCTTTCTTTTTTTTAATTAATATTTCTCGCAAAGATAATAATTAGCAAATTTAATCTGAAACAGTAAAAAGAAAAAAAAATTATATCTTTGTACTAGCTAAAAATACGGAAACAATGAAAGAAATAAAAAGTAAACGAACTGACTGACAATCTGTTTGAGACAATCAGCAAGGAATGGATGTTGGTAACCGCCGGTACCAAAGACAAATTCAACACCATGACGGCAAAACTGGGGAGGTGCAGGATTTCTATGGAACCGTCCGGTAGCCTTTATCTTTATCCGCCCCGAACGTTATACATTCGACTTTATAGAGCAGAATGACTATCTCACTCTCTCTTTTCTAGGTGAAGAGCATAAAGAAATACATAAGATATGCGGTTCCAAATCGGGACGTGACATGGATAAAGTAAAAGCGACAGGACTATCGCCCTTGTTCACCGAGAACGGAAGCATCACTTTTGAGCAGGCGCGGTTGACTTTTGAATGCAAGAAACTGTATGCCGATCTGATCAAGCCCGGAAACTTTATCGACAAGAGCATTACGGACCGATGGTATGGGGAATCACACGGTGGTTTTCACAAGATGTATGTGGTGGAAATTGTAAATGTGCTAAGCCGCTAATTAACGGCATCGATTGTTTTTTTACTGCTGCTTCTTGTATTGACTATATTAAAGTATGATCCGATACGAAAAAAGCCCGTCAAACTGTATGTTTAACGGGCCTTTTTGTTTCATTTCGGATTGAAAACTGTTGGACTACCAAGATTCGAACTTGGACAAACAGAACCAAAACCTGTTGTGCTACCATTACACCATAGTCCAATCATTATGTGCTTTCCTTAGAAAGCGGTGCAAAGATACGTTTTTTTTCCTGCAATATATTCCAAATATTTTCGCACTTTTTTTTTTTTTTGCAAAGTGCAAATGCTTAACTTTGCGTACAAACTAAAAAAGAAATAAATACATGAAAAAACTTCTAACTTGCCTTGCTTTTAAGCCTTGTTGCAGCAAGCAGTTATGCAGCTACACCTTTATGGCTGCGTGACGTGCAAATTTCCCCCCGACGGCACGGAAATTGCATTCTGTTATAAAGGAGATATCTATAAAGTACCCTCCAACGGAGGAACTGCCACCCAACTCACTACACAAGCCTCATACGAGTGCAGCCCCATCTGGTCACCGGATAGTAAACAGATTGCCTTCGCCAGTGACCGCAATGGCAATTTCGACCTGTTCGTCATGTCGGCCGATGGCGGAGCAGCCCGGCGTCTTACCACCCATTCGGCTTCCGAAATACCGTCAACCTTCACCACCGACGGCAACTATATCCTGTTCTCGGCCTCTATCCAAGACCCTGCCAACAGTGCCTTGTTCCCTACCTCGGCCATGACAGAACTATACAAAGTCCCGGTAACCGGCGGACGTACCGAACAGGTGCTGGGTACTCCCGCAGAAATGGTCTGCTTTGACAAATCAGGAAAAACATTTCTCTACCAAGACCGCAAAGGTTTTGAAGACGAATGGCGCAAACACCACACCTCGTCCATCACCCGTGACGTATGGTTATATGATTCGGAAAACGGCAAGCATACCAACCTGACCGCCCATGCAGGCGAAGACCGTAACCCTGTATTTGCGCCCGACGGGCAAACCGTTTATTTCCTGAGCGAACGAGACGGAGGTACATTCAACGTATATTCCTTTCCGATAAGTAGTCCTCAATCATTGAAAACGGTCACCCATTTCAAGACCCATCCGGTCCGCTTCCTGTCAATGGGCAGCAACGGCACTCTCTGTTATACGTATGATGGAGAAATATACACTCAAAAACAAGGAGATAAACCGCAGAAAGTCAAAATCGATATCATCCGTGATGACCAAAATACAATAGCGGATCTGAATTTCAGTAACGGAGCAACCTCAGCTACCGTATCACCGGACGGCAAACAAGTTGCTTTCATTGTACGAGGTGAAGTATTCGTCACTTCCGCCGATTATAATACCACCAAGCAAATCACACATACCCCTGCCCGTGAAGCAGGACTTACTTTCTCACCGGACAACCGTATTTGGCGTACGCCAGTGAACGCAACGGAAACTGGGAACTTTACATGGCCAAGATTGCACGTAAGGAAGAAGCCAACTTCCCCAATGCGACTGCCATTGAAGAAGAAGTACTCCTGCCTTCGGACAAGACAGAACGTACCTATCCGCAATTCTCACCGGACGGGAAGGAACTTGCCTTTATAGAAGACCGTAACCGGTTGATGGTGCTTAATCTGGAAACCAAAAAGGTACGTCAGGTCACTGACGGTTCCACCTGGTTCAGTACCGGCGGTGGCTTTGACTATTCATGGTCGCCGGACGGCAAATGGTTCACATTGGAATTTATCGGAAACCGGCATGATCCATATTCCGATATAGGCATGGTAAGTGCACAAGGAGGAAAAATTATCAATCTGACCAATAGCGGCTATACCAGTGGCTCCCCCCGCTGGGTACTGGATGGTAATGCCATTTTATTCATTACCGAGCGTTATGGTATGCGTGCCCATGCCTCATGGGGATCACTGAACGATGTGATGCTGGTATTTATGAACCAGGATGCATACGACAAATTCCGCCTGAGCAAAGAAGATTACGAATTGCAGAAAGAACTGGAAAAAGAACAAAAGAACACAACCGAAGCCAAGAAAAACGATAAAAAGAAAGGTGATAACAAAGAAAAATCCGAAGAGAAGAAAGAGGAAAAAGTAAAGGACATTGTGGTGGAACTGAACAACATAGAGGACCGCATCGTACGCCTTACTCCCAACTCTTCCGATTTGGGGAGCGCCATTATCACCAAAGACGGCGAGACCTTATATTACCTCTCTGCCTTTGAAGGCGGCTATGACCTGTGGAAAATGAATCTGCGCAAGAAAGATACCAAGTTACTCCATAAAATGGATGCCGGATGGGCCAACATGGAAATGGACAAGGATGGAAAGAACTTGTTCTTGCTAGGCAGTAACACGATGCAGAAAATGGGTACTGATTCTGAAAGTTTGAAGCCCATCAGCTATCAAGCCCACGTGAAAATGGACCTCGCAGCCGAACGTGACTATATGTTCAACCATGTATACAAACAAGAACAGAAACGCTTCTACAACCTGAACATGCACGGAATAGACTGGGATGCCATGACCAAAGCCTATCGCAAGTTCCTGCCGCATATCGATAATAATTATGACTTTGCGGAATTACTGAGCGAATATCTGGGTGAACTGAACGTTTCACATACCGGAGGACGTTTCCGTCCGCAACTGAAAGGAGATGCCACCGCTACCTTAGGATTACTGTATGACTGGAATCATAACGGCAAAGGTCTGTTGATTTCTGAAGTAGTGGAAAAAGGCCCCTTCGACCACGCCCGTTCCAAAGTGAAGGCCGGAAATATCATTGAAAAGATCGACGGCCAGGAAATCACTCCCGAAAGCGATTACTCTGTTCTGCTGAACGGTAAAGCCAGAAAGAAAAAAACACTGGTTACGCTCTATAACCCGCAGACCAAAGAACGTTGGGAAGAAGTAGTTGTTCCTGTCAGCAATGGTGTAATGAGCGATCTGCTCTATGCACGCTGGGTAAAACAACGGGCAGCCGATGTAGACAAATGGTCGAACGGCCGTTTGGGATATGTGCACATTGAATCCATGGGAGATGACAGCTTCCGTTCCGTTTATTCGGATATTCTGGGCAAGTACAATAACCGTGAAGGTATCGTCATCGATACCCGTTTCAATGGCGGAGGACGTTTGCACGAGGATATTGAGATCCTGTTCAGCGGAAAGAAATACTTTACACAGGTAGTTCGCGGACGTGAAGCTTGCGATATGCCCAGCCGCCGTTGGAACAAGCCGAGTATCATGGTGCAGTGTGAAGCCAACTACAGTAACGCACACGGCACTCCGTGGGTATACAGCCATCAAAAAATAGGCAAACTGGTAGGTATGCCTGTACCGGGAACCATGACCAGCGTATCTTGGGAAACATTGCAGGATCCGACACTGGTATTCGGCATACCTGTTATCGGCTATCGCTTGCCGGATGGAAGTTATCTGGAAAATTCACAATTAGAGCCGGATATCAAAGTGGCCAATTCACCGGAAACAGTAGTGAAAGGTGAAGACACACAATTGAAAGCTGCGGTAGACGAGCTGTTGAAAGAGATAGACGGAAAATAAGACGAAAGAAAAGATACAAACAAAACCGGAAGGAGAAACAACAGGTTTTCTTCTTCCGGTTTTTGTTTGTAGGGACATTTACTGAATATCCCCTTTTTATTTATAAAAGAAGTTCTCTTTTCTTATTTGGCAATCACCAGATAATAGTTCTTCTTTCCGCGCTGAACCAGCAGGTATTTTTCATCCAGCAGGTCAGCAGTCGTAATCACCTGGTCAAAGGCACTTAATTTCTCCTTGTTCAATGAAACGCCACCGCCCTGTACAAGCTTACGCATCTCACCTTTAGAAGCGAAAACAGCGGCATTATCAACGAACAAGTCTACTGCCTTCACACCTTCGGCCAATGCATCTCGTGACACCTCAAACTGAGGAACACCTTCGAACACTGCCAGCAACGTGTCTTCATCCAGCTTTTTCAACGCTTCGGAAGTGGCGTTACCAAACAGGATGCCCGATGCCTCAACAGCAGCATTGTAATCTTCTTCCGAATGAACCATCACAGTTACTTCCTTAGCCAGACGCTTCTGCAATACACGCAAGTGCGGAGCTTCAGCATGTTCTGCTGTCAATGCTTCCACTTCTTCCTGACTCAGCGAAGTGAAAATCTTTATATAACGTGCGGCATCCTCGTCACTTACATTCAACCAGAACTGATAGAACTTGTAAGGAGAAGTATAACGGGGGTCCAACCAAATATTACCAGACTCAGTCTTACCGAACTTACCACCATCGGCCTTTGTAATCAACGGGCAAGTCAATGCAAACACTTCACCGCCATTGGTACGGCGAATCAGCTCGGCCCCGGTAGTAATATTACCCCATTGATCCGAACCACCCATCTGAAGTTTGCAGCCCTTTGTTTCATAAAGATGCAAGAAATCGTATCCCTGCAACAACTGGTAAGTAAATTCTGTAAATGACAAACCGTCACGCGCCTCACCGTTCAAACGTTTCTGTACAGAATCCTTAGCCATCATATAATTCACTGTAATGTGCTTCCCTACCTCACGGGCAAAGTCCAGGAAAGTAAAATCCTTCATCCAGTCATAGTTATTCACCAATTCGGCTTTGTTAGGAGCATCGCTCTCAAAGTCAAGGAACTTAGCCAGCTGTTTCTTGATGCAAGCCACATTATGACGCAATGTTTCCTCGGTCAGCAAATTGCGCTCCTGCGATTTGCCGGAAGGGTCACCGATCATACCGGTCGCGCCGCCCACCAATGCCAACGGCTTATGACCGCAACGCTGGAAATGACGTAGCATCATCACACCACACAAGTGGCCGATATGCAGAGAATCAGCCGTAGGGTCAATACCCAGATAAGCTGTCACTTGTTCTTTAGCCAATAACTCTTCGGTGCCCGGCATCATTGTGTGCACCATTCCACGCCATGTTAATTCTTCTACAAAATTCATCGAATGATTATCTATTTAAATGTTTGATTTATACTTTAAATGCCACAAAAGTACGACTCTTTATCTGAAGAAACAACTCTTATTGCCGAAAAAAGATTTTCCGTGCATTTTCATCTATCCTATCGCACAGAAAGGAAACTTCCACATTCTTCGTTTCCGCCATCCGTCCTATCACCATACGGATATCCTGCGTGCTCTCATCCGTTTCGGCCAATAAACATTCTAAAGGCACGTGCCGCAACACATCAGGCTGATATCTTTCTCCCAACGAAAAATAAATGTTTTCCTGCATCAGCCGGCAGGCAATATGCAGATTATTACGGAAACCATGTACCACCCAAGGCATCTGCGGACGATACTTCTTTTTCAGTTCAATCAGTTCATTAAACGCCTTCACACAATGAATAACCAACGGTTTTCCTACTGACTCGCTCAATAAAATTTGTCGGACAAACACCTCTTTTTGCAACAGAATATCTGCCGGCCCCAAACGGTCCAAACCCGCCTCTCCTATCGCCAGAACAGAGGGATGACAGACCGCCTTTTCCAACGTTGTCCAATCTTCCGGACCAGCTTCCAAAACTTTCCACGGATGAATGCCTACAGAATAATAACACCCTTCCACAGGTTCAAACCATGCAGGCTCTACATTGAAAATGCATTCTCCCGGTACAGCAGCATTGCGATGCGTATGAATATCCAGCAACATAAGGACAACAGATTTTACGGAACCGGATCATAGCCCGACCCGCCCCACGGATGGCAACGCAATATCCGGCGGACAGCCAGATACAATCCCTTGAAAGGACCATGTTTTTTAATAGCCTCGATGGCATATTCCGAACAGGTAGGTACAAAACGGCATGAAGGAGGAGTCATTGGAGAAATGTACCCCCGATAGAAATAAACAGGCAACAGCAACAGATAGGAAAGTATCTTTTTCATTCCAGCCTTTCCACTATATGAAACAGCAGCTTCTTCACTTTCTCCTCCACTTCGGCAGAAGAATGAATATGGTTATCCAGCCATATAAAGGCGATAATCAGTCTTTTTGTTCCCCGGGAAGCCAGCGCAGCCAGCAACAAATGCTTGTTCTTCCGATAAGCCTCACGTACCTGACGTTTCACCAAATTACGCTTTACCGCACGTTTGAACCGCTTCTTGGGCACGCTGATCAGAATGGAAGCTGCCGCCATATCTTCCTCCACAGGCTCTACCGACATATACACCACACGTAGCGGAAAAGCCGGAAAAGACTTGCTTCCACCTGAAAAAAGACGCTCAATCAATGTCTTACTATTCAGACGCTCTTTTTTACCGAGTGTATATTCTACCATAATCTTCTTTCTTTTATTAAAATAAAGAAACCGAGGGTTTCGAATCACAAAGTTACAACTTTATTGATACAAAACCCCCGGTTTTGGGATATAAACTAAAAATTAATCCTTATTACGCTCGCGGATAAACATATCCAATGCCGCAGTCATGGACGGAGCCTCTACAGTAGGAGCTTCCAGATCCAACCGCAATCCGGCATCCTTTACCGCTTTAGCAGTAGCAGGACCAAAACATCCTATCGCAATTTCCTTTTGGTCGAACTCCGGAAAATTCTTCATCAAAGAATTGATTCCTGCAGGACTGAAAAACAACAGCATATCGTAATCGAACTCTTCTTCGGGAGTGAAATCATTACTTACCGTACGATACATCACTACCTCCGTATGCTGAATTTTATTTTTATCCAATAAAGTCTTGATCTCATCATTGTGTACATCAGACATCGGCACCAAATATTTTTCCGTATTGTGCTTTACGATAGAAGGCACCAAATCTGCGAATTTACCGGTCGCGCCGAAGAATACTTTACGTTTACGATACTGAACATATTTCTGAATGTACAAAGCAATGGTTTCGGACGTACAGAAATATTTCATTGTTTCGGGCACAGTAACACGCAATTCTGCACACAGATTGAAGAAATGGTCAATAGCGTGCCGCGATGTAAAAATCACAGCGGTATGATCAAGAATAGAGACTTTTTGCTGTCTGAACTCTTTGGCCGACAAGCTCTCAACTTTGATGAACGGGCGGAAATCAATTTTCACACCGTACTTCTCAGCAATATCATAGTATGGCGACTTTTCAGAAGTCGGCTTCGGCTGAGATACGAGGACTTTTTTTATTTTCAATGTACTAAAAATTTAAAACCAAAATGTTGTTCGCTAAGATAATCCCTTTCCACAGAACAAAATCTGGGAGTATTTCAAGGGCACAAAAGTACAGAATTAAATGGAAAGCACCATGAAATTTGTTGAAAAAGTTACTAAAGCACTTATAAAACAGCAGAATTTTAGCAATTATTATAACAAAACCGATAAAATAAGGAGCAATTTGCGGTGACAGATCGAAATACACAATCAAAAGTACAATTGGAAAAAGTAAAAATCCGGCTCCGATTACAACATTAAAGTAAGATTCCAGCCAAATAATATTGCGTGTTTTGTTAAAGAAAATCCAATTTACAAAGCTATAAAGAAGCCATTTGATGACAAAGAAAAAAACTACATAACCAATGTAAATACTTAGCAATAAACAATGAGGAACCGTACGAAAAAGGAGCAGGTCATGGTCCGAAAAATAATCGTACACACAAAAACCGGATAATATACAGGTCTGCAATATCAGCACCAATGTATAACGCACATCAGATGCGGTAGTATCATCAAACAAACTGGCACGCTCTTTAGACAAAGCAAAATTCTTAAATTGCTGTTCAAGATGTTTCTTGCCATGTGCCAGCACGTATGATACCAGGATAAAGCAAAGAAACAGCACGCTGGTCACCATCCAGTCCGAACGCAGCTGATAGGGCAACTCCATTCCTCTCATCCCGTCTTCCTTGGACGTATGACACACGTTGTGTGTCAAAGCCGTATCAACACGGCTCTGCTCTTCCGTATAAAGTTGGAGAATATACGCTATTCCGGGATGGCAGGTTTCACTCATATCGCTGCAAATTTACGTATTTCTTGTTCCAAACAGGCGTTGTATAGAGCAAATTTATCGCTTCTTCGGCTGTTGAAGCCACCTTCCAGATCGCAACATGCTCTTTACGCATAAAATTACCCTCCACCGCCCTTTGCAGCATTTCAAGCAAAGGGTTGTAAAACCCGTTGATATTCAAGATGATTATCGGATTAAGATAAAGCCCCAGCTGCTTCCAGGTGATGATTTCAAGCAATTCCTCCAATGTGCCGCAACCTCCGGGCAATGCAATGACGCCATCGGACAAATCGGCCATCATCCGTTTGCGCTCGTGCATGGTTTCCGTCTCAATCAATCGGGTCAGCCCTGTATGGTGCCACCCCTGCTCCACCATAAAATGAGGGATTACCCCCGTCACCGTACCGCCTGCAGCCAATGCCGCATCTGAAGTAGCCGCCATCAGGCCGATACAGCCTGCCCCGTTAATCAGATTGATCTTCTTTTCAGCCAGAAAACGTCCTAATTCTTCCGCTACATCAAAATACACCTTTCGCTATCTTTGTGCTGGACGCACTATATACACATACATTCTTTAGATCATTCATATAAATCCTTATGTTTTCGGGCGGATCCAATCCTCCCCTGCCAGCCAATGACGCTCATTGCCGCAGGAACGAATTGAATTCGCCCGTATACATCACCATATTCGAATCCGTTTCTTACAAACCGAACGCTTCCTTTATCTTATCCACATAATCCAGCTTCTCCCAAGTGAACAGTTCCACTTCCAGCGTCTTTTTGCTTCATGATACATGGATTCGTATGTCTTGGTCACCACTTTCGGCTCACGTCCCATGTGACCGTAAGAAGCTGTTTCCTCATAAATAGGATTACGCAGTTTCAAACGCTCTTCAATGGCTTTCGGACGCAGATCGAACAGTTCGTCTATTTTCTTAGCAATCTCTCCGTCGCTCAGTTTCACATTGCTGCGACCGTACGTATTTACGTAGATATTGATAGGACGGGCCACGCCAATGGCGTATGACACCTGCACCAGCATTTCATCGGCAACACCGGCAGCAACCATATTCTTTGCGATATGGCGTGCTGCATAGGCAGCACTACGGTCTACCTTACTGGGGTCTTTTCCTGAGAACGCCCCGCCACCGTGAGCACCTTTTCCACCGTATGTATCCACAATAATCTTACGGCCGGTCAAACCGGTATCTCCATGAGGACCGCCGATCACAAACTTACCTGTAGGGTTCACATGATAAACTATCCGGTCATTGAACAAAGCCAATACTTCTTCATTATGAATTCCGGCAATGACACGTGGCATCAGGATTTCAATCACATCCTGACGAATCTTGGCCAACATCTCTTCGTCAGCCTTCAACTGAGCTTCTTTGGAAGAATCAGCCGGGGTTACAAACTCGTCATGCTGGGTAGAAACCACAATCGTATCAATGCGTACCGGCTTGCCGTTATCATCGTATTCAATAGTAACCTGGCTCTTGGCGTCGGGACGAAGATAAGTCATCACCTTCCCTTCACGACGGATTTCGGCCAGTACCATCAACAGTTTATGTGCCAGGTCCAGTGACAGCGGCATATAGTTTTCCGTTTCATTGGTAGCATAACCAAACATCATTCCCTGGTCGCCCGCACCCTGGTTCATAGGGTCCTCGCGTTCCACGCCACGGTTGATATCCGCACTTTGTTCGTGAATGGCAGAAAATACGCCGCAGGAGTTTCCTTCGAACATATATTCGCTTTTGGTATAACCGATACGGTTAATCACTTCACGTGCAATGCGCTGCAAATCTACATACGCCTTGGTTTTCACTTCTCCAGCCAGCACTACCTGTCCGGTAGTCACCAGGGTTTCGCAAGCTACTTTCGAACTGGGGTCAAACGCCAACAGTTTATCAAGCACAGCGTCCGATATTTGATCGGCCACTTTGTCGGGGTGTCCTTCAGACACCGATTCGGATGTGAATAAATATCCCATTCTAAATTGAAAATTAAGAATTAAAAATTAAAAGTTAATTCGTTAACCACCTTGGGAAGTTATCAGAGTAGATAAATGTAAATAAGAAAGTCAATGTATTTTTTAGCATTTTTTTCTGTGGTTGCAAGCTACTCAAATCTCTCCACTGTTTTTAACGGCTGCAAAGATAAGCATTATTCCTTAACCATTCTATAAATTCCCGGTTCTTTAACATTGGAATCGTAATTATTTAGAAGAAATTAAACCTAATCTGACCGATTTCCGTTAATTTTGCATCATGAGCAAAGAAAAGACCGCATTTATACCTAAACAATATTTCGCAGTGGTAGCCGTACTGCTGGCTATCATGATGTCCGTACTGGACGGAACCATTATGAATATCGCATTACCCACGCTGGCACACGATTTCAATGTCACCCCTTCCAATGCCATCTGGATTGTCAATGCCTATCAACTGGTGATTACCATGACCTTGCTATCATTTGCCTCATTAGGTGATATTTACGGTTACAGACGGATATTTCTGACCGGCATCTCCATTTTTGCAGGCGCCTCTTTGGCCTGCGCCCTCTCGGACTCTTTCTGGATGCTGACTGTCTCCCGTATCATTCAAGGTTTCGGGGCGGCCTGTGTAATGAGTGTCAATACCGCCCTTATCCGTTTAATTTACCCGCCGCAGATACTAGGGCGCGGAATGGGCGTAAATGCCATGGTGGTAGCTGTTTCGGCCGCCGCAGGTCCATCCATTGCAGGCAGTATCTTAGCATTGGGAAGCTGGCACTGGCTTTTTGTAATCAACATTCCTTTGGGATTGGCTGCATTAGTGATCGGACATCGGTTCTTACCGCATAATCCGGCTTCAGACACAAAACACAAGTTTGATAAAATCAGTGCAATAGCCAACGCACTGACCTTCGGGTTGTTAATTTATACCTTGGAAGGTTTTGCACACGCCGAAAACAGAAAGTTCATTGCCATCCAGTTGGTATTGTTAATCATAATCGGCACTTATTTCATCCGCCGCCAACTGAAGAAAACGACCCCTATCCTACCTGTGGACTTACTGAAGATTCCTATTTTCGCTCTTTCTATCGGTACTTCCATCACTTCATTCACCGCCCAGATGCTGGCTATGGTTTCCTTACCGTTTTTTATGCAGAATATATTGGGATACAGCGCCGTACAGATCGGTTTGCTACTTACCCCCTGGCCATTGGCTACCATCCTGACCGCACCACTTGCAGGCAGACTGGTAGAGAAAGTACATCCCGGATTGCTGGGAGGCATCGGCATGGCCATCTTCGCTACCGGCCTATTCACACTCTATTTGCTTCCCCCATCCGGCAGAATGGAATATCATCTGGCGAATGGCACTCTGTGGTATGGGCTTCGGGCTGTTCCAGACGCCCAATAATGTAACCATTGTTTCTTCCGCGCCCACTCACAGAAGCGGTGGAGCCAGCGGTATGCTAGGTACGGCGCGTCTGTTAGGTCAGACTTTGGGAACCACACTGGTTGCTTTGTTGTTCCCATGTATGTTCGCCGAAGGACATCGGGCGCAGGCTTGTTTGTTATTAGCCATATTCTTTGCCATTGCCGCAGGCGTGGTAAGCAGTATCCGTATGACACAGGCTTCTCCGGCAGGAAAGAAATAAAGCCCCGGCAAGTTGTTGAACAGAAACATTTCCTTTCTGATAAAAACTTTCTCTTGTTTTTTATCTTTGAGAGCAAAGAAAAAAAGAATGAATTTATCTATCTTTGGAGAGAATTTAAACAATCAAAACCTGATGAATATATGAAAAAGACATTGCTCTTACTTTTTACCCTTCTTTTAGCCCTGTCGGCACAATCACAAAATTCGTTACGGCTAATGACCTATAACATTAAAAATGCAAACGGAATGGATGATGTATGCGACTTCCAACGCATAGCCGATGTAATCAATCATATCCACCCCGAAGTGGTAGCCTTGCAGGAACTGGACAGCATGACCCACCGCAGCGGACAAAAAAAATACGTACTGGGCGAGATAGCCGGACGTACGCAAATGCACGCTTACTTTGCCCCTGCCATTGATTACGACGGAGGAAAATATGGTATCGGACTTCTCACCAAAGAAATTCCCGTCAGCCTGAAAACCATGACACTTCCCGGACGGGAAGAAGCACGTGCGCTGATTATGGCAGAGTTCGACAACTACATTTATTGTTGCACCCATCTGTCTCTCACCGAAGAAGACCGCATGGCCTCACTGGAGCTTATAAAAGACTTTGCCGCCGCTCACAAAAAACCTTTTTTCCTGGCCGGCGACCTGAATGCCGAACCCGAATCCGCATTCATAAAATACTTGCAACAGGATTTTCAGATACTTTCTGACGTAAACCAGCATACATTTCCGGCTCCCGCCCCTACAGAAACCATTGATTATATTACAGCACTGAAACAGAACATGAAAGGCTTCACAGTAACCTCCGCACAGGTAGTAAATGAACCGGTAGCATCAGATCACCGTCCTTTAGTAATAGTGCTTGAACAAAAATAAGCCCAACAGAAAATATGAAAATAAATAAAAGAGAGAACATCGGATGGATAGACTTGCTACGCGTCACCGCCTGTTTTTTAGTTGTATTCGCCCATTGCTGTGACCCTTTTGTGGCACGTTTTGACACAGACCGTCCTACTTTTCTGCAAGGGTGCGCATTGGGAAGTGCCGTACGCTGTTGCGTGCCCTTGTTTGTGATGATGACAGGAGTGCTGCTGTTTCCTGTACGAAACGGCATGAGTGAATTTTACAAAAAGCGGATCGGCCGCATTGTTGTCCCGCTTATCTTCTGGTCGGTCATGCTGCCTGTATTGTATTTCATTTATCTGAATTACATCACCACGACAGACAATCCTACCATAGACATGTCCGCCTTCACCCTGGAAATGACTATCACGAAGATTTGGACATTCATTTTCAATTTCAACTATGACACCACTCCTCTGTGGTATCTGTATATGCTGGTGGGGCTCTACTTCATCATCCCCCATCTTCCATGCATGGCTGGAGCGTGCTACCCGGAAAGATATCAAGCTATTTCTTTCCATCTGGGGCATCTCCTTGTTCCTTCCCTACAAAAGATGGCCGCTCCCTGCACTGGGATATATCGGCAACTGGGGCAATATGGATATCCTGGGAGTGTGCGACTGGAATGCATTCGGTTCATTTTATTATGTTTCCGGATTTATCGGCTATCTGATACTGGCCCATTATCTGGTAAAATACCCGCTGCAATGGAGTTGGAGAAAAACCCTGGCTATCGGTATCCCTATGTTTGTGACAGGGTACGCCATCACTTTCGGCGGCTACCTCATCATGCAGGAATATTTTCCGGGAAACTACGCCTATCTGGAAATAGTATGGCTTTTCGGCGGCATCAATGTATTTATGATGACATTTCCTGTTTTTGTCTGTATACAGAAGCTTAAAATACCTTCTTCGCCTGTTCTTTCAAAAGTGGCATCCATGACCTTCGGCATTTATCTGTGTCATTTCGTCTTCGTGCAAATGGGATATGACTTGTTCGCCTCGCTGTTGCCTCAGGGGATTCCTGCCATAATACACATTATTTGCATGGCCGTAACAGCCTTTCTCATCAGCTACCTGGTGGTCAGAGGGATGTATGCATGCAAATGGACCAGAAGATTTGTGGCGTAAAAACAACGGATTCAAAACACAAGGAGTTACAGTATCCTGTTGGCTGATTATTTCCTTCAAATTCTTCATTTACTTATTAAGTGTTGATAACCAATTATTTACCATGATTGATTTATTCATAAATTCTTCATCATTTTGTCATAGGATATTTCAATAGAAAGCACAACATTACAACTGTTATAAATGGCGCAAACAAAATGAATTCCGTTCCTGTAACTTGAGTGATTCCACCGGTATTTTCTCCCAATCTCTGCCTTTTCATTTAATCGTTTCACCTTAGTGATGAACTTTTATCACTAAGGTAATCAAGCTTCATCACTAAAGTGATACAGTTTCTTCACTTTAGTGATAAAACTTGATGAAAAGGCAGAAGGTAAGCATTCGGCCTCGTGCGTGTTTCTCTCCAAGTTATAATAAAGTCAAAAGCCAGACGAAGCATGTCTGGCTTTTGACTTTATTATAGCTTTCCTGTTTATCCTTTCCAATTAAATGGCAGTAAATCGGTGTAATCGTTTTTCTCTTCTCTTTCTTTCTCCTGTACCCTAATCAGCACGTCCTGCATCCATAGTTTTGGGTTCACCTTATTTTCCCTACAGCATCCCATCAGTGAAAAGAAAATTGCCGCTGCATGTGCTGCCTCATGTGATCCGGAGAAGAGCGTATTTTTTCTGTTTAAAGTCAACGGCCTTATAGAACGCTCCACCGGATTATTGTCAATGCAGAACTGTGCGTCATTGACATATCCGGACAGTTGTTCAAAGCGTGTGTACATATAGAACATGGCCTTGGCAATAGGCGATTTATCGACCGTATGTCCATATTCCTCCTTGCACCATTTTTCCAGTTCTTTGATAATAGGGTACGATTTTTCCCGGCGAAGCTTTACCACCGCCTCCCCTTCCAGATGTTCCATTCTGATTTTCTCCTCCACGGCATACAGTCCGCCTATTTTTCCAAGTGCATGCCTTGCTCTGGGAGGGTCATTTCCTTCCGCTTCCACAAAGTTGCGCCTGACGTGCGCCCAGCAGCACAGATGCAACTTTCCGGGTAGCGTGTCGAACTTGTCATATACTGCAAAGCCGTCACTCTGTACCACCCGGACCTGTCCTGCCAGCAGTGTGTCTATTCCGCTGCTGTCACGGCCCTTGTGATATTCAAAGAAGGGGTATGGAACCGGGGCAGATAGAAGTTCCACATATACCCGCGGTGAAGAGCACCGGGCCGGTCGCTTTCAAGTACGGGATGGGGTGTCTCATCGGCCATGACGTAATAGCTGTCCTTGACCAGTTCACGAAGTTCATTATAGATTGGTTCCAGACGCCTGTGCGGCAGCCATCATCCAGTTACTTACGGTGGAAGGACTCAGATGGATTCCTTCACGCTCAAAGATATCCAGCTGTCTGTGCAGAGGCAGGTGGTCGTAATATTTGGCGGTAGCAATGTGGGCCATACACTTTCCGAGGCATTGCTGTGGGGATGTGCCATTACGGGCATGGGAGCGGTTATGATACGACCGTCGGCGAGCCGGTATTTAGGACGGATGATGCGTTTCACATAGAATCGGGCGGGACTGACAGCATACTGTTCGCTCACTTCCTCTCCCAGCTTCGTCGCTCCCTCCAACGAAAGGCCTTCCGGCATGGGAATGATAATCTCCTCACGGGGAAGGGACGGGTCGATGGGCTTACGGGCGTGGGGGAGTGATCTTTTTCGTGAAGTTTTTACGGAAACGATTGTAGCCATTCTCCGATGTGACGGATTTCCCAGCGGTTTTCTGTTCTTCCGCTACCGGGTCATTGACATCGGACGGAGACTCGAAACAGATGCTCAGCTGGCCGGCATCTTCGGGAAGATGACGTTTTTCACTGGATTTACCCCATAAACGGCGTGTCAAGTCAGCCAATTTCCATCTCAGATCGGCAATGACGGCTGTACAGGCCGAGATTTCTTCGACCTGGCGGGAATACTCCTGCAAAGAGGCTTCGTATTTTCTCTGAAGTTCCGCATGCTCCTTTTCAAGGCATTCATGTTCCTTGCGCAACTCTTCGTACTCTTCCAAAGTAAGGGTAATAACCGGTTCTTTCACTGTACATCCACTTTTTATTATGTGGCAAAGTTATCAAAATAAAACTGCACGGCTTATAGAAGGGGGAATTACTTTTCAACTGTTTTCCGATACTTTTTAACAGTAAGCGCTCATTCAGGCGATTCCAGAAATTTGAAGAAAATCCTTCTTCCGTTCCTCCTTTTTCAAGAGGAAAGAACCGCGATTCAGACGACGGCATTCCGACGGTATTCGTCGTCGCACCGATAAAGGATATGCAACCTGCTACGGGAGCGGTCGGGAAAAATTGATGACAGCTCTGCTCTGACACGCAGGAACCTGTGTGTCGGATGACCTCGCCACAAAGACCGTCAATACCTTTATGGAAATTACAACCTTGGGGATAAAGGTAATAAGACCAAAAAGGACTGCTGCGGAAAAGGCCAAGACCTAAAGGGAGAAGTAGGTCCTGAGGGGAATGGATACCAAGGCTGGAAGACGAAACTTTATAACGACGGCCGCCATCAAATATGAAAAGAACAGAATCAAAATGGTTAGACTCGGAAAAGAGAGTACGTAGTTTATCACTTTCGCTAGAAAATTCTAATACTGAACACATAATGGATTAAGATTATAATGAAGCCACAAAGGTAGGAAGGAAAAGAGGGGAAAAAAACACGCACGAGGCCGAATGCTTACGGCAGAAGAACAAAATACAACAGACAGATTTCACTGACAAGACAAAAGAAACTTTCATGCTTTCCCCACCTCACTTCCAAAGGAGAAGCCACGGAAAGCATAAAAAACTGACTTTTCCCTCTATCAGATACAAGTTGCCCGGATTTATGACTATATTTGCAAAATCTGAACACATTCTTATGAAAGCTTTTTACTTTTGACAGGACTACTATTCATTCTCATCCTCCCCGGATGCAGAAAAGAGACAAGCATACTTCCGCTATTACGATCTGTAGAGGAACTGATTCCCATGTATGCCGATAGTGCTTCCGTGCTACTTGGACAGCATACAAGCCCCCGATGAACTGACTGATAAGGACTTTGCCCACCGGTGTATGCTATGCGGTAAAGTAACGGACGAAGCAGCCACCGGATTACTCCCCCTATCTACCAATGGCAACGGGCACAACAATGGTTCACCGAACACGGCACGGCAGAAGAACAGGCGCAAATAGACTTGTATCTGGGCCGTGCTTATGTAGAAGATGGGGAGTATGATAAAAGCAATGCAAATATATGCGGATGCACTGCAACTGGCCAAAGAACATCAGGCCTATAATGTGGCAGGGTATATTTGTGCCTATATGGCAGATTTGTATGGTTTTAGAGATATAACCAGTGAACGTCTGGAGAAAAGAAAAGAGGCCAGTAACTTCTTCAAGAAAGCAAGGAACTACAAAAGCTATGCATACGCCTTAAAAGATTTAGCGTGTGAATGTACACTCACTGATTCTTTTAATTACACCATACCCTTACTTCAAAAGGCTGATTCCATCTCACAACTACTGCATAACAAAGATTTAACAGCTGATGTAGCCAATGCTTTTGGAGTGATATATGAGGCACAAGAAAAATACAAGAATGCCGAAAGATATTTCTTAAAAGCCATTGAAACGGGCAGCAAAGAAAGCTATAAGGATTCTATCTCCCTATTACACATATATATAAAAGACAACCAACTGGCAAAAGCACACGAATGGATTGAAACGATAACCAAACACAATGATATCGCTTATTACTTCAATCAAGCTTACTACCTGCTTTATAAGGCAGAAGGAAAATACAAGGAAGCACTCCATTACAAAGAAATCTGTTCCGACATGCTCGATTCACTGACATTAGTTCAAAATGAGACAAAAGTATTGGAAATAGAAAAAAAGTATAACAACGCCAAGATACGGGAAGAGAACGAACTATTAAAGATTACACAGCAAAGGAATACAATCATCATCATTATTGCCATCTCCTTATTCTTACTATCAGTTGCAGGATATATCATTTACCGGCAGAGAAGCAAAGCCAAAATCTATTACCAGCAAACAATTCTAGATAAGATGAAAATAGAGCTCCTTCACTTATCTGCAGAACTAGAAGAAAAAAAGCACAGATTTTGCAAAAAAGCATTGGCAGACAAAGAGAATAATGCCCACAAACTACAACAGGAAATAGAAGTAATATCCTATAAATACGACCGGCTGCAAAAGCAAAGTCTGGAAACATCCACTGTTGGCAAGAAGCTTATTTCTTTGACTAAAAAAAATAGGCTTGAGGACTCCCAACTCCCTACTGACAAAACATGGCATTCCATAATGACGGAAGTAGACAAGATATATCCCCAATTCTACTCCCTACTAAAAGAGGCATTTCCCAACCTGACAGAATCAGAATATCAATATTGCTATCTCCATATCTTTGGATTTGACGCAAATGATGAAGCCAAATTGCTCGGCATCAATCCGGCTTCTGTACGAATGAAACGAACGAGAATTTATCAAGAGGTCCAACTAAAGCACAATAAAGAAACGTTTTTACGAGATTACATCATCAAAAACCTCTTAAAATAAATAGTTCTCATACAGATCTTATTATCAGTGAATTATAAAACACTACATATACATCACTGTATATAACAATTTTTGTAACTCGCTGATAATCAACAAATCTTGTATATACTATAACTCCCTCTTTTTGTCATTCATAATCCTATAATACCTAAGTTTGCACAAAACTAAAACGTAAAACGATTATGAACAAATTAAAAATGAGTTTGGCTTTGATAGCCTTAATTATTCCTCTATTACTATGCGCTAAAAAACGAAATATAGAATTTATAAAACATGGCAACCATAGAATTCCAGTAGAGTCATTCATTCCGGTAAAAGCTTTCTTTGACGACTGCAATAAAGAATTAACCATCGAATTCGCACAGGACTGGGAAGCGGTAACCATCGAGATTAAATCAAAAGAAGGATATGTAGTATATAGAAACCTCTATATACCCCACTCCAATTCTTCTTTATCAACTTCTTTAGAGAATATTCCGGCAGGAATATATGAACTGACAATCACCGATGAAAAGGGAATATTGGCAGGAGAATTTATATACGAAAACTAATCTCATACATAATATTCTAATAACAAACTTATGAAAATCATTCCATTATCACTATTCTTTGCAGGAATTACATTATTCTCCTGCTCGAATGAAAGCACCAATAACCTTTCTACTAATTCCCAAAAGGTTAAGTTGAATAAAAACGAAGTCCTCAGTATCGCCTACGATGATGCAAAAGAGCTTACAGACAAAGATATTTTCAATATGGTAAGTTCTTTTGCCAATATGAATAATAATGGTGTAAGCAGAAGCACTAGTGCATCATTTAAGATTACAAAAAGAACATATATAAATAAAGAAGGAGAATTTCAAAATAAAGAAATAGCTTCCCGAACCGCCTTACCAGAAGATGATATCATATCTGAAATTTGTGAAGTTGAATTTCAAAACGATACTGTAAATGGGTTGGCTGTAGTAGCTACAAATGCAGAACTTCCTTCTATTATAGCATTTATTCCCAATAAAGGCAATGATGATGCAATGCAACTGAGCGGAGCAAACGAACTATTATATGCAGCAAAAGCCAGCTATCTTTATAAAGCCATTAAAACAAAAGAATTGGTAGATTCGCTAAAACAGCCAACGTTGGAGAAAATTAGTAAGAAATTAAACATTCCTATCAATGAAATTAACTACCAAAAAATTCAAGATAATATCATTTTAACAGATACCTATTCATCTAGATCAACTGCTGTACAAGGTCCTCCCGAGGGAATACAAAAACTACCATCATCAATATCTCCTCTAGTCAAGACCAATTGGGGACAAGACGATCCCTATAATTGGGCTTTCAGAGAAGAAAATAAAGTAGATTGGATAAGAACTGAAAATAATGGAAAGAAAATGGACGCACTTCCTGTAGGATGTGTCAATGTGGCACTTGCTCAAATAATGGGATATACTCATCAAAAATATACTCCCCCTCTTACCTTTACTTTACCCAACAGTACTATGACTTATATGCCTAACTTTATTAAAATGACCCAAAAAGCCTCTATCAATGATTTACAGGGGCAAGCTCAAATGCAAGTTCAATACCTTATGCTCAACTTCTATAATATGAATAAAACTACATCCAAAAAAAAAGATTGGGATGGTGCTGTACTTGAAAGTGGTGTTTCTGAAGAGAATATGCTAAATACGATGAACAAATTTTTTAAATATAATCCAAAAGCCCCTTTTGATGGTGATCAAGTTTGGGCCTCATTAAGAAATAACAATCCGGTGCTTATGCTAACTACGAACCATGCTTTTATCATTTCCGGACTTCTAATCACCGAAAAAGCTAGTCAAACTCGCCAAATGGTTAAGACGAATGATTTATATTGGCACGCAAATTTGGGGTGGGCTGATAAAAACACAGGGTATTATCAACTAGACGGAAACGCAAGAACCTTTTTTGAAGCAGGAGGCGTAAAGGAATGGTGTTATAAAATGGATTGCATAAAAAATATCCGTGCTAAGTAAAAATATAGGTTTACAGAACTAACAATAAGAAACAAGATGAAAAAGAAAATCATTTTCTGTTTATTATCCCTTTCATTGATGATTGCCGGATGCCAATCAAATGAAATAGAGGATATAACACCCCTAGTAAGGAAGTACAACTATCACCAGAAGAGCTATTAAGCATCAGATACAAAAGTTCTCCGGAACTTAGCCAAACTGAGGTATTCAATTTATTGACAACCTTCCAAAGCAGTGAACTAAAAAATAATGCCCATTCACGTATTACTTTTCAGCCTAACATCTTTCAGATAAAAGAGAAATACTATTTATCTAAAAACAAAGCAGATGCCAGGAATATTGAAAGTACAGAGGAACAAATACCTATCTATAAAATAGAATTCACATCAGAAACAGGCACAGGAATGGCTGTTGTTTCGGGAGATAGAAGAGCCCCACACATCCTTGCATATATAGACAACATCAAGGAAAACCAGGATTCTCTTTACACAAGTCCCAACGCTTTGCTTCAATGGAGCGAAATGTACATCCGCAATGAAGTTACCAAATTTGATGAGATTAAAGATTCATTGTATGAATCTGCTGTTTTGAAAATATCCAAAGAACTATACATAACATCCAAAGACATCGCGATTATGAAGCAATCAAGAATCAAATTATCATAAACAACAGCTCTATCAGCCGCTCTAAACCTATAACAGAAGTTCCTTCCAATCTAAAGGTCAAAGTTGCAGTATTTCCTATGTGTCCTGTGGCATGGGGACAATGGGAACCTTATAATTGTATGTTACCAAAAGCCAATTGTGATAGGTATGGTCCGGGATGGTCAGAATATACAAATTATCCTGTAGGCTATGGAGCAATTGTGGTAGCGCATATTCTAGCTAGTTTGGAGCCAACGATGAGACCAGCCAGCCTACAAATAAATTGGAGTTATTTGACTGAAAATAAAGAAATCAAAGCACCAGATTATTTTAACTCCGGTGATCCTTTAGCTAAAAGAGAAATGGTAGGCAGGCTATTCAAAAATATCTATGATTATACAAAATCTTCTGTAGTCAAAGACTCAAAAGGAATTGTTACGGGGACAACTTGTTTAATGTCTGATGTGGAGAATTATTTGGCAAGTTACTTCAATTATAGCAAAAAGACATCATGGAATATCAATACTGTCAAGAATTCCTTAAAAGCAACTAAACCTGTATTAATATACGGCAAACCTGACAATATAGCTACCGATGGAGTCACCCCATTCATTCTTGATGGAATAAAAGAATGCTATGGTAGGATAGACAATGTTCCTTCCGATGTGGACGTATGCTATTTACACGCTAATTTTGGCTTCGGAAACGGTTATCAGGATGGCTACTATTTAATGGATATAAAAACATCGACAATAACTTTTGAAACTGCCATTCCACTAATTTTCAAAGACAATGCTATGACCATAATGGCAGACTTCAGAAAAAAATAATTTTCATATATCAAAACTGACTAAAAGATATCAATAACGCAACCTTTTAGCCAGTTTTATCATTCAATCATTAACAAAAATGCCATGAAAAAGGTTATATTATCACAACTCATATTGATAACATCTATTCTTATATCGTGTACTGATAAATTAGAAAATACAGAAGTTAACAACAACCCAACCAACCAAGTGGTTTTGACATCGAATGAATACGCCAGCATAGCGTATGATAATCCCAAAGAACTATCGGAAGACGAGATTACAAATGTAATTTACGACTTTAAACGTATCAATTCAGAATTTAAAAAACAATTCATTACAACAAAAGAAGACAAGCCCAAGATTTCCATTATTAATAAATATTATCTTACAAACAGCAGGAATCACTCCCGTTCAGCAGACTCCATTCAAATAAATGTACCTATATTTGAAGTTGAACTAACTAATAATAGCGGAACAAAAGATATGACAATTGTTTGTGGTGATGAAAGAGCACCGAAAGTTCTGTTATTTACAGAGAACTATCAATTTTCCCAACCTATGAACATAGATATGAGATATTTGGTTGAAATAGCAAAACTAAATATCCTTTCAGATATTAAATATATAGAAAAACTTAAATCAGAGAAAAGAAGTTCCACTCTCGACAAAATCAGCCAATCCCTAAATATATCCAAGGAACAAATTACAGAAGACATCATAAAAAGAAATATTACTATTATTGATAACAGCAATTCAAGAGAATATAATCCTATCAATGGCATTGATATAAGCAAAATTCCTTCACGAATTGTATCTATGGTACCTCCCATATCAGATATTGTATGGCATCAAGAAGCACCTTACAACGATCAAATGCCCATAGGAAATATATGGGACGGGCATATGGGAACATATCAGGGGCATTATTTAGTGGGATGTGGAAATATAGCGGTTGCTACATTATTCAGTATACTGAAACCAGTCATGGTGGGAGAAACAGCAGCAGGTAGACAAATTTTAATAGATTGGGACTACCTGACCGCTCAAAAAACAATTACATACTACAGCTCACCTGATTTAATCGAAATGACTGCCAGTTTGTTAAGAGCTATATACAATAAAACTCGCTCATTTCCTAACTATGTAGATTTTAATACCTATGACGAGGACAATAACCCAATTATAAAAAGAGGTATCGCTTCAACCTCAACCCCAACGGAAGGCATGTTGGAATATCTTCAAACAATGACTACCTACTCAGGAAGCACAGGATTCAATCCGGAACTGGCTAAACAGTCATTACAAAATTATAATCCAATACTTCTTTATGGAAACGGACACTATGTTGACAACAATCGTCTCCCTATCACAAAAGATCCATACAAAGACAAACCGGGTCATGGTTGGATTATTGACGGATACTGTACTACCAAAAAATCGAGTTCACCAAATAGTGATTTATATTGGTCTGTCAACATGGGATGGGGAAAAGGTTCTTCGGCCGTCTATTTTAAAGCAAACAACGGTATAAACTGTGATGTAATCTTCCACACAGATACAGAAGACGTAAACATTGTATATTATACACAAGAACAACAAATGATCTATGACATTCAAAAGAAATAACCTCAGTCAGGACGTAATACACGCCCTGACACTAACGCTAGTATTATGTCTGACACTGTTATCGGGATGCTCAGACAAAGAAGAAATCCTCCCTCCGGAACCGGAAGAAGGAACAGATATTGTGAGTGAATACAAAGCTTACGTAGGCCATCCATTCAATGCCTCCTTGGGCGAACAAACAAATGGTTACACAATAAAGAACAACGATCCAGAAAAACTGAAAACGGAATATTTCGGAATCGAACATTTCGGTGTCGTATGTATCTTTCCACTTTGCGAAGGAGAATCATCTATACATGTGCTGGACAAGAATAACAAACTGGTAAAAATAATAAAAATACAAACCACCATGTGGGGAAGCAAGGATGTGGAAGTGGAAAACGGAGCTCATCCTTATGTCAAACCGGAAGTACGAGTAGAAGCACAAGACACACAAACCAAACAAAATATAGAAAAAGAACTGATGCAGGAACTGAAAAACAGAAACGGTACACGCTATACATTCGACAACCAGACCCGACTATTTACCATGACTTTTCCCGATGGGAGAAAAGGATATGAAGGGACCTACAAATGTAGAGTAGACTCACTCATCATGCAAACCCAAAGTATAATAAAAAAATATGGATACGAAGTGAGCTACAAAAACAAATTCCTAATTATACGAGAAGACAGAACAGAAGAATTTTGCCAACGTTACCCTGATTCCGGAGTGACGAGCGTCACCACACAAGAAATTTGGAGAGATTATTCCATACTGGACATATTTCCCTGAAACATTTATGAAGGATTCTATTACGAATCCTTCATAACAATACACTATCAATCAGCTATCTACACCACAATGACGGATTTGAAGAATTTTCCGTCCTCTTTTAATTAATATACTCTTACAGGTTTAAAGCTCCCCCAGCCTTTTTCCCAATACCGGATGCACCACATCCGATGCAATCTCCGCCAGCGGGTCCATGACAAACCTCCGTTCAGTCATCAGGGGATGAGGGATTTCCAATTCCGGCGTATGCAGTATTAAATCGCCGTACAACAAAATATCTATATCAATCAGGCGGTCACTATAATTACCTCCCGCCGACTTCTTCATCCGGCCTAATTCACGCTCTATCTCCTGTGTTTCCCGCAATATATCCAAGGGAGGAAGCACACTCTCCACGCAACAGGCAGCATTCAGAAAAGAATTTTCAGAAGAAAACCCCCAAGGGGCGGTAACATAAAAAGCGGAAAGGGCAGTAACCTCCCCTATCCGCTCATTTATCTTCCGGACAGCAACATGCAGATTTGATTCTTTATCACCCAGATTGGTTCCAAGTCCCAAATAAACCCTCATACGCTGCTCCAACCGGTATTACTTTTATCCAAAATCAACATAGCGTCGCCATAAGTACCGAAACGGTAATCTTCCTTCAACGCTGTGTGATAAGCCTCCATCACCAGATCATAACCACCGTAGGCAGCTACCAGCATCAGCAAAGTGGAGAGAGGCAGGTGGAAGTTAGTAACCATGCTGTTGGCTACCGAGAAATCATAAGGAGGGAAAATGAACTTATTGGTCCATCCGTCAAATTCTTTCAGATGACCATCCGTACCTACCGCAGTCTCTATCGTGCGCATCACTGTCGTTCCTACCGCACAAATATTCTTTCCTTCATCCTTGGCATTATTCACAATACGGCACGCATCCGCATTGACATACATCTGCTCGAATCCATCTTATGCTTGGTAAGGTCCTCCACATCAATCTCGCGGAAATTACCCAGTCCGGCATGCATCGTCACAAAAGCAAAGTCTATACCTTTGATTTCCATACGCTTCATCAACTCGCGGCTGAAATGAAGTCCGGCAGTGGGAGCTGTCACAGCTCCTTCGTTCTTGGCAAAGATAGTCTGGAAACGTTCGGCATCTTCCTCTTCTACCGGACGACGGATGAAACTGGGCAGCGGAGCCTCTCCCAACGCATACAATGCTTTCTTGAACTCGTCGTGAGAGCCGTCATACAGGAAACGCAGGGTACGTCCGCGGGAAGTAGTGTTGTCAATCACTTCGGCCACCATGGAATCATCGTCACCAAAATAAAGCTTGTTACCGATACGGATCTTACGGGCAGGATCTACCAGCACATCCCACAAGCGAAGTTCCTCATTCAGCTCGCGCAACAAAAATACCTCGATACGGGCACCGGTCTTTTCCTTATTTCCATACAAACGCGCAGGGAAAACTTTCGTATCATTAAAGATAAACACATCTTTATCATCAAAATACTCCAGGATATCCTTGAATACCTTGTGTTCAATCTTACCTGTTGATTTGTGAACAACCATCAGGCGCGACTCATCTCTATACTTAGCCGGATGCAAAGCTATTTTATCCTCCGGCAGTTTAAATTTAAATTGCGACAGTTTCATCTTATCTCTCCTTATTCGTTTATAACTTCTTCAATCTCTTGTTGGTCAAGCCATTCCGGAAAACTTTCCACCGACAAACAGTCTTCCAGTCTCACATCCCCCACCCGGGTACGTATCAGCCCTGTCAAATGAGCACCGCTATTCAAAGCTTCGCCAATATCACGGGCCAATGCACGGATATAAGTGCCCTTGCTGCACACTACCCTGATTTTAATCTCAGGCAGATTACATTCCAGCAACTCTATCTCGTCTATAATCAACGTCTTGGCTTTCAACTCCACATCCTCACCTTTTCGAGCCAAATCGTAAGCGCGTTTACCATCTACCTTACAAGCCGAGAAAACAGGCGGAATCTGTTCTATCCTGCCGATAAAACGCTGCAAGGCTTCCTCTACCAACTCGCGGGTGATATGTTCCGTAGGATAGGTAGCATCTATCTCCTTCTCCAGGTCGAATGAAGGTGTGGTAGCCCCCAACTGCAAGGTGGCAATGTATTCTTTGGTATGATACTGGAACTCTTCGATGCGTTTCGTTGCCTTGCCTGTACAAATAATCATCACCCCGGTAGCCAGCGGGTCTAATGTCCCGGCATGTCCCACTTTTATTTTCTTCACGCCCAGTTTGCGGCAAATATGGTATCTTATCTTGTTCACCACTGCAAATGAGGTCCATTTCAGCGGTTTATCAAAGTATAATACTTCTCCTTCTTTAAAATTCATCCAATTACATCAATGTGCACGCTATCGTAACGGCACCGACTATGGCACAATAGATAGCAAAATAAATCAACTTACCTTTCTTCACAATATTAATCATCCACTTACAAGCTACACAGCCCGATATGAAAGCTGCCAGAAAACCTACAACCAATGACAATACAGATATATCTGATGTGCCGGCTGCAGCTCCTTTCTACTATCTTCATATCCATCCAGCAACGCCTCACCCAAAATGGGAGGAATCACCATCAGGAAAGAGAACTGAGCCAGTTTCGCCTTGTTGTCTCCCCAACAACAAACCGGTAGCAATGGTAGTACCCGAACGGGATAATCCCGGCATCACGGCACAAGCCTGTGCCAGACCTATAATAAACGCATCCTTCATGCTGATGTTCTCTTTCAAACGAGGTTTTTGCATAATAAGAGAAAGCAAGAAGCAAAGCTGTCAATAACAGCATACAACCTACAATGAGCAAGCCGGAACCGAAAATTTCTTCCACATAATCTTTAAAAAACACACCCACAATGCCGATAGGAATCATGGATACCAGGATATTGATCACATATTTTGTCTCCGCATTCATCTCAAACTTGAACAAGCCACGGAATATCCAGCCTATTTCTTTCCATAATATAACCAAAGTACTGAGTACCGTAGCCACATGCACTGCTATGGTAAAAGTCAGATTATCTTCCCCTTGTATGCCAAACAATGCCGAACCGATAGCCAGATGACCACTACTGCTGACCGGCAAATACTCTGTCAATCCTTGGAGCACACCAAGGATCAATGCCTCAAACCATTCCATTCTTTAAAAATTAAAAATTAAAAAAATCAAGAGTTAACCACTTCTGTCTTGTCCTTTGGCTTGCGGACAATGCCATAAATCATAAAGATAAAGCCAAAGAAACATACTGCGGGCGCCACTTTGATGCGACGTACACTAAAAATATCCGGCTCAAAATATCCTTCTGTCGAACTAGGTCCTGTCATCAGCAGAAAACCGACAATAATCACTGCCATACCTATGGCAAGCAATATAAAATTAGTTTTATCAAAGGCGAATTTTTGTCTATCCATATCCTTTTATTATTAAATGTAATACAACGCACTAGCTTTCATGCGCAAGTATTTGTTGATTGATATATATGCACACATAAAGGTAATAACCACACCAAACACAAAAACAGAACCCATTACCATAAGCATGGTCATAGGGGTAATAATCTCAATCAATTCGGGTTCATATCTTACCAACGCATAGGCCATTCCTATCAATGCCGCATCTGCCATAGCAGCGGCCAGTATCCCTATCCATATATTCCGCACCAAAAAAGGACGACGGATAAATCCCCAGCTTGCCCCTACCAGTTTCATGGTATGAATCAGAAAACGTTTGGAATAAATGGCCAGACGGATGGTGTTATTAATCAGCGCAAAAGAAATAAGGGTAAGCAGCGCAGCCAGTCCCAATAGCAAAAAACTGATTTTCCGTATATTGCTGTTCACTGCATCCAGTAAATCCTGGGATAGTTGATTTCCATTACTTTCTTGTTCTGCATAATTTTCTGCTCTATCCAAGAAATGCTGTCCGAATTGGCATAATCGGCATTCAGTTTTATTTCAATAGAAGCTGTAAAAGGATTATATCCCAAGAATTCAGCCGGGTCTGTACCCATCGCTTCGCTCTGCTCTTTCAACGCCTGCTCCTTCGATATATAGGAAGTTTCTTTCACAAAAGGTTCCTCATTCAATTTTTTCTGGAATTTCAAAGCGTCCGCTTCTTTCATATCATCGCTGATGAGTACGGAGAAACTGATGTTCTCGCGTACATACTTGGATAAGTTATTGGCAGACAGCACAAAGAATACCACCATCCCCAACAAGAGCAACACCAGCATTGTACTGATGCTGGAGGTAATGAACTGCATATCGAAAAAGGACCCTGATTTTTTTCCCATAATCACTTCTTTCTGAATACATAAATCATTGAACTACTGCGTTCTTTTTTCGCCAGTGAACTGAACCAGGCCAACAGGCCCGTCCACATTCCCTTCAAAAAGGACAAACGGCTGCCTTTATATCTTTCCGTCAACATGGATACATAAAAAGCATCAAAAGGCATCGGATGCTGTTCCGCTAATTTAAAACCATGCTTGACCCCGAATTGTTGCATGACGGAAGGTGTGAAATGCCATAAATGACGGGGCACATCGTATGCCGCCCACCATTCCTTATACTTTTCCGCATCATACGAACTGGGATTAGGCACAGCCACTATCAATACTCCCCTCTCTTTCAACAGCTTGAATAATTTCTCCCACGTTTCATTCAGATGTTCCAGATGCTCCATCACATGCCATAAAGTTATGGCATCAAAAGAATGATCGGCATATCCCGCCAAAGCATCCTCCGTATCTACATCCAATTCAAAATGCTCTTTGGCAAACGAACGCGCCTGCGGACTTTTCTCTATCGCTTTCACCCGCCATCCGCGCTCCTTCATAGCATTGCTGAAATATCCGGTACCGGTACCTATGTCTAACAAAGTACCTTTACTCAAACCGGATGTCCGTTTTATCAGCTTGGCTTTGCGTGACAGCATATACTTGCGTACCTCATGGTATACACGGTTCATCAGCCCCTTGCGGGTATCAGTGTGTGAAATATAATCGGGGGTCTCATAATATCGCCCTATCTCGGCTTCCACGGGTGCACCTTGTGTAAAAATAAAGCCACAATCATCGCAGCGAACCAAATTGAATTGTTCACCCGAAGCATAGTGATCCGTACAAGTGATTGCATGTCCCAAATGTTTTCCGCCGCACAACGGACAAGTATTTATTTTGAGTATATCCACTTTTTGCCCTAATTTGCTGCAAAATAACAAATAAATTGAATGAGAAGGACTATCCTTTAAGTACTTTTAAGAGTATAAGTTAATAATTCGTTTTTACTTTTCCTACATTTGTGCAGATAACTTAAAAAGAGACGGAAATGGAAAACAAAAAACTGACCCGTTCCAACAACAGAATGCTAGCCGGAGTATGTGCGGGACTGGCCGATTATTTTGGCTGGGATGTTACGGTAGTGCGCATTATCTATTCATTTGCCACGGTTTTCACAGCCTTTTCGGGCATTATTGTCTATATAATCTTATGGATTGTTATGCCCGAAAAGAAATATCGTGACGGTTACGAAGACCGGATGAATGACAGACTGCATAACCGATAACCGGAGGCATTATGCAATGCCCAGCAGTTCCACCTCAAATATTAATGTAGAGAAAGCAGGAATCGGCCCGCTTGTACGGTTGCCATATCCCATAGTATAAGGAATATAAACCACCCATTTATCTCCTACATGCATACGTTGAAGCGCCAGCTGCCATCCCTCTATGACATCACACAGCCGGAAAGCTTCGGGGCAGTTACGGTCATAGGAATTATCAAACTCTTTTCCGTTTATCAGACTTCCCCGATAATGAACGGTGACAATACTTCGGATTGTAGGTGAAACTGTACCCGTACCTGTCTGCAATACTTTATAAAACATATTACAAGGTAAAGGACAAATACCTTCCTGTGTAGAAAGAACTGCAAATATTGCAAGTTCTTTTCCTTATATTCTTCTTTTCTCCCCATCAGAACACCTCTTCTCCTTTCAATGTAGCCGAACTGGCTTCAGTAATGCGTACATGGACAAAATCACCGATACGATGATTCCCACGATCAAAGACCACCACCTTGTTTTGCTGTGTACGGCCAAAAAGCTGCTCTCTGGAACGCTTGGAAACACCTTCTACCATCACCTCGAAAGTCTTGCCTACATCACGGGCATTACTTTCGGCAGAAAGACGGTTCTGCAATTCAATGATTTCATTCAGCCGGCGTATCTTAACCTCTTCGGGTACATCATCCGGCAGATGCTTGGAAGCATATGTTCCGGGACGTTCGGAATATTTAAACATAAAGGCGGAATCGTACGCACACTCACGCATCAAGGATAGAGATTCCTGATGGTCTTCTTCCGTTTCCGAATGATAGCCGGAGAAAATATCAGTACTCAGACCACAATCGGGAATGATACGGCGAATAGCCGCTACCCTTTCCAAATACCACTCACGGGTATATTTGCGGTTCATCAGCTTCAATATGCGCGAACTGCCGCTCTGTACCGGTAAATGAATATGCTTGCATACATTAGGCGTTTCCGCAATGACTTGCAAGGTTTCATCACTCATATCCTTGGGATGTGAAGTGGTAAAACGAACACGCATGTCCGGAACCGCCTCGGCCACTGTGCGGAGCAGCATCGGGAAAGTAATTATTTCACCCTCTTTCTCAAAACGATAAGAATTCACATTCTGTCCCAGCAACGTTACTTCTTTATAACCTTTGTCTGCCAAGTCACGCACCTCATTCAGAATACTTTCCACATCACGGCTGCGCTCACGCCCACGGGTATACGGCACAATACAATAATGACAGAAATTATTGCAACCACGCATAATGGATACAAACCCGGAGATATGATTGCCGCAAATACGGGACGGAATTACCTCACGATAGGTTTCTGTAGTAGAAAGCTCCACATTAATGGCTTTCTCCCCCGCTTCCACCGAAGCGACCAAATCGGGCAAAGTGAGATAGGCATCCGGTCCTACGACAAGATCTACATGATGGTTCTCGATCAAATCATCTTTTACACGTTCTGCCATGCAGCCCAACACACCGACAATCAGATTCCGGCGTTTGTTTTTCTTCATAGAATGGAAAAACTCCAGACGGTTCAGAATCTTTTGTTCTGCATTGTCGCGAATGGAACAGGTATTCATAAATACAGCATCCGCTTCATCCAATGTTTCGCATACATGATAGCCTGCCATTTGCATAATAGAAGCAACCACTTCACTATCAGCAACATTCATCTGGCATCCGTAAGTTTCAATAAACAATTTCTTGTTTTCGGAATCAGTTGCAGATTTAAAGTCTGCTCCTGTTGTTTCTTTCATATTTTCTCTGTTTTATGGTTTCGTAGGCAAAGATACGGAGTTACCGACAAATTAAACGAATAAAAGAGCCGAAAATTAAATATTATAAGAGATTTATGCATTTAACTGTTAAATAATTATAACCAGTGAACAAAAAAGAACCGTTAACGTTACCAACATATTATTATAATTCGCATATTTGCTTCCGAAAAACATTAGATTTTTTCATAGTTAAGGTTTAGGTTAAAAAAATAGGGGAAGACAACTGTGAAGTTCTCTTCCTTTTTTTATGCCCTTTTATAGAGTTAGTTATGAAATATTTTTCTAACTTTGAGCATTCATTATATAATAAGGAAAGTATGGATATCATTCAGGTTATCATATTTATAATAATCATTGTTGCAGCCATCGTGCAACAAATCTCAAAAACAGGCAAAGAGAAGAAACACCTTCTCCAAAGAAAGTGCTTGCAGATATGTTTCCTGAAATAGAGCAGGAGAACATAGAGGAGGACCTTCCTGTTTCTTCCGTTCAAACAGTCCGCAAACCTCAGACTCCCCGCATGCAGCATCAGCCGATGGTCAAGAAGCCAACAGATCCACCCCGGAAAGAGAACAAAAGGGAAGACCGGACTCCTATAAGACTGAGTACTAAAGAAGAGGCACGACGTGCTTTTATTTATTCAGAGATTTTTAATCGCAAATATTAATAACAACTATACTAATAAGAATAACACATTGAATATCATGGGATTTAATATTATTTCCGCAGCCGAAGCAGCCAGCTATATCAAGCATGGCTACAACATTGGACTCAGCGGCTTTACTCCGGCAGGAACACCGAAAGCCGTAACACCCGAAGTCGCAAAAATAGCAGAAGAAGAACATGCCAAAGGTAACCCTTTTCAAATTAGTATCTTTACCGGTGCTTCTACAGGAGATGCTACAGACGGCATCTTATCCAGGGTCAAGGCAATCCGTTACCGTGCTCCTTACACCACCAACCCCGATTTCCGAAAAGCCGTAAATAACGGCGAAATAGCATACAACGATATCCATCTGTCACAAATGGCACAGGAGGTACGTTACGGGTTCATGGGTAAAGTAGATGTCGCTATTCTGGAAGCGTGTGAAATCACTCCCGACGGCAAAGTTTATCTGACAGCCGCCGGTGGAATTGCACCGACTATTGCACGTCTGGCAGATAAAGTGATCATCGAATTGAACGCTGCCCACAGTAAAAACGGTATGGGCCTGCACGATGTTTATGAACCGCTTGACCCGCCTTACCGTCGTGAAATTCCTATTTACAAACCCAGCGACCGTATCGGTCTGCCTTATGTACAGGTAGACCCGAAAAAAATCATCGGCGTAGTGGAAGTAAACACCCCTGACCAGGCCCGTTCATTTACCGCACCGGATCCTATCACCGACCAGATTGGACAAAATGTTGCCGACTTCCTGGCAGCTGACATGAAACGGGGTATTATTCCTGCAAGCTTCCTGCCATTACAGAGTGGAGTAGGTAACATTGCTAATGCCGTATTGGGTGCTTTGGGACGAGACAAAACAATTCCCGCCTTCGAAATGTATACGGAAGTATTACAAGACGCAGTGGTGGACCTGATTCGCCAAGGACGTGTAAAATTTGGAAGTACCTGTTCATTGACTGTCACCAACGAATGTCTGCAAGGTATTTATGATGATATCGACTTCTTCCGTGACAAACTGGTCATGCGTCCGTCTGAAATCTCAAACAACCCGGAAATTATCCGTCGTCTTGGTGTTATATCTATCAATACAGCCATCGAAGCAGATATTTACGGTAATGTAAATTCTACTCACATCAGCGGCACCAAAATGATGAATGGTATTGGTGGCTCAGGTGACTTTACCCGCAATGCCTATATTTCCATCTTTACTTGCCCGTCTGTGGCAAAAGAAGGAAAAATCAGTGCCATCGTTCCTATGGTTTCTCACGAAGATCACAGTGAACACGATGTCAATATCCTTATTACTGAACAAGGTGTTGCCGACTTACGCGGCAAGAGCCCGGTAGAACGCGCCAAGGCTATCATCGAAAATTGTGCACATCCGGATTATAAGAACATTCTTTGGGATTATGTAAAAATGTCTTCCAAAGGACAAACTCCTCATTGTATTCCGGCTGCATTGGCTATGCATGATACGCTGGCCAAGAAAGGGGATATGCGCCTGATAGATTGGGCAGAATATAAATAGTCATTATTTGCTGTATCTCATACGTTTCCGGTCGGTACGATGTATCCGGCCGGAAACTTTTTATATCTATCCCACCTTTTTGTATAAAAAACAATATCTTCCACCTTTTTAATCAAAAAATACACGGACTTTTTTCATAATTATTCTATTTTTGCCGTGTAACTAATCATTTTTACCATTTTACTATGAGAAACAAAATTCTATATTTATTTGCTTCCCTTGTGATGCTAAGCGGCTGTAACAATCAACCGGCTTATAAAGACAGCAGTTTATCTCCCGAAGAACGGGCAGAGGATTTATTGCAACAACTTACTCTAGAAGAAAAGTTGCCTTAATGATGGACAACTCCAAACCTGTCGAAAGATTAGGCATTAAACCTTATAATTGGTGGAACGAAGCCTTGCACGGAGTGGCACGGAGCGGACTGGCCACCGTCTTTCCTCAGCCTATAGGCATGGCGGCCTCTTTTGAGCCCGATGCCATACATACCATCTATACCGCAGTTTCGGATGAAGCCCGGGCCAAAAATGCCGCATACTCGGCGGCGGGAAGCTACGAACGGTATCAAGGCCTGACCATGTGGACACCCACCGTCAATATTTATCGCGATCCCAGATGGGGGAGAGGTATTGAAACGTATGGGGAAGATCCTTATCTGACAAGTGTCATGGGGGTAAATGTGGTGAAAGGATTGCAATGCATGGATGCTAATCAAAAATACGATAAAATACACGCTTGTGCCAAACACTTTGCCGTCCATTCAGGGCCGGAATGGAATCGTCATGAGTTCAATGCGGAAAATATCAAACCGCGTGACTTGCATGAAACTTATCTTGTACCTTTCGAAGCATTAGTAAAGAAGCAAAAGTAAAGGAGGTAATGTGTGCCTATAACCGTTTGGAAGGCGATCCGTGTTGCGGAAGTGACCGCCTGCTGATGCAAATTCTCCGTCAAGACTGGGGATATGACGGCATTGTACTTTCAGATTGTGGCGCTATTGACGATTTCTATCGGGAAAAAGGACACAAAACACATCCGGATGCTGAATCGGCCTCTGCCGCCGCAGTATTAAGCGGTACGGATCTGGAATGTGGTTCCAGTTATAAAGCATTGGTAGAAAGCGCTAAAAAAGGATTAATCAGTGAAAAGGACATTGATGTATCCGTAAAACGATTATTAAAAGCACGCTTTGAATTGGGGGAAATGGATGATCCTGACAAAGTGGAATGGACTAAAATTCCTTATTCAGTGGTTTGCTCGGCAGAACATGATTCCCTGTCACTAGATATAGCACGCAAATCAATGACGCTGTTACTGAACAAAAATAATATCCTGCCACTGAAACGCGGTGGACAAACCATCGCCGTCATGGGACCTAACGCAAATGATTCTGTGATGCAATGGGGTAATTATAACGGTACTCCCAAACATACGATCACCTTATTGGAAGGTATCCGCTCAGCCATGGGAGAGAACGACAAGCTGATCTATGAACAAGGTTGCAGCTGGGTGGAGCGCTCATTAATCAGAAGCGTTTTCAGCCAGTGTACTTCTAAAGAAGGTCCAGGATTCTCCGCCCGCTATTGGAACAACAAGGAATATGAAGGAAATGCGGTAGCCACCGCACAACTTACCACACCGTTCCGTCTTTGCACTTCCGGAGCTACCGTATTTGCTCCCGGTGTGAACCTGACCGATTTCTCGGCCGTCTATCAAAGTGTGTTCACCCCCCAGGAAACAGGAGAGGTTATTTTCAACTTCTATAGTTGTGGAGCTACACAATTATTGATAAATGGTGAAGAAGTAAAGAAATTCACCAACAAACATGGGGGCAGGGGACAAGCTTACGCCATGCATGCAGAAGCCGGCAAGCCATACGATATAGAAATCCGCTTCCAATACTTTAGTGGAGATGCACAGTTGAATTTCGATCTTGGATTTAAAGAAGAAGTCAACATTAAAAACACGGTAGCAAAAGTGAAAGATGCTGATATAGTTATATTTGCAGGCGGTATATCTCCAAGTTTGGAAGGAGAGGAGATGGGTGTCAATTTACCGGGATTCCGCAAAGGAGACCGTACTGACATCGAACTTCCGGCTGTTCAGCGTGAATTGATAAAAGCACTCTGTGATGCCGGGAAAAAAGTTATTTTCGTTAATTTTTCCGGATCACCCATTGCCATGGAACCCGAAACCAAATATTGTCAGGCCATTTTACAAGCATGGTATCCGGGACAATCCGGAGGTAAAGCTGCCGCCGAAGTTTTGTTTGGAGATTACAATCCTGCAGGACGACTGCCCGTTACTTTTTACCGGAATATAACGCAATTACCTGATTTTGAAGATTATAATATGACAGGACGTACTTACCGTTATTTTAAAGGTGATCCTCTTTTCCCATTCGGTTATGGTTTGAGTTATACCACTTTTAACTATGGTAACATCAAACTGGAGCAAACGATTAAAGTAGGGGAAACTGCCAAAATTATTGTTCCTGTAACCAATACCGGTAATCGTGACGGGGAAGAAGTAGTACAGGTATATCTGAAAAAACAAGAAGATGCGGAAGGACCGGTTAAAACACTGCGTGCTTTCAAACGTGTACAAATTCCTGCAGGAAAAACAGTCAATGTAGAATTAGAGTTAACACCCAAACAATTGGAATGGTGGGACGCGCAGACAAATACCATGCGCACCATAGCCGGAAACTTCGATATAATGGTAGGGGGTAATTCTAAAGATGCTGAATTACAAGTAAAGACGCTGACACTGCAATAATAATTCCGAATAAAATAAATCAAGTCTGCGGCATTTTTGTCAGATTCTATATTTAAAACAAAAATGCCGCACTTGACAAAATAAAAACATCAGAACAACTCAATCTGCTTATCTGCCTTTATTTGTTGCACAAAATAGTTGTCATGACTCACCACCAACAAAGTGCCTTGATAATCCTTCAAAGTTTCGGTCAATATCTCCATACTCAGAATATCAATATTATTAGTAGGTTCATCCACAATAAAAACATCGGGGGGCCTGTGCACTCACCATAAGACAACAGAGAGAAAGTTTCATCTTCTCACCTCCACTCAGATAGCTACACTTCTTGTTCCATGTGGAAACAGGAAACAAAAAACGGTTGAGAATCGTTCTCAATTCATTATCATACAATTCACTATTGAATAAGGCAAATTGTTCCAATACCGACAAATCATTACGAATTATAGAATATTCCTGATCAAGATAAACGTACGTCAGCCCTTCTGCCTGTATCAAAGAACCTTGAGTAGGAGCAAGACTTCCGGTTATCAACCTCAATAAAGTTGTTTTACCACTACCATTACTTCCTTTCAAATGAATACGGTCACCACTTTTGATGGTAAACTCAAGAGGAGAAGACCACAAAGGATTTTCTCCATACGAATAATTCACACTTGAAGCTACGATAAGTATTTTACCGATATGCAAAGAAGATGAATTGAAATTTACTTTCATCGTCTTCATATCAGGTAAAGCTTTATGCAGTTCTACTGTTTCTCCTGCCAAAAAACGGATCTTATCAACATGAACATCTCCTAAACGGACAGTACTTTTCTCAGCCTGATCCCTGAATGTATGCATTGCCATCTTTCCGACTCCTTTCTTCACATTTTGTTTTTTACCTCGCACATCATGCTTTTGTTGACGCTCCATTACCTCACGTGCCTGCTTCCGGGCTTTTTGTAATTGCTTTTCATTCTCCTTCAACCGGGTTTGCAGAGCTTCTACAGCCAATTTCTTCTGTTCTTTATAGAAATCGTAATTTCCAGCATAATAAGTGACACCTTTTGCAGTAAGCTCATAGGTAGAAAAAAGTAAATTGAGTAATGTCCGGTCGTGGCTGACAACCAGTATCCCTGCTGCAGCAGTAGTTATAAAACGGTACAGCCGGATACGGCTTTCGTCATCCAAATGATTGGTAGGCTCATCCATCAAAATAAAAGCAGGAGAGTATATAGTAATTCCTGCTAGAAAAACTTTTTGTTTTCACCCGCCACTCAACAAATGCATGGGATAGGAAAGAGGTACTCTCCCTACCAACCCCCATTCATTCAAAGCAGCAACCGCTTTCTCTTTCTATTTTCCAGTCATCCGCCAAAGCCGTAAAATGCTCTATCGAAGCATCTCCCTGTAAAATGGCATGAAGTGCATATAACTTTCTTTCTATTCCCAATGCCCCGGCTACTGTCAAATGATTAAACTGACCAAAATGCTGTGGAATAGAATAGGGGATATCCGGACATATAATTTGTCCTTCAGAAGGTAATAGCTCTTTAGTTATCAATCGCATCAAGGTAGATTTTCCCGAACCGTTGTTTCCGATGAGGGCTACTTTTTTCCCTTTACTGATAGTAAAACTGACATTACTGAAAAGCACATCTTTATCCGGATGCATGTAAGTAATGGACTGTACATGTATACACATACTCTTTCTAAGAATTTTAAATATGAATACTGAAAAGTTCGTAGTTGGAATAAGAAGACAACTATTGCGCAACAAACGAAATTATTTCGCCTGCTGTCCCAACGTAAAAAACAAATAGTTGTATGGAAATGAATGTTTTAAATTCTCATCGGAATATTTTTTTAAATTTGCGAGGCAAAGATAGCAGGTTTATGGAACATAAAAAATATTCCCCAATCTAAATGAATAGATTGAGGGTAAGCATTCGGCCTCGTGCGTGTTTTTTCCCCTCTTTTCCTTCCTACCTTTGTGGCTTCATTATAATCTTAATCCATTATGTGTTCAGTATTAGAATTTTCTAGCGAAAGTGATAAACTACGTACTCTCTTTTCCGAGTCTAACCATTTTGATTCTGTTCTTTTCATATTTGATGGCGGCCGTCGTTATAAAGTTTCGTCTTCCAGCCTTGGTATCCATTCCCCTCAGGACCTACTTCTCCCTTTAGGTCTTGGCCTTTTCCGCAGCAGTTCTTTTTTGGTCTTATTACCTTTATCCCCAAGGTTGTAATTTCCATAAAGGTATTGACGGTCTTTGTGGCGAGGTCATCCGACACACAGGTTCCTGCGTGTCAGAGCAGAGCTGTCATATTTTTTTCCCGACCGCTCCCGTAGCAGGTTGCATATCCTTTATCGGTGCGACGACGAATACCGTCTGGAATGCCGTCGTCTGAATCGCGGTTCTTTCCTCTTGAAAAAGGAGGAACGGAAGAAGGATTTTCTTCAAATTTCCTGGAATCGCCTGAATGAGCTGCTTACTGTTAAAAAGTATCGGAAAACAGTTGAAAAGTAATTCCCCATTCTATAAGCCGTGCAGTTTTATTTTGATAACTTTGCCACATAATAAAAAGTGGATGTACAGTGAAAGAACCGGTTATTACCCTTACTTTGGAAGAGTACGAAGAGTTGCGCAAGGAACATGAATGCCTTGAAAAGGAGCATGCGGAACTTCAGAGAAAATACGAAGCCTCTTTGCAGGAGTATTCCCGCCAGGTCGAAGAAATCTCGGCCTGTACAGCCGTCATTGCCGATCTGAGATGGAAATTGGCTGACTTGACACGCCGTTTATGGGGGGTAAATCCAGTGAAAAACGTCATCTTCCCCGAAGATGCCGGCCAGCTGAGCATCTGTTTCGAGTCTCCGTCCGATGTCAATGACCCGGTAGCGGAAGAACAGAAAACCGCTGGGAAATCCGTCACATCGGAGAATGGCTACAATCGTTTCCGTAAAAAGCTTCACGAAAAAGATCACTCCGCACGCCCGTAAGCCCATCGACCCGTCCCTTCCCCGTGAGGAGATTATCATTCCCATGCCGGAAGGCCTTTCGTTGGAGGGAGCGACGAAGCTGGGAGAGGAAGTGAACGAACAGTATGCTGTCAGTCCCGCCCGATTCTATGTGAAACGCATCATCCGTCCTAAATACCGGCTCGCCGACGGTCGTATCATAACCGCTCCCATGCCCGTAATGGCACATCCCCACAGCAATGCCTCGGAAAGTGTACTGGCCCACATTGCTACCGCCAAATATTACGACCACCTGCCTCTGCACAGACAGCTGGATATCTTTGAGCGTGAAGGAGGAATCCATCTGAGTCCTTCCACCGTAAGTAACTGGATGATGGCTGCCGCACAGCGTCTGGAACCAATCTATAATGAACTTCGTGAACTGGTCAAGGACAGCTATTACGTCATGGCCGATGAGACACCCCATCCCGTACTTGAAAGCGATCGGCCCGGTGCTCTTCACCGCGGGTATATGGGAACTTCTATCTGCCCCGGTTCCATACCCCCTTCTTTCAATATCACAAGGGCCGTGGCAGCAGCGGAATAGACACACTGCTGGCAGGACAGGTCCGGGTGGTACAGAGTGACGGCTTTGCAGTATATGACAAGTTCGACACGCTACCCGGAAAGTTGCATCTGTGCTGCTGGGCACACGTCAGGCGCAACTTTGTGGAAGCGGAAGGAAATGACCCTCCCAGAGCAAGGCATGCACTTGGACAAATAGGCGGACTGTATGCCGTGGAGGAGAAAATCAGAATGGAACATCTGGAAGGGGAGGCGGTGGTAAAGCTTCGCCGGGAAAAATCGTACCCTATTATCAAAGAACTGGAAAAATGGTGCAAGGAGGAATATGGACATACGGTCGATAAATCGCCTATTGCCAAGGCCATGTTCTATATGTACACACGCTTTGAACAACTGTCCGGATATGTCAATGACGCACAGTTCTGCATTGACAATAATCCGGTGGAGCGTTCTATAAGGCCGTTGACTTTAAACAGAAAAAATACGCTCTTCTCTCCGGATCACATGAGGCAGCACATGCAGCGGCAATTTTCTTTTCACTGATGGGATGCTGTAGGGAAAATAAGGTGAACCCAAAAACTATGGATGCAGGACGTGCTGATTAGGGTACAGGAGAAAAAGAAAAAGAGAAGAGAAAAACGATTACACCGATTTACTGCCATTTAATTTGGAAAGGATAAACAGGAAAGCTATAATAAAGTCAAAAGCCAGACATGCTTGTCTGGCTTTTGGACTTTATTATAACTTGGAGAGAAACACGCACGAGGCCGAATGCTT
>VOFK01003685.1_pt1 | contig 46866 bp, 65 predicted proteins | sample 5384121 | NCBI WGS metagenome assembly VOFK01 (sample SAMN12384730, study PRJNA508395) | human gut metagenome | isolation source: healthy gut J | host: Homo sapiens | reverse complement strand
CTCAATGGCCTTGTTTCCGATTATTACTCAATTATTGGTAACCTGAAAAGACCGATTTTGTTGCCGAGGGCTTCCGAACAAGGTGAAAAAGCAATGGAGATATTGGCCCTGCATGATATCAACCTTGTGATAAAAAGATGTCCGTATGCCGATAATGAACGGACTGGAGGCTATGTAATAAGATAAAGGGAGACTTCCAGTTACTCACATATCCCTTGTTATTTTTAACTGCTGGAACCGCTATGCTGGAAGGATTGCGTGAAAGGTGCCGATGACTATATAACCAAGCCTTTCAATCTGGATATTCTTCTACTCCCGTCCCAAAAAACTGTTAGAATGGGTAGCCGCAACCATCAACGATTCGAGAAAGTTGAAGTGTCTCCTGCCGAGATTACCATCAGCACTATTGATGAAAGGCTTATTGAGCGAGCCATACAAGCAGTGGAAGAGAATATGGACAATACAGATTTCTCTGTCGAAGAATAAGCATGACTGTCGGAATGAGTCGTGGTCACTTATACAAAAAAAACTAACGATAACAGGCAAAAGTCCCCCTCGTGAATTTATCCGTGTCTTGCGCATAAAAAGAGGAAAGCAATTATTAGAACAGAGTCAGGAAAGCATTTCTCAAATAGCTTATCAAGTGGGACTGTCACCCAAACAATTCGCTAAATATTTCAAAGAAGAGTTCGGATGCCTGCCTTCAGGAATTCAACTGTAAAAAGGACTGATTCCCTATAAGAAAGCATGCTTTTTGTTGCAATGAAAAATAAAAAGATGGAGAAAGAAACTTGATTCCCTTTCTTGTTACAGTCAAATTCCTTACTAACTATTAGAATAAAAACCGCCTTCAGCCTTCAGTTCTTTAAAAAAGCCCCTTTTCATCGGTGATTTTTGCTGAAAGCACTCCTGAAAGCAAAAGTGTTTAACTCCAGTTCCTTTTGCCATATTTACTTTCAACAGAGCTCTGTTGTAACAAAACATCGGAGCCTGCATTTCATTGTAACAGAGCCTCTGTTTTTACCCAAATACAGGCTCTGTTTTTGTTCAGCCCACGTGCTGGCGTGTTTCGAGCCCACGCGCAAGCAGCCATAAGCCCACATTTCACCTCACTTTTTTGCCCACGTGGTGGATCTATAGATCCCGCTTGGTGGACATGTATATTCAGCATGGTGAGTATATATACCCATCACGCTGAATATATAGCTCTACTAGTAAGCCTGAAAAGCTGAATGCGCTGAAAGCACTCCCCTTGCCTACAGTACCTTCCTGCAGGGATGATATTTTCCGGTTTCAGCCGCTATCTCCTTCCAGCAAAGCGTTTACAGATAAAGCAGAAACGGCTGAAAGCGGATTATAGCATGAAAGTTCAATAAGAGGGTTTTGATTAAAACATTCCATTAAATCTCCGAAAGTTTAAGGTATAATTAAAACTTTTCCGTATATTCGCAAGAGTTTAAAAGGTATAATTAAAACTTTCAGGCCCATGAATCCTCGAATCAAAAAAGAAAAAAGGGTTATATTGACCGAATAAAACCTTTTATGCAAAAAAACATGCAATGGTGTTAACAGACAAAGTTTCTCGCACCAACTTATTGAAGAATTTTCAACTTGATTGCAAATATTATGTCGCGAATTTTGTTCAGTTCTGAAGATTTGAAAAGTTAAATTATAATCTTTAAATTGATAAAGATGTTTGGGTTTTGAAAAGTGTCTACCATTCACGCTCCTACTCAATGAGATAATGATATATACAAATTACAGGTAGTAACGCCAAGATGCTTTCAGGAGAACTCGCCCATTTAAATTGGCAGACTCATCAAATTCAAATATATGGTCTCTCTATTCTGGGTTTCGAATTTACGGTTGGCTTTGGTGAGAGCAAGGTTTGAGTGCCCAAATCTACTATAAACAGTCAATGAATATTTTGAGGCGTTATTATGTTCTGATTAATACAAATGTTGTCAGTAGACCCAAAGTTCTTGAATCTCGCTTGAGGCATCATTATTTAAATCATAACATGCCATCACATCAGTAAAGCCAGGCCTGAAGCTACCCACTAGAATATTTTAATGGGCATTTTAATTGACATGTTGAGATGGGAGAGAAATATTATTTCAAAGAAATATTCTGAACAGCTTCAACTTGGAAAATCTAGTGTATAACCACCAAAGTTACGATATTAAGTTTGACTGTGCGGAATAAAGGAGGCCAGGCTTTAGGGAGAAAGGAAAAAACTATATACGTTAAGCTTCAAAATAGATAACAGATACCGGGACAACTAATCCAAATGATTCAAATAACTGAGGGTAATAGTTTCTATGTAGTTTCTTAATGAATATTACTGACCACAAAAATACAAATCAAGTCATCCCATAATATTCTGCTGCGAGGCCAGAAGGCAATCAGCCATTCATTAACCGAACAGGTCGGTTGCGCCATACGGATGCTTTACTTGCTTTCACGGCTGCCGTGCTCATCAAAGGTTGAAGATGATGGCAAAATTCAGGTGTGCGTGAAGGTGCCGTGCCCGAAGGGATGGACAATCTTTTTATCTTATCGCCCAGTCGCTTTTTTCTCACTGCATCGGCAATAGCCTGATACATGGTGAGTTGATTGCAGTTGTAGTTTTTAAATCCACTATGCCTGGAAGTAGATGCATACGCCCAGGTTTGGTGCAGCATCAGCTTTGTTTTCTTTGGAAGGCGTGCTTTTACATATTCTATGAGCTCGGGAAGAGAAGCTTCATACGTCTCATACATTCCCGAAAAAGGACTTGCCTGTTGCAGGCTGACGTAATCCCAGTCTTCATCTGCAAGCACCGTTTCCAAAGACATCTTACCCTTTTCTCCGTTTTTTTCCATCCGTACCGATTTTCCGGTAGGCATAGGCAGGAGCATTGTCACGGGCATTTTTCACATGACGTTCTAGAGAACAACCGCCGATAAACATATTGCCGATTATGGTTGAAATGCCTTCGGCTTCGGCAAGTTCATGCAGATATTGCTCCACGGCATCCTGGGAGAAGCTGTTGCCGATGGCAAGTATCCTGACCGTTTTTTGCTGCGCATACACTCCTCCGGCAAGAAGGAGCAGTATGCACATACAAATCACTACAATCTTATATTGCTTCATCACATTCAAATATAACTAAACTTATCGGTTATTTCTCTTTTTCATGTAATAATCTCTCATCAGATACCACGCTTTCTTACGCATACCCTGGTCGGATATGAGTCCCTTTGCGGTTCCAGCCATCCTGATTGGTGGGGTGGAAACGGAATGGGGAACGGAAGTCGAACAGAATCCAGGGAGATACGCCACGCAGGTTCGGGATATTGTCGAACATACGGATATTGTCTCTGTACAAAGCGTGCCTGGTATTCTTCACTCCAGGAGCTGACTACGTTCTCATCACCGGACTGACCGTACAATGCTTCGCCGCCAAATTCCGAAATTATCAATGGTTTGTCCGTCACGACTTCCCATATAGCGTCTTTCGGTTCCACAGGCCACGGATGATACCAGCCCATATATTTATTGATAGCTACGACGTCCAGTTGGGAAGTAAAAAGAATCTTCCATTACAAAACGCTGTTTTCGCTATTGAAGTGCACAAGGTCGAAAGCGGCAACATACAGGCGGGTAGTGTCCAGTTGCTTTCCCGTTTCGAGCAGGGAAGTAAGGAATTCATTCCGTTCTTTGGAAGGCTGTGTTTCATTGGCGATACCCCAATAACCTACCGCGCAGCGGTTCTGATCACGCTTAATCATTTCAGAAAGCATCCTCTGCGCTTTCTTACGGGTATCATTGTCTGTAAAGTCAATGCCTTGCCAAATGGGAATCTCCTGCCAGAGAAGGAAGCCCATCTTTTCCGCCAGGCGTACCGTGTACTCATTCTGCGGATAATGAGCCAGGCGAATCATGTTCACGCCAAGCGCTTTCGCTTCATTCAGCAACATGGCCGCATCGGCTTCCGAGAAAGCACGTCCCATACGTTGCGGGATTTCTTCGTGAAAAGAGATACAGCACATAAATGTCGGCTTCCCGTTCAGGTAAATATCAGTTCCTTTCACGGTGATATTGCGGAAGCCGATTTGCTCTTCCACACGGTCGGCACTTGAAGATACAGTCACGCCATAGAGTTTCGGTTCTTCCGGCGACCAGCGTTGCAGCCTCTTCGCATTCAACACGGTTTCCACCTTTCCTTCTGCATCGGTGGTAAGCTCCGCGTTGATTTTGAGTTCGGGGATGGCAACTGTTACTTTCTCACCTGCCTTTTCATCAGAAAGACGCACACGGGCGATGATGCGGTCTGGAGTGTTTTTATCCAATTGGATGAAATAATCTTCTATAAATGTCCGGGGAGTTTTCACCAGCAATACATCTCTTGTGATGCCGCCATAGTTCCACCAGTCGAATGCCATAGCGGGAATGGCGTCTTTGGTACGGCGGTTGTTCACTTCTACCGCCAGGAAGTTGTCACCGTCTTTCAACAGGTCTGTCACTTCCACTTGGAAAGGAGTAAAACCGCCTTCGTGCTCTGCTATCTCTTTTCCGTTCAGGTAGACTTTGCAACGATAGCTGACAGCACCGAAATAAAGAAACTGGCGTTTGTCTGCCAAGCGTTTGGCATCAAAGTGACGGGCATACCATACAGTGCCTTCGTAATACTTCAATTCGGGTGATTGAGAGTTCCAGTCTCCCGGAACATTAAGACGCAACCCGCCTTCAAACGCATATTCGTAGAAATCAATATTTCCTTCCGGTTGCCGGTTCTCATAGATTTTCATCCGTTGCCCCTGGTCGTACAGGTCGATGATGGCATTCCATTTACCATTCAGCGAATGGATGTTGCGACCATATACATTCGTTATCAGCTCCTGTGCCGCAACGCTTCCAGCAAAAACGATTAGCAACAATAGACATAGACTTAATTTCTCACCTGTTTTCATTTAAGTATGTTGTTATAATTAGTGTATATAATAAGTTCAGGCACGGATTACACGGCTTTTAGAATAGAATAGGTAAAACAACAGTGTTAATCCGTGTAATCCGTGCCTATTTCGATTTATTTTTCAGGAAATTCATTACCCAGTTCCAGGCTGCGCTCCACTGTTCGGCATAGGCATAGTGAGCGGTCGTTTCAGCTACAAACAGTTCTTTTGGAGCATTAATCACGTTATAAGTGGAGTAAGTGGTGGTAGGCGGACAAACTCTGTCATTATATCCGAAGATATAAAATCCCGGAACTTTAACCTGACGGGCAAAGTTCACTACATCAAAATACTGAATGGTTTTAATCTTTTCCGGTGTCCGGTTCTTCGCATCCTTAAACAAATGCGGCCAACCGCCTGCACGACCGTGGGTATAACCCGCCATATCACACAAGGCTGGATAGAAAGAAACCAATCCCTTGACACGAGCATCCAGTCCGGCAATTACAATGGAAAGCGCACCGCCCTGGCTTCCTCCAAAGGTCGCCAGATTACCATTGAATTCGGGAAGTGTGTAAATGAAATCAATGGCTCTCACACAGCCTGTATAAACCCGTTTGTAATAGTACTTGTCCCGATTGTCCATATTGAACGAGTGGTAACTCTTCAAAGCACCGTTATAAAGCCGGTGATACACATCTCCCGTCAAATTGACCGGAATGCCGTGAATACCGATTTCCAGAATGATAAAACCTTTTCCGGCACGTTCGGCTTCTCCGTTATAGGCACGGATGCCTGCGCCCGGCACTTTCAGAATCGCCGGATATTCCCCGGAAGCCTTCGGAACACAAAGGATGCCGTACATACGGGACGCATAGTCATTGTTCGCGAAGGAGACATGATATACGTTCACCTTATCCGTGCACCTTTCCGGCAGTAAAGTCATTATCGGTTCCAATGCCCACTTTTCTGCGGCTTCTTTGGTACTTTTCCAAAATTCCAGAAAGTCGGCAGGCAACGGAGTGGTCGGTTGCAATTTTTCAGGAGAAAAGCCGACGGTAGCCACGCCTTCATACTCACGCCCTTGGCAAGTGACAACAAAGCACGGCAACGCAGGAACCCTTCTTTTTTTCATAGTCCCTGCGTTAATTTCAAGCTTTTCATTCTTCAAAGGCTGTTTGCCTGTCTGATGAGGTTTCATCATGTCTTCCGAAATCTCATAACGTACTTCCAGATTATCCTGTGGGATATTGCATTTCAATACCACTACTTTGAATTTCACTTTTTCTCCCGGTTTATACAGCCAATTGGTGTGGTCTGGAGTGACCTGCACTTGAACCAGTCTTTCCTGCGGCTGTCCCCATGCAACTATCTGCATGGAGACAAATGCTATCAGGAGAAGAAGAAAACGTACACTTTTTACCATAGTTCCCTATTTTTATTTCATTTGTCATTGCTATATTAATATCCCATTTATCAGCTATTAATACTCATTGTCTCAAACTATTAATACCCATTATCTCAACTATTAATACCTATCCGCTCAGCTATTAATACCTGACAACTCAACTATTAACATCCAACAGCAGAGATATTAATGCTCCTCTCCACACATCATACTACTCTGCGAATCAGAAGTTAACACATCACTCGTTATTAGCGTAGAATGCAGATAGCCGCCTTTTTATGGTTTTACTTCGTATTGATAGAGTGCGAAAGAGTTCTTGTCATTTAGCTCGAAACTTACTCTACCCTGTGCGCCGACTTTTGCAGCAAACTTCTTGCCACTTCCCATCACAGGGATAAAATCCACTTTCTTGCCTTCAGGAAGCCAGGTGTCAATAGTCCCCCTAGCTTGCTCGTTGTCTTCACGGTAAACAACAAGATAACCTTGCGTGCCGGAGACGGTCGATTGGAATCCGGTCCACGAGCGTCCCGAGGGTTCTTCACCAATAGGCAGTATGACGCCTTGATGAAACCGGAGTTGCAAGGGTTGGTATTTCTTGAGCAGAGATGCCGTAATATAAGCCTCTTCGGGCAAGTTCGAAGCCTCCATCCAAGCCAACGGCTGTGCCGCCAAGGTGATAGCAAAGAGGTAATCGAAACTGTAACGGGCGGGGGCAAAAGGGTCGGCAGCGTCATACTTGTCGGCATTGCGCCATTTATTAAGAAACTCTATCTGCATCTTCTCCGCCGGTACATAGCGAGACAGCATCCAGAGGTTGCGCAAGGTGCGATAAGGGTAATAGTTGCCCCAATCGGTATAGCGGTTTTCCAGGAAGATGTTGCCGTACTCGTTCATATAGTGATACCCGCCGCGACGACCGGCAGTGGCATCGAGGTTGAAAATCACTTCATAGTTGGTTTGCTCCAACACGGTATCAAACAGTCGGCGCAGATTCTGTTCGGCTGTCTTGGTAGGTATCTGCAAGCCGTCTATCTTGAAACAGCAGATGCCGTACTTCTTATAAAGTCCGATAATGGCTTGCGCATCTTTTTGCCAATCGGCAAAATCATTCTGTATGCTGGGGTTGAACCATAATCCGATGCGAATACCCAATTTCTTGCCTTTCTCTACAATAGGTTTCAGACCATGAGGGAATTTCGTGGGGTTGGGCGTCCAGTAACCGGTATTCTTCCAAATATCCTTAAAACTACCTCCGGCGGTCTTTGAGTTAGGGCTTTTTCCGCTCTGCCAGCCATCATCCAGTTGAAAGAGGGTGATGCCCATGCGTGCGGCACGATCCAGTTCTGCCAGACAGAAAGCCTCATCTATTTTGGCATCCTGGCTACGGTCGCCCCAGGTATTGAGCATAATCATCTCATCCTGTACGGCGGTATGATGGCGCAATTGTTTCTGATAGAGGCGCAAGGCAGTAAGCGCTTCTTGCTCGCCGCCGGTATAGATGCCGGTAACGCATCCATAAACGCGGGTCCAGCTATCCGGCTTTACATCATGAGACGCAATGCCCAGCCCCACTACCATAAAATCGCTAAAGTCCGCCACGAAGTCAGAACCCGGATAATGTAATTGGGTACTGCTGCTAGGAGCCTCTTTCAAAAAAGAAGCCTTTGACGCGTAACTACGTCATGAGCAAAAAGCAAATTACCACGATACGTATTGCGACGGTAAGGAAGCCAGGTACGCCCGGTCACCAGATTGTCGTTCCAATCGGTGTAGTCGAAAAACTCTATTGTGCGGGCACTCCAATGATTGCCGGATAGTTGCAACCTGTCGAGCGTGGGAGTTTTCACCCCGTAGCCATATCGGCCGTGTGCTCTATATTTTTGCGGTCGGCGTTAGAACGGTTATCCTCCTTATTCTGATAAAGTTCCACTTGCCCTTTCAGATAGGTGTCGCAAGCAATGGCGGGACAGTCTGCATAAATGCGATAGCGACGCTCTATATTCAGCGAACCGATAGTGCAAGCCACGGTAGCCTGCAGATAACTGGCGTGGATGCCGTTCGTCGGTATCTCGTTCACGGTGAGCGTGGCATCCGTAGGGATACCTTTCACAATCGAGAAATCGGGTTGTTTGCCCTGTACCGGAATGTTTTTCCGTGTTGCTTGTCAGTAAGGCTGATGGGTAACAGGCGCACCGTTATTCCACAGCATGACGCGTTCCATATAGTTATTGCCCATACGTAGTGTATCACCTTTCAGAAAAGCGTAATACTGTTGTCCTCCCCAAAGCGGCAAGGTACATATTGCCGATAGAAATATCGTAATAATATTTTTTTTGCTCATAGTTTGTCTACGGTTTGATGTAAGCTCCCGGAACTTCCAACAATTTGTTGGGTTCGTTGAAGCGTTGGTTATCGGGTACATTGTGTTTGCCCAAGCCTGCCTGCATAAGCTGCTTTAATTCGGGCAGATGATGATGATAGATATCGCGCGGCTCTACGCCATGCTTATGACAGAGTCCGGCTGCCATACCTACTACTTCACCCATCATGCCGGTAGTACGCATCACACGTACCGTACCCAAAAGCTACATGGGTGCAACTCATATTACGACCTGCCATAAAGAGATTGTCCACATTGCGCGAATAGAGGCAGCGATAGGGAACGGCATAAGGATGAATCCAACGATGCACCGTAGCCGACTTGAATTCATTGCCGGGAAAGCGGACACTGTTCACGCTGTCGGGGAAGTGAAGGTCGATGCTCCAGGTCGTGGTAAACGAAGCATCCTCGTGCGCCACATTCTTGTCTATATCGTCCTGTGACAGTACGTAGTCGCCCAAGAGACGGCGTGATTCACGTTTGCCTGAAACATACGCCACCCAGTCGAGGGAACGGTTGGCATACTTCTTATGGTCTTTATAGTGATTCTTCAGATAGCTCCAGTTGGAATATATCACCAAAAGTCCATAGTCGCGTACACGTTCAGCTTCGCTGACTTGATTGCGGTTCATACCCGTTTCCCATTTCCACTCGCCCATAGTTACAGGCTCACAGTTTTCAGCGTCAAAGCGCACGCCATATTCAAAATGAGGGAATGAGGTTTTCTTCTTCATATCCTTACTATACCATTGTATAGAAGCCCCCATCACCAATGAGTCGGGTTGCTCGGGAGCAAGGCTCTCGCCATATTCATCGCGACCTTCACGCCCCATAGCCCAATCGGCACCGGCTAAATAGCCTATGGTAGCATCACCTGTGCAGTCGCTAAAGAGAGGAGCAGTAAGTTCGGTTTGTTTGCCCGTCTCGATGTGCTGGATAGTGACTGACGCAATGCGGTCTCCTTGCATCTTCACGGCTACCGCACGCTGAGAGGCATAAAGGGTAATGTTCTTTTCGGCATCTATAAAGTCTTCCTTCTTCCGGTCTTCATAGTAGTCGCCCGGTTGGGCATTGCCGGAACGCTCATGGCCAAATTCACGTATCATACGCCCCAATCCCTGATTAGGCCCCATTTCGATGATACCGCCGAGATGCACACGAATCTCTGACGAGTTATTGCCGCCCAATACAGGACGGTCGTTCACTAGTGCTACCTTACAACCTAATCGGGCAGCAGATGCGGCAGCACACATTCCAGCTATTCCCCCTCCTACTACCACAAAGTCGTATTGATGAGCGGGCACCGGCTGTTGTTGTCGCAGGCGGGTACGAAGTGCGGCTGTCTCTGCCGCATCCCAGGGTAGCGGGCTGCGTATTCGCATCGGTCGTAAGGTAAATGGCATCGCAACGACCGTCGAAACCGGTGAGGTCTTTCAGGGCAAGGGTGGTAGTCCCTGCTTTCAATACTGTCTTTCCGGCAAATTGCCATTGCCAGGAATTACCGGTATGTCCTAATGTAGCTTTCAGCAATTTGCCGCCTAAAGCCAGGCGGAACTTTCCGGGGCCCTCGGCATCGGTCCAAGGTGAAGTCCAGTTGTAAGTACGGGCATATACGTAGTAAGTGCCCGCCTGGGGAATGTTGATTTCTGCCGTAGCATCCGCCACAGGGATGCCCATGCCATGTGCCATGAGATAGGGCGAACCCATTTGATCCATGAACTGCTGGTCGAGCACCCAGCCGCCTCGCTGGCTGAAGCTTTCTGCTTCGATGAGCAGTTCTTCGGCTACAGCCACAAGGCTACAAGCTACGGCTATGCATGTCAATAAGATTTTTTTCATCACAGTACAGCGTTTTTATGATTATTGTCTACTATCTTCACAGAGGGAACAGATTATCTCGCCATTTTGTAAATTTCATTGCCTGCCATCAAAAAAGCACCAACTCCATAAACCTCCGTCATGTCACGAGTCACTTTCTTCGGGTCGGCACCGATTTGCTGCACATAACCCAGTTTCCCATTCGGTTCCACAGCCGAGACTAATGCATTCCAGCCTTTTATCATTACAGGAAGATAAATTTCCTTATCCAATAAACCTTCGTTTATTCCATAAGCAATGGAATAGACAATGAAAGTAGTGCAACTCGTTTCCGGTGATGGATAAGAGGCAGGATCCAAGAAGACTGGCATGCCAAAAACCGTCCGGATGCTGCAATCCGGCAACACGTGTAGCCAGTTTTACAAATAATTCCTCATAGAATTTGCGGTTCTTATCTTTCTTGGGCAGTTCCTTTAATATTTCAACCAGACCACCAAGCACCCAACCGTTGCCACGTCCCCAAAAAGACTTTCTTGCCATTGGCTTCGCACTTATCAAAATAACGCCAGTCACGGTAGAACAAGTTTTCTTCTTTATCGAACAGGTAATCATAAGTCGCTTTATACTCACGATTCATAAATTTGATATATTTTTTCTCTCCGGTCAGCATATACAGTTTGGCATATACAGGGGGAGCCATAAAGAGAGCATCACACCAAGTCCAACGTTCCAAGGTCTTTTAAGTCTCCCTCCACCAGCTTGAAACTGCCTTCGGACGGATGATTGACAATCCATTCCGTACGGGCGAGCGTAAAGGGATAATCATTGCTTCGTCTTTGTACTTGCGGTATAAATCCAAAAAGGACTGTGATACAGCGATGTCATCAGCATGATAAAACCGTTTGTCCGGCTGCCAACAATTCCGCCGCCCGATACGAGTCAGCCACTTATAATATGTATCATCATTGTCTTCTTTTTTCAGCCAATTCCGCCCAATCCACCATGCCGACATAAAGAGCGCCTTGCGGCCAGTTCAAGTCGTCATGTTCAGGAGCGGGGTGTGGATTGGCAATCTGCCAATCCGCCACCTTTCGCATGATAGACTTTATTTCTGCTTTTTGAAAAGGAATCTCTGTTGCCATTATAAAAACGGAACATAACAGAGACGCTCCCAATAAAAGTGTTTTTTTCATTCTATATTTATTTGTTTATCATTCGGTCATTACAGTTCAACCATAGCCTTTAAAGGCAATTGACTGGAAGCAGGCCCGACTAAGATCTCAAAGTCTCCTTTTTCCACTACAAAGCGGTGTTGATTCATATCGTAAAAAGAGAACGCATCCTCATCCAGCACAACAGAAACCCGCTTCTTCTCCCCTTTCTTCAAGAATACCTTTTCATATCCTTTCAGTTCTTTCAACGGACGGGGAACAGAAGACTGTACATCATGCACATACACCTGTGCCACTTCCGAAGCATCCATCTTACCTGTATTCTCTATATCAAAGCTAACGGTAACCTGATGCTCACCCGTTTTCTCCGCAGCCATATTACTATAAGCGAAAGTAGTATAGGACAATCCGTAGCCAAACGGATAGAAAGGTTCTTTTCCCGAACGGTCGTATCCACGATAACCGACAAAGACACCTTCGGAATAGTCTACACGCTTAATCTCCGCCTTTAAGTTCTCGTAATAACTCCCGTGCACCGGATTATCTTCCCATTTCCGCTCGATAGAAATCGGTAGCTTTCCACTTGGAGAAATCTTACCGGTCAGGATTTCAGCTATCGCCTGACCGCCTTCCTGCCCCGGATACCAGGCCATAAGAATCGCTTTTGCGGCATCATACCAGTTGGTGAAATCCACACCGCCACCGGCGTTCAGTACAACCACAACATTGGGATGCATGGACGCAATCTTCTTGATAAACAATTCCTGATAGCGAAGCAAGGCAAACGGACGGTCAAAGCCTTCGCCTTCGGTATTACTATTGAAACCTGTGCAGAACACAACATTATCCACCTTTGCCAATCCTTGACGAAGTTTCGCCTCATTAAGGCTATAAGCATTAAAACGAATGATGGCCGAAGAAATATTATCAAAGAATTCAATCCGGAAACGGTATTCCTTACCACCCTCAACCGGCAGTTCAACTTCACGGCTAGAGTATGAATGATTTCCCCAATCTCCTGTAATATGCTTGTCATTCACAAACAGACGATAACCGTCATCACCACCGATATGAAGTTTCAACTGCCCGTCAGTTTGTGACATGTAGCAGGCTGTCCAACGGACAGAGAATCCATCTGTCGGAAAGCCGTCCAAAGGTGCTCCATATCCCCAGTCATAATCAACAGAGGATTCCGTGCGTATTACTTCAGGCTGGCCCGAAAGGGTCTTGTTTTTAAAGTATTCAGCTTTGAAGCCTTTCATCTGACGATTAGCATCAGTATAAAACTCATGGACAATACTTCTTCATAAATCACATCATCCGTCAATAGTAACAGATTCTTTTTCTTCAATTCTTTCAAGCCTTGAGCCACTGAGACGGTAGAAAAAGGAGTGACAAAACCACTGCCGCCACCGGTAGGAATCAAATTTGCATTAGGCCCCATTACGGCTGTCTTTCCTTTCAGTGGGAGCAAGTTTCCTTCATTCTTCAACAGGACTACACCCTCGCGCGCCAGTTCTAAAGCTGTCTGGCGGGAGAAAGGATTATCCTCTGCTATGTTGCTGTCTTTCTGTTCCTTATCCAGCATACCATAAGCAATCAGAGTTTGCAGGATGTGTTGTACTTTCAGGTTGATGGTTTCTTCTGTCACTGTGCCGGCTTTGATAGCAGGCAACAGATTCTCCAAATTCATAAAACGTCCTTTCGGCATTTCGAGGTCAAGTCCGGCGTTAGCAGCGCCTACGGCGGAATATACGGAAGTCCAGTCCGACATCAGAATACCTTTGAAGCCCCAAAGATTGCGCAAGACATCAATATTCAGCCATTTATGTTCGGTGGCATGGACACCGTTCAACAGATTGTAGCTGTTCATTACGGCGCCGACATTGGCTTCCTGTACAGCTTTTCGGAAAGCCGGGAAATAGATTTCCTGCAAAGTACGTTCGTCTATGTCAGAGCTGGCATGGTGGCGGCTCCATTCCTGGTTGTTGGCAGCAAAGTGTTTGATTGTAGCAATGACTCCTTCCGATTGTACTCCCAGGATATACTGTTTCGCCGTTTCACCTGTCAAGTAAGGGTCTTCACCGAAGTATTCAAAGTTACGGCCGCACAATGGAGCACGATAGATATTCACGCCCGGACCAAACAGGATATTAACTCCTCTTGCCTTGGCGTCCTGTCCCAAGCCTTGCCCTAACTTATAAAGTAATTCCCGGTTCCAAGTAGAAGCGGAAAGTATTCCGGAAGGATATAAAGTGCTCTTGGGAGCATGATTACGAATTCCCTGCGGCCCGTCAGCCAACTTAATTTCAGGTATTCCCAAACGGGGAATGGCACGCAGAGAAAAACTGGTATATCCGGAAATATACTCTATTTTCTCTTGCAAAGTCATTTTTGATACAATGTCCTTCGCACGTTGTTCGGCTTGGGGAGTGATTGTCTGTGCACAGGTTAATATGCTCCATGCAAGCATACATAAACCTATGCCTCCTATTTTCTTTTTTTTCATGGTGATTCTGTGTTAATATAATATGTGTAAAAAACCAACTTAGCTATCAGCTCTTCACACACTTTTTTTGTTCTTTACATTTTTAGTCTATCAGTTCTATTTTAACGGTCTGTCCTTGTACCAGAATATGATATTCGCCGGCTTCAAGGAAAGCGTTTACCATCCTCATTGACAAAACCGAAATCACGTTCCAGGTCGATGTCGAAACGGAAAGTCTTCGTTTCGCCGGCTTTGATAAGTTGTTTCTCAAAGTGTTTCAGTTCTTTCACCGGACGGGTGATAGAGCAATAAGGATCGGAAATAAACCAATGAACAGTCTCTGCTCCATCGCGGGCACCGGTGTTGGTGACGGTCACTTCTGCCGACAGTTTATCGCCGCGCTTCACCTTAGTGACAGAAGGGGTAACAGTGCCATACTTAAATTCGGTATAACTTAATCCATGCCCGAACGGATATTACGGATCGCTTGTTATATCTTTATAAAATCCCTGATGTCCGCGTCCGCTCTTGCGGCGATTATAATAAATAGGAATTTGTCCTGTGGAATAAGGGAACGTCATGGCTAGTTACCGGAAGGGTTGATACGTCCGGATAAAATTCCTGCCATTGAACGTGCACCATTTATTCCCGGTTGCCATATCTCCAATATAGCATCACAAAGAGGTTCCATGCGATTTAATTCCAAGGGACGTCCATTAGAAAGCACCAATATAATAGGTTTACCAGCCTCCTTTAGTTCTTTCACCAATTCTTCCTGAATCTGTGGCAAAGCAATCGTAGAACGGGAGAAGCATTCTCACCACTCCAGGTAAGCATCTCGCCCAAACAAACAATGACTACATCAGACCAACGAGCAACGTCCAATGCGCCAGCAAAACCTGAACGGTCATTGCCCTGCGGTTTGCATCCCATTGCATAACGTAATTCGGCATCTCCTCCAAACTCGGCAGTCAACCCATCATAAAGCATTTCCACATCCGTATCTTTTCCATGTCCGCACCAGGAACCCAATAAGTCCCAACCATTTTTTGCCATTGGACCTACTACGGCAATCTTTTTTTTGTTTGTAAGTGGTAATATCTGATTGTCATTTTTCAACAGCACCATTGATTCTGCTGCCAGTTGAGCGGCCACAGCCATACTTTGCGGACGGAAAAAACGATCCTTCTCATTAGTAACCGGAGTATAAGGACGTTCGAACAAACCCAGACGGAATTTTACACGCAATACTCGACGAACTGATTCGTCAACTTGTGCCATTGTTACCTTACCTTCCTCTACAAGCTCTTTCAGATAACGATCGTAGGCATGAGACATCATATCCATTTCAAGCCCCGCATTAAAAAGCATACCGAGCAGCATCTTTCTTTGTAGCGGCTAATCCATGATTCTTTAACTGTTCCACAGCCCCCAGTCAGACACAATGAACCCGTCATGTTTCCAGCGTTTCTTTAATATCTCGGTCATGATATAAGGATTAGCTGACCCGGGTACTCCACTGATGTCATTGAAAGAACTCATCAAAGTGGGCGCACCAGCTTTCACTCCCATCTCATAGGGCAGTAGATAAGTATCCCAAAGAGTTTGAGCTGAAATTTCGGTATAAACATAATCTCGCCCAGCCTCCGAAGCACCATAACCTACATAGTGTTTCAGACAAGCAGCCATACGGTTCTCTGCTGACATATCATCTCCCTGATACCCACGCACCGAAGCAGCGGCAAACACTCCATTTGTATAAGGATCTTCACCATATCCTTCGGCTACACGTCCCCATCGAGGATCACGTGCCACGTCGATCATGGGAGAAAAAGTCCAATCAACCCCAGACATGCGGGGCTTCTTGTGCAGATACCGCACATGCCTGTTCTACCAATCCCGGATTCCATGAACAGGCCTGCCCCAACGAAATAGGATATATGGTGCGAAAACCATGAATAGCATCGTAGCCAAAAATGATGGGAATGCCCAAACGAGATTCTTCCATCGCTTTTTTCTGCATACTATTACGCAACTCTGGATTTATATCAAAGTAAATCAAAGAACCAATCTCTGACGGTACTTTTTTTTCACTTCTTCGCCAACATTATTCACATTGTTATTTCGTCCCAATGTATATTGGTTTAGCTGCAAAATCTTTTCCTCCAATGTCATACGCGATATTAAATCATCAATACGTTTTTCAATTGGAGCTTTGGCATCCTTATACAAAGGAATACTCTTTTTTATCTTTTGACGAAAGAGAATGTGTGACTCCCAATAGGCACAATCCCAAAATCAAAACTTTTTTTCTCATCTGTTTTTTCGTCGGTTAGTTATCATTTCTATTTTTCAATTGATTATGACTTACCGAGCTGTCACTTCAAATAATTTCAACCATCCGGCAGATGTCACATTGTTCTTCACAGCAAGGTGAATTCCAATCTCATTCTGCTTTGTCGTATCAACAATACCAACAGCCCACATGTATTTACCTGCCTCCACGCCTTCAACCCCGGGTTGTAAACGTATATGATTTAGCCGCACCTTTCACCCAATCACAAGCTTCCGGTTCTCCATCAACAAATACATACTTCGGTTTATCATTCTTGGTGTCCAATAAAGCAAAAGCTACTTTATATTTATTCTTCCACTGGGGAATATTTGTCGGACAATATCCCCAACCAAAATTATTCCAACGGTGCGCTATTTCAATCTGTTTACCATTAGAGATAGTTGTAGGCAAAGAAATTCTGTCCGGAAATAAACGGTAGCTTCCTTCTGTACAGAATTGTTTAACTAATTGGAAAGCTTCATTAAACCATGAATAAGCTTCTCCATTATGAAAGTCTGAATTATAGCGTAAATCCATCATATTGACGCAAGCTGTTTTAGCCTCATCAAACTCACCTTGACGTACTTCTGCATAATTGGCATATCCATCTCCCAGAATCGAGTTTCCATGAGAATTTTTCACCCAGCCACCTTCCATTACTACAGGAACGAGATACTTCCACTTGGCTATAAAATTGCGTTCCCAAGTAGAATAGTAAGTTTTCATACCAAACGCATCGTGACGTAATGAATATCCTTTAGCTACTGCTTTTCCTATTAATCTTTCAGTATCTTTATCATAATTATTGCCGTCCCATTCCTTACTTGTACCTATCCAACGATGATAATTTACAAACACAGGAACTTTATCAAATACTTGAGAATATAAATCTGTCACCCAATCGAAAACAGCCTCACGAGTCGGCAGCTCCGGTTTTTCCCAACTCACGCACCTGATAGTACCATACACTATGATACTCTCCCCATTTTCCAAATCCTGAACCACTTACAAACTGTACTTTGTCGGGATCATTAAAATCCTTAGCCAAAGCCCTGATAAATTTCTCATAATATTTCTGGAAAATAGGATCATCCGGATAGGGAGACCATACTTTTACTGAACCTGTTTGTGTTTCATATCCTTTCGCGCCAGCCTCTTTTACAAAATTCGGAGTAAAATTATAGTGCTTATCACGGCTATCCACCACAAAAGTAAAGGCCAATTTCATATTTCTTTGCTTAGCTCCCTCTATCAACATCTTCAGTCGCTTAGCCGAAGGGGTATCACAATCGGAGTTCCATGCATATTTTCCTTCTTCAGGATTAAAATCAGCCCAGGCACCACGAAGGTATAAGGTATTTGCATAATCAGAGACCTTTACAGTGCCTTCCGATGACGGAAATTATCATAATCCTGCCAGAATGTGGAAGATAAACCATCACCAATACCCGCATATAATACCCATCCGGAAAGAGGATTATGCAAAATGATATTTCGATTCTGCTTTACCGTGACAATGCTGTTTCCCAGGAATAGAAGTATCTTCTACCAAACCATCATCACCATTACCACCTCCTTCTTCATCATTATCACTGCCGCAAGCGACTAATGATATAGCCATAGAAAAAATAAGCCCACAACTTATTTTTCTCAAACTGCACATATTTTGAAAATTAATCTTCATACCTATAGCTCTTATTTTTTTATGCTTACTTTCGACAATTTTAACCAGCCCGAATCAATATATCCCCTTTGGCGGCAATATCCAGCCCTACGAGATCTTTATTACTCCGGTCAACCAAGCCCACAGCCCAAACATAAGTACCCGTTTCAACTTTGGACATATCCGGCTCAAATACATATTCAGCGGGACTTCCTTTTTATCCACTTGGATAAATCTGTATCCGTATCCACAAATGTATATCGCACCTCATTCGTTTCAGAATCAAGCAAAGCGAAAGCTACTTTTATATTTTTGATTCCATTGCGGAATATTAGTAGGACAGTACCCCCATCCCAGATTGTTCCAGCAATGTTTAATAGTCGGAGTTGTTTTTTAGAGACTTCTAACGGTAAAGAGATCTCACTGGGGTAGAGCCTATACCCGCCTTCCCGAAGGAATCGGCGTACTAAATCAAAAGCATCTTTAAACCAGGACTTTGTATCACCAAAACGAAAATCCATCATATTGACATGTGCCTCTTTGCTGTCATCAAACTCACCGCGTCTTACGTCCTCGTGTGAATCCTTGCGATATCCTCTAGGATCCTGCCAATAACTATGTGATTTGACAATCCAGCCACCTTCCATAATAATGGGGCAGATATTACGATATTTTTTTGCGAACCTACGCTCCCAACTGCCATAATAGGTTGTCATACCAAATGCATCATGACGCAATGAATATCCTTTTCTTGATTGCTTCTTCCAACATTTCTTCACTGTCAGCAGCAAAATGTTCATCTATCTACCCAATCTTTTCCCGCACCAATCCATCTATGGTAGTTAATTACTACTGGAACTTTATCAAAAGCTTGAGAATATATATCTGTCACCCAATTGAAAACTGCTTTCTTTGGAGTATCATCACCTGTTGAATAAATCATTGTATGATATTCTCCCCCATTTCCCAAGTCCGAATCCATCTATAAATTCAACTTTCGAAGGATCGTTGAAATCTTTAGCCAGGGCCTTCACAAATTTAGTATAGTACTTCTGAAAAACAGGATCGTCAGAATAAGGTGACCATTTACCTTTATTCATAAATCCTTTTTGCACCGGCATCTTTTACAAATTGAGGAGTAAATTCTGTTCTCTTACCACGACTGTCAACTACAACACGAAATGCCAAACGCATATTCCGCTGATAAGCTCCTTCAATATATGCTCTCAAATTAGAATCAATCTTCCAACCATATACATCTTCCTGTGGATTAAAATCTGTCCAACTAGCGCGAATATAAAAGCGTATGAGCATAATCTGTCACACTAACATTGTGTCCCAGTTCAGGAATATACATATGGTCATACTGTGCCCAAAAATCCGCAGCATCCACTCCCATACTTGCATAGAGCACCCATCCTGTAAGCGGGTTATGAAGAATACGCAAAGAATCAGGCTGAATCGTAACTATGTTATTCTCTGATAGTTCCTTATCAAATGAAACGGCTGAATTCTCGTCTCCGAAAACAGGAGATAAAAAAGGAACATAAACAGACAAAGAGACACAATTACTCTATAATAACTAATCTTTCTTATAACCATACTACTAATTGTTTTTTTAAAGAGTGCTATATCATTGTTCTCTTTATTCATATAAAAATCACGAGATTGATATAGCACTCTTAATTTTATCCTGCTTGATTATCTCTTATCAAAGAAGACTGTCAGTTCTTTAATATCTAATTCTATGTAATTAACTCCTACAGGTACACTAAAGAAGGCATAGCGGTTGTTAGCTTGGCCACCGACTACAGTCTGTTTCTGATTGTAGTCACTCTCTGCAATATCAAGGCAACCGTCATAAGATCCTCTGATGGCATCTGCTGTTGAGCCAAAGGTATAGCAACCTGCACTTTGCGGTCCGACTTTAAAGTTCAATCCACCCGGATGTGCATTTCCATCTTTGTCTTTAATGGAGTTCTTTCTGGGTAACTCCGCTCCTTTGTATATAAACAAATAAGGATTTGCCAAACTAGGTGTCATAGAATGAGCCATAGTGAATCCTGTATCACCAGTGCCATCTTTAGCCCATCCATCGTATGGTCCCCAAATAAAGACTCTTTCAATAGTGGTAGTCACCGTATTATTATTCCATGTCCACGAAACAACCATTGGTTTAGGATCTGTTTCGGGGGAGTAAATCGTAACCTTTTTAGTATTTATGTTAATCACAATACGATAGACACCTGCAGTCTTAATATTCCAATGATAACCAAGCGCAGCTACTTCCGGACTCATTGTCGAGATATTCATTGCTGTACCATCTGTAAAATCGCCTGATTCTTCCGGGAGCAATAGCCATATCTTTCTGTCCATTAAACAAGATCGGGGAAATAAATAGTACCTAAGGTTGCAGTTCTGCATGGAACGCATATTGATTTTCATCTTCTATCGTGCGAGTCATCTCTACATCTGCGCTAACACAAGTTCCGGCAATATAGATTTTATCAGCTTCTATAAAATTACTAGCCAAACCTATAGTAACGGTACGTGTTTCAAAATCTACCACTACACGATACTGCCCATCTTCAGGAATCACCCAATATCCAGCATTATCTATCCCCTTAATTTTAGCTTCCATTGCTCCATCAGTTATCTGTTGTTCTGCAGCAACTGGTGAGATGGCATTAATCTTATTTTCATCTTTCCAAACAATCGGGAAGTGAAGGTTACCTGCCTTCAAGTCACAAATGGAAACATAACGCTTCGGCTGACTTTCCATTGGCAAGATTTCAATATCTTCACCATTAACAGCTGTGCCTGACATATAAAGATGGTCTGCAACAAAGGTCTTTTCAGAATACATCTTTACTTTTATAGTAACTGTAGAAACTTCCGGTTTTACAAACTTTTGGGCCTTCTATAGAACCGATAATACGGGCTTGTAACTTTACTAAATCACCAGGATGCTGCTTCCACTTTGACACCAATAAACTTTGCAATTCTTTATGAGTATAACTTTTAGAAAAATCATCATCAATATACTCTCTTATCATTGTGTTTGTTCCAAAACTGTTATTTTCCAGATCCATTTTATAAAGATAGGAGATATAATAGTCAGAGCCTATTGGATCAGCTTCCGTCCAGTTTAACGTCAATGCAACCTCATCCGGGGTATCTTCCTTGAGTTCTATTTCATAATCAGAAGGAGTCAGGACTAAACTTGTACGATTATCGAGCAAATCAGTAGCATCGTCATCATCATTGCATGCTACTATGAAACACGAAGCAAGTGTCAGGAAGAAGAACCGTAAAAGGTTCTTCTTAAATATATATCCGTTTTTCATATCTATATTCAATATATTAATATTATAACTATTTATTGGTTTCCGACGGTCCAGTCAGGAGTTTGTACCAAATTCCAATTCTTATCAATATCGTCCTGTGGAATAGGCCACCAATAGCTTATAAATTTACGTGTCTGATATACTGTACGAGTATAATATTTATTTCTATAGTCCGCATCGGATACTTTAATATAAGCATTCATGCCATAAAAATCACCATCCAATACTTTCTCGGCTAATTTCCAGCGACGCAGATCATTAAAACGAAGTCCAGATTCACAATTCAATTCCACACGCCTTTCTTGACGAATTAACTCGCGCATTTCTACAGGATCTGATGGGGCTGTTATCTTGCCTTCTTCAGCTGAAACACTATATTCGGGAATACCCGCACGCTCACGAATCAAATTGACATATTTCAAAATCTCATTTTGATTAGCAGTATAAAAGTCCCCTTCTCAATGCTATATTCATTCAACGCCTCAGCATAACTTAAATAGATCTCTGCCAAACGACATAGTGCACCATGACGGTTTTTATAATCTCCACTGCCTTCTTTGGGATTTGCAGATGGGTCTACTCTCTTACGTACCAGATAGCCGCTCCACGGAGCGTCATGAGAGGGACCACCGTCTTTACCATCCATATAGAAGTCAGTATTTCTCTTACCACCAATATGCCATTGTTCGTTATGCAGTACTGAAATATAAAAAAACGAGGCTCGCGATCACAATACATTTTATATGTATTGGCGTCTACAACTACATTTTCATCTTTATTACGATCTCCTTCTGAAGACCCATACTGCCACTTTGTAGAATAAGTCTCTTTTTGCGTACTAAAGCCTGTCTCTGAATAATTAGCATCTGGATTAACTTTAGGAGAGCCATCCGAATTATAACCTATAATAGGTCTTTGACCGTTTCTCATGAAAAAAGCATCAACCAAAGATTGGGTTATTCCGATCGCTCCCACTCCATTAATACCCAAACCACGTGGGATACAGTTTTTATCATACCATCCACCGGAATCCATTGTACGAACAAACAGTAATTCTCTGTTGGCTTCATTCCATCTCTTCATCACTGCATTTTGATAAGAAAGAAAAGGATCAATATCACCGTTATCCAAATATTCATAATGCAAATGATAGCCAGATGCTTCCGCCTCATCTATAACCAGTTTACAAGCATCTACTGCCCTTTTCCATCGTTCCGGATCATGTGTAGAATTAAAGATAGGGGTTCCATCAATGTTTTTTATATTCGCCAATGCAGGATTACCATTCACCAAGTCACTTGCAGCAAATAATAAGATACGCGCACGCATTGCCAAACATCCAACAGAAGTCACACGGCCATATTTCTTATCTTCAGTTTGAGTGGCAGGTAATTGTTTTGAGGCTTCCAACATTTCTTGATCCGCCCAATCAATTACATTATAAAACGGCTCTTGTTTCAACATCAAATCATCAGCCGAAGTACTTTCACTAGCCTCGCGAATAATGGGAACTGAACCATAAGCTATAGCCATCATAGAATTATAATAAGCTATAAAGAAACGACATTCAGCTTTCATAAAGTCCACTTCTTCAGCCGGTACAGCCTCCAGCGGGTGAGCATGTTTGATAAACAAATAAGCGGAACGGATATATTTAGGATAAGTATTCCAATAAGTAATTACTCCGGGATTGTCTGCTGTCCAGTTACCTTTTTGATATTGAATGGCTTTAAATCCTTGCGCTTCCCAACCAACCGAAGGAATCAGTTCATCAGCTATGGCATCCGGACCATCATAAGTATAATATTCAGGCAGGCCGCGATAAACATATGCCAGCCAACGTTCCATATTCTTTTTATTCTCAAATACTGATTCTAAGTCCAACTGGTCATCCGGTTGCTTATCCAGATAATCAGAACAAGAAGAAAAAGCAAATGTCGTAATAATACTTAATACTATAAATTTTAATATGCTATTTTTCATATGCCCTATTATTAGAATTTAATTTCAAAACCTGCAGATAACGATTTCATAATTGGGTACGCAGCCCCTGTAGTATTCTCGACTTCCGGATCCCACAAATCAAATTTTGAGAATGTTAAAAGATTTGTTCCTCTCACGAAAAAGACGAATGCCTGATATAACTGTAGTATTTCTCCACAAACTCTTTGGTAAGGAGTAACCAAGTTCAATGTTTTTTAAACGTAAAAAACTCATATTCCGCAGCCACCATGTAGAGGATTGGTTATTATTACTATTTATACCATCATCCAAACGCGGATAAAATACGTTCTGACTTGGGTTGTCTACAGTCCAACGATCATTTGCATTAGTAAACATATTGCCTGTCACTCCTCTATTGGCACCCGGAATAATGCTTGATCCTAAAATATTCCAACTACGACCTATGCCTTGGAAGAGAGCTCCAAAATCTAAATTCTTATATTTCATATTCAGTCCAAAGCCATATACTATCTCCGGATCTTTTGTTCCTCCGATTGGAGATTTATCAAATACGTCCACTTTACCATCACCATTGACATCTCTGTATCTGATATCCCCCGGACGTAATTTACCTACAAAACTTTGAGTCGGAATTCCTTCTTTCAGTTTACCTGTACTTACGTCTTCAAAGTCGTCTGCCGTAAACAAACCTTCTGCTATATAGCCAGTTAATTGCCCTACCGGATGCCCTGTTTCAGCACGGTTAGTACCAACTACTGCACTAGGTTCATCCTTTTCTGTTATTTCATTATGAGCATAGGTAAATGTTCCCATTAAGCTGACAAATAAATCCTTGCCAAACTGTTTATTAACATTTAAAGAAACTTCTACACCCTGATTAGTCACTTTTCCAAAATTCTTCCAAGGCTGCTTCATAAATCCAGCTGTCATTGGAACAGACTCACGTGGCATAAATATATCTTTACGGCGTTCATCGAAATAGTCTAATTGCAAATCAATCATACCATTCAGGAAACCTAGCTCAACCCCCAAATTCATCTTATTAACAATCTCCCATGTCAAATCTTGTACTGCAAACTCGCCTTCTGCCATACCAGTTAAGCCATAACTGCTATCCAATCCCCGTTTATACATGTTTAATGTCTCATAGTCATCGGTAATTGTAGAGAGGTATGCAAAACGGCGTCCACCTAAATTAGCATTACCTACCTGACCATAGGATGCACGCAATTTCAATTTAGATATGACCTTACGCAATGGTTGCATAAATGCCTCTTCCGATACAATCCAGCCAATTGCTCCTGAAGGGAAAAAGCCATAACGCTTGCCTTTGGCAAAATTTTCAGAACCATTATAGCCAAAATTAAATTCACCTACATACTTACCCGAATAGGTATAAGATGCACGTCCTGCCAACCCCTGATTACGGTATGGCAACTTACTTCCATCATCATAATTACGACGATTAAACAATAGCATTGCAGCAACGGAATGTTTATCTGCGAATGTACGGTCATAAGACAAAGTAGCTTCCATATATACGCTCTTATTTCCATAATCACCGCTTTTTGAGTAATCCAGGAAATTAGTACCATTGGATTTTGATGCTATAATCAAATTACCTTCATCATCACGTCCTGTAGCAGGCACATAATAATCCGGTGTCTTTCCACGAGAAACAGTACCCGAAGAAAACCTGTCAAATGAGAATGTTCCTTTTACTTTCAATCCCGGAAGCAGGAATTTCAAATCTTGTTCTACAGAAAACAGTGTTTCAATCTTACTGTCGCTTTTTCTTTTATATCCACTTTGAGTAGCCCATGACCAAACGTTTGGCTCCTCTGTTGTCGGTATCTGCCCACTGGAATATTGTGCAGGGAAAGCATGAGGAACAGCAACGAACGCTTTCTGGAAAATTTGAGATATATCTTTCGTTGTAGAATTTCTATCTTGCAAATATCCACCAATATTAAAACGTAATTGCGTAGTAGGACTTAATTTCAAATCCACATTAGAACGAACGTTATAACGTTGCAATTTAATAGTAGGATCCCAATCATAGCTTTTATCACGTTTCAAAATACCACGTTCATTATACGCAGCAGCAACAAAAGAATAACGTAATGTCTCTGTACCACCGGAAATATCTACTGTTACACGCTGATTCGAAGCATAATCATTTGCAATTGCATCCATCCAATTCACGTCCGGATATAAATCAGGATCATACCCTGCACGAGTTTTTGCAATACGATCTGTATATTTAGGTTGTTGTCCTGTATCCATCAAGATATCATCCAAAACCTGCATATAATCTGCCGCACCCAAATACTCGGGAAGTTTAACTGGCTGTGTAGCTGCAAATTCAGCCTTTACAGTCACACGAGGTTTACCAACTTGTCCGCGTTTTGTATTAATTAAAAATAACACCATTAGCTCCCCGCACTCCATAAACAGCACTTGCAGCAGCATCTTTCAACACAGAAAAAGATTCTATCTCTTCAGGATCAATATTATTCAAATCGCGTTCTATACCATCAATCAAAACCAATGGGTTTTTGTCCGGCATCCTGGAATGTACTAATACCACGAATCCAGAAAGAAGAATTATCATATCCCGGTTCACCAGAACGTTGCACAGCTAATACACCGGCAACCGTACCAGCCAGATTATTACTTATTGAACGAGTAGTAGAAACCTTTAACTTAGCAGGTTCAATCGTTGTGATAGAACCAACAACAGACTCTTTCTTTTTTTTGTGCGCCATAGGCAACTACTACAACCTCATCTAATTGACCAACATCTTCTACCATTTGTACATTAACAACCTTCCGGTTATTAACAACCTCTTCTTTAGGAACAAAACCAATATAACGAAAAAGAAAGTACAGATTTTCTTTCAGGAACAATAATACTATAATTACCATTCATGTCTGTCAACGCATGTACTGTGGAATCATTTTTCAAAATGATTGTTACACCAATCAAAGGCTCACCTTTTTCATCTGAAACGTTACCTGTTACCTTAATACCCTTTTGTTGTGCAGTTTGTTGTACTTTAGGAGCTTCTGGCACCGAAATAGTAATTTGTCTTCCCCGACATCTTATAATTCAGTCCTGTCTCTGAGAACAACTCTTTTAATACAGCATCTATTTTCTTATTGGAAACTGAAATGGAGACTTTGTTATTCAGATTTTTTCTGAACATTAGCAGAGTAAATAAAAATATACTTACTATGTTTTTTCGATATAATCTAAAATATCTTTAACTGTAACATTCTCATACTGTACTGAGAATAAATCTTCTTCGAATTCCAACTAATAGAATTAGTACCGAATGAAGAGAATGGAATCATAAAAAAGACGTTTATAATGCAAAAAAGCTTAAGTCTTTTTCTTTAAGTGTAGAAAAATAGTTTTCTTTACCATAAAAATTTCTTTTTAGGTTAACAATTTTGGATTTATTGATTTAACTAGGGAATTACTATCGGGTAAATACGGCAATATTTATCCGATTTTTTTGTCATAATGGCAGTCTGTTCTTCATAGGCAAACATATTAAAAGATTAATTAAAAAATTATTTATTTAAATATATACTAGTATCACTTTTTTTCGATCGTGAATGGCAGGGTTTGCTGAATACATTCAATCACCTCGTCTATATCATCTTTCAAATCTAATTTCCCATACACTTTTTCTTTACCAATAATTGGCTCACATTGAATAGATATACCATAATAGATGCTTAGTCTTTGAATGATCTGCGACAAATCATTACCATTCAATAACATGATCCCCTCTACCCAACTAATATACTCTGCTACATCAACTTGCTTCTGATAAGCAATTGTACCATTTGCTATATTCAACAGATCATTAGGATTCAAACGTGCTTTCTTTTCATTCTTATCAGTAACTTCTACCGCACCTTCCACCAATACAATATTAGTTGCCCCCCCTTTATAATTCGAGATATTGAACTTCGTTCTAACACTTGCAGTTTAAAAATCATCAGACTCCACTATAAAAGGATGTTTCTTATCATGCGCAACTTCCAGAAAAAAACTTCTCCTTGGGCATAGATTTTACGAATGTCTCCTTTAAAACAACGAGGATAAATCACTTTTGACTGGGAATTAACGACCAGCCGAGTCCCATCAGACAATTCTACTCTAGCCCTTTTCCCCGCAGGAACAAGTAGCTGATTATATTCTTGTTCCTCTTTGGTTTTCTCTTCATTCTCTTTTTATCACTTGTGAATTGACAGCAACTTTCCCCTCTTTCGAATACTTAATGAAAGCATCTTCATCCAAATTAAGCTGTTCCTTGGAAGTAATAAGAGTCACTTCCTCAACAGATTGGCTATCCATTTCTTCAGCAATAGCCTGGAAGTCTAAATTACCACTTCCATTCTGATTCAAAAAATAAATAGTTGAAATGCAAATCAAAAAGGAAGCAGCAATAGAAGCTGAAGCAACTAAGAAATATTTCTTTCTGCGCTTCATAGCATCTTTTCGCATCTTTCGTTGAGTCTTCTCTATGATAGAAGATGGATCAATCTTTTCCTGCGCACAATTTTTGCCAAAAGAATTTCAATTTCTCTGCATCAGGCATAGAAGTAAAATCATCCTCAATATTTTCTTGAGAATTCAATTTACTAAATAAATCTGCGAGACGATGGTATTCTTTCAAGCTCATAATCCTTTTTTAATGTTGTTCTATAGATAAAGACGCAACTAAAAAAAAAATCTCCCAGTCAAAAATGATTTTTTTTCATTTTTCTTAGAAAAAGAAATAAAAGTAGAGTTAGCTATGTGAAAAAATAAGGCATTAATAAGCAGGAGAGTAAAAACTTAGCTCTTGCGAGATTTCAGATTCAATCTTTTAGCAATTTCATCTAACGCAAAAGCAATATGGTTATTGATAGTCTTCACTGATATGTTCAACATATCTGCAATATCTTTATAAGGAAGCCCGTCTATTTTTGCTAAGAAAAAGACATGTTTACACTTGGGAGGAAGTTGTTGAATGGCGTCATTAATTTTAGCCATTTCTTCCTTACTAATCATCTCCTCGGCTGGAGATTGAACCGGCTCAAAAATAAAATCTTCGATATCATCAAATGACAATTCATACTTTCCAGTTTCCTTCCGCAAAAAAGAAATCGCTTTTCGATAGGTGATTGTCTGGATCCAAGCATTCATATTACCAATTTCAGCCAGACTTTTTCTATTTTTCCAAACTTCAAAAAAAACATCACTCACAATCTCTTCAGCTGACTCCTTCTGGCCAAGTAGCGCAAATGTATAGTGATATAAACGCGAAGAATAATGCTCCATAAAACGATTGAAAGCAATTTCATCGCCGTCTACTATTCTACATATTTCATTATTCTCAAGTTTCACAGAAGTATTTATAGATTATTTCCAATTAACAAAATTGAGCCAAATATAGCAGTATCGTATCAATTATAAAAATAAAACACCATAAAAAAGGAATTAAAAGTTATCAATTATAGAAAAGTGGCTATAATAAGAACATTACCATTTAGCTATAAAAGTCTCTTACTTAAATAACGTACAGGATACCATACAGAGAGAAACCAACTGCTAAAACTGTGATAAAAATTAGTACGATATCCCAAGCGTGAACACTGACAGGATAGGCGTCTACAACAAAAAGTTCCGCCACCGCCTCCCAATGAAATTATACCGAATTTCTGTTGTATAAAAACATAGGATTAAGCCGAGGACAATACCGGAGATAGCGCCAGAAAGAGAAATGAGACGTCCTTCAAAGAGGAATATTCGGGAGATGAGTTTATCACTAGCTCCAAGACTCCGCAAAGTTACTACATCATCCTTCTTATCCAAGATCAACATAGAAAGGGAACCAATTACATTGAAACAGGCTATCATTAAGATAAAAGTGAGGAACAAATAAGAGATTAGTTTCTCTATCTCCATAATACGGAAAACATCTGCCTGTTGCTGATAACGATTCTGAACAACAAAATCATCACCTAGTATGTTTTCTATTTTAGATTGTACCGATGAAGTATTTACATTAGGTTTCAATTTCAATTCCATCGCAGAGACTTCTGTTGTATAATCCAGAAGCTGGCGAAGAAAATCGAGAGAAGTCAGAATATATTTCCCGTCATATTCTTGCTGATTCACAACAAACACGACACCCGGAGAATAAAGATAGTCACGTTTAAAGGAAGCACCGGGATTTGCCATGTTCACTTTGGCATTTCGCTTGGGAAGATATACCTGAAGCGGATCGACAAACTCCAAACCAGTTCCCAAGGTCGCAACCAATTCCACTCCCATGACGCCATAATTCACGATCGAATCATGAAGAACGAATTCTCCCGCGCCATAAAGTATGCTGTCTATGGCCGTCAACTCTTCAAAATTATCTTCCACCCCTTTTAGTACAACCATAGCCTGACGGTCCTTGTATTGCACCATTGCATTCTCTTCGAGCGTTTCTGTAAACACCTCCACTTCAGGAAGCGCACAAACAGCGCGAATCCGTTCATCTTGCCCGTCAAAAACCTTCCCTTCACGAACCACAATTTTCAACTGCGGATCGAAAGCGGTGAAAAAGCTGGCCACCATATCCTGAAAGCCGTTAAAAACAGAAAGAGTGCAAACCAAAGCAAGCGTAGCAAGAGCCACTCCACATACGGAAATGCCGGATATGATATTAATAGCATTATGTTTCTTTTTCGAGAAAAGATAACGCCGGGCTATATAGAAAGGGAAGTTCACCTCTGCAATGAATTATTTCATTTCAGCAATGAGTCAATCTTCTCGATATAATCCAACGAATCATCCACAAGAACTTCAGTTCAGGATAATACGTAGCTGATAACGTACACGAGTACCCAGCTCATAACGAATGGATTTCATATTATCATTGATATTCTTCACCATTTCTTCCGCTTTCTCAGAAGGAAAAACACTGAGATAGACACGGGCAATACTCATATCCGGACTGATGCGAACTGCGCTAACAGAGACCAATGTACCCGGCATGGACTTTGTTTGAAGCAGGAATATCTCACTTAGCTCTTTCTGCAACAGGCGAGATATCTTATTCTGTCTGGTTGTTTCCATAAGTTATTTACTGTTTTACGATTTACTTTACTATTTTCTTCCTTATAATCGTTAATCCGTCACGTAAAGGCAATATCACTTTTTCCACTCGCACATCTTCCGCCACCAAATCATTGAAGGCTTTAATACCAATTGTTTGAGCGTCCGTATTACGAGGCTGTTCGAGAACATGCCCGTCCCACAAAGTATTATCAGCAATGATATATCCGCCTGCAGATAAATGCGCCAACGTCATCTCGTAATATTCAATATACTTACGCTTATCACCGTCAATAAAAGCCAGATCAAACAGTAACACCCTAAACGCGGAACAAGTTCCAAGGCATCACCTATATAGAAACGGATTTTATCTGCAAATGGCGATTTTTCAAGCCACGGACGGGTAAAGTCCTCTTGTTCATCATTGATTTCAAAGGTATGCAACATTCCGCCCTCCGACAAACCTTCTGCCAGACAAAGAGCGGAATATCCGCTATACGTCCCGATCTCCAGTATCTGCCGAGGCCGAATCATCTTCACAAACATCTTCAACATCCGCCCCTGCAAATGCCCGGAAGCCATACGGGGACGAAGCAATTTTACGTGCGTATCCCGATACAGCGCTTTCAAATAATCGCTTTCGGGATCAATATGTTGCAGAATATATTCGTCAATAGATTCAGTCTCCTGCATAAAAACTTACCTCTTTAAAAATTAAAGATAACGGTTGTTGTTAGGTAATACAGTCTCCCCTGCATGCTTCAATGCATCTTCCACTACATTAATTTCGAGGAATGATGTCTTTGTTCCTGCCTTTACCACCACTACTCAAATATCCCACCATATCAGATGGCTGCAAACGGCCCTCTTTCAAAAGACGGCGCAGAGCGGCAAAGTAGTATTGCTGTCCGTTGGCCAATTCCGGCATATAGATCGCTTCCACACCGTAAGAAAGAGCCAGATGCCGCATCGTTTTTCCTATAGCAAATAGCCAATACCGGATACTTGCCACGGAAAGCAGCCAGGTTGCGTGCAGTGCGTCCGCTATAAACTATCAGTGATGATAGCACGTATCTTTAGCTTAGATGTAGCTTTTACTGCCTGCTTGGCAAGGAACGCCGTAACATCATTACTATTCATCTAACGGGATACGAATATCATTTTCTTCCAGTTTATCTTTTTCTGCCTGAGCCGCAACTTTAGTCATTGTTTTCACCGCTTCTACCGGATACTTACCATAAGCGGTTTCTCCGCTCAACATCAAAGCGTCCGTACGATAGTAGATTGCATTTGCAATATCAGTAACCTCCGCACGAGTAGGACGGGGATTATTTATCATTGTATGCAGCATTTGAGTAGCAACGATTACCGGCTTCTTTGCCAGAATACATTTGCGAATCAATACACGCTGGATTCCCGGAATGCGTTCCTGAGGGACCTCAATACCTAAATCACCACGGGCAACCATCACGCCGTCGGCTACTTCCAGTATCTCATCAATATTATCTACGCCTTCCTGATTTTCAATCTTGGCAATAATCTTAATGTCACTATTATGTGCATCCAGAATCTCACGTATATCAAGTACATCCTGACGGTTGCGCACGAAAGAGTGAGCGATAAAATCAATATCCTTTTCGATAGCATAAAGGATATTGTTACGGTCTTTTTCCGTTAAGGAAGGAAGATTGATACGAACACCCGGGACATTTACGCTCTTACGGCTTCCCAAAGTAGCTTCGTTCTTCACTTCACAAAGCAAATAATCAGCGGTCTTATCAATAACTTCCAGTTCCAGATCACCATCGTCAATCAAAATCGTACCACCGATATTCAGGTCAGACGCAAAGTTGGGATATGAAACAGCAATACATTCACGAGTAGTTTCCAGTTCCGGATTACCTACAATCTTTACTTTATCTCCTGTCTTATATGGAATCGGCTCTGCATTAGCCGTCGTACGAACTTCCGGACCTTTTGTATCCATCAGAATCGCAATCCGGTTGGATACAGAACGAACATTGGCAATCAGCGCTTCAAAACCTTCACGGCTAGCGTGAGCCGTATTCATACGCACTACATTCATCCCAGCTTCAAACAGCTGTTTTATAAAGTCCACATCGCAACGTCTATCCGAGATAGAAGCCACAATTTTAGTCTGTTTCAATAACATAGCCTTTTTACCTATTATATATTATACCTTATTTATTATCTAACCAATAAAGCCTCCAGAGCCAAACGATACGAATTTAGCCCAAAGCCACAAATCACTCCTTTACAAGCACAAGCAATCATCGATACGTGTCGGAAAGACTCGCGACTATGCACATTGGAAATATGTACTTCAATCACCGGAGATGTCACAGAGCGAATAGCATCCTGCAAAGCTATGGAAGTATGTGTATACGCACCTGCATTCAGAATGATGCCATCCACATCAAATCCTACCTGCTGTATGCAGTCTATCATTTCTCCCTCAATATTCGATTGAAAATAGTCGATCTCCACGTCAGTGTATCTTTTGCGAAGATCAGCCAAGTAATCTTCAAATGTAACGCTTCCGTATATGGAAGGTTCACGCTTGCCCAACAGATTTATATTCGGGCCATTAATAATTTGTATCTTCATCGCGCAATCCTCTTTTTTTTGTATACCTTTGTATCTGAAAGAATGTGCAAAGGTAGAAAAAAGAAATGGAAATCAACGAAAAAAAGCATAAGAAGGAACAACAGGAGCTGATAATCAGAAAGTATCAGCAGTATCTCAAACTGGAAAAGTCTTTATCTCTTAATACTCTGGATGCCTATCTGACGGATCTGGACAAACTGATGAGCTTTCTGACATTGGAAGGGATTTACGTATTGGACGTATGCCTGTCCGATCTTCAACGTTTTGCGGCCGGATTACATGACATCGGCATTCATCCCCGTTCACAAGCCCGCATCTTATCAGGAATCAAATCATTTTTCCGTTTCCTCATCCTCGAAAACTATCTGGAAGCAGATCCCAGTGAACTATTAGAAGGCCCTAAAATAGGTTTCAAACTTCCCGAAGTACTGACTGTGGAGGAAATTGACCGGATTATCTCCGCCGTCGACCGCAGCAAAGCTGAAGGACAGCGAAACAGAGCTATTTTAGAAACACTATACAGCTGCGGACTTCGGGTATCAGAACTTATCACCCTTAAACTATCCGACCTCTATTTTGATGAAGGCTTTATCAAAGTAGAAGGAAAAGGAAGCAAACAACGACTCGTACCAATCTCCCCCCGGGCTATTAATGAAATAAAGCTTTACATCACAGACCGTAACCAGATTGAAGTGAAAAAAAAAGGGCATGAGGATTTCGTTTTCGTCAGTCAGCGGAGAGGCAAAGGACTTTCACGAATAATGATCTTCCATATGATTAAAGAATTAGCACAAAAGGCAGGTATTATCAAGAATATCAGCCCGCACACTTTCCGCCACTCCTTTTGCCACTCATTTACTGGAAGGTGGAGCCAATTTGAGAGCCATTCAATGTATGCTCGGACATGAGTCTATTGCTACAACCGAAATCTACACGCACATCGACCGTAATATGCTTCGCAGTGAGATCATTGAACATCATCCACGAAATATCAAGTACCGGAAAGAAAAAGAGCGCTAATTTCATTAAATTATGATAAAATCAACCCCTTATCCTTATATTTATATTAAGAATTAATATCTTTGCGTTACTTTTTCTGTACTAGACAGAAAGGTGTATGTGAATACGACGATATTTCAATTACAAACATTTAATTTATACCTAAAATGACTAAGAAGTTGTACTTGCCTTTACTCATGGCAATGGTTGTTGCATTATTCTCTTCTTGCAGCAAAAAAATGGGTGACTTGTCAGCTGATTACTTCACTGTTACTCCGCAGGTGTTGGAAGCAGTAGGTGGTAAAGTTCCTGCGACCATCAATGGCAAATTTCCCTGGAAAAGTATTTCAACAAGAAAGCAGTTGTAGAAGTAACTCCGGTTTTGAAATGGAATGGTGGTGAAGCTAAAGGCCAACCAGCGACTTTCCAAGGAGAAAAAGTGGAAGGTAACGATCAGACTATCTCTTACAAAGTAGGTGGTAGCTATACGATGAAAACGTCTTTTGACTATGTTCCTGAAATGGCTAAGTCAGAATTGTACCTGGAATTCAAAGCTACTATCGGAAAGAAAGTGGTGACTATCCCTGCTGTGAAAGTAGCTGATGGTGTCATTTCTACTTCTGAATTAGTAAACAATACATTAGGTAACGCAAACCCTGCATTGGGCGAAGACGCTTTCCAACGTATCATCAAAGAAAAACATGACGCTAACATCATGTTCTTGATCCAACAAGCTAACATTCGTTCCAGCGAATTGAAAACTGCAGAATTCAATCAGGAAGTGGCTAACGTCAACGAAGCTGCTAACAAGAAGATCAGCAACATCGAAGTTTCTGCATACGCTTCTCCTGATGGTGGTGTAAGCTTGAATACTACACTGGCTGAGAATCGTGAAAGCAACACAACTAAGATGTTGAGCAAAGACCTGAAGAAAGCTAAAATCGACGCTCCGATCGATGCTAAATATACCGCACAGGACTGGGAAGGCTTCCAGGAACTGGTTTCTAAATCTAACATCCAGGATAAAGAGTTGATTCTCCGCGTATTGTCAATGTATCAAGACCCTGCACAAAGAGAACAAGAAATCAAAAAACATCTCTGCTGTATACAAAAATTGGCTAACACTATTCTTCCTCAGTTGCGTCGTTCTCGTTTGACTTTGAACTATGAAATCATCGGTAAGTCTGACGAAGAAATCGCTAAGCTGGCTTCTTCTAATCCTTCAGAACTGAATGTTGAAGAATTGCTGTATGCTGCTACACTGACTAACGATCCTGCTAAACAAGAAGCTATCTATACTCAAGCTACAAAACAGTTCCCTAACGATTACCGTGCTTTCAACAACTTAGGTAAACTAGCTTACCAGGCTGGTAACATTGACAAAGCTGAATCTTACTTGAAGAAAGCTGCCAGCGTAAATGCTACTCCTGAAGTTAACATGAACTTAGGTTTGATCTCTTTGATGAAGGGTGACAAAACTGCTGCTGAAGCATACTTCGGTAAAGCTGCAGGTACTAAAGAACTTGGCGAATCTATGGGTAACCTGTACATCGCTCAAGGTCAGTATGAAAGAGCAGTAAACTCATTCGGTGACTCTAAGACTAACAGTGCTGCTCTGGCTCAGATCCTTGCTAAGGACTATAACAAAGCTAAAAACACATTGGCTAACGTAGAAAGACCGGATGCTTACACTGACTACCTGATGGCTGTTTTAGGTGCTAGAACTAACAATTCTTCTATGGTAACAAGCAGCTTGAAGAGCGCAGTTGCTAAAGATCCTTCATTAGCTAAGAAGCAGCTACTGACTTGGAATTTGCAAAATACTTCACAAATGCAGATTTCATGAGCATCATTAAATAAGAGAATTACCACTCTATTTTAAATATTGAGAATTGCTCGTCATTACAAATGACGGGCAATTCTTTTTTATCCGTAAAAACCGTACTTTCGCAGAAAAGAAATCAAAGCAATGAAAAAGAGTAGCATTTTAATCCTCATAATCATTTGTCTATGCAGTTGTGGTAAATCTTCAAAGAAGGTTAGCATAACCGGGGAAATCAAAGGTCTGGGCACAGATACGCTTTATCTGTATGGAATGGACGAATCATTCGACCGGATAGATACCATTTTCGCGAAGAACGATAAATTCTCTTATACAGCTTCAATAGACACCATTACTTCTGCCTTTTTACTTATTGACAATCAGACAGAATATCCAATCTTCCTTGACAAAGGAAATCAAATCAAAATAAAAGGAGATATCAATCACCCGGAATATCTGGATATCAATGGTAATATATATAATGAAGAGTTTACAAACTTTCAGAAAGAACTAAATAGCCTGCCTACCCCATCCGAGAAAAGATTTAGAGCAAAAAGCAGAAGAATTCATCATGAAGCATCATTCTTCTTTTGTCAGCCTCTACTTGTTGGATAAATACTTTGTTCAGAAAGATTCGCCCGATTTCAACAAAATAAAGAAGCTAATTGAAGTCATGACAGGAATATTGCAAGACAAGCTGTATATTGAACAGCTCAACGAAGCCATCTCTCTGTCAGAGAAAACAGGGACAGGCAAATATGCCCCCTTTTTCAGTCTATCTAATATAAAAAGGAGAAAAATTACCCGGTCATCAGAAGATTTCAAGAAAAAAAGAACCTGTTAATCAACTTTTGGGCTTCATGGGGAGATAGCATTTCCAATCACCAAAGCAATACCGAGTTAAAAGAGATCTATCAAAAAATATAAGAAGAACAAACATATAGCCATGCTCGGTATCTCCCTTGATATGGATAAACAAGAATGGCAGGATGCTATAAAACGTGATACGCTCAATTGGGAGCAAGTCTGTGATTTTGGCGGACTAAATTCCGAAGTAGCCAAACAATACGCCATCAAGCAAGTTCCCAACAACATTCTTCTGTCGGCAGACGGTAAGATTCTCGCGAAAAACCTCAAAGGAGAACAATTAAAGAAGAAAATTGAGGAAGTAGTCACTGCTGCTGAAGAAAAGGAAAAAACAAGACAATAAGAAGAAAAAATAATCAATAATCAAACGTGTTAATTAAAGTTTTCGGAGCGGCTGTTCAAGGGATTGATGCAACACTCATCACAATCGAAGTCAACAGCTCGCGCGGCTGTATGTTCTATCTCGTCGGCCTTCCGGATTCAGCGGTCAAAGAAAGCCACCAACGTATCATCTCCGCACTGCAAGTCAACGGTTATAAAATGCCGACCACCAATATTGTAGTCAATATGGCACCAGCCGACATCCGTAAAAGAGGGTTCAGCTTATGACTTGCCTCTTGCCATCGGATTGTTAGGGAGCTAACGAAACAATCTCTTCCGAGAAGTTTTCCCGCTATTTGTTAATGGGCGAACTAAGTCTGGACGGAAGTATACAACCTATCAAAGGTGCACTTCCCATTGCCATCAAAGCACGGGAAGACGGTTTTGAAGGATTAATCATTCCCCAACAAAATGCGCGGGAAGCCGCCGTAGTTAATCAATTAAAAGTCTATGGAGTCAGCAATATCAGGGAAGTCATCGAGTTCTTCAATAATGAACGCGAATTAGAACCGACAATTGTTAATACACGAGAAGAGTTCTATCAACAACAGACGAACTGTGACTTGGATTTTGCAGACGTTAAAGGGGCAAGAGAATGTAAAAAGGGCACTAGAAGTTGCAGCAGCCGGAGGACATAATTTGATAATGGTAGGTGCGCCGGGTCGCGGTAAATCGATGATGGCCAAACGCCTTCCTTCCATTCTCCCTCCTCTTTCACTAGGCGAAAGTTTAGAAACCACCAAGATACATTCAGTTGCCGGACAACTAAAACGCGGGTCCTCATTGATTTCCCAACGCCCATTCCGCGACCCGCACCACACAATTTCCCAAGTAGTACTAATTAACTATTTAGGTGGCTGCTTACACTTTTTATTCAAGAAAGAAATTTATTATCATTTTCCCTTTAATAACCTAATGGCTATTACAGCTATAATTATACAGTCTAAAGATATTATTAATTCTTTCAATAATTAATATCAAGCTAACCTTGTTGTTAAACTAATATTCAAATTCTCCTCACCTTCATTAATGTTCTCTAAATCAATAAGAATAGGTTCTGTAATATGATAGTACGTCTTTGCTTTTCTACAATATCCCTCTGCTGCCATTTCACGGGCAGGTATAACTATATTACAATATGTTACCCCCACTAATGCATGATCTTTGGTTGATGAGTATATTATACCATCAAGCATGTCCTGCTTTTTTAATATACTGTAATAGAAGTTGTGAGATAATGTATTCTGGTTTGAATGGCTCGTCAGGATGCGCAACTTTCATTAAACAAGATAAATAAAATGGGTAAGTAGATAAAAAACTAAATGCAAAATGGGCATCTGTTTCTATAATAGTTTCCAAACATTCATCTGGAATTACTAAGTTTATCAGTGATAAAAGTTTATGATTCTCGACCCTACATGCAAATACTTGTTCTTCAGACTCCAATGATCGTTTAATTTCATTCCAACAAACTTCTAATGATGTTCCTAAATATAAACATGGGAATCCGGGAATACTAAATCTTGCTGACGAAACCTTTTCTCTCATATTAAAAGGAACATGAAACATTTTCTCCTTAGATAAAGTTTCTTTAGATATTCGCATTCTATACAAATTAATAAGCTCTTCTCTCCATTCTAATAAGAAAAAATTGCCCAACTGATCATTAAGATAATTATTTGCATATGCACAACGGACACTACTTCTACTTGGAGCAAATTTATTTCTCATTAACAAAAATTCTCTAAAAGTTTATATGCTTCATCCGGATATCCTTCGTAATAAATACTAATTATCGAGCTGATTGTCTGTTGGACTTTCTTAATAAAGGAGATAAACTTTCTTTTTGTTAGATCTATAATTATTGGTGAACCTTCATTTCTAAATAAAGCATTAAAATCAACATCATCAATATCATTTAGCAATGATATATATTCACTGAATTCATATTGCAATGTTTCGATATAAGAGCTACCTGTCCTTTCAAGAGGTAGCTGATTTCTCATTTGATTTAATGCTTCAAAGACTCTCATACTTTATTATAATTAATGCCAGTTAGGCAATTATATTTAACTTTATATTGAATAACAGCAACACAAAAAAAAAGAGTTTAAATTTTCCACTTTCTTATTGTTATACCTCATAAAAACAAAAAATACAAAAAGATTCTATTTGACAAATCATTTTTGAGTTAATAATGCTTTTGAAATAATTTACATTTCTCTAAAATGGATAAATATCGCTGTCTGTATCACTATTTGAGAATTGAAACTCACCTTTAGATAAGCATTTTAAATATTGCTGCAAACGAATCCTATTACTTCTTGAAACTTGATAATTTTCTTTTTATGTCGCTTATCAATCTCAGAATGACATCTAATACAAAGACATTTCAAATTATACTCTCGGTTATCCAGTTTATTACCATTTATATGGTGTACCTCTAAAAATCGCTTATTAAATCCATTCAGAATAACACCACAATTCTCACATACATATTGATGTTTCTCTCTTATATATTCACTAATCTTCTGCCACTCCTTAACATATCCGAACATATCAATATCAACTTGTTTCGGGCATTTCGTTTTTGTTCACTTCCTCCTAAAGCATCATAGAATCCCCTGAGTATTAGATACCGAATTTACCAACAATGCCTTTATTCCAACCATATCTTCACCGAAAAGTTCTTCCGCTTGCATGTTATGTAGCATATGCCTACAATATCCACATAAAGATAAAGATACATTTTTAAATTCTTTTACCAGTCTTACGTTCTATAATATCATTGGTGTTAGCTGTAGAAAAAGAATAATATTGATCAAAGACTCCCTTATCTAAAAAATTCGAATAGTCTCACATTCAAATATATGAAATTTAGGAAGACCATACTTATCCACTAAATATCGTGTTTGATACATATACCCTTGACGCTTAAAGCCATTCTCATCTAAATAGAATATTCCTGTTGATTTAAAAATCAATTTTACCATTAGTATAAGCTTCTTCAAAATCAACCCGAATAAGTTTATACCCTTTTTCGAATCCCCACAATGCAGCCATTGTTTTTCAGGGAAATTTCTTTTTAGAGCATCAAAAGTATATAATTCACTCATACCAATTATTTCTGCATATCATTAACAATATTCTCAATAAGTTCTTCACTTGTGGTAATTATACGAAATTCAACTCTACGTGAGTAATTAGCATTTATTGGTTCATGCGATAAAAAAAACTTTCTTGCTTATTATCATCAAGAGTACGCCCATAGGATAGTCCATTAGCTGTAATCCAGTATTGTAATTGCTCTTTTTGTTTTTCAGATAGGTTCTTATAATATTCCATCTGTCTAAAATATTCAAGAACTTTAGCAGATCTCTTGTGACAATAAAACATTCCCGATATAAGGGTCACTTGATTTACTATAAATAGCCAATGTATCTGTATGACCTTCGATCCGAATTTCTTTAATCCTCGTTCGATATTCTTCTTTCAAAAGAATATTAAAATATCTAGGTAAAAAGTCATTTAATATTTTCTGACAGGTTGGAGTCACATCTGATTTCCCTAGAGCAAATATAACTTGGGGATTTGTAAAACGAATCGATAAATCTTTTCCTATCTCCATCTCCCATTCTTTTTTTTTTCTCTTCATCAAAAGCAGAACGTAAATCCTTATATATAGCTGATTTAGAATCTTGAAAGTCTGTAACAACCTTCTGACGCTGTTGCTCGGCTTTTTGCACTTCAAGAATATACGAGATCGCAACAAACATAAAAATAACCATAAGTCCGGTCATTAAGTCAGAGAATGACATCCAACTATTATTCTTACTTCCCATTAGCTACGTCTTTTTATTATCATACATGGCTTGAATACAAGCATCTAAGTTTGCCAATGTATTATTTAATCTTTCGTAGAATTCCTCGTTGAGCGTGGACACACTACTATTTAAAGATTTAGAAGCATTAACAATTATGCTAACTCCCTCATTCATGTTTTTTCTAGTTTCTCGCCAGAACTCTTCATTATAATCTTTTATTTTTATTTATTTCATCTAACTTCTTCACTAATAGACGAACTCCATCTCCCATATCTTTGTGATTGCGAATCCAAGTGTTTAGTTCCTTCGTAGCCTCGTCAAAAGCTTCTGTACCTTCATGGACTTTAGATATTGTATCATTCAACTTTACCGTTATTTCTTCAAACTTAGTATCGTCAATCAATACTCTTTGGAGTTCTTCTATCAATCGTTTTAGGTGGCTATCATCAGCTATTAAAGAATGAGTGTTATCGGCTACTTCTTCAAGTACTGTAGATGTGGCTTTTAAATTCACTTGTCATATTATTATATTGAGAAGTCAATTCACTAATCATATCTTTTTATTCTCAACCTGCCATACATTTAATTGTTCTACGCTCTTATTCAATTGCTCAAAGTTTTCTTGAACAAGTTTATTGATTAGTTCTTTGAGAGACTTATTAAATTCTTTAGTAACCCCTTCCATTACTTTAACTAAAGACTCAACATTATTCTTACGCATTAATGCAGAGAATTCGTCAAATTTGGTTTGCATTAACTTGTTGCCTTTTTCCATAGCATCTGTTATGACAACGATCTCACCTCTGACTGTTGTAGACAAGTTTTTAGTTTCTTGTAGATTTTCCTCCTGAATACCTACCTGAGTACTCATTATGTCTAAGACCTCTCTAATTGACTATACGTAGCTCTGGCTTCTTCTTCTATCTTCGTTGAAATGTTATGAATACCTACAATTTCTGTATGAACATCCATTAATTTGGAATTACTCATTACTATTTCTTCCACTTTGTCATTAAGACTGCCTAAACAGTCTGTTTTGGGAACTCAACAATTCTATTACTCCATTTTGTGATTCTACTATTTTTCCAATTCCTGTAGTTTGCTGATCCAGCAAATTTATCATTCTTGTTTGCAGTGTATTCGATTGATTTACCATTTTCTCAATTGTCGCATTCAGACGATTCTGATCTTGACTCATATTCTGAATTGCAACACATATTCTATTTAAAGCATCTTGCTCTGTAGAAGGTGTTGTTGCTTCTATATCATCCGATATGCTATTAATCCATCTACTAACCACAATAGAGCAAACCATCCCCACAATAGATGTCAAAAAAGCCATTTTTAATCCACTTAATAGAACTGAAATACTAGCTGATATATTTGTTGTATTAAAATCCAAAAGTCCATAAGTAATACCAATAAATGTTCCTAATACACCAAAGGTAGTAAGCACAGATGGCATGTATTCTATAATATTTTTCTCTTGCCTAAACGTATTATTCTTGACTGCTTTCTTGATGCGATAACAACAATAAAAAAATACTAAAAAAATAATAGCTATGGAAACGATTGTAATAGTCATGTCTTTTTATTCTATTTTACGTAAGTTTTTTGCAAAAATAAGTTATTTATTTGACTATAAGGTTGATCTTCTGTAAAATAATCACGATTTTACAGAAAAAATCCCCCATTATTAATCCCCAAAACATATAAGTCATTATTTTTGAAAATTCCCTCTCTCATCACCCGAAATTCTTATAGATGAGAATAAATTGAAGCGCAGAGATTGCACCGCTACTAAATGGTGCACATAGCTTCAAACAAGATTAAACAATTTCCGGGTTGATCCCAATACTTAGAAGATCATTGGGCGATTCAATTCGAAGGATAGCAGCGGTACCAGTAATTACCACAGCTACAGTCTGAGTAATGAAAGTATGACAGCCTATCAAAGAGCCAAGTCAGGACGGAGAGTCTTGATAACGGCTCTTTATTTTTTTCCTCTCCTTCCCTCTTCACCTTAAACCCTTATATATGACAAGAATAAGAAATAAGAATAAAAGACAAGAGAACAAGAACATATTATTAACCAACAAAAAAACAAGAGAAAAATGAAACATTTAATGAAAGGAATCAGAATCGCAGCATACATTGCTGAGATCATCGTGGCAGGTTCAACTATTGTGGAATTTGTAGAGAAATACAGTGGCAGCAAAAGGAAGGAAAAAGATGCTGCAAGTAAAGTTGATACAGGCAATGTAGCAACTGAGAACCCATAGAACGTCTAGTGAATGGATTATGATAAGGCACAGGACGTAATTATAACCATCCTTGAGGTAACAACATCCATACTCAAGGAAATAAAGAAGCTAAGAGGAATATTTGTAAAAGCAAAGAAATAAACCTCTTGGCTTTTTCTTTTATCGGATTTTATTAACCAATTAAAAACTATAAAAATATGGAAACTACAAGAGAACTGTCTGTCGTTCCACAACAAGGAATGATAACAAAAATGGGTATAATTAACCCAACCTTTATCGAAGATGCAGTAATTGTATCAGAAAAGGAACAGGAGAAGGAACATCCCAATTTTATTGAATCAAACACTTCAGGCATTACACTTGAAGAACTGGAAACGAACTGTATTGTACCCAGCTTTGGAGACAACCAGCTTACAATCAGCCACCAGACTTTTATACACCGTATTGAGGAGGCGGCAAGCATGTTTTTTGCAGGAGAAACTTTCGGTAATACGGAAATCAGAGTCTCACACAAGATTTTAGGCAGACATCCTTCCGCACTGACAAAGAGGAAGGAAGAACTCAAACCTGAAGACGAAACCATCTATTATCAGAGGATGGCATTCTGTTTTCATATCCAAACCATATGTCGGGAAATGAACGATGAAGAAGTGCATCTTTTGTATCGGCGGCGTAAGAAGCCTGAATGAAGAGAACCTGTACGGAAAAAAAATCCCCTGAAAAAATTTAAAATCTTTATCGGATGGAGAGTCAGGGTATGCAGTAATCTTATGCTGACATGTGACGGCTTGACGGGACGTCTGGAAGTGATGGGCGATACGGATATCTATATAGCCACCCTAAAACTGTTTCAGACATTCAATCCCGAACAAAATTTGAGACTTCTTGAAGACCTGGGAAGAACGATGATTTCACAGGAACAATTCTGCCAAATAATCGGACGTTTACGACTTTACCAGGTATTACCGGCATCACAGATGAAAGAATTACCGAAAGTTATCCTGGGTGATTCAAACATCAATGCAGCCACCAAAGGCTATATTGACAACCCTAACTTCGGCTTACGCGGAAGAGCAAAAATCTCATGCTGGGACCTGATGCAGCTTCTTAACGAGGCGGCCAAACAGTCCTATATTGACAAATTCCTCGAAAGGAATCAGAACGCCACAGATTTTGCAGCGGGCATTCAGAAAGCCTTGAGAGGGGAAGACACTGAAAATTACGGATGGTTCCTGGGATAAACAGGGAAACATCTAAAAATCCTATGAAGGGAGAAAGATCTAAAAATAACAAACAAGATCTTTCTCCCTTCTTTTGTTTTAAATTAAAATCAGAAAGGAGAAAATCGTATGAAAACAGCATGTGTACAGGATATATACCAATGTGACACCTGTAAATCAGCACTCGGACGAAAACGGAAGGAATTGCAGGCACGGGATGTTATTCCCCCTGCTTCTTTTAATGAAGGAAATTTTAAGAAGTGTATGAATTATGAATTTGATGCGGAGAAGGTAAAACTTCAACTGCAAAGAAAAAACAAATGGATAGAATACTCTGATAATAATTCTGAATAAATTATTTTATCAAAACGAGAAATATCATGGTACGAGAATTAATGCAGGATTTAAAAATATATTTCAACAATATTAAGAATCCATCAGAAAGAGAAAGGCAACTTTTAAAACAACTTAACGCCGGGTACTTTGTAATTACGTCTGTACATAGGAATGATTTGGCGAGAACAGGATTTGATGTTGAAAAGATCAGTGACAATGACATGGATAAACTCGCAGAAAAGATGGCAGATGATTATTGCAACCAATTATTTTGGGAAAGCATGGAAACAATAGCTTCCGAAATTCTTGGTTTTCCCAAAATAGAAGAGTCAAACGAAAATCGAACGGACTAATACAAAAACATTATGGAAAGATTTGAACTTGAAAACAGTAAGAAGTTCAAGGTAGCACAGGAACTGGAAGACGCCTTGAACAATATGTCATGGAACAGCGAGAAGTTTGCGGAGTCAGTGGTGTATTATCACAAGACACTCCAACAAAAACTGTTCTGCACTATGGTAAAGCTCATAGAGATGATGGGAAGAGAAGACTATGGATATGACCCGAGAAACGAGGCTTCACACAGGATAGCCCGAAAAATAGTTGAATCAGGAATACTTGACGAAACTATACCGATCATTTGAGAGACGGTTGAAACATACCGGAATTGTATCTGAGGAGGATATCACAATCAACGTGGTGTCCTCCTTTTTTAATTAACCAATATTTCAAAACAAGAAAATTATGTTATACTACAAATTTAAAAATTACGAAGAATTCAAGGACATGTTTGGAATTGTCAAGCATGGAAACGGAGTATGCAGCAGAAAGAACAAGATACTGCTGGCATATATCAGGAACAGGAAATTACTACAGGAAGCAATAGAGACAAACAATTATGTACTGCTTCATATTTCCTCAATGGCGGAACTGAAGAAGACCATTACCCGGACAATAATTATAAGCGGGCACTCAGATATGTCATTACGTTATGTTATGGAGCTGGACGGAGAATTCTTTTACTCCGCAAACTTTGAAACGGACGGTACTGAAAGGGCTGTGTAAAGACAGGGGATACCAGGTCAATCCGCTACATTAACCATGAGAACGGAGGAAAGGTGTTTAAAATGAAAGCGGGAAAACTCTACCGTTCCCTCATACTGGAAACTGAATTTGGTAAAACCCTTCCGGAGCAGGTAGTGACCTATCTGTGTGAGGAGTTCTCGGCGGACTGGCAGACTTATACAACGGGGCGGCTCCCCTAAAAACAGGTTATGCGTAGACAGAGAATTTCGAGAAGATATACTCATCCTCCTCTTGCGTGGGGAGATTTTCATTCCTGCATGGTAGACAGGGAACTACATGATTTCTATACGGAATCGGTCGATGCAAACGCCGCATACCTGACCAATGAAGAAGGAAAGGTGATTGCAAGATGTGTCATCTACAACAGGGTTATGGACCAGGGACGGAAAAAAATATGGAGACTGGCGGAAAGACAATACGCTACGGATGAAAGCAATACCCTCAAACGTGCTCTAATAGATGCCCTGATTAAGGGAGGACACATTGACGGTTATAAGAAAGTCGGTGCCGGATGTGGTGATGCAAGGGCTTTTGTTGACCTGGAGGAGAATTCATTGTCAGACAGGAAATTCAGGATAGAATGTGACCTGGACTGGGACGATACCCTAAGTTATCAGGATTCATTCAAATGGTACAATCACTCCGAGGAGACAGCGATACAATTACGGAAATGGTGACATTGCGCTTGATATTACTGACGGTTCTCTGAATGGTGAGGAGGAATACGATGATTTCCACGAATACAATTGTCGTGAAACCACCACCGTATTATCATGGGCAGGAATATTATTGTGATGAAGGCATAGCAACTACGTAGT